>Ga0123337_10000798_pt1 | contig 47627 bp, 53 predicted proteins | sample frozenSSSSmetaG_FD_89792 | JGI IMG/M metagenome (GOLD analysis project Ga0123337, IMG submission 89792) | Glacier valley bacterial and archeal communities from Borup Fiord, Nunavut, Canada, to study Microbial Dark Matter (Phase II) -... | ecosystem: Environmental > Aquatic > Freshwater > Ice >... | reverse complement strand
ACCACAGACTGGAGAGAATTGGGCATCCCGTCCGCTCTGCCATACACAAGCTCCAGATCGGCAGATTAGTAGTTGGGTGGGTGACCACCAGCGAATACCTGCTGTTGTATGTTTTTGTCTTTTTTATCTTTTTTGTCGTTTTTGTCGTTTTTGTCTTTCCGTCGAAAGCTGCTCGGCAGCCGACTCAAGACATGCGACTCACATGACGATGTGGCTTGAAGGTGCCAACTCTAGGTAACATCATCAAAGTTGTAGTCGGCCAACTGCACCCGCCATGTCTTTATGATTGCAGGTCTCACATCCTGCATCTAGAGCAGGATATTCGCCTATCTTCTATACTAATGGCTGATCTATAGACTATTCATCTATTCGCAATGTCTTGGCCAGTCCCAGCGCCTCCACCAGTCCCACCAGTCCCGCCGCCTCCAACCCTCCCAGCGCGTCTGCCCCCATTGCGGGTTCTCCGCCGGCGCCGTGCGTGCTGTCCGCGCGGCTGGCATTCCAGCTCCAAAGGTCGTCAGCTACGGCGAGCATCCGGAGACGCCATGGGCCCCTGTCTCGATCCTGACGACGCGCTTACCCGGCGCGGAGCTCGGTCGTGCGTATGGGGATCTCGGGCCGGCAGAACGCGATACGATCCTGATGGAGCTGCGTGCGGTCTTGGAGGCGATTCGTTCGTGGAAGAATCCTTGGGGTCGACGCATCTGCAGTATCTCCGGCGATGCCATCCGCAGCATTCGGGTTCCGAACCATCGCATTGGGCCCTGCGACTCGGAAGACGAGTTCGACGACTACCTCCTCAGCACTGCTTCGTCCCATTCTTTCCCGACGCAGGAAGAGTACGAGGAAACCTTGACTGCCGCCCGGAAGCTGCACACCCTCTCACACAGGATTGTCTTCACCCATGGCGACCTCGCTCTTCATAACATCCTAGTCCATAACGGCCACGTCTCGGGCTTGATCGATTGGGAATCTGCTGGTTGGTACCCCGAATACTGGGAATTCACTACTCCGTTGCGATGGTCCGCCCGTGATCACGAGAAAGGATCTCTATTCTTACGCTTAGGCGGCGATCATTACGAAGAGGAGTTGGAGGCTGAACTGGCAATCAGATCGTTGACGGTTGATTCATGGATCTGTGTCTAGTACAAGCGAAGGGGGAGAAGCCCGCTCGTTGAAGGATTGCGTCGCGGACCCACCAATCCTCCTGTTTTATCATCTTCATGTCACAAAACACGGAAAACACGAGGCTAGCCGCCATGGCTAATCAGCCGCTATCAAAGGCCATCGAGGAGAACCCGGTTGGAAACGGCCCTGACGCCTTCCACGCCTTCGTCCAGATCGATCTGTGAAGCCAGAAGCCAGAAGCCAGAAGCCAGAACCCTCACACCCTCGCCAGAAACGCTCGCCCAGCTCGACGAAGACCTTCTTTCTATCTATCCGCTGACTAACCCTTGCGAAAACAGAGCGGAAACGCATTGTTCCCCCCCTTCCGCTCTTTGCCCAGATCCCAGAGCTGTTCGCCCGACCCCGCCGTCCGGGCATGGTCCATAGGGATGCTGCCATGTGGACTAGGACCCCGCAGAGTGCGGCGCATCGGCGTCGGTGGACGCTTGTTTTAGGGGAGCGAGAGCGGGGAATGGTAAAGGACATCGGCCGTTAGCTGTCGGGCCACGGCAGGCTTGTCCGGCGCCTCGTACAGCGCCAGATCGGGAGGTGACTACTAGCAAATACCTCCTATTATATGTTTTTTAAATGTTTATACGTATATATCTCTTTTTGCTCTCTCACTATCACGCCCCATAACACTGTCATACACTGTCATACAATATCATTCACTCATAAACAGGCTACATACGAGCCTTCCTTCCATCCATCGTACAAGAATGCAAGTCTTGCTAATCAATCAACCAACCCCCCGCGCCCCGTCCCAAACTCCGACTATCATCGCAATGTCCACACATCATATCCCGAACCCTCCCCCCCGGACCGCCTCGACGCCAGCAAGAAGAACTCTATCAGATATGAATCCCACGAGAGCACACCCTAACTCCTCCCAAACGAGAAAACAGAGAGCCATTCAGTTCATCAGCGCGACGCTGACGATGCCCAGCAGCACGAGCGCGAAGGGCGACGCGTACCGCGCCGCCTGCGAGATGACGATCGACGTCGCCGACGGCCTGACGGCGCCTGGCACGCGTTAGCAGGAGCAGACCACCATGAGATCTGAGATGGGGGGAGGGGAGGGTAGGGGAGCACGCACCGGTGGCGCTGGGGCCGGCGCTGGCGGTGGTCGTGTTCGTGAAGATGACCTTTGTAGTGGTGGCGCTCGCGTTCGCGAACGGGCCGCCCGTCGAGAGCGGCGGGGCGGGGGCGGGGGTCGACGCGGCGGGGGCCTGCGTGATGGGGAGCTCGACGCTGGCGCGGAGGACGAACTGCGGGCTGTAGTTGACGGCGCCGTTGCCCGTGTCGTCGATCTCGAGGTTGTAGGTGCCCTGTGGGAGGGAGGCGGCCGGGGTCCAGACGAACGAGCCGCCGGGGATTCCAGCTCGGGGGCAGTCAGTGGGGTGGGGTGCGTGGGATGGCCGTGGTGGAGGACTTACTGGCGATGGTGGCGACGAGGAGCTGGTTCTCGGCCGGGCCGTTCTTGAGGAGCAGGTTCGCGAGGCCGACCTGGCCGGACCAGGTCAGGGTGAAGGGCACGCCGGCCGTGATGCCGCTGTAGTCGGAGTTGGTGAATGCGATGGCATTGGCCATGGCAAGGGACGCCACAGCAGCCAGGAACTTTGCGAAATGCATCTTTGGTATGATACCTGCGATGTGTTGCGTCTGTTCATTGGCGCGATCAGCATTGGAATTGAGGCGATTTTAGCCCATTCTTTAGATCGTTGTTGATGGGTATGAAGGGAAGTGATAAGTGATAACGGGACTGTGATGGAGGTGAGAGACAGTGAGACTTACAGAGAATAAATGCGTGATCCTGTATCTCTCAGAGGCCAATGATAAAACCTAAGATGTTCTATTTGGATGGATGATGGAGAAGAATGAAGAGCAGAGTAGAGTAGAGTTGTCTTGTTGTGACGAAATGGATTTTGTGAACGCAAGACTGAATTTATAAGGGCAGCAAGCTGCCTGTGTGAAAGTGAGAAGGACGATCCGACTGACTGCTCCTGCTGTTTATGTGCCGGCAAGGGATTGTACCTGTTTACCTGTTTAGCTGTACCTTGTACCTGTTCTCGTATGTACCTACGTACCTTAAATTTGTGTACCTGTACCTGTACCTGTACCTATGCCCCTGTGTACCTGCGCATCTGTACCTGTGTACATACCTGCTTACTCTGTGCCTGAACGCCAAGGCTTTGTCTACAGGGTCGAACGAACGGCCACACGGCGTCTGATTGGCCGAAGTCCTTTCCCGTAACTCAGTGATCATCGCTGCATTCGCTGGCAAGGGGGTGGGAAAGTGAGAATTGAGAATCGAGGCCAAAGATGACGACTTTTCGATATATGAACGTAGGTGTCTTCATTGATATTTCTGCTCAGTGGAGATGCTCCTTGCAACCTTGCAGACGGCAGAGACCACAAACTAACACTATTGAGACAACGCTCCCTGGATTCGACACTCCTATTTTCATTAGAGTTCTGCTTAGATAGTAGATACTTACTCAAGCTCCAGTTTGCTCAGGCTGATGCATAGTTAGCATCGTGCTCACCGTTTCCAGCAGCTCCAAAGCCAGGGCCAGGGGCGCAGCTGATCCTTTGAACTTCGCCTTGCAGTGGACTAATGAGGACCCGAACGCTGAACTATCACTCATGAGCACTTTGACATGTGTAGCACGCAATGAAGCAGCAGCGCTATCATTACATGAGGGTATATGCGACGCCAATCTACACGTACAAAGCACCTCCACCGTCCTACAGCTACGCAGCCCCCAGTCCTGGGACCCCCAACCCCGACCCCGACCCCGCCACCTCCAGCCTCGCCACCAACTTCTTCATACTCGTCCACTCCTCATTCCGCGCGCTCTCCTTCCCCCCCAGATCCATGCCGACCTCGAACAGCGTCAACGCCCCGTCCATGCCCCCGGTGGCCAGGCGCTTGCCCTCCGTCTCCTCCCACGCCACGCGGTTCAGGCTGCGCGAGAACAGGCTGCGCGCGCCCGGCCGCGACTGCGTCTGCAGCCTGGCCGACGGCACCTCGGTGTCGACCGTCAGGTCCCAGACCTCGAGGAAGCCGGCGCCGTCCACGAGCGCGAAGATGCCGGGTTTCTTGGGCGACCACGACGCGTCGTACACGACGTCCTCGCGCGTGATGTCGAGCAGCGGCGCGACCGACTGCGCGTCGCCCGTGATGCCCGTCGTGGCCGTGGCGGCGGGCGCGCGCACTTTCCAGAGCTTGACGCTCCAGTCGAGCGAGCTGGAGAGGACGAGGTCACCGAGGTCGATGGGGCCGCGCGCCGGGTGGAAGGCGAGCGACATGACGGGTGCTGCGTGCCCGCGGTAGCTGACGCGTTGGTCGACTCCGGCTTTGGCGCCGGCTCGATCGTAGCGATGGCACGGATAGATTGGGCCTTCCTCGGAGCCGACAAGGAAATACGTAGGATCGGTTTGAGGGAACGCCATGCACGTAGGGCTGAGGTCTTCGGTCTTTGCAGGAGGCGGAGTCGTGAGAGCTAAGAATTCTTGTGGTTGAGATAGCATGTCCACGGTCCAGCCACAGACCACGCCGTCGGTTGAGCAAGAGATGATGTTGTTGGCATTTTGGGTTCCGACGATGTCAACCGAGTAGACGGGATGGGTATGACCAGAACCGGTGAGAGGCGTCTTCTGTACTGGTGCTGACTTCGCTCGAGTATCCCACAACAGAACCTGTCCACTGTATGCACCACCAATAATCAGATTTGGGTGAAAGGGCGAGAACTTTGCCGTAAGAACGTCTGATTGCGCATGGAATACGAATTCTGCCCTATTTGGAAGGTGTGGATTCCACACCTGGACAAGTCCATCTGGGTCGTGGGGTGCCGAGAGATTCTTGGTGTACGATGCCAGGACCAGGTCGGGGAACTTGGGTGAGAAGTTGATAGAACTAATCATTCTTTTCTTGGACCATCTTTCGTCATAGAACTGGATCACCTGCTTAACCTTCCGTCGGCCCTTGCCAGCTGAATTGACGTTTTCGTCATCTTCATCATCCAAGTCATGACTGTTGTTGTGTGCATAATCTGCCAAAATATCATATTCCTCATCCAATGCTCGTTCCACAATCTTGCATGATCGCTCGACGAAATCCTGGAGATCTTCCGACTGTTTAATAGCATTCAGTTCTTCGTCTGTCAGAGCTCTGAGCGGAAAGTTCGCAGTTGCGCCCAGAGATTTCACGGGCCCATTGGAAGCAGCCTCTTTAGCAGCTTTAAGCTCCTCCTCAATCTCTTTTCGAAGATTCTGACGTATCTCCTCCTCTCTATCCCTATCCCTCCGGCTCAGCCTTTTAGTGTTTGGAGTTGATGGCAATGCCCCATCCTCATTATCGGAGTCTGCAAATGGACGTGGTTGATCTCGCCTTGGAGACCAGTCTCCTGTTGTCTGCACTCCCTTACTGTATGAAAGAAGCTCCTTGACAGGCGACGGTGGACATTCATAGACTGTGGATAAAGGCACTGTCGACAGGGTCTGTATCGATATAGTATGCGTCGGAGGTTGCTGCGCTGCAGGTCCATCCGCAGGACTCGCGATATCCGAATTTTCGTTGCTTAATCCTCCTGCACTGAGAACGCTATTCGGCCTGCTCCCTCTGTGAGCTGGCGATCCTGCACCTCCTGGACCAGTCGAGCCTGGCCTGCTTTCGCCCACCAAGCTCGATATTAAGTTGTCGAGGTCCCTACGATTATCTGCTCTTCCGGGAATAGGAGATATTAACTACAATTGTCAGTGCATGAATTTACAGTAGCAAACGGACTCCTACATCTGTAACACTCCCTATGCTTTGCCTAGTCGCCGACACTTCCCGGGCTCTGAGTGCTCTTTGCCTCTTCAGCTCCTCAAGCTTTGCCTTCTTCGCAAGGATTTCATCTCTTCGTTGTTGCATGATGTCTTTGCCAGACAACCATCCTCTTCAGGCGCGTTCTTGGTCCCTGACAGCCCTCCAGGCTCCTTTTCGTTGGGAAGCAGTTTCCAGATCGTAGAACAGCGATGAACGAGTTGTGATAGCACCTATCGTATATCGGATCAGGTATGCACTTCGCAGCCGATGATGAGGAGCTGTTTTGGCCAAACTTCGTCAAACAAATATATTCAGATCTGCTCAACGTCGTTGGCCTGGACGCGCTGTCTCGAGCACCCGCTTGTCCCAAAAAACGAAGTCACGTGGCTACTGTTCAAGGATCCTCGGAAGCAAGCTTTCTTCGAATTCGCAACATCACCCGAATTATTTCAGAGGCTGTCAATTGCGCGCAACAACTCCCGGTGGCCATAACCCTGCGATTCTATCCTCATCCTCACTTCGACGAACAGCGCGAAGTCAACTGGCATATTCTTCCCGACGTCCAACGAGCCCGCGAACAACCCCCCGATAGTCTCAATGGCTTCCACCGGCGTTAACGTACGTCTTCCACCACCCCTCCCAGCACTCTCAGATTGCGGCGCCCATTCATCTTCACGTCAATTGAGTGTTCCAAACAGCCTCCGATGATATGGGCTGTCTTTGGCTACGATGGACAATGGAACGAGCATGCGCTGACTTGGATACGACAGGTTCTCCGATACTCGGCCCTTGGAGCCGGTGTCCTCTACGGTGTCTATCACCAAGCCTCCCTTTCTGCTGCAGCGAAGGTCTCTGCCGCCCACCGCGCGTACGAGCACAAGCAAAGTTTGATCGAGAAGGCAAAGGAGGAATACAGCAAGAAGATCAACCCACCACAGGGCGACGGTGGTACGTACACAGATTCTATATTATGCGCGAGTTACTATTCTTCAGATACTCCCGGAATGCTGTTGCAGGAGCCACTTCTCCCTCAGAAGACACTTTTCCGTCAGAATCCGGGAAAGAGCAGCGGGACAGGTGCTGACATTTGATTCCTAGTTATCCGCGACCCAGAGGACAAGAACTTCGACTTAGAGAAATACCTGAACGCTGTGTTCGCGGAGAATAAGTAAGAGTTTGGATTACGATGGAAATGCACAGTTTTGGAAGGGTACTTGGGAATCTCCATACGCCTGTAGGATGGATGGAGGGCTGGGAAAGGGGTTGGCGGGATTAGAGTGGCAATCCATAAAATGCCTTAGACGTTTAGCATGCTTTCTGTACGTTGTAGTGTACTATATTCCCAACTGTCCATATTCATTATTCTCTGGATGATGTGCTGAGTCTGATATCTGAGCATGAGTTTTTCTGAGAAGATGGAGGATGAGACGTGCTGGAATTAAGTCCACCTGGCAGGCGAGACTCCAAATCTTCCTAAATATGTATAAATATAAACAATCTCCTTGGGCCATTCCTCAAATATAATTTCTCATATAAGTAAGTTAGACGTTGCTGGACCTGTAGATGAGTATACGGTAGACCCGGCAGCCTCGTGGTTGACGCCTCAGGCAAACATGAGGACGAGAGCTCAAGACACCTAAGCATTCCCCTGCTGGTTACGAATGTCCAGTGTCCTTCCTATGTCCTCTCCTCCAGAACTAAACACTCTCTTTAACCACGACCATCATGACGGTCAAACCAGAAGAGCCCTTCCTTAAGGGCAGTACGGGGAGGAATACTCGCGGTCTTCTTCGGCTGGTCATTCTCTGTACAATTGCGGCCGCAGCAGTCTCGAGTCGGTTGTTCTCTGTTATAAGTGCGTATAGCTCCAGAGCTGTGTCCTTGTGGGCTCTTTTACCTGAACTCTCACAATTTCTCCCCTTCCTGCATGTGCTATGGAGAAATTTGCTAACATATATTTAACATAGGATTCGAAAGCATCATCCACGAATGTACGTTGTCCAGCAATGCCGTCGCGGCTGCGTTATACTCGGAGTGCGGGACGAAGGCTGACATGAAGCAGTCGATCCATGGTTTAACTTCCGAGCAACGAAATACTTGGTCGCCAATGGCTTCTACGATTTCTGGGATTGGTTCGATGACCGGACATGGCATCCGCTTGGCCGAGTCACTGGAGGCACTTTATATCCAGGTCTCATGGTAACCAGCGGAGCCATCTACCACGCCCTCAGAGCCCTGACAATACCGGTCGACATTCGGAATATCTGCGTACTGCTTGCTCCTGGATTCTCAGGTCTCACTGCCTTCGCGACATATCTCTTCACAAATGAGATGTCAACATCTCCTTCCGCTGGACTCCTCGCGGCTATCTTCATGGGAATTGCCCCTGGCTATATTTCTCGATCAGTTGCTGGCAGCTATGATAACGAGGCTATCGCCATTTTCTTACTCGTCTTTACGTTCTATCTATGGATTAAAGCTGTCAAGCTCGGTTCGGCGTTCTGGGGTGCTCTTTGCGCCTTATTCTATGGCTACATGGTCTCGGCTTGGGGAGGTTATGTCTTCATCACTAACTTGATTCCTCTGCACGTCTTCGTTCTCGTCTGCATGGGCAGATTCAGCCCAAGACTGTATGTGAGCTACTGCACTTGGTACGCCCTTGGCACGTTGGCAAGCATGCAGATTCCCTTTGTCGGGTTCTTGCCAATCCGCAGCAGCGAGCACATGTCCGCTCTTGGTATGTGCTGGCTCATTTCTCCATCTAAGTGTCAAGGCTAATTTTATAGGCGTCTTTGGTCTTCTTCAGCTTATCGGATTCGTTGAGTTCGTCCGTTCTGGAGTCCCAAGCAAGCAGTTCGTGACATTGCTCAGAGGCTTTGTCCTGGCTGTGTTCACAATCGCCCTCGGAGGTCTGGTCTTGCTGACCGTATCTGGTGTGATTGCACCATGGACTGGACGCTTCTACTCCCTTTGGGATACAGGATATGCCAAGATCCACATCCCTATCATTGCGTCTGTGTCCGAGCATCAGCCAACTGCTTGGCCAGCGTTCTTCTTCGACTTGAACATGCTCATTTGGTTGTTCCCGGCAGGTGTCTATCTGTGCTTCCTCAAGCTCAACGACGAGCAAGTATTTGTTGTCGTCTATGCCATTCTTGCCAGTTACTTCTCTGGCGTCATGGTTAGATTGATGCTTACATTGACTCCTATTGTCTGCGTTGCTGCGGCAATGGTCCTGTCGACTATCTTGGACACTTACCTTTCTCTCAAGTCGCCCAAGTCCGATGTCGAGCTAGCCGCAGCAGAATCAGCTGCGAGTAAGAAACCCGCTAGCAAAGATGGGCTGCGAAACATGAAGAAACCCGTCGTTGGTATCTACAGTTGGGTATCGAAGTCCACCGTAGTCGCCTCCATGACTCTTTATCTTCTTGTTTTCGTTCTTCACTGCACCTGGGTCACATCCAACGCCTATTCATCGCCCTCTGTTGTTCTCGCCAGCAAGCTGCCAGACGGCAGCCAGCATATCATCGATGACTACCGTGAGGCGTATCAGTGGCTGCGTCAGAACACCAAGGAGGATGCCAAAATCATGTCGTGGTGGGATTACGGCTACCAAATCGGTGGAATGGCTGACAGACCAACACTTGTCGATAACAACACATGGAACAACACTCACATTGCCACTGTTGGTAAGGCGATGAGCTCCCGTGAGGAGGTCAGCTACCCCATCATGAGACAACACGAGGTCGACTATGTTCTTATTGTCTTTGGTGGTCTTCTTGGATACTCTGGAGACGACATCAACAAGTTCTTGTGGATGGTCAGAATCGCCGAGGGTATCTGGCCCGACGAGGTGAAGGAGAGAGACTTCTTCACTGAAAGAGGTGAGTACAGAGTGGACGGCGAGGCCACTGATACCATGAAGAACAGCTTGATGTAAGTCTGCTGAAATACCACGATTGCTACACCATATTGACAGTCACCGCAGGTACAAGATGTCCTACTACAACTACAACAAGCTCTTCCCACCAGGACAAGCCCAGGACCGCGTCCGCGGCGTCCGCCTTCCCGACCAAGGCCCGGTGCTAAATACGGTCGAGGAGGCCTTCACCAGCGAGAACTGGATCATCAGAATCTACAAGGTCAAGGACCTTGATAATGTCGGACGTGATCATGCAGCGGCGACGTCGTTTGAGAGGGGCAACAAGAAGAAGAAGACGACGAAGAAGAGGGGTCCAAAAGTGTTGAGGGTAGAATAGAGCTGCAGTCATGTCATGAAGAAAATAAAAATGTATATCTAGGTCTGTAATGTTAACAGGCGATGAAGGGAAGGTATTCTGGAAGAACGCGCATGCATGGTGTGTCTGCTTCTGTAGTGACTTTTAATTTGAGCTCAATGACGGTCGTTGGTAGGTTGTCTCATTAGCTTTCTTGGGCTCTTTTTGTAGTAGGTCTCTGGATATAATATATCTTCCTCGACAGGAAATGCCTTGGATTACAGAGAGAATGGAGGTTTGAGACGCTCAACTGCAGTGCTATAGTCAGACACGTAAACAGACAGGTTCGTAGCCTTGATCCCAGATTTGAGGACTTCTTCTGCATTATACATTGTCGAACCTCAGAAGCTTAAACACCGTATCTGCAGCCAAGAAGCAACTCAAACTCAGCCTCTTTCCTGACGTCCTGGCCTATTTCTCACATCAAAGAGTGCAAGAATTGATCTATCACAGGCTTGATTATGCATCTATACTTCGCGTTCTACCATTTCTATAACCCCTCCCTCTCTCTATCCTCTCCCGGCCTTCACCTCCCTAAATCTTACTCTCACTCGCCAAGAACTGCTCGCTGAACGGATAATCCGTATATCCCTCGGCCTTCTTCGGCGTATAGAACGTGTCCCGGTCATACGGCTGCAGCGCGAGCCCCTTCTCGATCCGGTACACCAGATCCGGATTGCTGATGAACAGCCGGCCGAACACAATCACCACCTCATACCCCTTATACTCCTTGTCCACGGCCTCGCGCGCGCTCTCCGCCGTGTAGCCGCCCGCGATCAGCACCGGACTGACATTATCCCAGATCTCCACCAGGTAGCGAATCGACTCGGTCGTCTCGACGATGTTCTGCCCATCGACCCTCGGCTCCGTGAGATGCAGGTACGCCAGGCTCAGCTTCCTCAGCTCGCCCACCAGGTAGCTGAACTGCGGCTTCGGGTCCGCCATCCTCATCCCCTGGAACCCGGAGTAGGGGCTCAGTCGGATGGCCGTCCGCTCGGCCCCGACGGCCGCCACCACCGCCCTGCTGACCTCGAGCGCGAACCGCGCGCGCTTCTCCACGCTGCCGCCCCACGCGTCGGTGCGCTGGTTGGTCACGTCCTGAATGAACTGGTCGATCAGATAGCCGTTCGCGCCGTGGATCTCGACGCCGTCGAAGCCCGCCGCGACGGCGTTCCGCGCCGCCTGCGCGTAATCCTCGACGAAGCCGCGGATCTCATCGTCGGTCAGCGGCGTCGGGGCCGGGAAGGGGGCGAGCGCGATGGCGCTCGCGCCCACGACCTTGAGCCCCTTGGCCTCGAGGTTCGCCGGGACGGCGACGCGGCCGAGCGCCCAGAGCTGCAGCCAGATGGCGCTGCCGGTCTTGTGGACGGCGTCGGTGACGGTGCGCCAGGCGGCGATCTGGTCGCTGTTCCAGATGCCGGGGACGTTGGGGTAGCCCGAGGCGCGGGGCGAGATGAAGGTGCCCTCGGTGACGAGGAGGGTGCCGGGGACGGAGGCGCGCTGCGAGTAGTAGTCCGCGACGAGGGGGAGGGGGACGTGGGCGTCGTCGGCGCGGAAGCGGGTGAGCGGGGCGAGGGCGATGCGGTGCTGGAGTTTGGTGGTGCCGACCTGCAGGGGCTTGAAGAGGGTGGAGGTGGAGGACGACATTGCGAGGGTGGTTGTGGGGAATCGGCGCTGGGAATGGAGGATGGAGGTAGGAGGAGAAGGCACGACGAAAGCAGGAGGATGGAGAGGATGGAAGGGAAGGAGATGGGATACTTAGGACACCCGTCCACGTTTATATCGTCTCTCCCACGTCGGAGGCAGACCAGACACGGTGGATCCCACCAGGCTTGATTCCTAAGCAGCCTCTCGACCCGCCGCGAGGCTGCGAGACGGTAGACCACCTACCTACCTGGATCACTCGCATGAGTCGCATGGGAAACACAATTGCGGCTGGCAGTTACAGGAACACCACTCATTAACGATATGGCATCATATTCGTATTCACGGTGGACACCAACACCAGGAAGTAATGCATGATGGAGACACGCCCTTGCTGTGTGCAGTGAGTGCAGTGCGGTGCAGGGCAGTGCAGTATTTGTAAGAATAGTAATCCTCCCGTAGTGCCTCGGCATGCAGCTGGTGGCGTTTAGCAGCACCGTTGTCGTATGTATGCAATGTACATATTATTGTCCAACGGGCCTCTCATTGTCTTACTCGTCTGCGAAGAATCCCCCTTCGGAAACGAGAAGCAGCCGCTCCGGGACCGTTCCTCTATATCTCGGAATAACCACACTACCGGCACGGTCCGGCACGGTCACGGCGACGCAACGCTGCATTGTCCAGATAGAGTGCTGACCGCCCGCCCACTAGCAGCCGGCAGAAGGCTTGGGAATGGGGAATGACGACATAGGGGGCTCGTCGCTTTATAAGCAGATGCATTTTCCAGAAGCAACTTCATCCTGCAACGACGGCAACACCAAAGAGACTCCACAGTAGTACACCGGGATGCATTTGTATGAAACGCCCAGTTGGACGTCGATAGAAGGCATTGATTGATGACAAATCTCTCCGGGTCGGGGGAACTCTGATTCCGCGTTGGTGTAGGCTCGGTGGTATCGAACTCCTCTCTATCTCCTCCATTCTCTAACCTTCCTATCGCATCATAAGTCTCGGAGCTCTTGATTTACAACCCCCCCTTTCTCCTCACCTCCCTTCCCTCTGCTTCCTCGTCAATTCCCATACCGTTCCCCCGTATACCCATACTGCCCATACGCCTCCCCATCCCTCTTCCGCCCCACCCTTGACCTCACACTCGACTCCCCATCCGTCGTCGTCGTCCCAAACGAGTCCCGACTAATCGTACGCACCTGATTCTGCCCAAACGATACCTTCCTCCTGACCGCCTCATTCGCCGCCCCCTCCGCCACCTCATCAGAGAAATACCCCATCCGCTCCCTCGAGGGGCTGCGCGACGCGGCGGCCACATCGCTGCCGCCACTGTTCGCGTCGCGCACGTACGGCGGCCGGTACTTGCTCGATCCCCTGCGGCGCGTCCGGGCGGGCGATCGCTGTCTCGACCTGCGCGTCTGGCGGGGCTGCGAGGCAGGGGGAGAGGCTTCGGAGTCGGAGCTGGCTTGGTATTCGCCGGGGAGACGAGAGCGTCTGTGTGTCTTTGGCTCGTTACGCGGTTGCTCGGCGTGGAAGGAGAGCTCCGAGTCTGAGCTGGCTTGGTGTCCTCTAGAAAGACGAGAGCGTCTATATGTCTTTGGCTCTTGACGAGGTGGATAATCGGATGTGTCCCGAGACGACTGGCTATATGTTTCTGCACTCCCACTTGTTGTAGTTGAGACACTCGGCGGTGCCGGAGCCTGGGGGAGGAATCGTGGAGCTTTCCTGGCTTGGGGTATGTTAGCCATATTTCATTCACGTTTAAATTTCAAGAATTCATACCTTCGTAGTAGTGTTGTTCGAGGCTTCCTACAAAGCTTCCTGCTCCGGTGTCGAGCGAGACTTCGTCCAGATCTCGTGGCCGCACTCGCTGGTAGCTGGCTTGCCTCTCAACATTAGGTCTCCCACGGGCCCATTCATCTGGATAGTAGTCTGCCGTGTCATCATGAGAGATGAACTGCTGTGAGTGTCTAGAAGTATTGCTGAGACGCTCATGTCCATCACCCTCTATTGCCTCAATCGGAGCACGAGTCGCTCGTTGGGGACGATACACATAGCGCTCGGTAACGACAATCATCTCGTCCTCCTTCAAATGCTTGAGCTGTTCTTGGATCTCAGAGTGCATAGGTGGGAGTACCGTCTGCTCACTGCTCCCGCGCTCTTGACGTCGATTTCTAGAAGCCTCCCAGAATCTGGTCGAGGAATCTTCTGACGCGCCTTCGTTGAAGTCCGGAAGGGGAATTCTGGCTTGTGTTTCGGGAATCTGAGCCGCCCTGTGACCGGCTCTTCTGCGAGGATGCTCTTCCTCATGAAGTGGCGCTCCATCGCTCAGGTACTCTCTATATGTCTGCTCAACAAGATCATTGATATCCGTCGACTCTTGGCTATCGTATTCATGACGCCCGGAGTGTTGTTCCCGCTGCGAACGACGGTTGCCTCGTGCTGTCCGAGAGCTATTTCTAATTCTGCTTTTATACCTCTTGAGCGAATCCACAGACCTCCAGCGTCGAACGGGCTCTCTTTCCTTTACCAATGGCGATGGTGGCATTTGAATTTCCTCTACCCTGATGTGTCTGGGATGTCGCAGTCTTCTTCTGCCTCGGTCGTGGGTCTGCTCATCGACGGCAATGTAATCTTCCACATATGTGCCTTCGCGCTTCTTCTGTCCGAATATTAGCTCCCGCAGGAGACCGAAGAGAGACACTTTGCCTGGCGTTACCTTTGTGGTAATCCTATCTTCTCCGTCGAATTCTTCGAATTCGGCATATGGAATCGACTGGGCTTGTCTTGAAAGGCGTTTCTGGAAAATGATTTTAGTGGTCTTTCTTTTTGGCCATAGAGGAGACAAGGAGGTTTTCATGTTTCCACTTACCCTGTGTCTTCTGATCGGATGACGCTCTCTGCGCTTCTCATAGCCACCTTTGTCATATCCGACTGGTGTGTCATCATCGCTTTCGCTTGCATTGGAATCTTCGCTCGAAGTAACGTCCTTCTGGCATTTCCCGCAATAAGTCACCGGAGGAATCTCTCCTTGCCTCAACGGATGCTTCGCCTGGTACTTTCTCGATCTCGGGTTGCCGCATTGCGCGCAGATATGCAGATTAGATAGATCCGTCTTGTCTTCCCCCACGTCCCTCTGCCGTCTATTGCGCCTCGTCTGGTTCTTCGACAGTTCGATGACGATGTCCGATTCCGAGGCCGTCGAGTTGATCTCCTTCTCGCACTTCCTGCAGTACGAGATCGGCGGCACCTCTCCCGGCTGGAGCGGATGCAGCGCCTGATACTTGCGCGACCTCAAGGCGCCGCAGTTCGCGCAGATATGCCGCGTTATGGTGATCGAGGTCGTCGGCGTCACCGTCGTGACTTCTACCGGCGCGGGCGCCGGGGCAGGCTTGTCGTACTGCGAGTTGAAGCCGCCGAAGCCGCCGAAGCCCATGTTGTTCATCATCGGCATCATCTGCGGTGCCATCTGCGGCGCCGAGCCGTACATGAAGGATTGCGGAAAGCCGCCAAAGCCTCCTTGCTGCATCATCGGCACAGGACCAGCTGGGATCTTGGGGAGCAGCGCCAGCTGTTTGTTGCCATATTGATAGATGCCCGCTGGTGGCTGGCCCATGCCGGGCGGCAAGAATGACGATTGCTGCGGATGCAGGACATGCTCATTGCCCTGGGGCTGCGTGAAGGAGTTGGTGGATTCGGTCTCTTGCGTGTCTTGCGTCGTCTCGCACTTCTCCTTGTCCATCTTGAAGAACGAGCCGTTGAATGCTTCGCCGAGCAGATCGAGGCCGATGGCGAAAGCCGACCCCGTGTCGTGCTCCTGATGCTCCTGATCGGGATTGAGAGGGCGTCTTCTTTGTTTACGGTGGCGGACTAGACACGGCTTTCCGTTAATTTTCTCCACGTATACATCGTCGGTGAGCCGCAAGCTCATTGTTTGTTTTGGGTGGTCAAGATCAGGTCTTGGCCCTCTTGGGTGAATATTGGTACAAAATACAAAGAGAACATATAGTACATTGCAAAGAGAGTGGAGAGAGCGTGCTGTCGTCGGACTGAGGGATGGAGGGATGGATGGATGCGAGATGCTTGAGGTTGTGTTGTATAGGTAGAGTGGCAGAAGGTCAAACTCACCTTGTAGGTAGCAGGTTCGAGGAAATATAACGGCAGAATCGAAGCAAAAGCCGTCTTCGTCCGTCGCTTCACCTGAGATCCTTATCGGAAGATCTGAAGATCGGAATCGATTGCTCAATTGGGAAAGTACTTGTCAGAAGGCGCCTTCTTCTGTGTTGTGTTGTGTTGTGTTGTGTTGTTTTGTTTTGTTTTGTTTTGTTTTGTTGATGTCGTTTGACCTCCGAGTGCGAAGATGAGCAGCGTGGGCGAGTTGAGATCGAGTATCTTTTTGTTGACCAGAGATGCGATCTCGAACTGTTTCGACAAGGTTCTCTATTTATAATTTAATCCAGCTTTGCTTATTTTTTTCCCCTCGATTCGCTCCTTAGAGCTACCTGGGAGCGTAAGTATAACTCATAAAATGATAAGAAGGAGTAAGGAAACGAGCGGCTTGTCCTGCTTTTCTTCATATATTCATAGAGAGAAAATATATTTCTACCTAGCAAAGCGTATAGATAATCTACGCCATGAAGTTCCAGAGCCACTGATTTCATATACTCGATCTCAGGTTTCTTTCCTAAATCAGCGCACTGCCCAATATACATCCTATATAGCAACAAAGCAGCCTGCGTGTTCATCTATACATGCACCCACCCCGCCCCAGCCAGGACTTGCATCTCATTGATCAAGCACCACTCCCCCGTCTCCCTCCGCTCCTGCCCCTCCTCTCCCTTCCTCTCCCACTCCGCAACCCTCCCCCTCACCTCCCGCCTCTCCATCCACCTCCGCGGCCACACAAACGCCCTCCCCATCCTATTCTCCCAAACACCCCTCACCCTCCTCAACCCCGCCGGCCACTTCCCCCTCCCCCCACCCGGATTCACAGCAACGTACGCCTCGGGATTATACCCCACCCTCACATTCGGATTCAGCCACACGCCTTCTCCTCCCCCCCCTTCCTCCAGCCTTGCCGTATTATCCGCATGAACGAGACAGCACTCGCTACCCTCGAGATGGTATTCCGCGAGCCCATCCTCGATCCCGCGGAACCTGAGCCCCTCCCTGCCGTCCCGCCCATAGAACGCCTCCGCCTTGAACACCACCACCCCGTTCCAACAGCTCCTCACCGGCACCGGCGCCTTCTCCCTCACCGCACGCCTGGACCGCGCATCGAGGAAGTACGGCCAGCCCTGCGGCTCCGCCTTCGCGCCCGCCGCGTCCCTCAGCGCAAACGTGTCGTAGTAGATGCTCGCGACCGAGAAGTCCATCGCGCACACGCTGTCCCAGGCCCCGTCGCGCGTGGCCATCAGCGTCAGGACGTCCTCGACGGTGAACACGACGTCGTTGAGCCACAGCACGTAGTCGTAGGTCTCCCCGGCCTCGCGCAGCTCGTGCAGCTTCCCCATCACGCCGTTGCGCAGCGCCGCCAGGTACGGGATGCGCCGCAGCTCGAACCTCGCGTTGCTCGTCCAGACCCAGCCCGGCTCCTTCGCCGAGAGGCGCCGCTCCACCTCCTCGATCTGGTCATGGTCGTCGATGACCACGCTGCGCGGGACCCTCAGCTCCTCGAGCTGCGCGTCCAGCTGCCGCAGCACGTCCTTGGTGGCGTCGATGCTCCCGCTCTCGTACAGACTCACAAAGACGTTCTGGGCGCCGAAATGCCGGATGAGAGACAGCAGGCCGGAGTTCCAGTGCGAGCGCAGGACGGCCTCGTTGTTGCGGTGGATGGAGGCGATGAAGATCCGTGGCTTGGCGGCCGCCGCTGTGCTTGCTGGATCTTGGGGCGAGCCGGGCGGGACGCGGACATAAGGGGGGTTGTGCACGGCGATGTAGGTGGCTTCCAGGCAGATGAAGATGGCGAGGAGGCGGAGGGTAAAGCGGAGGGTGGAGGTGAGGGAGCGCCCGGGACGGGGGAAGAGGGAGCGGAGGATCATGTTGGAAAGGACAAAAATAAAAAACGATGATGATATGTATCTCGGGCCATGAAAGGCTTCAGACCATATGATTGAGGCTCAACTAGATCTTCTCAGCCGCAAGACGTCGAAGCTGCTATGCACTGTCAGTGACGCCGCGTCTTGTTGCTATAGGGAGCTGCGAGCCTCGTGCTCTCGTCACTGACCTCAATGAACGATGCGCACCTGAACTCCCAATATATATACAGTCTACAGACAATATACAGAGAATATGCTCATAACAGGACCGAGCAGACTTCTATAAGAGAAGAGAAGGATCCCATTCCACCTCGTATTATAGCGCGGTTCTCTTGGCCTCCTCACCTCTTGGCCTGACGTCGCAATGGATACGGATACATTGCTTGCAGCTTGCTTGGAACGATCGTCGCCTCAGCCTCGTCCTAGCGAGCCCTTGTACTAGTACTTGCTGAGCTAAGCAAGGCTGTGTGTGTATTTCCTCCGTGTTTGTTTCTTCCATCTTCCTGTCCCGAACAGTTCATGCTCCATAGAGTGCTTTATCTCGAAATGATGCATTATTGGCTCTTGTAAAATGCAATACCGCTACTCTTCGTACCTGCATATGGTATACAGTGCGACATCCCACAGAGAGTGTGAGTGTGAAACCGGTTGATGCTGATTCCCGCATCCATTATTGCCCCCCCTACTCAGCGGATACAACTATAGATAGGTAGAGGAGGACAATAATCAGCGAAACGCACAAGACGAAGGAGCGGAGACGATCTTGAAGATTAAAGATTTCTGAGATTCCGCCCGCGATCTAGGCTGCGTGCGCACAGCGACGGGATCTGGAATACAGACCCATCGTCAGAAGTAATGAATACATACATGATGATGCTCCTCACTCTCCCCTCCGTCTAGACGGGCAGTCCTCCCATCTCGAACGCGTTCGAGAAACAAGAGCCTCGTTCTTCCCTCTGCCTGCGCCTGATCATGCATACGATACAAGCTCTATAGATACATCGTCGCTCCGTCGAGCGTCTCTCCACGGTACAATACAGTGTTCCAACTCCCTCTGCCCTGCTCCCCTTTTCTGTCCTCCCTAGGCGTCAATTAAAAATTCGTATAGGTGAGATGATGACAACTCTCATATGGGGTATATATTTCCACATGAGGCTGCAGCTCGGTCCAGCCCGGTCAGGTCAGCACAGGTCAGGACAGGTCAGTCCCGCCTTGCAGTTCCCAAAATCCGGGATTTCGATGCGGCGTCTGTCGCCTCGAATAATGCCCGAATATAATCTGCAGATCCGCCCTACCTCGTCGGTTTCTCCTTCCCAAGGCAGGCCCGCAACAGGAATCAAACGATCCGATCTGACCGCGTTCCTCCCAAGGTTCCCCTGTAGGCCACCTCTCCCACACTGCAACCCCCCTCCCTATGATTACCAAAATTCGTCGTGAAACGCAATTATCCCCATAAGTCTGCGTAATGTTTCCGCGCGTCCTCCGCCAATTCCGCACGACGAACCACGCAATACGGAGTAGATGGGCAGAAACGGCGCGCTGAACGGACGCACAGCCTCAATCATGCGAGACGCACGCTGGCAGGCCAACCACGACAAAAATAGAAGAAAATAAAAAATAAGAACACAAAATGTGGGGGTATCATTTCCACGCGAGCCGCATAGCTCGGCTCGCAAGCTCAAGGATAAAATAAAGGGAACTAAAATTTCTCGGCGTTTTCCTGAAACCGCACTTAATCTCGCTCATCTCGCTTGCTGGAGTGGAGATGCGACGGCATTGCCCGATCGGGACTGCGCTCGACGACGCCTCGGTCGACGTCGCGCCTCATCTCGGGACCCGTCGAGTGCTGCATTATCTCGCTGTAGTGCTGCTGGTGCTGTTGGTAGTGCTGCCGCGGATCGTGACGGTCGTCGCGCGTCATTTGTATGGTGTTGCGACGGCCACTGATGGGTCCGTCGCCAGAAGGTGTTCCGTAGCCTTGCTGTCGGTCGTCTGGCGACACGCCGCTGGCTATATTTCCTTCGCTTTCATGTTGTTGATGTCGACCCCTTGGGCGACTGTATTCTAGGGATCCGCGATCGCTTCTTTGCCTGGAGTGGCCTCGGCCTCTCGCTGGCGTTCCTGAAGGGCCTGACATTGATGAGCCGGCGTGTGAGAATGGTGGGGAGTGATATTGTGGCTGCGAGGTAGGCGCAGGTGCCGCTTGTTGAGGTCCTTGAGCTTTCCTCTTTTTCGGTGAAGGTTCTATCTTGCAATAAGCATATCGTCCGGCATTTCATCGCATTCTCATTTACCTGATGGTGTCGTTGGCTGGTTGCCACTTGTCGTTGCGGCCTGCGTCGTCGGAGGTTGCCAATGGTGGAAATATATCCCAGGAGACTGTTGGGATTCCTGTTCTGGCTGTTGCGATGCTTGCGATTGAAGCGAGTGCTGAGACGGTCCAGGTAAGGCCTGTGGGGGAGGGGCTGCTTGAGGCGGCTGAAGTATCTGCATCTCTCCAGTGCTAAGGCGAGGGAGCTGCGAAGAATGCGGTGCCCTCGTAAGTGCTGATGGCCCTGGAAGCTGAGTCCTCGCTCTTGATACGGGCGACATAGAATAGCCTGGCACGAATATGGATCCTTGCTGAGGTCCGCTTGCACCAATTGGTGTCGACGGTACTGGTGCTGGGGCAGGATGCTGTGGAGGCGGATATGGGTGTGAGATCTGCCTGTCCTCCCTTCTCAAAACTGGCGACGGGGGTTGAGCGGGAGCTGGATTTTGTGGTTGCGATTGCGATTGCTGTTGTTGAAGTTGGTGTGTTTGCGCCATATAGTGCTGTGCCCATTCCAGGCTGGCATTGGGAAGATTTCCGCCTCCCATTCCTGCAAAAACCATGGGGATCATATAGGGTGGGATTCCGCCACTCAGTGAAGTTCGAAGCATGTCTTGCTCTATTTTGCGCTGCTCTAATCGAAGACTCTCTTGCCGAGTCTTCTCTTCTTCCTGCTTCCTCTTGTCCTCTTCCGACTTCGCATGCAGCCAATTCCGCATAGACTCTTCCGCGCCTTGCCATTGCTGTGGAGGTGCTGGCAACTGTCCCATGGACTGGGCTAAGGACGGAGCCTGGCTTAAAGATGGAGGGGCTGAGCTTGACTGTGGAAGATTCATGGCCGCCGGTGGAGGCAGGCCACGATGGGGTGTAGACATGGGCAGTTCAGTGCTGAGTTTTCTGGTTTCGGGGAGATGTGGAGGATATGATGGTCCCATAGATATGAGGGCGGGTGAAAAACGTGACGTGGATGGTGGCGTCGGTGGTGAGTAGTCATGAAAAGACTTGAACCCGTAATTTGATGGCTGTTTCAATGTGAGCAACATGACGAGTAAGCTCTACCGAAACGAAAGTGATAACACCATAGGTAATGAGGTATGAAAAATAAACTCGTCAAACAATCAGCATGTGTAAAGAAGAAGTACAAGAAAGAAGCGACAGCCGTATACATATGTAGGTAGAAGAAGAAAGACAAAAGCGGAGGTTGGCGGTGGAGGCGTCGAAGGAGCTCGGGGAGATTCTAAGCTAAGACTGGTGGGGAGCTATGTGCATTTAAGGTGGGAAATATGGAGGTTTGTGGAGGCCGTCACACCAAGCCAGCCATACCTAAAATGAGATGAAGCCAAAGACGACCACGACCGTTAGGGTAGTTTGGCTGCTAAGGCAAGGTAGACAGAGTATTATGTACAATATGTACAATATGTACAATATGCAGAGTGCGGGTAAAAATGATAGAATAAAGCGCCTTACCTAGAATTCAAGTTTTGGGTTGAGGAGACAGCCCTGAGAATCAGATTGCCAGGAACGGTACATGTACAGGACCAGGAGAGTATGGGTAAGCGAAAGGATTCAAGCGCGGACTTCGACTCGATTGCTATTCCCGCGAATCATAAGGCTGGTCGAATGGTGTGTGATTGTGATTGTTTTGGAACTGAACTTCCCATTTCCCTGGTGCTTTGCTTTGCTCTGGCGGGAATACTTAACAGATCAAGAAGAGGAACATGTCGATATGCCTATGCCTCATATGGTGCTGAACAGGATCATACATGCATAGGTATGCTGTCTGTGGGCATGGCGTATCTTGGGAAGCCTGTAAAGCCTGTCTTTGAACCTGTTCTGGCTATGAGTACGAGGATAAAAGAGGATAAAAGAGTACGTGCCTTGCCTCTGGCCCCGGCCCCGGCTGAGAAATGGTCTCTTAACGGCAAGGCGAATGCCTGGCACGTCCGATCGACAATGGCCCCTGTAGCTCGTCACCCTTCAATGTGCCTTGATGTTGATGGTAATGAAATAAGGTATGCCGAATTGTTGATTCAAGGTAGGGGCTGCAGGAGATGTTTTGGGATAGACAGCAGAGCACAGCACACCACATCGCAGGGCCAAGAAGCATGGAATGGATGAGGATGACGGCGGCACAGGATGTCTTCACGACAACGCTGAAATGGGATCAATAGCGGGCATCATATCTAGACGAGTATGAGAATTGCCCGATGGAGCAAAGAGGAAGAAGGGGCAGATTGTGAAAGAGGGGATAAATAAACGACGGCAAAGTAGTAAGCCGATGCAAGTTCCATCCTTTCACTTCCTCTTTTCTCTTTTCTCCTTCCTCTTTCCTCTTTCGGCATTTCATAATATAACTTTGTTTCGTTGGCCTAGTCAGGTGAGATGAGAAGAGACTGAATAGTACTCTAGTAGAGTGAGTACCTAGTGGGGTAGCCACGAATGCTCCGTCCCGTGCCTCTGAGGAGGCATGTGCAGGCCCCTTCAGCCCCCCTCAAATCTGGTTGTATGTATGTTGTATGTATGTTGTATGTATGTAAGTAATCACGGCTTGTGGTGTATATGGTGGGCGACGTTGTTGATGCGCCAGCAGCGGCACCGGACCAGGCCAGCCTCTGTGGAACCCTGGACACAGTAGAATGTACAGCGCAGTAGTAGGTACATGCATGATACATGATACATACAATGCCAGACCTCTACGAAGTATGCCTGCAAGTGCAGCCGAACATTCTGTACTCTGTAACTGTAGAACATACCTGTGCTCTTCGAGTTGCACGTACTCCGTACTCCGTAGGTGGTAGAGTTTCGAGTCCGATATTACTACTCCGTCACCCTGTTATTTCAGTGGAACGGGTCGTTGACAGCTTGACACGGCTAGGCACGCGATGTAACCGTGGGCCCGCCAAGCTTGGGCCACTGGGTTTCCAAGGTTTCCAAGGGGAGCTTCGATGGAACATGGAAGTGTCTGATCTTGGTACTTCGTAGGGGGGAGGGGGGAGATATCTCCAAAATCTCCAAAATCTTGCAACTCTATTAAATGTCATGTCTGAGGGTCGTCGCATTCATTACGAAAACGTCGTATCGCTGTCTCGGATGAGGTTCCATTAGTATGCAATTATAATTCCAGTTGTAATTGCAGCAATTGCAGCGATTGCAGTTGTAAAAGTATCAGGAATACGTCTGTCTCTACATCAGTTAGCAACGTCGCCAGAATGGGCTTCATCGTTCATCATAATGAAGAGGGGAACTACAACGCCTTCGGTCATGGTGCGTGCATGGCATGGAATGGTGGCATGGAATGGAATGCGATAATGGCGGAACCTCAGACGTAGCGGGGTTTGCGGGGCACGTATGCGCAGGGGCATGGCGGTCCTGTAATATCAACATCAGCAGAGCCTGCCGCGGCGCCAGCAACAGCAACGCCAACATGGTACCTAACATATCCGTTGCACTACTGTGCACATCACCGTCAGAATCCCGCAGTACCATGTACTCTGTATGTAATCTAATGGGAATCAATTAGCGGGGATCACTCGGTCTGGGCGATGAGGAGAGATCCTGCATGTACAGTATGTACGCTGAAGTTTGATGTTTTGAGGCGCTTCACCTCTCTGTTCTGTCCTTGGAGAACCGGAGTTTTTCTCAAACTTATGCGAAAAATCTGCGCGAGTAAGAGATCGCAAGGTGCCGTCGCATGGAGACATAGATTGCGGCTTTCGAGGACAGGCCGAACTGGACTGGAGCACGAGTTCGCCGGACATCTTCTCTGATCCGGTGTCCTACGAGTCCTCCCAACGTTCTTCGTACAAGTCCAGCTGGCCAGGATGATCGGAGTACAGGTACAAGCCGTTGTCCTTTCCCTCGTGTATCCCCACTAACCTGTGAATATGCGATGTTACTGTAGCTGCACTGGAGCTCGCCTTGACAGCCATGACAGCCATGACAACCATGACAACCATGACAACCATGACAGCCGCCGCAACCATGGCAACCATGTATCACGCCATGCCGTCAATCTTCCTTGTTGCAAAGGCTGAAAGGGGAGTAGAGGAAGAAAGGGAGGAGCTTCAAAAGGGCGCTCACTCCGGCTAGTTTCTTGATGGAACAGAACCTTGTTTGGCAAGCATGCATTGCCCTGATGCAGCTTGCTAAATCGGGGCCGATTTGCGCAGAGTTGATTGTGGCTTGTCCATACAGACAAAGAAAAGTGGCTAAGGTAAGGCTCCCCAATCCCCAAATGTCGAAAAGCATCTCCGTTCCTGAGAACGGAGCTCCATGCGCCACTTCATCTACCCCTCCAGTCTAGAACCTTTTATGTCGGGTCGCCGCGCAATGCTAACCTCCTAAATCCCTTGTCTCCTGCTTTGGAAGGTTCAGCCGACGTCAAAAGCCGTTGCAGCTCTGCCAAGCCGGCCACTTCAAGACCACTTCAAGGTTGCTTGAGCTGGCAGACTGCCGCGCAAGCTCAAGTAATCTTGACATCATTTGGTGATCGAATTGCTAGAAAATGTAAATAAATGGTCCTCGTCTCTGCTTTACAAGGGACATCGCGGGCTCCTCCTATCCCTAGAGAAACCACTGAACGAAAACAAGTCTCCCTAAAGGAACGGAGGATGGCCACAATGGTTTGCGCGATAAAACGATTAATGACGACGAAACAGCCCTTGTCCGGTATTTTGATGCCTTCGTAAAGCTGGCTGGAACCGGAATCCTCGTTGAAGAGATGTCTCCGTAGCATAGCAGCAGCATCTCCGGCGCCATTTTACCTGCTGCCCGACGCCATTCTCATCATTCACTTAGCTAGCAGTAAGTATGTACCTGGTGTTCCGAAAGAGATGAAAGGACTCGTTGATCCAGACCTCACAACTCAATTGATGATGTGCTTACATTATTTGGCAGGGGCTTGTCGCATGAGTGAGCTCCACACTACTCCACAGTCCACACACAGACATGGTGGAGAGAGCACAGTCCTTGTTGGCTTGAAGGTCCGTGGGCTTTCGTCCGATCGGTCGGGATTGATAGAGGATTGTGGTAATTGCAGGGGAACTGTTGATTGCGATCTAGCATGGGGTATGTGTTAACCTGACGCAACGATAATCCTACTGTGGAACGTGTGCGAATGCCCCCGCAGGGATGGGAATCCAGACATCCAGATATGTACTTCGCAAGCCTTGCCTTTCCTTTCCTGGTGAAAAGGCATTTTGAAGTCTGCTGCTTTGGTTCGGTGATTCGGAAAGGACCAAATGCAGAGTATGCAGGTGGTGGTGGTACTCCACAATGATGGCGCATGAAGGCTCGGGAGCAATCTGATTTCCCAGGTTGGGACCGATGGGTCTGCATGGCTTGTTTCGCATCACTGCAGCGGCCTTGATCGGTCGTAGGTAGACTCGCTGTAGTGGGATAGTCATAGTCTACTCCGTACTTCGTACCGTCAAGAGGACTGTTTGATGGTGACATGCTGTGGGTTGTCGACAGAAAGAGGTCAGATTAACCGTTGTATGAAGTGGTACTTCGTATGTATGTATGTATGTATGTATGTATGTATGTATGTATGTACGTACATACATACAACGGTGGAAATTCAATCGTTGACAAGACCTCGGAGGAAGCCACCACGAAAGGGTATATGCATGCATACATACCTGAAGAATCGTATGATCATATCACGGTCCCACACCTTGTGAATGGATCCTGTCTATGGTAAGAAAGTAGACCAAGCAAGACAAGATGAAGATGCATTCTATTGTGATGATGAAGTCGACTGGCCACTGCTGATGGCCAGTGGATCCTGCAGCGGAAAGGAAAGCTCAACGGGCAGTAGAACGCCGCTGGCGATGGAGACGAGCCGACGAATTCATGCATCTCTTCGTTGCATTTATTCATTTATTCTTTCATTCATTCATTCATTCATTCATTCATCCATGGTATTGCATTATCTCGTCGTCAGTAGTAGTATCCGTAGTAGCTACTCCGTAGTATAGTATATAGCACAATGACCTGTCAGCTTCATAGGTATCTGAAGATATGCGAATGGCTCTCACCTTTGCTCCGAGTCTGTGGAAGAGCTCGGGAGGCTTACCGCCGCCGATCAGTGCAGTACCGTATCCGTAGAGTTGCGCATATGTACATACATGATATCGACAGCCGTTGCAGCTGTCGGATGAAGAGCAGGGTCTCGCTGAGTCTGGGCAGCACATGTATGTAATATCGAGTATGTCACAGCTGCATGAAGAATCAAACAAAGTGGGCAAGCATGTACATACATACGAGTAGAGAGTGCGCAACAGTCATGACAATCTGACACGAAGAGGAAGAGGAAGAGGAAGGGAAAAGTTGATGCTGGTGAGCAGTAGCGAGTCGCAGTGCCCCAAGCGGAGGTCATCTCCAAAAAGGGACTTTACTCTACTCCTCACTCCTCCGTACAGTACAATACAGTACATACTCAGACCGAGAACCCCTCATCTCACCATCTCATCATCATATACTCCATACTCCTCCACAGATATGTACATATGTATGTATGTAGGTATGTACCGTTTAGTCACCACCGCAGCAAGGGGCTCATGGCTCATAGCTCATGGCTCATGGCTGGCTCATGGCTGGCTCATGGCTCATCCCGTCGACCACATCCTCACATCAACAATCTTCAACCCCTCATATTATGCATATTCTTATTGTGCTGCCGCCCGTAAGTACGTCCTTGCGTCCTTGGCTGCACCTGTGCCTGTGCCTGTGCCTGTGCCTGTGCCTGTTCGCACTAAGTTCTTCCATCATTCTAGAGTATCTGAGCATCCTTTCGGAGAAGACTTCTCGATAGCCTCCAGCTCCGAAGGAACCCTCGCTCTTTCGTCCCTTCATCTGCTTGCTATACATGCTGAACCAGAGTTTCGTTGGGAATGAGCTTCTGGGTCCCAATTTCCATACTGTACAGTACCTTGAGCAATGGCTCATGCCCGTGGCTTATGCTATGCTTCACAAAGTCGATGGAACCATGCATGCCATGGATCGTCGCCATGGCTGTGATTGGAATGAAGTCAAACTGGACATGCATGGGCAACAACACTTCACAACCGCATTCGTACGAAGTACAGGTACAACTACAACGGACCATGCATATGCATCCCAGGCGCCACGAGAGGAGCAGATGTCATACTCGTGTGGCCGTGCTTCCTTCACTCATTGTTTGGGGGAACTCTCATCTTCATCGGGCATCACCCCTCTGCCACTTACGTGATCCGGGCAATGCTCAACAGTGATGAACGACATCCGTTCCTGCAATCTCTCAAGCTCCACTGCCGGTTCCTAATGGATCTGCGTGCAGTACCACCGCTTGGCCAAGTGATCGAAAAGCCTTATCCGTATTGCTTATTCCTTCTTTCGCTTCCACGGCTGGGCAGATGCTGATCTTGCTCCGTATGGGCGATTCACAACATGTGAGCTATATGGCATGTCACAAAATGAGTCGGAGCCTCACAGACCTCATGAACGCTACGTGCGACATGTCACCGTTCACCAAGTGGTCTCCGGCGGGTCCGAGAAGAGGAAACGAAGCCAGGAAGGAATCCATTTCGGCCGAAGTTAGATAGCTAGGCCACAGACGTCATGGCTCATGGTTCATGGCTCATTCCCATCGGCTGTCTACATGCATACATACATAGGCACCTGGCCGTCCATCGGTTTCTGAAACCCCCAAAGAGGAAGACAAACAAGATTTATGGCACTTCAAAAGACCAGAATTATCAAGACCGATGCGAGAACGATGGACACTCTGTGCCTAGGCCCTGGCGGACATACTTTGTACCACAAAAATTATCCTCGCAAGCCACATCATGGAGCTCCGAAATGATCAGCCACATACGACAGTGCATAATGGCTTGAGAGTAGTAGGCGCTATGCCGGGGTATGAAACAACCCTCGGATCTTCCCCAAAGCAGAAGAGAGCGAACGTTTCACGCCATGTCACCACTCATCACAGACATAGACATCCATCCGAGATTCCTCATTTCGATCTGAAAACTCTCCCTGGCAGCCAATCGGATTAGCACCTTGCGCCACCTTATGGTTTCCCATCGTCTTCTTGCACCGCCACTGCCACTGCCACTTCCGAGTCCCATTGCCACACCCCGCTTCCAGCTTGGTTCGTTTCGATGAAATTTCTGAAACTTTACAACGACATCTCATTATTGAAAAGCATCTGGGCCTTCCTTCCTTCTCCTTTGGATGCTGATCTATGTGGATGAAGCTGAAAGCGCCGGGGTCCTTGATAGCTTCATTTGTCAAGGGATCGCCAGCCTTTCGACGTTCTGGACCCCGACAGTCCGCATATCCAGGTCCAGTTGAAAAGGTATTTTCGCGAAAATGTTGTACGTAGGTACTCTCCCAGAGTCCCCACGGCAAGGTCTCAATCTTCCTCTCAAAAAGCCACGGAGACCTCGATCTCTCTCTTCCCCGCTTTAGAGTCCCACCTCTTCCGTCTAATTTATGTCGTTCAGACCACTTTTCTGCTCCTACAGGTTCTAGAACAGACGCGACTCGCAGTGCATTCCTCCTTCAGACTTTGGTCCCCGTGGGAAGGTATATGGGTCGCCTATCACTTGACAGGAGGATGTCACTCTAAGCCTTTTCATCTTGCGGAATTCGCGCAGTTCTTAAAGAAGAACGCGCGCGACCCAAAAAAACCCAGGAAGCCAAGAACTTTAGGCTGTCATCGACATGTAGCCCGGCAAGACCCGATGGCTCTCCCTCGGCCCTCACCATTGAGCTGCCGTGGTGCCGCCGTGCCGCCGTGCCGCCGTGCCGGACCGTGCCATGCGGCTGAGAACTGGCAGAGCGGCTCTGTCTATATCAAGCATATGCGGCTGAAATGGAGTTTGTGAACCTTACTCTGGCGACGAATTATCGCCCAAGATTTGATTCATCGAGATGTTACCTGGCAGCCTTAGATTTGGAAGTATCTTCCTTGAAACTATTATTTACGTCAGTCGTAAGTAGAAGAACAAGGTAGGGTCCTGCTACGGACAATCGCAGCTGATGTTTTATTTATTTGTTTATTTATTGGGTATCATCAATGATCTTGTTTTCACCGTCTCCCTTTCATCTCGATCTTTCAACCCTATTGATAAAATGATTCCTGTTCGATCCTGCCCCTCTACTTTACCAAGTCCGTTAATTCTGAGCAAGCAAGTGCAGTATTATTACTATTTAAGAATTTTATCAATCTAAAATTTAAAAGTCCTGCTATTATTCAAGTTCTCTCTCGTATTGGTTTACTAGCCACTCCCATTTTACTCCCATCACAATTTCTGCAATTATTAAGAGATTATTCTCAGAGACATCTTGCATGTATCTGCCGACTTGCGTAGAAAGCTGGAGAATTCACGGGAATATACCTCAGTTCCACCATTTTCTGTGTCTGGAGTAGTATTTAACGACTTTTCTGGCACAGATGTATATATCCAAAGATATATATTTGAGGAGGAAAATTGGGAAGATCTGAACAAGTTATTCTCCCAGCTTTCTTTGCCAGGCTCCAAAGTGATTTCATCACAACTAAGAGCTTCTCTACACCAGATTCAGTTCTACAAATCATCACGAACAAACTCCATGCTTTCTCGGATTTACACATGTGAATCCACCAACTTTTCTTCATATATAGTCGTTTTTTTTTCGACCACTCGGTCCTTCCAGAACGACTTGCCAATCTCCACAAAAAGCTTCTGCGCACCTTCCCCATTCGTCACGCGGTGCGATCCCGACATTCAGATTTCATCTCTCGGCACTGTTCACGATGGAGCCAGTTTCTCGTGGCCTGAACTGCTCCAAGGAGCCGGATGATGGGATTGGGAACAGACAGGACACCCAGCGCGGCATTGCTGGGAAGCAGACACGCCTCTCGAGACGATTACGAGTGAGAGGCGTGTCTGCTTCGTAATCCATGCTCTCTCTCCACACGACAAGGCGACAAGACGACAAGACGACAAGACGACAAGATTGAACATGTCGTCCGATTCCCCATCTCATCTCATCTCATCTCATCTCCGCCTCCCCCCCTGCACGACCCCATTCCATCACGTCGTCATGCACGGACCAACCATTTCACATAAAAGTGCACACACAAGCCACCTCATCTCAACCCATCAGCCCATCAACCAACCCATGGGCCATCATCCGCAACGGACATTACGCAGTATTCCAGCACGGACCCGACGGCAGGCCCCTGCGGTTCACGCTCCCATGGACCAGAGAGTAGGATGGGGCGCGGTGGGGGCGGTGGGTGTTTGATCTGCGCCGGGGAGGGAGATTGCACGGATTAGAGGGCTGGGGCGGCGGGCCGGAAGCAGATTAAGGATCGGATTCGGCATGCGGCTGAATGGGTGGATGGCGAGATGGGAAGGGAGGAGGCGACGAAAGGGGAAATGCTCGAGAGTATAGGCAGGGCTGGGCTGATATAGGGGAAGGGGGCTTATTTGGGAATATGGGGAAATTTCGGGTTGGAGTTTTGGCCTGGAAGATGGGGGGGCATCCAGAGTGGATGGAGGGACGAAGGCGGCACGTGATCATTTCTAATACTCTGATCGATATGGGCGAGTCCGAGGGTGAGGATAAGGATGTCTTCATACGTATTTTTGAAGAGTAAGATACATAGTGTCGTCAGTGTTGCACATGCTGTAGCTCTTTGCTGGTAAGTAAGATACATGCACTGGTCTGGCCACGCCAAGTGGGCAAGAGCCTTACACGAGTCCCCCTCATGCACGCCTCTTCGCCTCGAAACCCTCAGCATTCACATTCAAGAAATCCGTGATTTCGAAGATGCCAAGAGCAGATCGCCATGGAAGCGCGGTGGCCGCACGACCATACACATTGCGGCACTCACATCTCCTGAGATCACAAGGTCTAGGTGCATTTACGGCAGTCGCATACTGGGTTTATGGAGTAGGCGCCTAAATTTAACAACCCCCCTCCGACGCAATCATACGAAGGCCGGTTCCAGCCAGGTCAAAGACTTGAAGCCTTCGAGTTGAAACAGGCGAGACTCCGCGGTTGGCATCGATCGTATCGTCACACTCACGGCGAAGACCACATCAAAGCAAAGTCTCCTCGTGATCTCAGGCACTCACTCCGCTCCTATTCCCGCTTTCTAGCCCTCCCCCCGCATATGGCGCCTGCGCGGTCTGAGGGAGGCGAGACAAAACATGGCATATTTCTCCTCTCGCGCCCATTACATTCCTCCCACGGCCCTGCCGTCTGGCCGGTGCTCAGTTATCCACGACGCCATCCCCTCCGAAGCACGCAATGCTTTTGCCCCGTTCTATTATTGCCCATACAAACGTTACAGACCACCCCGCCGCCACCGGCCGTCTCAATGCACCGAAACACCAGTAGAGAAAGAGAAACGAAAAGAAAATACATTAGTTTGCCGCTGGTGCTGTTGGCGACGGTGATTACAAGGTATGAAGTGGAAGTAAAAGAGGATGCAATAGTCGTACACCGTTTCGAGAGTCGGAAGACGTCAAAGATAGATGGGAAATGCAAGATAAGATCGATAGCCAGATCAAATCGCATGCTGGCAGACTGAGAGCTTTTGGTAAAGGGAAGTGCGGAGGGTATATGTACCGTGAACGTGACGAAGAAGTATGCGCGGCGATTTGGCGTTGATGATCGACGAGGCTCGAGTGGCGAGTTGGTGATTATTCAGGAGAAAACGAGGATAGTGATTGAGCCGTGATCGCTGGATGTAGAGAGTCGTAGAGCACCATCAAGGCAGATCAGGTCGAAGCGTCCTCACCCCCTCCCCCTCCGATGCCCCCTCCACTCCGCCCTCATGACCCTCACAAACAGCTCCTCGTCGCGCACCGGCACCCAGCTCGTCAGCACCTTCATCGCGTTCTCGAAATCGCTGTCGAGCAGGATCTCCCTCGTGCCGTCTATCAGCGCGCAGCTGGCCGCGTGCAGGACATCGAGGCCGTGCTGGAACGGGCGCTCGCGCGTCGCGGGCACCGAGGGCTCGGCGTCGCCCAGGAGCAGGAAGAGGTCCCAGATGCGCAGCTGTGCGTTGAAGGGAATCGAGTAGTTGAAGAGGGTGAGGTACCAGCGCGTGCCGTAGGCGGTGGGGTGGATGCAGAGCTCATCCTGTGTCATTGTCAGTTACCGGTCGCTTATCCATATTATCTCATCTCTGGTCGCATTACAATCATTACATCAACGAGTAAACAGTGAGGAATGCCAGGACAGAAAGAGGGGCAACTTACCAATTGCCTAGACACGTCGTGTCCCCTCATCCAATCCTCCCTCAACTCATCCAGTGCAGCCATCAATCCATCAAACCCCTGCGCATACAACTTATCCAGCCCCCTCAACGTCCACATCCTCGCCGCCATCACAAACGCCCCCTCCTCGTCAAAATAGCACAGCAGCGTCGCCGCCAGACTCGCCATCCCCTGCACATACCCCGTCTCGGGGTAATACAGCGCCAGCGCGTGCAGCACCCGGAACAGCAGCCGCTGGCCCCCGCGGTACCGCTTGCGGAACATGATGTGCGAGTTGATGGTGCGCGGCACGTCCATATCGATCTGCACATCGTCCGCGCTGCTCTCTCCCACCAGCCTGCGGAATGCCTCCACCAGCTCCGCATCGCTCGGGCTCCCCGCGACCTTCCTGGCAGAAGTGGAGAGGAAGGAATGCCACGCCGTCGCCCGCCACCGGTCCGGAATCCCCTTCCACGTCCTCTCCACCAGCTTCGCGCTCTGCGTGTCGAATTCAAACTCCATCCCGCCCCCCTCGGCCCCGCCTTCTCGCTTGACCACCCGCGCCATCCTCCGCCACTTCTCCGCGCGACTCCACTCCCGCTTCCGTGCCGCTTCGAGCACGGCGGGCGACTCGGCCGCTTCGGTGATGGAGGAGAGGCCGGGAGGGAGCGTGAGCATGTCGCCCGCTTCGTCCATGGTGCGGCTGTCCGCGAAGCCGGGGAGGCGGTGGGCGAGGGTGCGGAGGGGGTGTTTTGACGGCGAGCGCGCGGAGGCGGTGGTTGCCATGGTGTGGAGGGAGCGTGTGGAGGTTTTGCGAGGGACGGTACGCGTGGATCTTGAGACGGATATTTGGCGGCCAAATCCTCGTTGCTTGCGCGGCGCTTCGGAGGCGAGTTGCAGGACTGTCGAGACGCGCTGTGGTGGCCGGGGCTCGGGGGTTCCGCTGCGATCGTCTGGTTCAGTTTTCCGGACGATGAAGCCGTAGCGGTCTACGTCGCCTCCCCTGACATTCTCCCAGTCTTCAACGCCACCGGCTAATTCGTATTCCTGTCTTATTACGCTTTCCCGCTCGGTAACACCTCTGGAAGTATGCGGCCTCGGCCGCAGCCGCACATCGAAAACGATATCCCTCGTCTCTTCCTCCACCGTTGTCTCTGACTGTGACACCGTATTTCCATTCCTCCAATCCGTGTCTACGTCGGCATCATACATACTCCTGACTTTCAAACTCTCCTTCTCCACCTCCTCACTTAACGTCTTCAGACTCGTCTCCACCATCGTGGCAAGTTCCGGCGGCTGCTGTCTTTCCTTCCCTCTCGCGCTTGTTCTCTCCCTCGACTGTCCATTAACCGCCTTCTTCCCAACCAGTAGCTCGCTCCCTCTCTTGGAGAAACTCAGCTCCTCCATAGAATCAAGCGGTGTATCCTGCAAACCCGTCGTGGGCGGCGTGAATTCCTGCTCTCCAACCGCTGTATCCTCGCTCGAGCCTGGCGTTTTAGGCGGCTGGTCGTCCTCCATCGCTTTCTTCCCATCCCAACCCTCCAGCTTCCACCGCACCGATTTAATACTCGATTCACTCAGAATACTCGGTGCTTCGTGCCCCTTCCCCGACGTCGGCGTCTTTATAGTCCTCGCATCCCTCCCCTCGCCCTCTCTCTCACCACCACTCGCCGGCGTCGCCAATCCCTCCTCCACCGTATCCCTCGTCGGCGTCGCAGGCCCGCTCCTCAACGCCGGATGCACCAGCTGCACCTCCTCCCACTCCCCCACCACAATTCCCGCAGTTCGACCACCAGTCGGACTTGTGCCCGCGCCAGCCACAGGGGTCGGCGGCCTCGCCGCCACGCACCCCTCATATGGCACCGTCTTCAGCTTGTCGCCTGAAAAGAAGCGCAAGGCGCTCGAGGGGCGTGAGCGAGTCGAAGGAGAACGAGAAGGGGAGTCGGGAGGGAGGCGTGAGCGAGTCGAAGCAGAACGAGAAGGGGAGTCGGGAGGGAGACGTGAACGAGTCGAAAGAGAACGAGAAGGGGAGTCGGGAGGGGGACGTGAGCGAGTCGAAAAAGAACGAGAAGGGGAGTCGGGAGGGGGGCCGTCGGGCGCCATCACATGGCGGGTTCGTGCCGTCGCGCGATTTCGTTTGGGATACTTGCTTGCTTGCTTGCTTGCTTATCTGAGGCTTCGCGGGCGGATGTTTGTTTGTGCGTATTTCGTAGGCGTCTGGGCTGACGGGAGAGCGAAGTATGCACTTTCTTTGCTGCCCAATTGCAGTCCTAACTCTCTCCTCTGCGCACCTCGCTTCAAAGAAGGGAAAAAGGGGTTCGTTTACATGCGATCGCTCTCCCCCTATCCTCTCTCGTCCGTCGCAGCTGGTTACCCGGAGAACAGACGGAAGTGGAGAATTTGTACACAGAGCGGCAGCGGCAGCGGCTCCATCGGGGAATTGTCATGGCGCCGGATGCGGACCTCACTTGTAGGACGCCAGGTCCGGAAAGGAACTAGTGCCGCCGCGGGAGGGAGGGAGCCGTTTGAAGTTTGAGCGGGCGCAGGGGAGTGGATAAGCCACGTGACATGGATGGATGGGAGGGAAGTGTGGCTGAAGAGGGGTTCAGCCTCAATATCAAGGGTATGTACATATGTATCATATTTAAGATTGTATTAAGATTGTATTAAGATTGAACCTGATGTTATGGGAGATATGGTAGCATTTATAATGTAATATGCTTTGTCTGCCATTGTTATGCATTTATGCATTCTATCTGCGGAAGCACCTAGAGGTAGTCAAGATATGGCATTCGCCAAGGTGTGGTGTTTAATGATGGCGACGCTCCTCATCCACGCGATCCTGCCTATACAACAACCATCCTAACATCCCAGCCTTCGTGGTTCGGGGCTATACTCCCCTGCCACCCCCCGCAGCTCGTCTTCCCAATGCCACATCACTGGCGATCTCTCTCACCTCTATGACAACCCATCCATCCCCACCAATTTCTTTACATCTCCCGCCCCTCCCCCTTTTCACACCGGCTCATCCGCCCAATCCTGCTCCCCAAACGTGCTCGTCGCCCTACTACTCGCATCCAACCTGGCCAAGAACTCCGGCGGCACAGTCGGGATGTACTTTCTCTCCCTCTCCCTATTCACGCCCCCAAACCCCGCCCCAAAGCTGACCAACATATCCGTGCTCGTCGGCAGCGAGAACGGCAGCATGAGCGCCGGGTCCAGCAGCAGGTGCTCCGGCGCGTCCTCCTCATCCTCCCACTGCTGCTCCTGCTGCGCCGGATCGGGCGTCGGCGGCACGCTGCTGGCCGTGCCTCTGATGGGGGTGGAGGGCGCGGAGGAATCGGGGCCGCGTGCGCGTGGCGATGCGGACGCGCGGCGCTGGCGCTCTTTGCGCGCGAGCGATTCGCGCTGCAGGTTGATGATGTATTTCATGGCGCTCTTGGGCAGGCCCTTCTCGCCGACTTCGGGACGGTAGTGCTTCACCGAGTGGATCAGTTGTTGGGGCGTCAGACGCGTTAGCTGCTGTAGTGTGCCGACGAGACCCTCGAAGTCGTCTTGGCCGAGCGAGGAGAAGCATTGCAGCCACTGGAGGAGTTGGATGACGGGCGCAAGATGTCTTCGTGCAGCGTCAACAGTTGTTTCGCCGGTTGCGTTCATGGACCCGTGCTCGTAATGATCTGGCTTCCTGTTGTTGGCGCGTGCCCAGTCTTCTAGAATTGAAATGTTCATCCGGATCTGCATTGCTTTCGTCCTTGCCAGATATCTTCGATTCGACATGATACGGTTGAATAGCTCGGCACCGATCCAGTAGAATAATTGTGCAAGGATCTGTGCACTGATGACCGAATGAATATCATAAAGATCAAGGACGAACAATGTGGATGAAAGCAAGGATGTGACATTCCTTGGTGCTGGCTTCGCGCGCGCCTTTGGCGATGGTGGCCGGAAGCGCTTTTCTGCGGGTTCTTCCTTGACCTGATTCTTCCTCTTGAACAGCTTCCATTCATCTTGGAAGGCTATATCCTCAAATCCAGGGATCGTCTCATGATCCAACATCGCAGAATCCAGGACTTTGTCTATCCTCCGTTCCGCATCTCTGATGATCAGAATGAAGATCTCGTTGATCAGCTCGGCGAGCTGCAACTGGAACTCTCCCGTAGATTCTGACAGGCCAAGATCCTTCTTTAGATAGTGAAGCAGGAGTGTTGCGTTCGAAATCCAAAATGCTAGAATCGTCATGTCCCATTGATGTGCCTCGACGACATCGTTGATTTTATCCATCGCAGTAATGAGGAGTTTGGCCAGAAGATCTGGGCTCGAATGATAATGCGCATACCGTGCGCTGAGGAAGATCATGTTCGCAGGCACCGGCTTCTGCGACGGAGATCTTTGGGGCGTCATATTCGTAATCACAATATCCAGTATCCGGTTGAGTTCGCTCTCCTGAAACACAAACATCTGGTCATGCAGGCATCTCGACCAGTCGAATTCTGCCATCTCCTCTTCTAATTCTTCTGGGGTCTGAGAGATATTAGCATCGCCATGAGCACCATGAAGAAGTCTCGCATACCTCTGGTTGATCATCCATCCCCACATTACCCAAGTCCACTTCTAGATCTCTCGCGCTCTCCATCATCATCCGCCGCCTCAACTCATTCTCCGCCATCTCCTCTTCGAATCTATCCTGCGAGAACCCCGGGTTATAAAAGTCGTCCGACACGCCAGCATTGCCAATATGGTATCCACTATCGTGCAGGTAGTCGGAGATCTCGCTGTCAGGGGCCACGAAATCGAAGGCCGTCCGCCCAGAAGACGACTTCATTTCGGGAGATGCGCCGTGGTCGAGCAGCGTCTTCGCAATGCCCTTGTGCCTGTTCGTCATCGCCCACATCAGAGCGCTCCACTGGTTGCGATCCTGCTTGTCGACGTTCGCGCCTGCGTCTAACAGCGCTGTCACGACTGGTTCATGGCCCTGCTTCAGTCAGTCCATACACAATACCATGAAGTCCCAGTCCAACGTACGAAGCAGCTCGCATATATCAACGGCGCCGTGCCCTCCTCATCAGGCGCATCGAGATCCACATACCCCCTGGCCTTCCCACTCAGTATCCTCTGTATGCGCTCCACATCTCCATTACTGGCGGCCATGTTAAGTGCCTTCTGTAGCTGGTCCTTCTTCTCGTCGTCGGTGAGCTTATCATCCGTCGCAATCGCATCCTCGTCCTCGGTGATCGATCCATCCCTGTGGGCCGCCTGCGCCGCCAGCATCTCCATGAGCCTACTATCGCTATCGCCCGCCCTCTGGCCCAGCTCGTCGAAATCCGGCTCCTGGAGCGACAGACTGCTAAACTGCAGCGGCTTCGCCAGCACCGGCGCCGTGAGGAACTGCGACTGACCTGTCATCCGGGGTATCAGTATCAGTACGGCGACGCTCTACACTCTACGATCTACGAGGGCACGGGGACGCACCTTGCCACGCATCATACATCTCCGTCTCGGGCGTGAAATCGGGCACCGCGCGCCGATCGTTCAGGCTTTTGGGCAGATCGTCCGGCAGGGCCTTGGGCAGCTTGCGCTCCTCTCTCTCCTCATCGCCGAGGCCGCCAATGTCCGCGCCGTCAGGGTCCTTGATGTTCATGGCTGGCTGGCTGGCGACGTGCGATAGGAGATAGGCGGCATGCGCGACTGTGAGATTGGTCGTGGAGCCCCGCGTTTAATGCCCTTGTCTGCAAGGCGGTTCTCGACAGAAGAAAGCAAGAGAATGGGAAGCTCGTGAGGCTGGAGGTACGAGAGACAGCCTTGTGGGAGCTCGATGGCGGGTGGAGTGGTCGTGAAGTGGTTGGTTTTTGGCACCGATGCGGTTCGCGTCATTGGTTATGTTGGAGACCCAAGCTTCTTGGCCCAAGCGAAGTGAATATGGCCCGGCCACGAAATACTTCTGGATAGAGAACTTCAATGTTAATATTTATATGTAGTTGAAAGAATTAAATATATATCACATATATGCTCATATTGACTGCTATTTCTATTCAGACAACTTGGCTAAACGATTTCTATAATTCTATTTTGTTTCGGACTGGGATCTGCTTTGGCCACCACACAATATTAATATTTCGTGGACACTTAATTTGTTTGGGTATCTCCTCATTATCACTTCTCGATTTCCCTCTTGCCAAACACTCTGATCCGCTTCACGCCTCCGTCAGGGATGATAATCAGCTTGACGTGAGTAAAGGCATCGTCCTGAACCAAGGAAGGAAACTCATGCTCCGCATCCGGTCCCGTCTTCGTAGGCTCGACCACATCAACCCAACCCTCAGAATCATTCGCAGGCTCTCCATCGTCCGTCCAACAGATCGCCTGGATCTGCACCTTCTGTGGATAATTTCCTCTGAAGTGCGCCGTGTCAACGACAAACTTCTGAATCTCACCCTTCGCCCCAAGCTTGATGATGGTCCAATCCACATGTCCCCTGCCTCGTGACCGCGACGTCTCCCACCCATCGCCCATATCCTTCCCCCTCCCTGGCAGCAGCAAGTTATCCTTCGTGCCGAAGTGCTGGTCGCTGCAGGAGATTGCAACACCGCCATTCTGCGCCGCGGCCAAGTCAAAGACGGCCTCGGGATCGTCGGGGAAGACCGGCACGGCGTGACCGAAAAGACGGAACCGCGCAATGCCGCCGTCGGGATACATGTTCAGACGGACGTGCGTGTAGGCCTTCTTCGTCGGCTCTGCGAGCCTCCAGCCAAAGCGAGCCGAGGGCCCGCACTCCTCGATGCCGAGGATAGGCTCCCAGCCGCCGCGGCCGCCTCCCCATGAAACGACGTCGTCGTCGTTCGAGCTGAAGGCGCCCTCGACCGAGATCGCTGGCGCGTGATTGCCGCTGAAGAAGGCGGTGTCGACCTCGATTCCTTCGACGACGCCGGACGCGACACCGAGACGGATGACGACGTAGTCGAACGGCGCCGGGTTGTGACGACGGGTCTCCCATCCGTCATACCAGGCGCCGGAGAAGACCATCTTGCCCTTGTCCTGCTTGGGGGGCTTGGGGTTCAGGAGGTTTGCCGCATCGGCGAACCATTCATCGGAGCATGCGAGCACGCGGCCGCCGAGGGTCTGTGAGATGAGGTCTGCATTGCGAGTTAGCTATGCTGATTCCAGGAAGAGTGTGATAAAATAAACAATTCGATGATGAACACGACTCCATCAGAAAGTCGTTTAATACTATCTCGGTCTGACCCAGCACATATTCGCCAGCGAATTAGATGTGGATTTCTTTTTTCGTATACGGTGTTGTCTTCATGTAGACAACAAGTATCATCTCCATCTCCATCCCCATCCCCATGCGCCCTCGACCCCGCCAAAAGAAAAGAAATGAGGGGCAAACGTACCAATGCCGCCCGATCTAAATGTCTCGTCGATCTTGTCAGCCTCCACCGAGGTCGCCGCCACCTTCTCCACGGTATATTCATGTTCGCTGGCCATTCTGATGCTCGGTATGTCTTTATTTCCTTATATCTTTATATGATCTTGTTGAAGTTCGAGGATGAGAGTCGTGCCTGCGCTCTTATAACTCTTATAACGGAAGCGCAACAGGCCTCGGCCACCTCCGCTATCTCGAATGCCCCGCAATGGCCATGACGAATCCCCACCACAATCGCTGGCTGGCGCTGGCAATTGCTCGATGGAATCGAGTAAAACATCGACATTTATGAGATTTCAGCCTGTTAGAGTGTTAGAGCACCGTACATACCGGATAAACAATAATCATGCAAGGGCCGTAGACGGTAAGTCGTATTATCATAGCCTATCAATGATCTCGCAGAGCAGCCAGAATTCAGGAAGCAAATAGTAAATAAAATTATAAAAATAGCAAATAAAAATAGAAATAGAAATAGAAATTTCGAAAGCCTAGCCTATATCACCGTAAATAATACCTAAATACATATATATATATGTCTATTCTCTAATTATTAGAAGCACTAGAAGTTTATCTTATAATAATAATATAGCACAGCACAGCAGCACTAGCACAGTATCACTATCACACCAGACCTCCGTTCCAACTTCCATCTTCCCATTGGCGAATCCAACCTCCCCGACCAAAAAGCGTCATCGCAACCAGAAATGCCATCATATGGGGGAGATTTGCCTTCAAAACCTCAATTCTAACAGCTAGAGCTCATCTCCATCTCTCTCTCATCTCTAGATTTCTGATGCCATCCAACCTCCCAATTGCCAATTGCTGAAACACCTCGATCTCCATCTCATCGCCAGTAAATCCACAGATAGCTTGCAAGATCTCTGAACATTCTCTGAATACATCGACAAACATGTCCTCATCCATAACCAGCGCCCCCGAGGTCCACCCCGAAGAGGTCGAGCGTCAAAACCTCGGACTGGGCGAAGACGAGCCCCTCCTCGGTCGCATCGGCGACGCCAGCCAGCGCGAAGGGAAGCCTTTATACCGCAACCTCTTCCTCGGTGCGAACACCCCAACCCATCACCCACCATCCACCCCTCTAACCCCCCCCGCAGGCACCGCCATCCTCGCGCAACTCGGCCTCCTCCTCCTCATCACCCTAATCTGGCTCTCCATCTTCCTGCACCCCCTCTCGCTCTTCTCGCTGCACCCGCTCTTCAACTCGACCGCGGTCCTCCTCGCCGTCGAATCCCTCCTCATCCTGCAGCCGACGCACACGGCGTCCCAGAAGCGGCGCGGCACCCTCTCCCACGCCTCGCTGCACCTGCTCGCCCTCGCCCTCTTCCTCGCCGCCTTCGTCGTCATCGAGTACAACAAGTCCGCGCACCGCGCGCCGCACTTCACCTCCGCGCACGGCCGTCTGGGGCTGGCTACCTACGTCGTCCTGGCCCTGCAGGCGCTCGTGGGATTCACGCAGTACTTCACGCCCGGCCTGTACGGCGGCGTCGAGGCGGCGAAGAAGGTGTATAAGTGGCACAGGGCGAGCGGGTATGTGGTCCTGCTGCTGTTGCTGGCGACGGTGGCGGCGGCCACGCAGACGGATACCGGGAGGGATTTTCTCGAGTTGAGGCTTTGGGCTGTGTTGGGCGCGGCGGGGCTGGTGCTGGTGGGGGTAGTGCCCAGGGTGAGGAAGGGGAAGTTTGGGTTTGGGGGCGAGAAGCCGACGGGTGACGATTTGAATGGTGATGATTTGGGACAGTAGGGGATGGTGTGGAGCGGAGGATAGTGCGAGGGTAGAAGATGGGGTGGGAGAGATGGATGGGATTATGATCATAGAGCGTTTCTTATTTACCATGGCATTGAGTATTTAGGCTCCCTGACTGCAGGCAGTTAGGGACACGAGAGACGGATGCAATAATGAATCACCCCAAAGATATCAGATTTAACGTATGAGCAGAAGCTATCGGCGTATATATGTGATCTCCACACGCCATATATTGTACATTTCACCATATAGACAGACAATCCTCTTCCTCCGTGGGCGTATAATACGCAACCCCACTGCCACCCACACAACCTCTCCCCTCCCTCCTGCACCACCTAGGACACCGGCGGCAATTTCGCCTCGATCCTCTTAACCCCTCCCATCCACGGCCACAAACACTCCGGAATCTTGACACTCCCCGTCTCCTCGTCCCACCCACTCTCCAGCACCGCCGCCAACACCCTCGGCACCGCCATCCCCGTCCCATTCACCGTATGCACCCAGTCCTTCCCCTTCCCCGTCCGCACCTTGACCTTCGTCCCCAGCCTCCTCGCCTGGTAGTCCGTGCACACGCTCGCGCTCGTCACCTCGCCATACCCATCATCCCGCGGCCTGCGACTTGGGAAGAACGCCTCGATATCCTTCTTCCTGTACGCGCTCGCCCCCAGATCCGTCGCCGGCATCTCGAGGATCCGGCAGTGCAGGCCCAGCGATCCCAGGATGTGCGTCTGGATGCTCAGGATCTCGTCGAAGACGGCCGTCGATGCCTCGAGGTCCGGCAGGGTCCACGCGAACAGCTCCACCTTGGTGAACTCGTGCACCCGGTACAGGCCCTTGGTGTCGACGCCGCGCGCCCCCGCCTCGGCGCGGTAGCACCGCGACACCGCGATGTGCTTGCGCGGCAGCTCGGACTCCTCGAGCGTCGTGTTCGCGCACATCCCCGCGAGCGGGATCTCCGCCGTGCCGGCGAGACAGAGCTCCGGCCTGCCGCGCTCCCTGTCCGCGTCGCTCTGCGCGAGCGTGTAGATCTGCGTCTCGCCGTTGTTGTCGCGGGGCATGAAGCCGCAGGCGGCCGCGACGTGGGAGTAGACGACGCTGGGCGGGCTGACGAGGCGCCAGCCGTGCTTCATCGCCACAGAGATGGCGTACTGCACGAGCGCCTGCTCCAGCAGCGCCGCCTCGTTGAGCAGGTAGTACCAGCCCCACCCCGAGCTCGTCGCCGCGCTGGCGAAGTCGAGGAGCTTAAGCTCCGACCCGATATGCACGTGTGACCGCCACACCCGATCCGACTGGTCAGGCGCCGGCTCCGGATGCTCGTTGATATATCCCACGACCCGCGGCACCGTCCCCCTCGGCGTCTCCTCGCTCGTAAAATTCGGCAGCGCGAGGGCCAGACTCTCGATCTGGGCCATCAGCTCCGTCTCCTGCGCCTCGATCGCGGAGAGCTTGCTCTTCAGCTCCCGCGATCTCGTTATGATCTCCTGGCGCGACATGTTTTCATATCCGACAGCCGCGACGGCCTCGGCCTGGCCGCTAGCATTCGGGCTCGACAGCTGGCCTTGCAAGATGTTGTTGTGCTCGCGCATCGTGCGCGCTTGCCTCTGGTGCGTCTGCCATTGCTCGAAGAGGCTGTTGATGAGCGTGGGATAGCTGGATTGGGTTTTGTAGTTGCGCTCCAGTGCGTTCTGCACGTAGAGAGCGGTATTTTGCCGGATGTGCTTGATGTCGATGGCGGCTTTGGGGGCTATGGAGGGACGGGGAGCTTCTGCTCGGAGAACGTCGGCGCGGAGACGCGGCGAGGCATGGTAGGAGCGCCATTGTGAGCGGCAGAGGAGGCTGGTTTGTAGCCGGCACGAGACGCAGGAGTAGATGGGCCGGGGAGGAGGCATTGCGGATTTTTGGTGTTGACACCGAGCTGTCAGAGTTGTCGCGATGCGTGGATTCAGAATGCGGAGATGCAAAGTCAGACCACCATATATAGATCTTCAATTCACGTTGTTGCCATCAAAATTGGAGATTATCGAGAAGCAGAATCTTTCAATCAGGAGAGCAGAAATAAAGTTGCTATCAATATGACAGAGTTTGACAGGTACAATATAGCCAAAGCTGCAAAAATGAGGGTTAGCAACTGAGGTAACTGTTCGGCAGAATCGTTACGAGACATAAGGCGGTGAGCGGTTTCCGCTCCTCGGTGGAAGATCATCACAAGCAACTCTCTTCTATGATTAGAGAGACACTTTGCATTTATACGTGATGATTAGAAAGGGGAATAGAAGTAATATCAATTCAATTGCTCAATCTTATAGAACCCCTTTAACACCTTCGCTTGCAATAACAATAGAGAGTCATAAACCGCCCCATCGGCAAATTGATATCCATCCCATGATTCCCATCGCTCCTACAATCCATCATCCAAACCATACACCAAGCCCAGCAATACTCAATCAAAATTCCTAAGCAGCTTATTCATACCTCACCAATCCCCTATTTTCCTCGTCATCATCATAACCACCTTCCGTTTCACTGTATTCCGTCCCCTCATCAATACTACCACTGACATTCGTCCCAGTCATCGTACTCATCGTTCCTCTACTCGTCCTTCTCAACGTTCCACTATCACTCACATCCCCATCGCTCTCCTCATCGCTCTCCTCATCGCTCTCCTTGAACGCCAAGTTCTCCTTATTCAGCTCTCCATAGCCTCGGCGCGGCAGACTTCCTCCCCAGCTCGTCTTCCTCAAAGCACCGCTACCACTTGAATCCTTGACGCTATGACTGCGTTTGAATCCTCCATTGGGGACATTATTCGTGATCTGGTTGAGCGAGAAGTTGCGTCTTGAAGCTCCCGCCGGATTTGCGATTGGGTGAGGAATGATAGCTCTCGGTGGAGCGTTCATGGCCATATCCATGGCACTCTGCGTTGTGTAGCCAGTGCGCGATCTCGAAGTGGCGGTGCTCATTGTTGCGCCAGTTGCGGACGTCGCATGGCTAGGAACACGCTTGAGGTTCATCGCATCGCGGCCCTTGGACCTTCCAATTAAAAAGGCGCGGGAATGATCAATGACGCCTTCGAGAATGCGGCGCTCTAAACCTTCTGCTCGGGCCTCCATGTTCTGCAGTTCTTCGCGGCGGATACCGAGGGCTGTTTCGAGACTTGACACATCCGCGGATAACCGCATCTTCTGATGCGTAAGTTCCTCCTGCTCGGCTCTCAATGCAGCCACGGAATCTTTCAGGCGCTGTTCTTCGGCTCGTTGGCTAGCAACATCAGCTTCAACACGCTCTTTCTCTGAGAGGCGTCTCTCTAGCACGATCGCTGCCTCTTCGGCCTCCTTGACCTTATCCTCGTGGTCATTGGCGATACGCTGTGTTTGTATAGACACAAATTCGGAAACCTCGGCGGCCGTTTGCATCACCTTCCGATGGATCTCGTCGAGCATATCGAGCTGGGCGAAAGATTTGCCAGCAGCATGCATGTGATCAACCAGTTTGTTCAACTTTTCATGAACCGGAGCGTCATCATACTTATCCACTGGAACATTCTGCAGTAGGCCTTGCACTGAAGACAGCGAAGCGGCATCCCGCTCCTTAATCGTCTCCTGAATAGTGTCTGTTGAGGTCTTTGAATGCTCATAGTGCTGACCAACAATCAAGAGGACATCTTTGATGGACTCAAGGATCTTCGGCTGGTAGTCTGAGAAATTGCTTTGGACATCCTCGACAGCGCAGAGTGTCTTCAAAACCTGCTCACGAGTGAGCTGGTTCTCTGTCTTGACCTCAGAGTGTGTTTCTTCGAGTTTCGTATAAGTATCTTCAACCCGATTGAACACGGTTTTGGAGGCCTCATCCATCTTGTCCACCGAGTCGGTCAATGTTGAGCCAAGTGTATCAATAAGGAGCTTGAGCTCCTCTGCCAGTGTCTTGGTGGCTAGCAAAGCAGCATCCGTCTCAGCGCTCCGCTCCTCTCCCGCCTTCGCTTTGGCATCTGCCGCTAATTGGGCGTCGTCGTATTTGATCATGAGCTCTTCAAATTTATCATCGAGCTTCTCCCAAGTCTTGGCGAACTTTTCATCAGCTTCGAGCTTTACGCCTACAACACCAGCGTTGGATCTCTCGAATTCTGATTTCATCGTCTCCAACAGGTCCTTCACATCTTCCGTGATGTTTGAATTCGAGCTGATTACAGGACCGAGACCATCTAAGAGCTTGCCGATAGCATCAACGCCTGATGCGCCTTCGTCCACTTTCTCCTTGATAGAGTCCCTGAATTCCTCGAGGAGCGTCTTCACTTCGCTGACTCTCTCTCCAACACCGACAATTTCCGCTTGGCGATCCTCAAAAGAAATGGCATTCGCATCTTTCAATCCTTTGACAATGTCGCCCAGATTAGTGAGGTCCTCCTTGCTTGCAAGACTGGCAAAGTCAGTGGTAAGCATTTTATCAATTTGCTCCTTCACACCAAGAATGATGACGCCAATGTTTCCATCATTTTCAGTAACGTCCTTGACATCCTGGAGCATAACCATAACGTCCTTAACTAGAGACTCAACGATGTTGACGTCTTCTCGCTTAGCAGTTTCGGGAATATGAGACAGGATTTCGTTGATAGAATCGCGAGTCTCACGAATGATTTCCTCGACGGCATCCAGATGATCCTTCTTGACCGCTTGCTCCGGATCCAAGTCATCTATCTTTGCCTTGGTATTTCGGAGAAGAGTCTCGATAGCCTCAAAATCCTCCCGACGGACAGTCTCTTCATCGTCAGGGTGATGTCCACGGGACATTTCAATGACTGACTCCTGCACGTTGCGCATTGTCTCCTCCATATGGACTATGTCCTCTCGTGACACAGATCCTGGTGGAGCCATTGGAGGAGGTGGGGGCATAGATTCGAGGGCTTCTACCTTAATGCGTAACTGAGTAATCAATACTTCGAGATTCTCAATATCGTTACGCTTGAGGCCATCAGTGACGATTACGGCGCCATTTGTGATTGCAGCTATATCCCTGTCCCCATGGTTGCTATGGTTATCATTTAAACCATCCTCGCGCAGACGGTCAATATCAGCTCTGAGACCTTCCATGCCTGACTTGAGGGTATCGAGGATCTCATAATTAACAGTCATGTCCATGGGCTTGCTGCCGATCCTCTCCACCTCACTCTTGAGATCATTCAACCCGTCGTGGAGTGCGTCCAGAATTTCTTCTGTTCCGGACAGGATACTCTCGCTGGAATCCCTGGGTCTTTCGATGTCTGCTCGAAGACCTTCGAGACCCTGTCTGAGAGTGGAAATAATTTCGTCTCTATCAACAGCAGATCCAACTGGAACAATTGAAGTGGCCATGGCGTCACGGAAGTTGTTCAGCTCATCCTTAATAGATTCGATGGAGATTTCTGAGCCTTGAGACATCAGATGTCCAATTTCGGCGCGTAGGTCCTCGAAGCCATCCCTCATACAGTCCAAGATTTCGTCCTTTCCAGTAACATCAGCAGCACGATCCACATAGGTTTCGATGTCAATTCGCAGTTTGTCCAAACCATCCTTGGTTGCATCCAGGACCTGCTCAGTGTCGCGGCCATGAGCAGCAACATTCTGTTTGGCTTCATCCGAGACAGCTCTGAACTCTTCACGCATAGCTTCAAGGACTTCATGCAAGCGTTCCAGAACTTGCTCCCCATAACCATTCACAGCAGCCGGCATATCCTCCAGTCCAGCTTTAAGAGCATCGAAAACATCATCCTTGGTTATGGAGCCTCCGATGTCGCGGCTTAATTCATTGCCCTGCAAAGTCCGAACGGGAAATTCAAACGTGTTTAAGCCTTCCCTGACTGCATCAAGCATGTCTTCTCTGGTGATTTCAACATCACGATGTTCTGGCGCAGGAGCAGATGGAAATTCAAACGTGCTTAAGCCTTCCCTGACTGCATCAAGCATGT
>Ga0123337_10000795_pt1 | contig 47744 bp, 36 predicted proteins | sample frozenSSSSmetaG_FD_89792 | JGI IMG/M metagenome (GOLD analysis project Ga0123337, IMG submission 89792) | Glacier valley bacterial and archeal communities from Borup Fiord, Nunavut, Canada, to study Microbial Dark Matter (Phase II) -... | ecosystem: Environmental > Aquatic > Freshwater > Ice >... | reverse complement strand
GGGTTGATTTGCGCGTAACAGCGGTTTTTGCATTGCCCTCGTTTCTGTCGGTTTATCTGAGCCGTCGGTTTCTGGTACCTGCAATACCCGACCCGTTGTTTAGCTTCGACGGGTTCGTGCTCTCTAAGAGCCATGCTATCCTGTATTTCTTCGTCCTCGTAATGATCGTAGCAGCCCGCGCCATGATCCGCAGCGACCGCCCAGAACAGGGCGAAGCCGCTGACGGTAAACCGCGCTACGTCACGCTGGCTCTGGATGGCCTGGCCGTGGGATTGCTGACGGGTACTATCGGCGCGGGGGGGGGATTCATCATCGTACCGATGCTGGTACTACTGGCGGGGTTGCCCATTCACCGGGCGGTGGCTACGTCGGTGCTGATTATCGCCGTGAACTCATTCGTTGGCTTCATCGGCGATATTGGCCATACCCAACTGGACTGGAATTTTCTGCTACCCTTTACAGGGCTGTCCATAGCCGGTATTTTTCTGGGTATGTATCTGGCCCGATTCATAGCTCCTGACAGACTCAAAAAAGGCTTTGGCTGGTTTGTACTGGCGGTGGCAGGCTATGTGATTTTTAAAGAGGTTTTTTAAGTAAGTAATGTGATGCGGAGTTCAGCTCCGCAGGTTTTAGAGTGAATCAATAACTACAGTGGACCAGCGGTTCACGTTACGCCATGACAATCGAACAAATTTATACGGGTTGCTTAGCGCAGGGAGCGTACTATATCGAAAGCAATGGCGAAGCGGCTATCATTGACCCGCTCCGCGAAACATCGCAATACGTGCGGCAGGCCGAAAGGGCGGGCGCGAAAATTAAGTACGTCTTTGAGACACATTTTCACGCCGATTTCGTGTCGGGCCATCTGGACTTAGCCCAAAAAACGGGTGCGCAAATTGTGTACGGTCCCAATGCCAACACGGGCTATGATGCGTACCATGCCAAAGACGGCGAAACCTTTGCGCTTGGTAACGTAACTATCAAAGTCCTGCACACGCCTGGCCACACACTCGAATCCACTACGTATCTGCTCCTCGATGAAGCCGGGAAAGAACACGCTATTTTTACGGGCGACACGCTCTTTATTGGCGACGTAGGCCGCCCCGATCTGGCCATCAAGGGCGATTTGACCGAACATGACCTTGCAGGGATGCTTTACGACAGTCTGCAAAACAAAATCATGCCCCTGCCCGACGACGTAATTGTCTATCCGGCTCACGGTGCCGGGTCGGCCTGTGGTAAGAATATGAGTAAGGAAACTACTGACTCACTCGGAAATCAGAAGCGGTTTAACTACGCGCTGAGGGCTAAGTCGAAGGAGGAGTTTATCAAAAACGTGCTGGATGGACTTACAACGGCCCCGGCTTACTTTGCCGAAAATGCCCGGCTCAACAAAGAAGGCTACGAGAGTCTGGACAGCGTCATGGAGCGCAGTAGTCAGGCTCTACCGCCCGATGCCTTTGAACAGGCTGTGAATGAAACCGGCGCGCTGGTGCTGGATGTTCGCAGCGCAGCCGATTTTGCCAGTGGATTCATTCCAAATGCGATAAACATCGGCCTGAACGGGCAGTTTGCCCCCTGGGTTGGTGCCCTGATACCTGACCTCAAACAACCTATCGCGCTTGTTACGCCCGCTGGCGAGGAAGAACAAACCATTGTGCGGCTGGCCCGCGTGGGTTATGACCAGTGCATCGGCTTTCTCGACGGTGGGTTTGCCACCTGGCAACAGGCAGGTAAAGAGGTAGACACCATCGAGTCAATTACTGCCGATGCGTTTGCCCAACGGAAACAGGCCGCCCCTGACCTGACCATTATCGACGTCCGTAAGCCCACTGAGTTCGACGCTGACCACCTTTCCGGGGCTGAAAACATGCCGTTAGACAATCTGAACGATTACCTGACCGACATCCTGACCGAAGAACCTGTTTATGTACACTGTGCGGGTGGCTATCGTTCTATGATTGCCAACTCCATCCTGAAAGCGCGCGGCTTTAATAACGTGGTGAATGTGGAGGGAGGGCTGGCCGCTATTCAAAAAGCGGGGGTTGTCTAATAAAAAGTCTGTGTTCCCAAAAATTATGCTTGATTTCATTTCGCAACCCTGGCCCTGGTATGTGGCCGGAACGCTTATTGGCCTGACCGTACCGACACTGCTCATTCTGGGCAACAAAGCGTTTGGTATCTCATCGTCGCTGCGGCACATCTGTGCGGCCTGCGTACCGGCCAAACTCCCCTTCTTTAGCTATGACTGGCGTAAAGAATCCTGGAATCTGTGGTTCGTGGGTGGGATTGTTATTGGTGGTTTCATTGGCGGTACGCTGCTGAAGAACCCCGCTGACCTGACCATTGCTCCCGATACGCTGCGCGATTTACAGGCCCTTGGCGTTCGCGACTTTGCAAGTGGTCTGATGCCGACCGATATTTTTTCCTGGGGCAACCTGTTTACGGCCAAAGGCTTGCTGTTCTTCGTGATAGGCGGGTTTCTGGTTGGTTTCGGTACGCGCTACGCAGGCGGTTGCACCTCGGGTCACGCTATTATGGGCTTGTCCAACCTTCAATGGCCATCGCTGGTGGCCACCCTTAGTTTCATGGCGGGTGGTTTCGCCATGACCCATCTGATCCTGCCGTATCTGATGCGGTGGGTTATGTAAAGAACTACAACTATGATTTCAGAACAACCAAGAATACAAACTAAAGCCCCTGTCCGGCCAAAATCAGCAAACTGGAAGTTTAGCTTAGTCGGTATTTTCTTCGGTATCGTATTCGTCAAGGCCGAGGTTATTTCGTGGTTCAGGATTCAGGAAATGTTTCGGCTCGATTCCTTCCATATGTACGGCGTTATCGGTACGGCGGTACTGGTTGGCATGATTTCGCTGCAACTTATCAAACGCTTCAACATCAAGACCGTGCAGGGCGATCCGATTTCGGTGGCTCCAAAGCAGTTCAGCAAAGGGCAGATTTACGGCGGACTGCTGTTTGGGTTTGGCTGGGCCATTACGGGTGCGTGTCCGGGGCCGTTGTTTGCGCAGATTGGCGCGGGCTATTCTGTGGTAGCTGTTACGCTGCTCAGTGCCATTGCCGGAACGTGGGTCTACGGGGCAATACAAAGAAAACTGCCACACTAATATTACTGGATGGGGTTCTCGTCAATTCCCAAACGTGGTAGGGCGGGATTTAATACGCGTGGTACCACCTTGATGCGAAACACCCTTGTCCCGGCCACGTCGAAGTCGCAGCCGTAGAAGTCGCGCTGCTTGACACCTCGGTAGACGGCGGTATAGTTTACCTTGACGGGCCAGTTGTTAAGAGCCAGTTCGGCGGTGATGGCGTCGACAGCTTTGCGCAGGTTGGAGAAAAAGATAACCGTTGGTTCCCGTTGCCTGACGGTGTTCAGCGTACCGACGGGCAGGAGAGTTACCTCGTAAATGATTCGCCCGGTAGGACGTAACCCCTTCTTATCCATCATTCTGGTTGTTACTTCTTTGCAAGTACGTATATATCAGCAATTATGTGATAAATTATTTGACTATTTTTCATAGTGCGAACTAACGGGATTCGTTTGGGGTTTATCTATCAACTACCCAATAAGAAAAACCCGACCATAACTGGTCGGGTTTTTTGTGTCAACTGTACTCCTGCCGGAGGAAAGACTATTTCGTATACATCACCGCTTCAACGGCCTGTAATGTGCGTTTCAAATTCGGTAGAATCTCTTCGATAAGTGTGGGCGCGTAGGGCAGGGGCAGGTCAATGCTGTTGACCCGAACCACCGGTGCGTCCAGATAATCGAAGGCATTGCGCTGAATGTTGTAGGTCAGTTCTGACGAAATGGCGGCCAAAGGCCATGCTTCTTCTACAATGACACAGCGGTTGGTTTTCTTCACCGAGTTGATAATCGTGGCGTAGTCGATGGGGCGCACCGTGCGGAGGTCGATGACTTCGGCGGAGATGTTATTCTTGGCCAGTTCGTCGGCGGCTGCGAGGGCCACTTTCATAATCTTGCCGAACGACACAATCGTTACGTCGTTGCCTTCGCGCACTACTTTAGCCTGCCCAATTGGAATAAGGTACTCCTCTTCCGGCACCTGCCCCTTATCGCCGTACATCAGTTCTGACTCCATGAAGATGACCGGATCGTTGTCGCGGATACTGGATTTTAGCAGGCCTTTGGCATCGTAGGGATTAGAGGGAACGACCACTTTCAGACCCGGCGTGTTGGCAAACCAGTTCTCGAAGTTCTGCGAGTGCTGACTCGACAGCATACCCGCGTTACCGGTTGGCCCCCGAAATACGATAGGACACGAATACTGCCCGCCCGACATGCTCATGACTTTAGCCGCCGAGTTGATAATCTGGTCGATGGCAACGAGCGAGAAGTTAAAGGTCATAAACTCGATAATGGGCCGCAAACCGTTCATGGCCGAACCAACACCGATACCGGCAAAACCAAGCTCGGCAATGGGCGTGTCGATAACCCGTTCGGGGCCAAATTCGTCGAGCATTCCCTGACTGACCTTGTAAGCCCCGTTGTATTCGGCCACTTCTTCGCCCATCAGGTAAACGAGCGGGTCACGGCGCATTTCTTCGTTCAGGGCCTCCCGCAGGGCCTCGCGAAACTGTATTTCTCTCATGCTGAGTGCGTTAGTTTAAGCGTTTCAGGTATTCTGATGCTTATTCGATAACTCAAAATCATCGAATAAGCATCAGAATACCTGAATCAATGAGTTGATCAACCCCTCAAAATTAGGTAAACCGGGCTGATTCGTCAAATCGGTACACTGGTTCAGGCTACAGCTATTTCTGTCCTGCCGACGAAGGAAGCACGCTCTGTAATTGAAACGTCTTGCAGAAGGGAGATGCTTCCTTCGTCGGCAGGACAGAAAAACATCACTTCTGCCCTGCCGACGCACGTTTCATGTTTTCAATGACGATTTCCTCAAAGCCGGGCAGGGTTTTGTAGGCGTAGGTAGCCCGCCATTTGGTGTCTTTGTACTCGTACGATACTTCCAGATATGGCTTATTGGCGGTGGTACTGGCGTCGTTTTTGCGGGTGTTGATTTTAACCGGAATGTCGCGGTAGTATTTGAAGTAGTCGGGATGCGTCAGGTAGCCGAGGGGCGTAGCATCCCAGGGAACAAACCCATCGACGCCGAAAAGAGATTGATTGAACTTCTGCCAGGGTCGAAATTGGTCGTACAACCATTTGTCAGACTCATTCTTGTTGTTCAGAAACTCAATATCCGTTTTGCCGAGAAACGTATAAACGCTGCACTCGTAGCCCGACAACAACACCGGTACGCCCGACTCGAACAAAATACGGAACGATTCGGGGTCCATCTCGAAGTTGTAATCACCCACCGACAGTTTCTCCAGTCCCGGTTTAAACGGTAGCCCCGGCGTCCGGCCCGCGCAAACTACTACTTCCTCAATTTGTGAAATCAGTTCGGGGTGGTTTTTGATAATTGTCGCTACGTTCGTGACCGGGCCGATGGCCAGAATTGGCATTTTTTCCTTGCGAAGTGCATCGGCCATCGCCCGTGTGGCGTCATTTTCGGTACCTACGTCTTTAGCCGTGTCAGAGCCGCGATAAACCGGAATGGTCTTGCCCGTTCGGTTATACCAGCCCAGTAATTTCTGTGTCACGGCGTAGGCGTAGTCGGCGTAGGTGATGGTGCTGATTCCAACGAGTTCAACTTTGTCGGGGTGTTGCAGGGCCATAATCAGCGCAACGGCATCGTCAACCTCGCGGGGTTGTTTGTCTTTCATACCAACCATAATGTCGGTGTCGAGCCAGATACGACGGGGCTGAGAAAAGGCGGTAGTGGTAATCAGCAGGAGAACAAGGAGTTGTTTCATAGTTTTTTTTACCGCAAAGACGTAAAGAATAGCGCGAAGGTTGAAAAGGTTTCTCGGTGGACTCTGCATTTTCCTGGGTACTTCTTGCCGGTGCGGTTTAGATGAACATGGATTTTGCTACTTCAAGTAGTTCGCGCTTCTCATCGAGCGATAGCGACACCGGCAACTGCGCCAGGCCGATAAGCCGACGCATAATTTCGACACCCGTAAACTGCTGGCATAGCGTTTCGCTGAAACCCACTGGTTTGGTGTAGCTATTCAGCACTGTTTCAATTGTTTCGGCGGGTTGCTGCGCCAGCATCAGGTGCGCCAGCATGACGCCGAGGTCAAACTCGGCGGGGCCGTAAAAGCAAAATTCGGGATCGATGATTTTTATGCCGTTGGCAGGCTGCAGCCAGCTGCCGGGGTAATAATCGCCGTGGAGCAAGGTACTGCCGGGCTGGGCATTGGCGGTATAGACGTGGCCGAGTTGCGCAACTTTATCTCTTAAAACATTGTCACGCTGGTAGGGGAGGGCCAGTTCGGCCAAGCCGGTCTGGATGGTATCGAGGTTGAGGCCGTTGTTTTCCAGAAAGGGGTAATTGAAAATATGCTCGTGGTTTAACACCCTCATTTCGCTATTGGCAAATACCGGGTTGGGCGTGTGGGTCTGGAAATGGGTGTGTAGTTCAGACAGGTACGCCGTCAGGGCCAGCGCGTCGGCATCGGTCAGGGTCTGGCCGGGTCGATACAGCCATAGATAATCGCTGGCTTCGCCGAGGTCTTCGAGTACCAGAATATTGTTGGCTTCGTCCATACCCAGCAGTTGCGGCATCTGTTCGGCCAGCATGGGTATGTGCTGAACCGCATCGTAAAAGCGGCCTTCAATGACAGCCCGATTGGCCGGGGCCGCAATGGACGGGTACTTCTCGACGTAGCCCCGCGACTGCTTCACAATCAGCGTCCGCACGGCGGTTCTGACCCGCAGCGTGTAGTTCATATTGCCCTCGCCTGGCTTCCCGACCGACGATATGGTTTCGTTTCGGTGGAGCCAGCCGAGACGTCGTAAATAATCCTGAATGGCAAAGGGCTGTTGTGCGTCTAAAAGCATGGGTTGGTGGTTTACAAATAGAGTATTACGGTTTTTTCAGCCGTTCAGTTTTAGATTGCCGCTGCGGGTGTAGCTGATTTCTTCTTCGGCCAGCATCCGTTTCAGCGTTTCGGCCAGCGCGTCGGTATCGGACTGATTGAAATAGTGGGCGAGTTGCTTGGGCGAGATGCCCGGTCCGTTAGCCATTGCTACGTACTCGCGCACCTGTTCGCGCACGGCCGGTGAGATCCCTTCGCTCTGCTTGCGTTTCTTCACGCAGTTGTCACAGATGCCGCAGTCGTGGTCGGAGGTGCCGGTTAGTTTTTCGCCGAAATAAGCCTGTAACAGGCGAGTGCGGCACTGCGTGGGGTGTTGGGCGTAGGTGATGGCGGCCTGTACTTTGCGCAGGGCCAGTTCTTTACGCCGGTTCAGCTCCTGAACGTTTACGGGCAGTTCGGGCGCGTTGTGGCGGGGCGTCAGGAAGGTGAGCTGGGGTTTGTCTTTCTGCTTCTCGTAAATAACCACATTGCGCTGGTGCAACTGGGTGAGTAACGCGTCAATATCGCGCTGATCAATCATGTAGGCCCGCGCCAGCGACGACTCCGAAATGGTCAGAAAATCGGTGAACAACTCGCCCCCGTACATCCGTAGCAGGAGTTTGATAAATGGGTCGAGTTTGGGGTTTAGCACCTGAAACTCGTATAACTGCCGGTTATCAAGCAGAATCGTGAGCCGCGAGGGGTGATAATAATTCTCGTTCAACTGCACGAACCCCTCCAGTTGCAGTTGTTTGAGTGCGTAATGCGTTTCCTGCGGGGGTAGACTAAACGTACTGGCGAAACCGGCGAGGTCGAAATCGTAGCTGGCAAACTGCCCGCTCCCTACCGGCACCGCCGTATAGTTGGCCAGGGCCTGATACACCCGGCGCAGCATCTCGACCGGCTGATATAGTTGTTCGGTACGGAAGCGCAGATTCTCCAGATCGCCGTTGGTGTAGAGCATCAGGGCGTAGGCCTTCTGCCCATCGCGGCCGGCCCGGCCCGCTTCCTGGTAATACGCTTCGAGCGAATCCGGCACGTCCAGATGCACTACCAGACGCACGTCGGGTTTGTCGATGCCCATTCCGAAGGCATTGGTCGAGACCATGACCCGTGTGCGGTTTTGAATCCAGGCGTCCTGCTTTTCGTCGCGTTGCTGTGTGGTCAGGCCCGCGTGGTAAAAATCGGCGGTGATGTTCTGGCGTTGCAGCAACTGCGCCACCTGCTGCGTTTGCCGTCGGCTCCGTACGTAGACAATGGCCGTTCCCGGCACCCGCTCCAGTACCCGCAACAGCCGCTCTTCTTTGTTTTCTTCCAGAAAAACCGAATACGACAGGTTAGCCCGTGCAAACGTTTGCCGGAAAATTTCGGGTTGGCGCAGGGCGAGTTTATCCAGAATGTCCTTTTCCACGTCGGGCGTGGCCGATGCGGTCAGGGCAATGATGGGTGTATCGGGAATCAGCGCGCGGAACTCGGCAATTTGCAGGTACGGTGGCCGGAAATCGTACCCCCAGGCCGAAATGCAGTGCGCTTCATCAACGGCCAGCAAACAGACGGTCATCTGCTTGGTACGCTCAATCATGATTTCGGTGCGGAGCCGCTCGGGCGAGACGTACAGAAATTTGGTGTTGCCGTAGATGCAGTTGTCGAGCGTGGTGTCGATTTCGCGGGCGTTCATGCCCGAGTAGATGGCTGCTGCCGGAATACCGCGTTTTTTAAGTTGCTGCACCTGGTCTTTCATCAGGGCAATGAGGGGCGTGACCACAATGCAAACGCCTTTCATGCAGAGCGTGGGTACCTGAAAGCAGATGGATTTGCCGCCCCCCGTTGGCATCAGCACGAGCGTATCCTGCCGGGCCAGTACGGCATCGACAATCTCGGCCTGTAAGGGGCGGAAGGTATCGTAACCCCAAAACTGCTGAAGTATCTGGCGGGTAGTCATTTTTTGCTCCCCTCCCCTGTTTTCAGGGGGAGGGGTCGGGGGAGGGGTATGCAAATTTACGACCCGAACGACACAAAACGGCCCGGAATGGGTTATCTATTCAGGATAATAACCCCAAAAGCATGATTCAGAAAGTCATAAAAACCGACGAAGAATGGCGGCAGCAACTCACGCCCGAACAATACCAGGTTACGCGGCTCAAAGGAACTGAACGCCCCTTCACGGGCGAATACTGCGAAGCGCATGACCCCGGCATCTACGCCTGCGTATGCTGCGGCACGGAACTCTTCGAGTCCACGAATAAATTCGAGTCGGGTACGGGCTGGCCAAGCTTCACCGAACCCATTGACGCAGAGCGCGTCAAGCTCGAAACCGATACTACGTACGGCATGAAGCGCGTAGAGGTCCTGTGCAACATCTGCGACGCCCACCTCGGTCACGTCTTTGATGACGGTCCCGCCCCAACCGGCCAGCGTTATTGCCTGAACTCGGTGGCCCTTGTTCTAAAGCATGCCACTGATATGGCGTGATTTGTGGTAATCGGATGACTCCAAAAGTCATCCGATTACTATGGGAGGTGTCACAAACAAAGCGGGGCTATTATCTTACAGCTGGTTTTCTGTTATCGGCACAAATCAGTATGAGGTATAGACGTTCAATTGCCCTGTTTTGGATTTTTTCGGTGGTTTTTTTCGGTTTATACAGGACCGTGTATGCCCAGCAGCCTGTTCTGATTCACCCCGCCGGAGCAGCCCATACCTGCTACTTGTCGAACGAGCCGGGCAATACCCACGTACCGGCTCCCGACGCTTTTTTGCGTAGTAAGCACATCCCCAACGGGCGACTGTCTGCTGCTACCGCGCAGTTTGTGGTTGATTATAGGGGATTTACGGCCGAAGCCCGGCAGGCATTTCAGTACGCCGTTGATATCTGGGCCACACAAATTTCGTCGCCCGTGCCGATCAGGATTCAGGCTAACTGGGTCAGTCAGGAGCCGGGTGCGCTGGGGTCGGCCTACCCTGCCACGTACCGCGCCGGTACCGACGGTGTTCAGAAAGGCTTCGGCTATTATCCCATTGCGCTGGCCGAAAAAATAGCCCGCCGGTCCATCAATCCCGACAATGAACCCGATATTATTGCCAATATCAACCAAAATAATGACTGGTACTTTGGCACCGATGGTAAGCCCATCCGCTACCAGTATGACCTCGTTACGGCGGTGCTGCACGAACTGGCGCACGGGCTGGGCATTATTGGCTTCTTTGACGTGAAAAACGGGCTGGGACAGTATACGGCGAGTTTACCATCTGTTTATGACCATTTTGTTGCCAAAGGCGCGGGCGCGGTGTTGCCGTGGCGGGCCGTAGCGTCACTAACAACGCTGCCCGACAACTCGGCTGCGCTGGGTACGTACCTGACCAGCGGCAACCTGTATTTCGACGCGCCAAAAACCCGCCGTCGGTACGGTATTCAACGACCGTTTATTGCGGCCCCCAATACCTTTAACCGGGCCGAAAGTCTGTATCATCTGGACCAGGGTTTTTACGAAACCCATACCGATAACCGACTGATGCTACCCCGCCAGAAAGAAGGCGACGCCATTCACTCGCCCGGCCCTATTTTGCTCAGTATGCTGGATGATCTTGAATGGCAGACTACCTCGGTGTTGCACGAGCCGCTGGTCAGCAGCGAACGCGCTACCGATGTGACATTCACCATTCGGGTGGTGAGCGATACGTCCCGCTCAGCGGCCGCACCCCGGCTCTTTTACCGAAAAACCCGCCCTACGCCAACCGATACCGCCGTAACGAGTGTGCCGTTAACGCTGGTGGGTAGTCTGAACGAATATCGCTACACGTTGCCAGCCGCGCAGGCACAGGGCGAGGTCTGGTATTATCTGTCGGCGCAGGATGCCGCCGGGCGGGCGTTTACGAGTCCGGGCAAAACACCGTCGAACGCACAGCTTTTTTACCGGGTACTGTCGGGACCTGATAACGTGACGCCCATTATTCGCCACAACCCTACCCGAACGTTGCTACTGAACCCGGCCCGGCCCGATAGCCTGCCTATTCTGGCTACCATTACCGACGACCGACCCACTGGTATCAGCAGCGCGGTGATCGAGTATCAGATTAATGGCGTGGCGCAACCCGCTTTACCGCTCAACGTTGCCCCGGCAAGTATCGACGGCGTCCGCTATGACAGTCTGTACCGCAACACCATCCTGATTCCGGCCAATTCACTTAAATCTAATGACCGCATTACGTACCGGATTGTGGCGCGGGATGCGTCGCAGAATCGTAATCAGGCGGTTAATCCGGTTTCGGGCAGCTACGAAATCCGGGTAGTTGCGCCACAAACGGCGCGGGACCGGTACATCAACGATTTTAATAATGCCGCTACATCGGCCAGTGATTTCGCTCTGTCGGGATTTGCCGTTACGCAGCCGCCCGAATTTGGCGACGCGGCTCTGCATTCGGCACATCCATACCAGAACGGCAGCGATTTCCGGCGACAGAGTAGTACCGATGCTACGCTCCTGGTACCCATTCGTATTGCAACCAACCCCGATAGTGCCGTTATCCGGTTTGATGAAATCGCGCTTGTCCAGCCGGGGCAATTGGGTAGTCGGTTCGGGCAGTCGGGTTTTACCGATTACGTGGTGGTCGAAGGCTCAAACGATGACGGCCTTACCTGGCGATCGCTGGCCGACGGCTACAACGCCCTTAGCCAATCCGACTGGCTGGTGCAGTATAACCGAAATCTGTTCGACGGTACGCTGCCCGGCGAGCGCAACTCGACCAGTGCCGGACTGCCCGCGCTGTTCAAACGACGGACCATTCCGTTGCTCGGTACGAGTGGATTCAAGCCCGGCGAAGCGGTGCTGATTCGATTTCGGCTGTTTGCCGACGCGGTCAGTACGGGCTGGGGCTGGACCATCGACAACCTCCGCATTCAGGCCCCGGCCCTGCCGCTGGTTCTGGTTACCGAACCCACCATCGCGACCCATTTTATGGTGTTTCCAAATCCGGTCAGTACGGGTTCACTGCGCGTGGAAGCTGATTTGATAACGCCCACACAAACGGCAGAGATATCGGTTCTAAGTTTGACAGGTCAGGTTATTCGGCACCAACAGATGTGGGTTGGTGGTACGTTGGTCAGACAACAACTTGATTTGAGTACGTTGGTAACGGGCGTCTACGTGATTCGACTAATGGCTGATGCAATAATTCTGACGCAGCGAATTAGTATTGTACGATGAAACAACTCCTGCCCTTCCTCGCGCTCAGCCTGTTCCTTACCAACTGCTCACCCGCCCGGCGTATTATAAGTGACCTGCGCACCGCACCGGCCTACGCCAGTCAGCAAACGGGCGTGTCGCTGTTCGACCCCGAAACGGGTAAATACCTTATCCAGCACAACGCCGACCGCCCGTTTGTGCCCGCGTCTAACACTAAGCTATTCAGCTTCTACGCCGGTCTGCTGACCCTCCCCGACTCGCTGCCTGCTCTGCGCTACGTAATTCGAAACGATTCGCTGATTTTCTGGGGCACGGGCAACCCGTTGCTACTGCATCCCGACCTGCCCGATACAACGGCTCTTGCTTTCCTGCGCAACCGCCCCGAAACCCTGTTTTTCTCCCCTGCAAATTACGCCGGACCGCGTTTCGGAGCCGGTTGGTCGTGGGATGATTACAGCGATGACTACTCCCCCGAACTAAGTCCACTACCGATTTACGGTAATATCGTGCGCTTTGAGAAAGGCCACGTTAGTCCGCGCCGGTTCGCTGACAGCGTAACGATAAGTCAAGCCATCAAAGGGATTCGTCGGAATGAGTTCAGCAATCAGTTCACCGCACCGGCTAAACCCGATGCCGACGGGCAGGACGTACCGTTTCGATGGTCGGCAGAAGTGGTGGCGCAGTTGCTGACCGATACCCTGCACCGGTCCGTGGGCGTAGTTCGTTTGCCAATGCCCGCCAACACCCGATTGCTGCGTGGCACCCCAACCGACTCGCTCTATAAACGAATGCTGGTGGTGAGCGATAACCTCTTTGCCGAACAGGTCCACTTCATGACCGCCGCCGAGCGGGCGTCGGCCCAACTCGACCCGGCTGGCGAACGCAAACGCCTGATGGATTTGGTGCTGCATTACCCGGCGATGTCGGCGAAGTGGGCCGACGGGTCGGGACTGTCGCGGTACAACCTGTTTACGCCGAACATATTGGTTGATCTGCTGAAGAAATTAGCCGACCGCGTACCGCAAAAACGACTGTTCGCGCTGTTGCCTGTGGCGGGCCGGTCAGGTACGTTGCGCAGCATAAACCTGCCCGGCCCGCCGTACATCTTCGCTAAGTCGGGTTCTATGAGCGGGGTATATAATCTGAGCGGTTATATGCTCACCAAAAAAGGTAAAGTTTTGTATTTCAGTGTGATGAATAACAACTTCACCGGTCCAGTCAGTACCGCCCGCAAGCAAACGGGCGAGTTATTGAAGCAGATTCACGAGCAATTCTGAGAAAAGATTTTAACACAGAGGAAGGGAGCGATCCGACGAGTCGATTTTCACAGAGAAAAAAGAGGGCAACTCCGTGTACTCTGTGAAAAACCGACTCGTCGGACCGCTCCCTTCACTTCGTGTTAAAAAACTCTCTATTTCCGAATCAGCAGATACACCGGGTAACTCACGGCAATGAACCCAATGGCGTAGAGACTGCTCGAAAAATCGCCGATGACCACGCCCGCCAGGAATGCCAGCGATGCCAGCAGTAGCGTCCAGGTCGTGAACGGATACCCCCACGCCCGCACAGGCCGCAGTAAGTCAGGTTCAGTTTGCCGTAACCGGATCAGCGACGCAAAGCCTGATGCGTAGCTAATCACGAAGAAAAACGTAGCAATGTCTGACAGTTTGCTGTAGGTGTTGCTCACAATCATGGCAATAGACATCAGGGCCGTGAACAGTACCGCAAAGCCCGGTGTGCCACCCGCGTTAACGTGCGTGGCAAAGCGGAAGAACAGGCCGTCGCGGGCCATGGCGAAAATGACGCGGGGGTTAAACATCAACTGTGCGTTGATGATGCCCAGAATCGAAATCATCAGCAGAAACGTAACGATCTGCGCACTACCCGGCCCGAACAGCACCTGCACCGCATCGGCAGCGGCCAGTTTTGACCCCGCCAGTGTTGGAATGGGTAAAACGTACAGAATAGCGACGTTGACGAGTATATAAATCCCGATGATGAGCAGCACGCCCGCAACCATAGAGCGGGGCAGGTTACGGTTGGGGTTTACGTCTTCTTCGGTAAAATAGGCGGCCGTATGCCAGCCGTCGTAGGTGTAGAAAACGGATTGCAGGGCAGCCAGAACACCCAGCCATATACCGTTTTTGGCTACCGTTTGCATGGTTCCGGCAGCAACGGGCGCGGGCGTTTCGGGAACGAACAGAAAGCAAACCACCACAAACGCCAGCAGACCAACGGCTTTGAGCAGACTCATTACCTCCTGCGCCTGACTCGCCACCCGGACGCCAATCCAGTGAAACGCCACGAACGCCAGCAAAACGCTGATGGCGATAACTTTCTGGTAGGGTGTCGTGGCCGGGGCCAGAATCGCTACGTATTCGCTCATCACAGCCGCCCCAAACGCCATTGCCGATACGCTGCCGAGCCACGAGCTGATACCGATGACGAAACCTACATAATTGCCAAACGCCCGCCGGGCATATACGTACCACGCTCCGGCTTTGGGCAGCATAGTACCCAGTTCCAGCACCGACAGCGACCCCACCAGTGCGTAAATGCCCACCGCCAGCCACACGGCAATAATCAGAACCGGGTCGCCAATTTGTTGGGCCACGGGGCCGGGCTTACGCAGAATGCCCGTGCCTATGGTGCCGCCAATGGTTACGGCCACGCCAAAACCGACGCCAAGAAGTTGTTTGAGTTGATGTTTCGCCACGAGGTTACGGTGAAGTCCGGTTGGGGAGTCCCGACAATAATAGCGAAAAACCGGTCAGTGATGTACTATGGAGCAATAACCTGCAAATCGCGGCAGATTTTACGAACAAGAAAGTCATTGACTTCCCGATGCCGGGGTATCGCTGACGAGCGTTGCGTATTGCGGTTGACGTACATCGTATGGCTACCGCCTTCGCGAAGAAGTTCACAGCCTTGCTTCTCCAGATGACGAATCAAATCGAGCCGTTTCATCAGGCCGCAAACGGTAGAGATTCCCGAATGACGTTCTGACCGATAAGTGTTTCCTCAGCCAGAATCCGGTTCGCTTCCAGAACAAACTGAACGGCTTCCTGCAAATTGGCGCGGGTTTCGTCCAGCGTCTCGCCCTGTGTGTTGGCCCCGGGAAGTTCCTCGATAAAACCAACGTAGCCTTCCGGTACTTTTAGATAAACAGCAGTTAGGTGCATAGAACGAGTCAGTGAGTGTTTTAAATTTTCCTGTTTCGATTGACGACGGTGAAGATGGTATCACTTTTCCTCCATACGACTTTTGGTAAAGTCTATCTTTACATGATGAACAAAGCATAACCGGCCCAACACTGCTTTCTGCATAACGCCAGTGTGCTTTACCACTGTAACAGTTGCGGCAGGTGTGATCGCTGTTATAATATGTGGCCCTTTTTGAATGCAATTGTATCTGTTCTGAGGGAGCATTTCTCCACTCTGGAGCTTCGCCTATCACTTTGATGAAGCCAGTAGGTCGCCTTCTGCCCATCTCCGCTGGTTTACTATAAGTTGGGGTGGGTACCTTTCCAACCTTTCCGGTTTCAGATGGTACCTTGCTGACAGGCTTCGGGTCAGGGAATAGCTTCCTTCCAGAAAGTTCTGCATTGAAATCGACTCTCTTGTTTTCTATTGCGACTATCTTCTGATGTGGGTAATGTGCTTTCAACTCGCTCAGCTTGAGTTTGAAATAAAACTGAACCTTGACCTTCATTATTAACGGCATTACGTCCAAGTCGAATTTCTCGAAGTCGAACTTTGCCGATATTATTTTGGCATTCTCCACTTCTAACAACTGCGCCAACACATAATCCACTGCTTCAACCGAGTTGAGAAGTCTGCTACCGATCCTGTATTCGTTTAAGTCCATGAGCTGGCAAGTGTCTATGCTTCAAAAAAGTGACATAGTGCAATTACATGAAAAAGCAGAATCTTATCAATGTTGCTCCCCACAAAACGCCCCATTTTCCCGAATTTTTGACAATCTTGCCCCTTCGATTGCAACCTGCACAACCTGACGCCCTCGCGGGCCACCGACCATGAAAGAGTACATCCGCCCCATTAACCGCCTGCTCGTTGCCAACCGGGGCGAAATTGCCATCCGTATCATGCGGGCCGCCACCGAACTGAGCATCACCACCGTAGCCGTCTATACCTACGAGGATCGCTACTCGCTCCACCGCTACAAAGCCGATGAAGCCTATCAGATTGGCCGCGACGATGACCCGCTGAAACCGTATCTCGATATCGAAGGGTTGATTTTACTGGCCAAACGTCAGAAAATAGACGCCATTCATCCCGGTTATGGCTTCCTGAGCGAGAACGTGAGGCTGGCCCGCCGGTGCCGCGAAGAAGGGATAATTTTTGTCGGTCCGTCGCCGGAAGCGATGGAAGCCCTCGGCGATAAAGTCCGGGCTAAAAACCTGGCGGCCAGTGCAGGTGTACCGCTTATTCCCGACTCGCTGGAAGAAAATATGTCGCCGGAGCGGGCGCAGGAGGAAGCCGAGCGGATTGGTTTTCCGGTCATGGTCAAAGCAGCCGCCGGGGGCGGGGGACGCGGCATGCGCGTGGTCCGTAAAGCCGAGGAGTTTTCCAGAGCCTTTGCCGAAGCCAAAAACGAAGCTAAAAATGCGTTTGGCGACGATACGATTTTCCTCGAAAAATTCATTGAAGACCCCAAACACATCGAAGTGCAGCTGTTAGGCGATCAGCACGGCAACATCGTACACCTTTACGAACGCGACTGCTCGGTACAACGGCGGTTTCAGAAGGTAGTTGAAGTGGCTCCGTCGGTGGGCTTGCGTAAGGAGACCCGCCAAAAACTCTATGACTACGCTTTGCAACTGGGTCGGGCCGTAAAGTACTCCAACGCGGGTACGGTTGAGTTTCTGGTCGATACTGACGAGCAGATTTATTTCATCGAGGTCAACCCCCGCATTCAGGTCGAGCATACGATTACAGAAGAAATAACCGGTATTGACATCGTTAGAACGCAGATTCTGATTGCGATGGGCTATAAGCTGTCCGACAACAATATCTTTATCAAGAAGCAGAGCGACGTACCGCTCAACGGGTTCGCCATTCAGTGCCGCATCACGACCGAAGACCCCGCCAATGGCTTTAAACCCGATTTCGGTACCATCATTGCGTACCGGAACGCGGCTGGTTTCGGTATCCGGCTCGACGAGGGCAGCAGCTACGCGGGCATGAAAATATCGCCCTACTTCGACTCCATGATTGTGAAGGTGTCGGCGCGGGGGCGGACGCTCAAAGGAGCCACGCAGCGGCTTACGCGGGCTCTGGTCGAGTTTCGCATCCGGGGCGTTAAAACCAACATCGGGTTTTTGCTCAATGTTATCAAAAACCCGGTTTTTCAGCGGGGCGAAGCGCGGGTGTCGTTTATCGAAAATCATCCGGAACTGTTCCACTTCCGCCATCCCCGCGACCGCTCCACCCGCGCGCTGAACTACCTCGCCGAAGTGATCGTAAACGGTAATCCGCAGGTGAAAAAGGTAGACCCCGACAAGGTTTTTCGCCCGCCCGTTGTGCCCACTTTCGATACCTATAGAGATTACCCCGGCGGCAACCGTAACCGGCTGAAAGACCTGGGCCGCGAGAAGTTCGTGCAGTGGGTCAGCGACCAGAAACCGATTTTATATACCGATACGACCTTCCGCGATGCGCACCAGTCGCTGCTGGCCACGCGGGTCCGTACGCAGGACATGCAGCGGGTAGCTGAGGGCTTCGCCAAGGCGCACCCCGAACTGTTTTCGATGGAAGTCTGGGGCGGGGCCACCTTCGACGTAACCATGCGATTCCTGTACGAAAGCCCCTGGAAACGGCTCGAACTCCTGCGCGAAGCCATGCCTAACATGCTGCTGCAAATGCTGTTTCGCGGCTCCAACGCGGTGGGTTATACGGCCTATCCCGACAATCTGATTGAGAAGTTTGTGGTGCAGGCGTGGGAAACCGGCATCGACGTATTCCGCATTTTCGACTCCCTGAACTGGGTCGAGGCCATGAAAGTGAGCATCCGGGCCGTGCGCGAACGGACCGACGCGCTTTGCGAAGCGGCTATCTGCTACACCACGCCGAGCAAGAAATATTCGCTGCAATACTACCTCGATTTGGCCCGCCAACTCGAAGATGAAGGGGCGCACCTGCTGTGTATCAAAGACATGGCCGGACTGCTGAAACCAACAGCTGCCACCGAACTGGTGCGCGAATTAAAGCAGGCCGTCAGTATTCCCGTGCATTTGCACACCCACGACACGCCGGGCATTCAGTCAACTACCTACCTCAACGCCATTAACGCCGGGGTCGACATTGTCGATTGTGCGCTGGGGGCGTTGTCGGGCCTGACCTCACAGCCGAATTTTAACTCGGTGGTGGCCATGATGCAGGGACACGAGCGCGAATGCGCCGTTGATTTGCGGTCGCTCAATAACTACTCGAATTACTGGGAAGACGTTCGGGAGTATTATTATCCATTCGAGAGTGGTTTGAAAGCGAGCACGGCGGAGATTTACGAAACCGAGATTCCGGGCGGGCAGTACTCCAACCTCAAACCGCAGTCCATTGCGGCTGGCCTGAGCGATAAATTTGAGGTGCTGAAGCAAAATTACGTCGTGGCCAATCAGTTGTTTGGCGATGTGATTAAGGTGACGCCTACCTCCAAAGTGGTAGGCGATATGGCCATTTTTATGACGGCCAACAACCTCACCGCGGGCGACGTTCTGGACCGGGGCGACGCGCTGTCGTTCCCCGAATCGGTGAAGGGATTCTTCCGGGGCGATTTAGGTCAGCCCGTGGGCGGTTTTCCCGAGGCCATGCAACGCGTGGTGCTGAAAGGCGAGCAGCCTATTATGGGACGCCCCAACGAACACCTCGAACCAATTGACTTCGACGGCGATTTCAAGGCGTTTACTCACAAATATCCGCAGGCCGATGGTATGGCCGACTACCTGTCGTTCAAACTCTATCCGAAGGTATTTGATGAGTATTACACCGCCCGCAAACAGTATGGCGATGTCAGCATCATGCCAACGCCCGCGTTCTTTTACGGCCTGAAGCAGGGCGAGGAGATCCTGATTAATATTGAAGAAGGCAAAAATATTCTGGTGCGGCTGCTGTTCAAATCGGAGCCGGATGCGTTTGGGATGCGAACCATTACGTTCGAGTTGAACGGCCAAAGCCGACAGGTACAAGTGCGCGACCGGGCCTCGAAGGTAGAAAAGCTGATGAACGCCAAAGTCCAGAAAACGGGCGACATCGGTTCGCCGTTGCAGGGGCGTCTGACGCGGATTATGGTTAAAGCGGGCGATGTGGTCAAGAAAAATCAGCCGCTGTTCGTTATCGAAGCCATGAAGATGGAAAGCATCGTAGCCGCCCCCGCCGAGGGTAAAGTCTCGAAGGTTGTGCTGAAAGAAGGCACCGTAGTAGAGCAGGACGACTGGGTGCTGGAATTGTCGTGACTTTATGTTAGTCACGACGATCGACAGTATAAAGCCTCTACCCACGGGATCACAACCCGCTACATTTCCACGCCATGTATGCGGAGTATGAATCCGTCATTGATATTCGAACGTTGGAAGTGCTTCTCGGTGAATTATCGGAGAAACAACTAAAGCGAGTTCTCAACTGGACTGAGGGAAAGTAGGAAGCATTGTTGACTGAGTTTGTCCGGCTACAAAAACAAGCATGAACAAATTACCGCGCATCACAGAAATTATAAAGGTCGAACCGTTCAACGTAACGGTTCGATGGACGACTGGTGAGATTCGGGTAGTCGATTTCGATCAGTTGCTACGCGAGTGGGACGTACAGGCCAGCAATAATGAAGCGGCTTTGCCAATTACAGCACGTTCAAATACGTTTCAGTAGCCGAAGAGCGAACGCTGCACTGGGTAAACGTACTGGTAGAGCATCTGGCCTTTGACGGAGACCTGCCAGTAAAGCGGTCGAGTCCACTATCGTTCGATCCCGACGTATTGTACGAAGCCAGCCGCCCTATCGAGGAATTTAAACTGGTACCGCTTGACGAAATTCGTCAGGTTGCATAACCAATACTCAAACCTTCTCGGCACGTCGTTCTTTGCGGGCGTTGAGGTAGCCGCGCACTACGGTAAAAGTGGTGACGGCCAGAAAGAAGATAATGATCCAGTGAACGTAATTGACAATACCGGGGAACCGCTCTCCGAAAAAATAGCCCCCCCCTACGAGCGTCGTCACCCAGATAGCTCCGCCAACTACATTGTAGAGCATAAAGAACCGGAAGTTCATATGAATCACCCCAGCCAGAATCGGTGCGAAGGTGCGGACGATGGGCAGGAATCGGGCCACAATGAGCGCACTTGTGCCATATTTCTCGAAGGCCAGGCGGGTATCGTCAATGTATTTTCGTTTGAAAAACAACGAATCGGGCCGGTTCTGCAGTTTTGCACCGAAGTAGTAACCCGTGCCATAGCCAATGAGTGACCCTACCACAGCCGCCCCAAAAACGCAGCCCAGCAGCAGCAGCAGCGGTACGTCGAGCAAGCGCGTTCCGGCGAACACACCCGCCAGAAACAGCAGGTAATCGCCGGGCAGGAAGAACCCGAAGAAAAGGCCGTTCTCGACCAGAACAATCAGCGTGATCAGCACCAGTCCGCCCGTCCGAATGATTTCTTCGGAGTTAAGCAGGTACTGAAAAAAGTCTATAATCTGGTGCATTTTTTTTAATGAGCGAGTAAGTGAATTGAGAATCGTTACGCCGAAACGGAGTGAATAATCTCCGGCCTTATCCTAAATGCGTCAGTAACCCGTTTCGGCGTACCAATTCACTCATTCGCAATTAAATGTGTTCTGCTAACTCCAGCCAGCGGTCTGATTTTTGGGCGATGGTTTGCTCAATTTGCTCGATTTCCCGCGCCCATTCGGTGAGTTGCCCGTGGTGACCACCATCCGAAAGTTGAGTTGTAATTTCTACTTTCCGTTGCTCCAGCGACTCGATTTCTCCTTCGAGCGATTCGTACTCGCGAATTTCTTTGAACGACAGTTTCTTTTTTGTGCCGTTCGCGTTACCGTTGGGCATTGGTTCAGAAATGACCGGCGTGAAGGTTTGTTTTGACGCGACCGCCGATGCTGCATTACCGTTCTGCGATTTCTTCGGTTGGTTGTCCCGCCATTCGCGGTAGTCGGTGTAGTTACCGGGGTAGTCGCGCACTTTGCCTTCGCCTTCCAGCACAAACACGTGGTCAACCAGTCGATCCATGAAGTAGCGATCGTGGGTCACAATCATAACACAACCCGAAAAGCTGAGCAGAAAGTCTTCCAGCACGTTCAGCGTCGTAATATCAAGATCGTTGGTTGGCTCGTCGAGAATCAGGAAGTTGGGGTTTTGCACCAGCACGAGTAGTAGTTGCAGCCGCCGTTTTTCGCCCCCGCTTAGCTTGGCCACGAAATCATATTGTTTTGACCGGTCGAACAGGAACCGGCTTAGCAGTTGTGTAGCCGACACGGTGCTGCCATCAGCCAGTTTCATCACCTCAGCCACATCCTGCACTACGTCGATGACGCGCTGATTTTCGGGTAAATCCAGTTCGGTTTGGGTGTAATAACCAAACTTGACCGTACCACCCGTGCTGATCTTGCCCGAGTCGGGGCGCATCTCGCCGGTTAGCATATTCATCAGCGTAGTTTTACCCATGCCGTTCTTGCCGATTAACCCCACCCGGTCAAACCGTTTGAACGTGTAGTTGAAATGGTCGAGCAGGACTTTGTCGCCGAAACGTTTGCTCAGGTTTTCCACTTCCAGAATCTTGCTGCCGAGCCGGGTCATGCGCAGGTTCAGGTCCAGGTCACCGTCGCTCTTTTTGCCGCTGGTTTTTTCTTTCAGTTCATCAAACGCGTCAACCCGGTACTGCGCTTTGGTGCCCCGCGCTTTGGGTTGTCGGCGCATCCAGTCCAGTTCGCGCCGGAAGGTGTTGCGGTCTTTGGCCAGTTCAGACGCGGCTGCCGTTTCTCGCTCGTCTTTCTTCTCCAGAAAATACGCGTAGTTGCCTTTGTAGGTGAAAAGCTGCCCGTTGTCGAGTTCGGCAATCTGGTTGCAGACCCGGTCCAGAAAGTACCGGTCGTGCGAGACCATCAGCAACGTACCATTGTTAGTCGTGAGGTAGCTTTCGAGGTACTCAATGGCTTCGAGGTCGAGGTGGTTGGTTGGCTCATCGAGAATCAGCAAATCGGGGTTTTGTATCAGCACCCGCGCCAGGGCCACCCGCTTACGCTGCCCCCCCGATAGCGACGTGACGGGCTGCGTTACGTCCTGAATGCCCAGCTCGCCCAGTATCTGCCGTATCTGCGACTCGTAATCCCAGGCTTCGAGTTTTTCCATATTGCTCATGGCCTCACCCAGCAGGTCGTGGTTGTCGGTTTCGAGGGCGTGTTCGTAGGCCCGCACGGCGTCGAGCTGCGCACTCTCGCCCGCCAGCACCGCCTGCATAACGGTCAGGGAGTTATCGAATTCGGGCTGTTGGTCGAGGTAGCCAATGGTGATGTCTTTGCGCTGACTGACCAGCCCCGCGTCGGGCGGCATGACCCCGGCCAGAATGGTGAGCAGCGTGGTTTTGCCGGAGCCGTTGGCCCCTACAATGGCTATTTTATCGCCCCGGCTAATGCCAAAGGTCAGGTCGCGGAACAGCGTCCGGTCGCCGTAGGTCTTGGTTAAGTTTTCGGCTGAAAGGTAATTCATTACAAAAGAGTATGGCGTAATAGTTATTCGCCTTCACGTATGTACAAAGGTACGACAAAGGAAATCGTTCGTAGTTTTACCTGATAACCAGAATCTCTCCAATGCGCCTGAACCATTTTCTGACCCTGTTTGCGCTGACCAGTACCAGCGTATCCGGCACATACGCCCAAACCGCATCAGACTTCAAATCCTATACCCAGATCATAACGGGCAGTAACCAGGCCTACCCGATGGCAGCTATTCCGGGTGGTAAATTTCTGATGGGCAGCACCCCCGACCAGAAAGGTCATAAACCCGACGAAGGCCCGCAGCATAGCGTAACGATTGAACCGTTCTGGATGGGTCGCTACGAAGTGACCTGGGATATTTACGACCTGTACACCACCAAGAATATCGAGAAAGAAATGGCCGCCCGCTACCCCGCCGGGGCCGACCTAAGCAAAACTGACGCTACCGTGCGGCCCAGCCCGTCGTACGTCGATATGTCGTTCGGGATGGGGCGGGCGGGGTATCCGGCCATCAACATGACGCAGTACGCAGCCATCAAATTCTGCGCCTGGCTCTACGACAAGACCGGCCTGTTTTATCGCCTTCCCACCGAAGCCGAATGGGAATACGCCTGCCGGGGTAACGATAAAAACGCGACGCTTGCCTACTCGTTCGGCAACGATACCAGGCTACTGGATCAATACGCCGTGTATAAAGGCAATAGCGACGGTAGCTATAAGAAAATCGGCACTAAAAAGCCCAACGCGTTCGGCCTGTACGATATGCACGGCAACGTAATGGAGTGGACACAGGATCAGTATATCGAAGATTATTACAAACAGGTGGCCAGCGGTAACGCAAAAGAACTTTACGCGCCCACAACCGCGCTCTACCCGCATTCGGTTCGGGGTGGTTCGTGGGACGATGACCCGGAAACGCTTCGGTCAGCAGCCCGTACCCCCTCAGCCCCGGCCTGGAAAATGCTGGACCCGCAAAGCCCTAAATCAGACTGGTGGCTTACCTCGGCCTCGTTCGTTGGCTTTCGCGTCGTCCGTCCGCTCAAAGCGCCCACTCAGGAAGAAATTCGGGCGTATTATGACGTAAAACCGATGAAGGATTATTGATAAGCTGTCATTAAGTTAATCACTTTTTGTGGAGACGCCGTAGATCTGGCACCATCCGCACCGCTGGATTCCGCAGGAAGGACCGCTGGTTTCGTGGGCAAAGGGCGACTGGAAATTGGTGTACGATCTGCGCCGGGAAAAACTGGCGTTGTACAACCTTAAAAACCGATATTGGTGAACACCACGACGTAGCGGCTCAGCACCCGAAAAAGTGCTTGAACCGGCCCGTTTGTTTACCGAATGCTTATGGGCGAGGGATGTGCAAATGCCCATGTTCAAAGCCTGTAAGCGTTCGGTAAAGTGGCCGCTCGATGTAGACCGGAATTAAACCGCCAACCCCGAGCCTATTCTGTATCGGTTGCCGAATAGATGGCTAGACCGGATACACTGCTGGCTCCGGAATCCTCAACGGCCCTTGTTTGCCCCGGTTGATTTCATCTTCCAAAGTGTTGTGTTCATAAACTCCGCCGTGCCGCCTTCGGCAAACAACTCGATGGCACCCTCGGCTTTGTTCGGAAAAATAGCATCAGTCATAACGCGTTCTCCGTCGTTGGCAAAGACCGTTACGATGGAGCGGTCCACGAAAATGCGAAGTTTGATAAGGCCATTTTTCGGGGCGAGCGGAGCTTTTTCTACGCTGACAAACTTGTCGCTGAAGTTGACTTTACCTGATTTCCGACGGTCAAGTTCAAGATGGCCATTGGTATAGCGCAGCACAGTTTCTTCACCGTCCGGTCCGTCGCTACCGTTTTTAGCGAACCGGATGCCTACGTTTTTAGCGGTTCCGGGTTTGATTTCGATTTCAAGTTCATAGACGTTATCGATACTTTTCTCCAGCGTTTGACTCTCGTTGGTTAGTTTCAGGTTCGACTTTTCTGATTTCTCCCCGCGTAGACTCGTTACGGTGGCCAGAGGTAGCTGCACCAGTTCCAGCCCGGCAGCGGTGCGCCGAAGGCTGATTTGGCGGGGCAATGACATGGACCCTTTGAAAGGCGTGGTCGGGATTTTGTTGGCATACGCCCAGTTGTTGATCCAGCCAATCATGATGGGGCTTTTTTGCGTACTGGGCAGATTATTGAACGGGATAGCCGCGTAGTAATCTTTGCCCCAATCCACTACCGAACCGGCATAGTCAGGGGTAATGGGTTTGGGATTGGCCGGGTCTAATTTGAACGTCTTACCGTCAAAGTCACCCACGAAATACTGCATCCCTACGTAATCCTTCTGCACGTGGCCCGACGAGATAAACAGCACCCATTTTGTTTTTCCCGCTTCTCCCTCGATGGGTACGGGCATCAGGGCGGGGCATTCCCATACTTTGGTAGTGTCGCCAACGGGACCAAAATGGCTCAGTAACTGCCAGTCTTTCAGGTTTTTGGATTCGTAAAGCGCCATGCGGTGTTCGGTGGCTTTCACGGTGGCCATCACCCACTTCTGCTGGGGTTCATACCAGAATACGTTGGGGTCGCGGAACTCCTTACTCCTAATATCAATGATTGGATTTTTAGTGTACTGCGTCCAGGTGCGGCCCTTATCGGCACTGTACGCCAGATTCTGGTACTGTGCCGTCTGGGTTTCGCCTTTCGTCACGTTGCCGGTATAAACAGCCACCAGGCAATCCGTGCTACCGTCGGGACACAAACCGCTTTTATTGCCTTTGTCGATGATGGCACTACCCGAAAATATGGCGGTTTTCGATACACTGTCCGCATTGGTGAACTCCGGAATAGCCACCGGCAAATCATTCCAGCGCAGCAGGTCTTTACTCACGGCGTGGCCCCAGCTCATATGCCCCCATATGTTGGCAAAGGGGTTGTGCTGGTAAAACAGATGGTATTCGCCGTCGTAATAAACCAGCCCGTTTGGGTCGTTGATCCAGCCTTTGGGAGCCGAGAAGTGATATTGCGGACGATAAAACTCCGCTACCGATGTCGTGTCCGAGTCGGTGTTTGTTGCGTCCTGAGCGGCTTGGTTGCAGGCGTCTTGGGCGATGGCCAGAAAAGCCAGCAGACTGAAAATGAGTGGTTTGTTTTGCATCGTAAACGATAGGGTTTAGTACGTACTGGAGCCGACATATGGTAAATTACGATGGAGAATCGTCCGTTTCCGAACGTTCTCCATCATATATCGCACTAGCCAACCAAATTAGGCCCTAATAGCCCGGATTCTGTTTATACAGGCCTTTCGTAAACGTGATTTCGCGCTGTGGAATGGGCAGGTACTCGTCTCGACCGGCGGTGAATCTGGCTCCACTCAGGAAAGGCCGTCTTGTCTTCTCCACAGTCAGGTAGCTGTTCAGAGTGGGTTCGGCAATACCCCAGCGAACCAGGTCGAAGAAGCGGGGGCTTTCGAGTGCAAACTCCAGCCGACGTTCAAACTGCAACGCTTTCCGGGCATAAGTCTGCGTCCAGCTGGCCGCTTCGTAGGGTTTTACGAGGTAGTTGGACGGGTTGGTGCCATCCGCCTTTTTAACCCGTCCGGTGCTGGCGGCTGCCCTGGCCCGAATCTGGTTAATCAGCGGCAGTGCCTGTGCCTGCTGCCCCAGTTCAATAAAGGCTTCGGCCCGCATCAGCAACACATCGGCATACCGGATAATGTCGATATTCTTGGCTGTGCCAATAAACGGCCCGCTTTTTTTGTAGAACGAGCTGGTGGCCAACTGCTGCTCTTTCATGCTCTGGAAAAATCCATACGTACCGGCATCCCGTATCCAGCTATTGCTGAACGGCAGAGCCGGGTTGTACTTGTACGGATGCCCGTCTATGCCAATGCTATGGTCAACGCGGGTATCGACGGTGGCGGTTTTAAATTCGATGCTGCCCGTGTTGAACGTATCGAACTTCGGTAGCCCATTGGCATCCGTCCCGAACGCGTTCGCCAGGTTCTGGCTCGGCTGATGGAAGCCGCAACAGCCGTACTGCGGAGCCCCATGCGGGTAGTTCAGGCCCGTTTCGAACTGAAGCCGGCCCAGGGTGGTGCCGTCGTTGATGGAATACTGAACCGCAAAAACCGATTCTACACCATTGTCGAATTCGGGGATGAAGTTCTGGGCAAAGTCAGGAAACAGGCTGTAATTTCCCGAACTGATGACCGCACTCGTCAGGGTAACAACCTGTTGCAGTTTGTCTCGGTTGATGGTCGTCACCTTGTGGTTATCGTCCTGCTCATACGCCTGATACAGCCGTAGTTTGGCCAGATAAGCAGCCGCCGAGAACTTGTTGGCCCGGCCCACCTGCGTTTGCTTTGGTGGTAGATTATCGAACGCGAACTGGAAATCGGTTGCAATCTTATCCCAGAGCTGGTCATTAGTCAGGGTGCGGTTCGAGGTGGTCAGAATTTGCTCGCTGGTCAGGGTTTCATCCACGTAAGGGACGTATTTGAACAGCATCTTCAGCATAAAGTGGGCGTGTCCGCGTAAAAAACGCAGTTCAGCCGTGCGTACCTTTTTCAGCGGAAACTGGGCGTCCGTCAGGTTGTTGATGGAACTCAGGGCTACGTTGGCGCGGGAGATAATCCGGTAGAACTGTTCCCAGGTATAGGGCCCCATCCAGCCATCGCCCTGCTGCGGCTGCGTGAGGTTGTATTGTTCATACAGGTTAACGTCCTGCACGTCGGCAACGCCCCCGCCCCCTTTGTAAGCATCGTCGGAGCGCACACTGCCATATACCCACATGCTGGCGGTGGGGCCAATCATTTCGCCATTGCCCAATGCTGCGTAGGCTGCCGTTACCACCGCGTCGGCATTATCAGCACTTTTAATACTCTCGGACGAGAGCGTTCCCTGGGGCTGGTAGTCCAGAAAATCACTACAGGAAGAAACCAGGCTGCTACCCGCCATGACGAGTAATGAAATTAACATCTTATTTTTCATGATCGTAAGCGATTTAGCGTTAGAAAGAAACGTTCAGGCCGAACGTAAACGAGCGGGGTACGGGAATGCTGCTGATGTCAACCCGCTCCGGGTCCGGGCCGGAGAACGATTTGCTTTTCAGCCAGAATACGTTTTCCACCATACCGTACAGCCGCAGAGCCGACAGGCCCACTTTGCCAATTACGTCTTTGGGTAGGGTGTAGCCCAACTGAATGTTCCTGATTTTGAAGTAGGAGGTGTTCACATTGAAATACGTGGACGAGCGGGTTTCGTTGTTGACATCGGCCAGGGTCAGGGCCGGAATGGTCGATGTGGTGTTCTGCGGTGTCCAGGCGTCAAATACACCCGGCCCTACGTTCTCACGACCCCGGATAAAGTTGTTGACAAAGATGTAATTGTCGAAACCCGTGCGCCCCGCAATACCGGAACCGAAGAGCGAGAAGTCGAAGTTTTTGAAGCCGAGGTTGACGTTAATACCGTACTCCAGACCGGGCAGCGAGGTGCCGAAAAATTCCTGATCGAGGGGATCAATTTTATTGTCGCCGTTGAGGTCTTTATACCGGATTCGGCCCGGCCCGGCACCCGGCTGTCTGGGCGCGTTATTTACTTCTTCCTGGCTCTGGAAAATACCATCGGCAACGTAGCCGAATAAATCCAGTTGCGAGCGGCCAATGATGGTTGTAACGCCGTTGCCCGCATAGGCCGAGCGAACTTCTTCGGGTAGCACAGTCACTTTGTCGCGGAAGCGGGCAAAGTTGGTAGAAACGCTGTACGTGAAATTACCAACGGGTTTGCCGAAGTACGACAGGTTCAGCTCAAAGCCTTTGTTGGTTTTGGTGGCCCCGTTTATGAAGCGCAACTGCCCCTCGCCCACGGCCGACGCCACCGGTGGCTTGATGAGAATACCACTGGTTTGGCGGGTAAAATAGTCGAACGAACCGGCGAGACTCCCATTCAGAAAGGCAAAGTCCAGCCCTACGTTCAGCTCATCGGTGGTTTCCCACTTAAGCGCGTCGTTGGCACCCTGCGTTTGCACAAATCCCGAAGGCAGCGTACCTGTTTTGGCTCCGTTAATGTCGTAGGCCGTACCCACCTGCGCAAACTGGTCGAAAAAAGGCTGGTGTCCGTTGGGTACCTGCGAAGCCAGCAGGCCGTAGCGCGGTTCGAACAGACCAAACCGGGCCAGATCACCGATATCCTGATTACCAATCCTGCCCACGCCCGCCCGTAGTTTAAGGGTACTGATGGCTTTCACGTTTTGCATAAAACCCTCCCTGTCAATACGCCAGCCGATGGCAGCCGCCGGAAAGAAACCATACCTGTTCTCAGGACCGAAGCGCGACGAGCCGTCCCGGCGCAGGGTTACCGATGCCAGGTAGCGGTCGCCAAAACCGTAGTCGACGCGGGCAAACTGCGACAAAAGGCGGCTACCGGTCGAACTACCGTTGCTGCTGGCATTGCCCGAAGCCGCGCTCAGGACAAAGAAATCCTCGGTCTGCACGGCAAAATTTTCGCGGTAGGAAATGATGTCGTTCTGATTGTCGCGGATGGATTCTACCCCGGCCAAAACGTTGAAACGGTGCGCCCCCAGGTCAAAATTATACCGCAGCGTGTTGGTCCACGTCAGGCTCATAAACCGGCTCGTATTGATGGTCAGGCTATTGAGCGGGCGGGCAATAAATCCATTTTGGAAAGACTGTTCGATGTTTTTGTTGTAATAGCTGGTACTGTTTAACCCCAGCGACGACCGAAAGATTAGCCCCCGGATGGGTTCAATTTCAGTGAAGATATTACCGAAGACGATGTTGCGGTCAATCTTGTCCCACCGATTGAGATACTGCATATACAGCGGGTTATTGCGGTCTGAGTAGCCCGCGCCGATAGGACCGGCAAACTCACCGTTTTTATCATAAACCGGAATGGTTGGAGCCAGCGAGATGGCCAGGCTGGGTGTGGGAGATCCGCCGAGATCAGTGGCCGTAGGTACTTCTTTTGAGGTAACTAACTGCAGGTTTACACCGAGTTTGAAGCGCCCGTCAAATTTGCTGGTCAGGCCATTGATCCGGCCCGTCAGGCGATTGTAGCCCGTGTAGCGCAGCATCCCGGTGTTGTTCAGATGCCCCACATTGATCAAGAGCGAGGAGTTTTTGGTACCGCCCGAAATAGACAGATCGTTGTTGGTAATAACTCCCGTCTGGTACATCACGCTCTGCCAGTCGGTATCGCCTACCGGTACGTTCTGGTCGCCCCCCACAAAGGGTCGCACCGTAACATTGTTGAGTCTGGGATTTCTAAAGTCCCTGTTCCAGTCGAAGTTATAAATCTGGCCAAACCCATCGGCCGGGTCAACCCCGTCGTTGACAGATGCCTGCCATAACGCCCGGCCCCGGTCTGCGGCATTCAGTAGCTTGTACCGCTGGGATTTTTCCGACTGCGCCGTAATGCTGGTATTGAACTGCACGTTCAGCTTCCCGTCGGTATTGGCCCCGTTTTTGGTGGTTACGATAATGACCCCGTTCGAGGCCCGTGAACCGTAGATAGACGCCGATGACGCATCTTTCAGCACCTGAATCGACTGAATCGTGGACGGGTTCAGGCTCTGAAATACCTGCGACACTTTGGTGGGTACGCCGTCTATAATATACAGCGGGTCGGTATTCCCCAGCGTGTTCGCCCCCCGGATCAGGATACGGCTGGCATCGCCCGATGGGGTACCCGTTTTCTCGATGTACAGTCCCGGTACCCGGCCCTGCAACGCCTGCATAGGATTACCGGTGCTGGTTTTGTTAACCGTGGCAATGTCCACAATGGCTACGGCCCCGGTCAGATCCTGTTTGCGGGAGGTGGTGTAGCCGAGTACAACAACTTCGGCCAGTTCGCCCCCCGCCACCAGCGAAACCGTTACGTTACTGGCGTTCCCGACGGGTACGGTCTGGGCAAGGTAGCCAATGAACGATACCTGAATGGCCGTTGCCGAAGCAGGTAGTGTCAGGGTAAACTTTCCGTTCACGTCGGCTACGGTGCCGGTGGTTGTGCCGGGAATCACAATGTTTGCGCCAACGAGCGACTCGTTGTTTTTAGCATCGACCACGGTTCCCGTGACAACGCGCTGGGCCACCGCCACCGACATCGTCAGGAGCAGGGCGAGAAGGGCAAATAAACTGTTTTTCATATGCAAAATTGGCTTATTGGTTTACTTGACTAGGCAGTACGGAAGCAGTAATAGATAGTTGATTATGAATGGTCTGCTCATCGAACGCTGGGGTTGCGCCTGATTTGGTGGCCACAAAAGCTCCGGTTGCACAGGCAAATTCCAGTGTCTTCTGCGGGGGTTCACCCTGTAAGGTTTTGTAGAGAAAACCGGCCAGAAAGGCATCGCCACTACCAATGGTATCGGCCACCTCGACCGTAAAACCCGCTTGTTGGAAAAAGCCCGATTCATTGAGCAGAGCCGCACCGTCGGGGCCGAGTGTAACGCAAAGGGTTTCGATCCTGTAGCGGTTGCGGAGTTGTTGCATGGACTTCTCAAGATCCGGTTCAGGATTATACCAGCCTGATAATTCGATGAGTTCGTGTTCGTTCAGTTTGGCGATGTCGGCGCGGTGCAACAGGTCTTCTACCAGCGTCCGGCTGTAGTGCGGAGGGCGCAGGTTTACGTCGAATACCTTTTGGGGGGCTACATCCAGCAGCATGAGCAACGTCTCGTGCGTTTGTGGACTGCGGGCGGCCAGACTGCCATAGACGAACAAATCGCTTTGTTTCACCACGTCTGTCAGGCCGGGTTCGGGCATGATATAATCCCAGGCAACGGGCTGTACCAGCTTATACGTTACCTCGTTGCTGTCTGAGATGTTGGCCTTCGCCACACCCGTCAGGTGCGACTGCCCCGTCTGTATCAGTTCGGTGGGGATGCCTTTTTTGGCCAGAAAACCCAGTAGTTCAAGCCCCAGTTCGTCACTCCCCACGCGGCTGATAAGCTGGGCGTTCAACCCAAAATTGCGCAGGTCGGCGGCTACGTTCATGGGCGCACCACCGGGCTGCTTGCTGGTGGGCAGCACATCCCAGAGGATCTCGCCGAAACAGGTTATTGTCGGTGTCATGATTGGTCAGGCTAATGGTTGAATACAGTCCGTTCAATTTTTTCCAGGCTCGTACCTTTCGTTTCGGGCATCAGGCGCAGCACAAACAGCAGTTGCAACACCATCATGATGGCGAAGAACAGAAAGGTGTTACCCCCACCGAAGCGCTCGGACAGGTACGGGAAAGCGAAGGTGATGATGGCGGCCATTAGCCAGTGGGTGAAACTGCCGAGCGCCTGACCGCTGGCGCGTACCTCGTTCGGGAAAATTTCGGAAATAAAGACCCAGATAACCGCACCCTGCGAAAAGCCGAAGAAGGCGATGTAACAGAATAGAAGAATCGGTACGGTCATCCCGAAATCTTCGGTGTAAAAAGCCCTCGCTACCAGGCCCAGTGTGATAATCAGCCCCACCGACCCAATTTTCATCAGTGTCCGACGACCGTAGCGATCGATGAGGTTCATGGAAATCAGCGTAAAAATCAGGTTAATCAATCCTACTCCTGCCGACGACAGCAGGGCCGAATTTTTGCCCAGCCCCGTCATCTCAAAAATTCGGGGAGCGTAGTAGATAATGGCGTTGATACCCGATACCTGGTTGAAGACCGCAAACAGTACCGCCAGCATAATGGGCGTGTTATACTGCCCCGAAAATAGCCGCGTTGAACCAGTGCTTTGGTGGCTGCTCTGCTGAATAGCCGCAAAGGTTTGCTCGGCGGTGGCCGGATCAATCATGTCCAGCACAGTGCGGGCTTCGGCTTCGGCACCTTTACGGAGCAGCAGCCAGCGCGGGCTTTCGGGAATATTGAGAACCGCAACCAGGAAAATGACCGAAGGCAGCGCTTGTACGCCCAGCATCCACCGCCAGGGTTCGGCACCCGCGTCGGCCAGCAGGAAGTTGGAGAGGTAGGCAATCAGAATACCGAATACGACATTGAACTGAAACAATCCTACGAGTTTACCCCGCGATTTGGCGGGCGAAATCTCGGTGATGTACATCGGTGCCGCTACCGACGATGCCCCCACGCCCAGCCCGCCCAGGAACCGAAACATCAGAAAGATAGGCCAGTTGGGTGCCAGGGCCGTACCCAACGACGCGGCCAGGTACAAAATAGCAATCCAGAACAGCGTTTTTTTGCGACCCAGGGCTTCAGCCGGAATGCCGCCCGTCATGGAGCCGATAACTGTGCCAATGAGGGCGATAGAAACCGTGAGGCCGTGTTCCCAAACGCTGAGGTGCCAAAGACTTTGGAGCGATTGCTCAACGCCGGAGATAACCGCCGTATCGAAACCAAAAAGAAAACCACCGAGGGCGGCAGTAATAGACCAGAAAAAAATGCGTTGTTGCTGACTCATGTCTGACAGGAATGAACCGGAGTAGGGCGCGGTTCACTGGTCAAACGTACAGGTTGTCAGGCGGGAAGATTTTCAGAATATGTTCAAAGAGTTATGAATATTGACTGACTGTCAACTATCTAAAAATCAGCATGTTGACTTTTGGATAGTTAATGCGATTTCAAAGTTGATACATCTTTGTTCGATTTTGTTACCCGGCTTATGCTGCCCGGGTCAAGTCGGGTGTCTTTCGGAACTCGGAAGGAGTTTTACCCGTGTGCTGCCGGAAGAACGTGGCGAAGTAGGCTGCGGAATTAAAACCAGTTTCTTCGGCAATTTCAGCCATCGTTTTCGTGGTATCGATCAGAATTCGCTTCGCTTTCCGAAGCCGTACGTCAGCAATGTAATCACTGACGTTCATGTTCAGCAGAGCCTGCACCTTACGGTATAACTGCACTCGCGAAATACCCATGTCGTGGCTCAGCCGCTCAACGCTGAAGGTGCTGTCGGTCAGGTTTTGCTCGATCAGGGCGGTCAGTTCATTCAGAAACTGGCGGTCGGCACGGTTGCCGGACTGGCCGTTGGTTAGAAAATCAGACGCGTACCGACGCTGCCAGCGTTCGCGGTTAGCCAGCATGGTACGGATTGTTTCGAGCAGATACGCACTGTTGAAGGGCTTGGTCAGGTAGGCATCGGCACCGGCGCGGGTTCCTTCAATGCGGCTTTCCATCTGTCCTTTGGCTGTGAGCAGAATAACTGGAATATGTGAAGTGCGCAGGTCTGCTTTCACCCGTTGCGTAAACTCCAGCCCGTCCATATGTTCGGGCGATTCCGCGCCGGAGAGCATAATGTCGCTGATGATCAGATCAGGAATGATAGCCAGCGCCTGCTGCCAGCCAGCCTCGGCGGTCGATTCGGCGATGACGTCAAACGCCTGCCCTAACTGCCCGGCCAGAAAGGTTCTAAGATCATCGTTGTCTTCAATAATCAGCAGGGAACCAGCCCGCTGTTGGTTTTCCGATTGCGGTATTTGTGCTGGCAGGACATTATCAACGAGCAGACTTTGCTGAGCCTGCGTGAGCGCATTGTCGTGTGTGCGGGCGGGCCGGGCCATCATCTCCTCGGGCGAGAGGTGCGCCTTGCCGAGGGGTAGCTGAATCACGAAGGTCGTACCCCGCCCTTTTTCGGACATGACGCGAATATCCCCCTGATGAAGCTGCACAAACTCCATGGATAAGGCCAGGCCCAGCCCTTTGGAAAGATTAAACGCCTTTTCGCCACTAAAAAACAGATCGAAAGCACGTTGCTGTTCATCGGGAGTCATGCCTTCGCCATTGTCAGCTACTGAAAGAATGGCTTTTCCCTCTGTTTCCGCTATCCTAACGTGAATCAGTCCGCTGTGGGGCGTATATTTAAAGGCGTTGGCCAGCAGATTGACAATGACCTTGTCCAGCTTTTCGGCATCGAACCAGAGATCAATCCGGGGCCGTTCGGGGAAGAATTGCAGGTCAATGCGTTGTTTTTCGGCTTTGGGGCGAAAATCCAGTACAATGTCGCGCACGAATTCAACCAAGTCCTGCTCGGTTGCATGCAGGCGTTGTTTACCGGCATCGGTTTTGCGCAAATCCAGCATCTGGTCGATAAGCCGCAGCAGCCGATAGGCGTTTTTCTGCACCAGCAACAGGTTGCTTTGTAATACCGACGGCTGCACCGTGCGCTGGCTGAGCAAATCCTCTGTTGGAGTCAGAATCAGGCTCAGGGGCGTGTTAAACTCGTGCGAGATATACGAATAGAACCGAAGCTTTTCTTCGGTGGCCAGCCTGGCCTGCGCCGAAACGGTTTCGATTTTGTCCTTTTGTGTCCGTATCTCTTCGTTTTGATGTTCCAGCGTCTGATAGGCCGTTTGTTTGGACCGATACAGGTACAGCGCGTATCCGCCCAGCATTAAGGCCACCAGCAAACTAACCAGCGTCAGATACAACGTGTTTTCCTGTGATGAGTAGGTTTGATTTAGCTGGTCGATGCGCTGTTGCTGCCGGGTAATATCGACCTGCTGTTCGGTGAGTTTGTCTCCCTGAAGTTTCATCAAATCTACGTTCGAAGAGTCGATGAGGGTAATTGGCAGTCGGTTTTCGCGCTTAAACGGCTGTTTCTTCAGGATAGCTACGGCGGTGCGAATGGCTTCTTTGCCGCCGGTTGGGTACAGCACAGTAGCACTCAGCATACCCCGGTCAACGAGGTCAATGCCTTCGTTTGGGCCAGACAGTCCGTCTATACCAATGATCTTCACCCGGTTGATTAGTCCAAGTTTTTCGCAGACTCGGTAGGCTTTGAGAGCGGTGCGGTCATTTTGCGCAAAAATCAGGTCGATAGCAGGCTGGGTCTGAAGTAGCTGACTTAGTTCAGGTGCAAAGGATTGCCGGTCCCAGTCGCCCTGTAGTTTTTTGATGAGCCGTAGCCCAGGAGATGCCTGAATAGCCTGCATAAAGCCCTCATGCCGGTCAATATCAGCCGACGACCCCGGCGATTCGCCAATTTCTATCATATTACCCTGTCCTCTCAGCACGGCACGGGCACACCGCCCGGCCGTGCGGCCTACCTCTACGTTGTCGGCCCCCACGTAGGCTGTGTACTGGTCCGAAGCCGTGCGACGGTCCAGAATTACAACCGGAATGCCCTGCTGATAGGCTTTCTCGACGATGGGCGTGATGGGCTGGGCTGCATTGGGCGATACAATAAGGAGGTCAATGCGTTGGTCGATCAGTTCCTGAATTTGCCTTACCTGTCGGGCACTCTGCCCGTTAGCATCTTTGACAATGAATTGGATATCGGGGTCGAACGACAACTCCCGGTTCATATTTTCGAGCATGGTTCGTCGCCAGGTATCGGCGTTGGTACGCTGCGAAAAACCAATTGTATAGGTCTTTTCTGAGGAATTAAAGTTGCACGAACTGACTGTGAGGCAAAGTAGCAACAGCCCCGATAAGCAACTGCTTTGCCCGGTCAGGACACACATTAACTGATAAAGAGCCTTTGGTCTGTTAAAATAATATGAGAACAGCATCATTGATAGCGACCGTGCGGTATTTCATAAAGCTAATGCAATCAGCTGAAAATACAATAATGGGAAGGCCATACCCTGTACTGATACAGAAATGACTATTGACCGCAAATCGACGTGCTGATCTGGGCCGCTGACCGTGATCGGCATTCCTCAGGGTAATTGCCTGACAGTTCGCGATCAGTCAGATTGGTGAGAACCTGAATGGTTACAGTACGGTTGATGCTGGTAACCTGAATTATAGAACACTCAGATTGCAGTGTGCTGGTGCAAAAGCTGCTGGTACCAATCCATTATACCTCATTGGCAAACACCTTCCTCCTCCTCGGCGCGAACCTCGGCGACCGTGTCCAAACTCTGGGCCGGGCGGCATACCTGCTATCGGAACGCGTTGGGCTGGTAGTAAGGGCGTCGGGCCTGTACGAAACGGCGGCCTGGGGCGTTGTGGACCAACCGGCATTTTTAAATCAGGTGTTGCTGCTCGAAACAACACTGGGGCCGGAAGCCGTGCTGGACCTGACGCAGATTACCGAGACCGAACTGGGCCGTGTGCGGCATGCCCATTGGGGAGCGCGGCACATCGACATTGACATCCTGTACTACGATCAGCAAATTATCCAGACCAGCCGCCTAACCGTGCCGCATCCGTTCCTGCATCAGCGACGCTTTACGCTCGTACCCCTCGCCGAAATTGCGCCGGATTTTGTGCATCCATTGCTGCGGAAAACGACAATTCAGTTGCTGGAAGAGTGCCTGGATGAGGGAGAGGCAAAGCTAATCTGAGGTAAAATCTCTGTGAATCTCTTTTAACCTCTGTGTCACAACCCCTTCTGTGAGCGATAGCGAACAAGACTAAACTTGTACCTTTGTAGTCAACCTGTTATCAAAAAACCACCAATACCATGTCTGCTTTGCTCGATACTATGATGTTAGCCGACCGCATCAACGCGCTGGAAGAATCGTCTACGCTGGCGATGACCAAAAAAGCCCGCGAACTGGCCGCGCAGGGTCACAAAGTAATTAGCCTGAGCGTGGGTGAGCCGGATTTTAAAACGCCTGCTCACATCTGCGAAGCCGCTAAAAAAGCCATCGACGACGGTTTTCACGGCTACTCGCCTGTGGCTGGTTATCCCGATCTGCGCAAAGCCATTGCCGACAAGTTCAAGCGTGATAACAATATCGACTGGAAACCCGAGAACATCGTGGTCTCTACCGGTGCCAAGCACTCGCTGGCTAACGTCATTCAAACGCTCATCAATCCTGGCGACGAGGTAATTATTTTCTCGCCTTATTGGGTTAGTTATTCCGAAATGGTGAAACTGGCCGAGGGTAAGACGGTGGTGGTCGATGGCCTGTTCGAGAATAATTTCAAGGTGACGCCGGAGCAGTTCGAGGCTGCCATTACGGATCGCACCCGCATTGTGATGTACGCGTCACCTAACAACCCCACCGGCTCTATTTATACCGAAGCTGACCTGCGGGCCATTGCCGACATTGTGGCTAAACATGAGAACGTTTACGTCATGGCCGACGAGATTTACGAATACATCAACTTCACGCCCGAAGGCCACTTCAGCATTGGCTCCATCCCCGAAATTGCCGAGCGTGTCATTACTGTCAACGGCGTGGCGAAGGGCTTTGCCATGACTGGCTGGCGCATTGGCTACATCGGTGCAGCAAAATGGATTGCCGAGGGCGTCGAGAAATTGCAGGGGCAAGTCACGTCGGGTACCAACTCTATTGCTCAGAAGGCCACAGTGGCTGCTCTGACCGGCCCGCTGGAGCCAACCATGGAAATGACGAAAGCGTATCACCGTCGGCGCGACTTGATGGTAGGTCTGCTCAAAGACATCCCCGGATTCCGCACTAATGTGCCGGAAGGGGCTTTCTACGCCTTCCCGGATATAAGCCATTACTATGGTAAGTCGGATGGGACGACGATAATTAATAATTCCGACGATTTTGCCGAGTGGCTGCTCAATACGACCTATGTCTCTACAGTAGCGGGGTCGGGCTTTGGGGCGCCCAACTGTCTACGTATCAGCACGGCGGCTTCGGATGAGAGTCTGGTAGAAGCTGTACAACGGATAAAAGATGCCGTAGCTACGCTCAAATAAAGTAGTTAACACCTTATACAAGCAGGGCTTTGATACGTACTCGTGCGTAGCGAAGCCCCTTTTTATGATGGTATCTAAGCACTTAGTTGATTCAAAACTCAATTTTATGCAAACTATTAGGAGAATGAGCAAAAATTAAAAAAGTTGGCACGTTAGTTGGAGAATAATACATGTTACTGATGGAAGCTCTGTAGCGATATAGACAAGACAAAAAATATTGCAACTTTTTAATATCTATGCTTGTTTTTGTATTACCTCAAGGTTAATTTCTACTATTAAAAGAGTAGTATGCAAACATCAGGCTTTAAATGATCCCGAAACATCAAAATTGTTAACTTAACCAGTTAAAACCCACTTAATCTGATGAGAAACGTCCGCCTGTATATGATTTTTCAATGGGTATTTTTTCTGCCTATTATTTTGCCACTCTGCCTGATTTACGGTGCGTTTCGCGGGGCCATCCAAATGACCGAACGCGTTATAGAACAAATAATGACCGATGTAATGCCACAGCATGAAGCCCGGCCAGCCTCCGAGCCACTTTCTAACTGAATACACAGTCAACAGAAAAGCCCGGCATGATCCAATCATGCCGGGCTTTTCTGTTGACCGGAACCCTTATTCGAACGTGAAATCCATATTTTTATCCTTGGTGGCCTCGTCGTCTAACGCCAGAAATTCTTCCCAGAAAGGGTCGGGGGGGAGTGCGGCCCGGCATAGCAGCGGCTCTTTTTTGACAGGATGCACGAAATACAATCGCCGGGCATGCAGGTATATCTTTTTGTCCGGTACGGCCCGGTCGTATCCATACTTGACATCGCCCCGGATTGGGCAGCCCATACTCGCTAACTGCACCCGAATCTGATGTGGACGACCCGTGAGCGGGTTTACTTCCAGTAGATAATGCTCATTAATTTTACCCAGAACCCGGTAGGTCAGCTCGGCCCGTTGTGAGCCGGGAACTTCGTATTCATGGGCTGTTACCACGTTTTTCTGTTCGTTTTTCACGAGCCAGTGTACCAGCTTCCCCGCGTTTTCGGGAGGTTTCCGACGTACAACGGCCCAATAGGTTTTCTGTACGAGTCGTTTGCGGAAAATCTCGTTCATGCGCTCCAGTGCTTTGGACGTACGCGCAAACACCACCAGGCCACTTACTGGCCGGTCGAGCCGATGTACCAAACCCAGAAATACCTCACCGGGTTTGTTATACTTGTCCTTGACATACTCTTTCAGCACGTCCAGCAGCGTAACGTCGCCGGTACGGTCGCCCTGCACCAGAATGCCGGGGTCTTTATTGACAACCAGCAGGTGATTGTCTTCGTATATAACTTGAAATGGTTTTTTCATAGATTAATACGCTTCCTTCTCGTTTGGGAAGTCGTTGGTTTTAACGTCATCGACGTAATGAGCAATGGCTTCGGTCATAACGGTGTGCAGGTCGGCGTACCGGCGCAGGAAACGCGGCTTAAACTCGTTGGTGATACCCAGCAAATCATGTACAACCAAAATTTGCCCGTCGGCATCGGGTCCGGCACCAATGCCAATGGTTGGGATGGTCAGGTGTTCGGATACGATTTTGGTTAAAGTCGCCGGGATTTTTTCCAGCACCAGCCCAAAACAGCCAATGTCCTGTAACATCTGCGCATCCTCGATAAGTTTCTGCGCTTCGGCGTCTTCTTTAGCCCTCACGGCGTAGGTGCCAAACTTATAAATGGATTGGGGTGTCAGACCGAGATGGCCCATAACGGGAACCCCCGCGCTCAGGATACGTACAATCGACTCCCGAATTTCCAGTCCACCCTCCAGCTTAATAGCGTGTGCCCCCGATTCTTTCATGATCCGAATGGCCGACCGCAGAGCTTCTGACGAATTGCCCTGATACGAACCAAATGGCAGGTCAACCACGACTAACGCCCGCTTTACGCCCCGTACCACCGAGCTGGCGTGGTAAATCATCTGATCGAGGGTGATGGGTAACGTTGTTTCGTGACCCGCCATGACATTGGAGGCTGAATCACCCACCAGAATTACCTCAACACCGGCAGTATCAACGACCCGCGCCATCGAGTAATCGTAGGCCGTCAGAGCTGAGATTTTCTCGCCTTTATTTTTCAGTTCCTGTAAGGTGTGCGTTGTAACGCGCTTGATGTCGGAATTATGAACAGACATGTTTAGCTGAGTTGTAGAGTTGTACAGTTGTAGAGTTATACAGTTATGACGTCATATAGAGCAACTTTACAACTCTATAACTGTACAACTCTACGACTTTATCTTGGGCTAAGCCACGATTCGGGGTTGAGTTTGGTGAACTCTTTCCAGATTTGGAATTGAATCTCAGAGATACCGTTTTTGTCGGTAGCTACGGTGCCGATGGCTTCGCGGGCCTTAACGCGCTGACCCACCCGAACAGATACGCTTTTGAGTTTGGCGTACACCGTAAAATAGTCGCCGTGCTGAATGGCAACTACATTGTTCATACCGGGCATACTGGCTACGTCCTGCACTATGCCATCGTACACTGTTTTGACGCCCTCACCTGCGTTGGTCTGAATATCGACGCCCTGATTCTCGACGTAAACACCTTTCAATACTCCGTGCGGACGCCTACCGAAGTGGTCGGAAATGAATCCTCTGTTCACAGGCCAGGGCAGATGGTTTCTCGATGCACCAAAGGACGAAGCCAATGCTGTTTCTTCCCGGTTGAGGTTCGTATTGCTTCGCTCGTCTGGTTTGGGGGCGGCTGGTTCGGGTTCAGCAGGACGCTCGGCGCGGGCTACGTCGGTGGGGTTAGGTGCTTCGCCTGCTTTCTGGGCGGCAGCTACGGCCTCCTCGGCACGTTTGCGTTCGGCGGTTCGGCGGGCGGCTTCGGCTTTGGCAACCCGGGCCAGGCGTACTCGTTCGGCCCGGGCATCGGCTTCGCGCCGGGCGCGTTCGGCCCGTTCGCGGGCTACAATGCGCGTAATCATCGACTCTAACTGCGCTACGGCCCGTCGGCTTTCGGTAAGTTCAGTCTGGAGTTCACTCTCTTTTGCGCTGAGGGCCTTAACCACCTGGTTCTTCTCGTCTTTCAGGCCCTCCAGTTTCTTTGTTTCGCCGACTTTGGCTATCAGTGTCCCTTTCTGTTGCTGGCGTTTACGTTGCCTGATCTGCTCCTTTGTTTGCAACTCACCCTGAATCCGATTTATCTGCCGTACCTGATTCTGACGGGCGTCGGAGTATTGCCGCAGGTACCGATACCGGGCCACGAGCTGATTGAAGTTATCAGAAGCAAACAGAAAACCCAGTGGATTGACCTGCTGACGCCGTTTGTCGGCATTGTAAATCATGGCCGAATACTCGGTTTTGAGCGTGTTCAGGTCTCGGCTAAGAGCGGTGCTGGTTTTGCGGAGTTCGGCAATTTCGCTTTCAGTTAGCCGGATATCTTTGTTAAGCAGACCAATTTGTTTCGATTGCACCTGAATCTGCTGGTCAAGAATTTTTAACTGGCCCAAACTGACATTTTTCTCCGAAGACGTCTTGCGTAGCACCGTTCTGAGCTGGTTCATTTTCTCAATGTTCTGCTTCTTTTCTTTTTCCAGTGCCTGCCGCCCCTGTTGTTGCCCAAATACCGCAGGGGTAACCAGCAAACCGCCAATGAGTAGCAAACCAGCAAAGAGAATAGGAGGGGAGAAGCGCATAGAGACTGGTCAGTTTAACGTTGGGGCCGTCGTTCATAGCTCGCCGGAATCGTGAACGGAAAGCCGGGATTTTTGTCTACCAGTTCAACTTTGTTGTGTTTGATGCGTAAGAGCGTCTGGTAAAACTGCCCGTCGGTTTTAGACTGGTAATTGAGTGTGACGAGACTGGTATACGGAAACAGAAAGTCATTGAGTAACGAAAAGTCTTCGTAATCCAGCCGCAGCGTGTTTTTGGTGGGTTGCTCCGTCACCATCAGTTTTTTCAGCTTTCGGTCTTCGCCAATGTAATTCTCGACCAGTACTTTACCTTCGCTCTGCCGCAGCAATAGATAATCCCGCTCGTTCTTTACCTTCTGCGCTGGTCGTTTGGGTAGGGGTAAGTTGCCAACAATCAGGGCCTGCAACAGGTCAAAGTTCATTGCGAAATTGAACTGTTTGCTCAGTGCCGGGTAGTCATACACTGAATATTCGCGGTGAATTTTGTCGAGGATGATAATTGAATCGCGGCTTATGAGGCCTCGCACGGCTTCGATGCCGAGTTTGCTGATGGATACCCAAATCAGACTGTCTTTGCGGACCCGAATATTGACACTGGCATTGTCGATGGACTGTTCGGGGCCTTTGAACGAGACTTTTGATTTGGCCGTCAGGTAGTCGAAATCAATCTCGGCCACATTGGCGCGGGCTTCGCTAATGCCGGGTCGGTCAGGTAACACCGCTGCCGAGTCAACCAGAATGGGTAGGGTAATGACGGAAGCACTCGAATCAGGCTGGACCGAAACGGTAGCCGGGGCCTCCGCTACGGTAGTTCGGGTACGACGCCTGCAACCTTCGGAAAATATGATTACGCCTAAAAACAAGGCAATAAATACAGACTTATTCATGTATGGGCGGACAATGGCAACTACTTTGTCAACTCTTAATTTAACTAACTGATTAGTTGAAGGCTACAAACTGGCGACTGTTCTTATAATTTTCCGGTGGTAATTTTCCGGTCTATTTCGGGGCCGGCACCACCCTTGGCTTTGGCCTGTTTCCACTGTTCGAGAGCCCTGGCCTGTTCGCCGACTTGAAAAAGTACATCGCCGTAGTGTTCGATGATCGTACCGCTCACACCCGATGGATCGGCCAGGGCTTTCTCCAGATACTGCTTCGCTTTGGCGTAATCTTTCGAGACGTACAGCACCCAGGCATAGGTATCGAGGTAGGTAGATTCGGTGGGGTGGCGTTCAACCAGTTTCCTGCTGAGTTGCAACGCCCGGTCCAGTTTCTCTTTTCTCAATGACAGGAAATAGCTGTAATTATTCAGGACGTAGTCGTTGAGGGGGTCGACCTTCAGCACGGCTTCGTAGGCTTCGTCCGATTTGGCATGCTCACCCAGTCCGTTATAAGCATCGCCCAATTGAGCCTGTATGCCACTTTGCAACTCCCGGTCGTTAGTAGCGGCCAGCAATTTCTGACTTTCCTCAAGCGCATCGACCGCCTGTTGGTAACGTCGCTTAATCAGGTTGGCCGAGCCATTGGAGTACCAGAACAGCCCCTGCGCAGGAAATACTTCCAGCGCTTCTTCAGAGTGTTTCAGCAAGCTATCGGCCTGATTCAGTTCGCCATCCAATCGGAGCAACGCCCCCCAAACTTCGTAAACCGACCCGTCGAGCCGGGCCGCACGAGCATACGCGTTGCGTGCGTCGGCTTTGCGACCCTGTTGCAGGAGCAGATCGGCTACCATTACCTGCGATTTATGGTCGTTCGGATTCGCTTTGGCCAGTTCTTCACCCATTTTGAGCGCGTCCTGCTTCGCTACAGCACTGTTGCCGGTGAGATCGGCATAATTCGACAGAATTCGGGCTTTCAGCCCCGCTTCCAGATTGGGGTTGGCAATGACCTTATTCAGCTCTTCGGTTACGCGGGCGGTGTCGCCTTTTTTGCGGTAGATGTCTGCCAGTAGTACATGGGCCTGAGGTAGGTCGGGATTAAGTTTCAGAGCGCGGTCAATCCAGCCGATGGCCTGGTCGTCGCGATTATTGGCCACCAGCAGTTCGGCTCCTTCCAGCAGAAAATCCGGGTCGCCGGGCTCAGACTGCACCAGTTTTTCGGCTTCTTCAACCGCCTTGTCAATCTTGTTCTGCTTGAGATAGATACGCTGTTTCTGCCGCGAAATTTCTTCGTTCACACCCAGCTCCCGCTCCACCCGGCTGTAGGTATCCAGGGCTTTGTCGGGCTTATCGTCAAACAGGTAGATGGCCGCCAGTTCAACGCCATATTCGGCGTTTTCGGGGCCTTGTTTCAGCATGGCTTCGTATAGCTGCTCCGCTTCGCCGTAGCGTTTCTGCTTCACGTACAATTCGGCCAGCAGCAGCGCGTAAAATTTGTTCTTGCCATCCAGCGCGTAAGCTTTGGCCGCGTAGGGAATGGCTTCGGTGGTTTTGCCAGTTTTGGAGAGGGCGTTGGCGATGGCGTATTGAGCGGCCGCGTTGTCAGGATGTTTCTGGAGAACCTTGGCAAACTCCGCTACGGCTTTGGTCGGCTCGTCGGTCATCATAAACCGCATACCGTCGGTAAAGACCGTTTCTTCCTCCATCCGTACGGTCGTGGTCGAACCTGTTTTGGCCAGGGCCGAGTCGGGCGGGGTGCCACGTCTGCGTTGCGCCTGTGTAGAAAGACTCCCGGTCAGCAGTAACAACCCTAGTCCGCAGGTCAGGAGTACACGGCTTTTGTATATGATTACTTGTGGATTCATATGGGTGGTCCGGCGGTTCGGCATTCCAGTAGTTAAGTGGTCCGGAATTTCGGTTGGTGCATATCCATAAAAAACGCGGTGGGTTAGGTTCTATTGCGATTTTATCGCCGGTAAACCCTACAAACAAAGGTAATTCAAAATATCAGAACCCGACCCGCACCGGCCATTGGTAACAGTTTGGGCTATTGTGGGTTTGGTTAGAGACAGTTCATCACAATTGACCTGCCAATAATCAAACTAAACATGACAACTACAGAAATTCCAACAACCGCCGAAACCGTATATACCGCCACAGTCAGTAATGTAGGTGGCCGGGAAGGCGACGTTAAATCGCTCGACGGAGTCCTGGATTTAAAGGTGCGTCGTCCAGTGGAAATGCACGGCAAGGGCGAAGCCGCTAACCCCGAAATGCTGTTTGCTGCTGCGTACAGCTCTTGTTACAACGGTGCGCTAATGGCCGTGGCCGAACGCCGTAAAACCATCTTGCCCGAACATGCCGTCGAGGTAGCCATCTCGCTCAATAAAGACGGTAATAACATGTTCCTGTCGGGAAAAATCACCGTTAAAGCGCCCGGCATGGACAAGGACCAGCTTCAGCAGCTTGCCGAAACGGCCCACGCTGTTTGTCCCTACTCCAAAGCCGTGAAGGGCAACATGGACATGAAGATTGAGGTAATGGTATAAGTACAGTTATCAGTTAGCAGTTACCAGTTATTTGGAAAGGCTACCCAGATGCGTCAGTAACTGCTAACTGGTCACTGATAACTGCATCATAAATCTGCACTCGCAGCCAGAGGTGCTTGCACACGTCCACAAATTCAAGGTGGACGGGGTGAACCTGATACGCATCGTGGGCGGCCCGGTCTGCGAAGACAAACGTCAGCGAGAAGTCATAGCTGTGGTCAATAACCGGTCGGCGGGTATCGGCGGGTATGCCAACGTATGCCTTTGAAATAGCGTCGATACCTTTGAGCGATTCGAGACCGGCGCGAAGGGCATCACGGTCATCCTGACTTTCGGGGCGGTTAAGCCAGAAGAAAACGGTGTGTACGAACATGGTTATTCAGAATTTAGTGTTCAGGGTTATTTCCGTGCGATTTGTTGATTGACCAGCGATTTGCAGCCCGGACCGGCACGCCGGACCGGGCTGCATTTTTACGCAAATTTCTCCAGTTGCTTTACCAGCACACCAAAATCTTTCGGGTAGGGGGCCACAAACGTTTGCTCGGTACCATCGAGCAGGGTAAACGTGAGCGAATGGGCGTGCAGGGCTACCCGCTGAATGAGCGGAAGTTCCTGTGTTTCCTGTTTGAGGTTGAACTTGCGTTTTACGTCCGACAGAAAAACCGGTTTCCCGCCATACGTTGGATCATTGGCGATGGGTGCTTTCAAACACATCAGGTGTACCCGAATCTGGTGCATTCGGCCTGTAATGGGCATACACTCGATAAGCGTGGTGGTGCTGTAGGCCTGTAGCGTATTGAAAATAGTCTCGGCTACCTTACCTTTCTCGCGGTCGATACGTACCGCCGTTCCGTCTTTGATAGGCGAAATGGGTAGATAAACCGAAATCCCATCGAAATTATGAACCCCGTTCGCTACGGCATGGTACCGCTTGGTTACCTCCCGATGCTCGAACTGCATGGCCAGATGCCGGTACGCTTCCGGGTTCTTTGCAATGGCCAGAATGCCCGACGTTTCCTTGTCCAGCCGGTGACCCAATTGCGCATCGGCGTTGTAGGCTTTGGCTAAGCGGATAATGCTCTGCCCGGCCCGGTCGGTGGTGCGCTCATCGAGCGAGGCCACGTGGGGCGGCTTGTTGATGAGGATATAATCATCGTTTTCAAAAACGATGAGGTCGGCGAAGTTGAGTTTCATGGGAAAGAAGGTTGGGACACAGAGATGCACGGAGGAGACACAGAGTTTCACAAAGAGAAAGAGAAAAGAGAACATCTCTGTGAAACTCTGTGTCTCCTCCGTGCCTCTCTGTGTCCCCAAAACCCTTAACACAAATAGCCTCCCCCGGCATGGAAGAGGCTATTCGGGAAAGAATCGCGAAACACTATACCGACAGGGTACCGCGTTGGTAGGCTTTCTGAACGGTTAATTCCAGACCGTTCTTGTTGACGGTCTTGATCACCGAAGTCGCTACGCGAAGCGTAACCCACTGACCGGTTGATTCCATGAAGAACCGCTTTTTTTGCAGGTTTGGGAAAAACTTGCGTTTTGTTTTATTGTTAGCGTGAGAAACGTTGTTTCCCGAGCGTGTGCGCTTTCCTGAGACTTGACAAATTCTGGCCATTACCGTACTCGTTTTCCGTATGAGGGCGCAAAGGTAGCTAATCAATTCATACTCTGCAACTCAGTCTCCTTTCTTTTTGAATCCATAGGGGCAATGCCGACACGCGTTCTTGCAGCAGTGGCCCCGTTTGAGGTGATAGGCCGCCGTAAAGACAACAAACCCTTCGGGCGTGTAGTAGTACTCATTGTCGGACAGGCCGGATATGGGCTTTTTCGGGGTTTGGGCGGCCATCGCGGGTTTGGGCGTCTGTGAGGGAAGTCGTATTTTTGAGCAGTAACGCCGAATCAACCCGGTTAGTTGGTGTCGATATCGTTTTCTGACACCCACTCTCCCAAATTGACTATACCATGGAAATGACAGCAATGGGTACCACCACCCAACAGGCCATTCAGTTAGAAGAACAATACGGTGCGCATAATTACCATCCGCTGCCGGTGGTGCTGTCGCGGGGAGAGGGCGTGTATGTCTGGGACGTGGAAGGCAACCGCTACGTCGATTTTCTGTCGGCCTACAGTGCCGTGAGCCAGGGGCACTGCCACCCGCGCATCATTGGTGCCATGATGGAGCAGGCGCAGCGGCT
>Ga0123337_10000794_pt1 | contig 47760 bp, 51 predicted proteins | sample frozenSSSSmetaG_FD_89792 | JGI IMG/M metagenome (GOLD analysis project Ga0123337, IMG submission 89792) | Glacier valley bacterial and archeal communities from Borup Fiord, Nunavut, Canada, to study Microbial Dark Matter (Phase II) -... | ecosystem: Environmental > Aquatic > Freshwater > Ice >... | reverse complement strand
GCGCTTAGAGCCCTACACTGTATATATAGATCTTTCCTCTCCTCTCTCTTTCCTCTTTTCCTTCTTTTCTCTCTAGATTGAATCTAGCACTTTAGATCCGCATGACCTGCTCTGCGTGACTGTGACAAGGTTTATTACATAAAGGGTTAACTTAATAGAGGAGGTAGGGGATTAGACATAAAGGCTTTAAGTAACACGTTATAGTATATAATAAAATACTATATTAAGTTAAGCACAAAGCTCCTATCTAAGGAAATGCTATCTACTTATATAGAGGCGTTATGCTAAAGGATCTTTTTAAGATTATAGATCCCCTATAATCCTATATAATTTATTACATAACTAGGATCACTCTTAGATCGCTAATCTGCTATAATCTATCATGTACTAAACTACGCTAGTAGTAGGGTGTTGTAACACTTAAGGCATTCTTATTACATTAATAATCTATACTATGTATTATCTTAATGTACTTAGTAGATAAAGTGTTACTAAGGAATGCTAATAATACATTTATCTTAACAATCTTTAACATATAAGATCTATTATATATTTTTATACTTTTATAGCCTAAGAGCTACTTATGCTATTTTAGATCTTAATATAGTTTAAAGGAATAATAACTACTAAGAAGGGTGTAGACTTACCTTTAATTTTATTTATAACACTAGCATAAATAGCATGAATCTTTATAGCATCTTTATAACCTATGCAATTACTAAGAGAGATAATCTAGTTCTAAAGTGCTATATAGGTAAATGCTTAAGTTTTATTTACCCCCTTTATAAATGCTATCTATAGGATAAGAAGGTTGTATGCATTCTCTTTCCACTCTAGTTCCTATAAGTCTCTATCCTCTAATAAACAAACCTTTATAAGGTTGTCTAATGTCTTATAGCCTTTTAAAGCATTAGTTGTGATTATAAGGGTGAAAAAGAACATTAACCTATTATATTATATATAACTCTTTAATGTTATAATAATATAGAGGCTATTGTTTTATAAGCTTTATTCTAATGTAATCACTTAATGAAGTTTACATAGTCATTCTCATTATTACATCTTCCCTTTATAAATCGTTAAATGACTTTAAGTTTAAAAGAGAAATCACTATTAGATTCCTATAATAAATAAATGTAGCAATCCTAGTTAATTAGTAGGTATGACTTTCTATAAGGACTTAATATACTTTATAAGTAAGCACTTAATTTATCCCTCTATAGGAGCTTAACTCTATAATAGCACTAGCTCTAGCACTAGTAGTAGAAAAGACTATTAGAAGAAAGGATAACTAGACTCTATAGCACTTATAAAGATACTTATAATCATTAGAACACTAGAGATGCGCTATTAATATTACTAGATCTTTTTATATAACTAAGTACTTATTATGCTTTTTTATGCTTACATTAAGTTTCTACTTTAAAGTCCTATTAATAAACTATAATGTGTGTTAGTTAAAGCTATACTAATTAGAGGAGTGCTAAGAGCATATAGTAGAGACATTATTAATGACTTACTAGTCTAATTTAGATTTTATAAGGTAGTTTTAATAGCTAATGTATCTATACTAGATAGTCTAAATACTATAGACTATAAGTGTCACGATCACGTAGAGCGAGTCATACGGAGTTGAAGTGCTAGATTCAGTCTAGAGAGGAAAGAAGAAAAAGAGGAAAAGAGAGAGTGAGAGAGAGTCTATATACAGGATGGGGTTCTCATGCACAAACGCACACCCGGCTAGCTACCTTGCTAGCGAACACTTCTGCCTTGTACACGTGAATGAGCAACACATAAGGTGAAGCTCTCTATATTCGTGACAATAAGGATCTTGTTAATGCCTTAATTTTTATTCCCTTATATTAAGGAACTTAATATCTTTATAAGTAGACCTCTATAAAGTGACAATTTATACGTACTCTTACTATCGCTCCCCTACATCCCTATGTCTTACTTAGGTAGCGCTAGTAAGGGAGGATTGTTTAGTCTAGTTTAATAGATGCTGTTGTCTAGATGTACTCTATATAGCAGCATAGGGCCTCAACATTCTAAGGGCGGCGACGCTCACCCACTAGGCTAGATGGCACCGTTCTAACTACTATCTAGGTGATTCCTCTAGATCGGCAGATTAGTAGTTAGGTGGGTGACCACCAGCGAATACCTGCTGTTGTATGTTTCTGTCCTTTTTTTGCCTCTTGTTTGGCTTTTGTACAGCTTGCGTCTAGATCTGGATGTCTGGACGCGGACGAGGTGGGACTTCTGTCCTCTCACGCATGATACATCACGGCTTTTCTCAATTTAGCAGTATCGCGTTCGGTCTATCTTCAATTATGTAGCTACAGTACCATTCACATATATCCCACTTAATCTGCCTTCTTCTTGGCCTTCCTCCTCTTCTTCTTTGCTGGCGTTGAACTCCCAATGGAAACGGGGTGTGGATACCCCGATCCAATGGGCGGATTTCAGATATGCGACGAGTAATGTAGGCTGTGACAATGGAAGTTGTACTGTGAGCACGCACTTCGTCGGAATCGGCGCCTTGAGCTCCCAAGCACCTGCCATGCTTCCCATCTCGAAATCTCAGATCTCAGTTGGTCCAAAGGAACTCAGACAAACCTCGCACTGCCGCTGTTCAGTCAGTGATCTCATAACCACACACCTGGAAACGCTCTTTCACGGCATACACGAGGTGCATGGACTGCGTGCCTAACTCACCCGTATAAATACACCCCTTCCCCAAAGAGCCTTTGTTCTGCACAGAGGACAGAACTTATGGAGAGAGAAGATGGAATGTGAGATGGCGAGTGCTCTCTGTGGTAGTGGGGTATCGAAGCTGAAATGCTCGACAGCTTTTGCTCAGTGGGTTCAAGACAGAACATTCAACAATCCCCACCGCCATTTGCCCACCGTTGCAAGCATCCGCGCCACCGACACAGGTCTCACCGTCATGGCAAGGCTGAGGCTCAAAGTCACGCCCTGGGAGCCTGATTCGGGGGAGTCTGACCGGCGATGACAGTCAGCGTCAGCAAGAGGCTATGCAATGTTCTGCTCTGGCAACGGAAGGAATATAAAAGGGAATACGGCCCAAGTGCGAGTATTAATCGAGGGAATTCAACGCGAGTTGTTAAGAGAATCACGTGATCGGATTCCGGCCGTACCAACCAACTTTAGACACGAGACGGAAACTTCAATCAGCAGCTGATTAGGACCAGCAGTACTAGGACAGCGAGGGAAAACGGTTTATGGTCAGAACAGGAAATCCTCCGCCGTGATTCACGTGATGGCAGAGATCGTCCAGGAGAAGTTCTCAACACGGTCGCAGCTGGCAGAGTGGTAACTGTGCGGTTAATAGACCTATATATCGAGGCTTCAAAGTCGCAAGACGACACGAAAAGAAAAAAAAATGAAATCGATCGCGGAATGACATGAAAAAAAAAAGTGAAGCCGGAGGACAGACACATCGAGAACAGGAGCGAGAAGCAGAAAGGCAAATAGACTCATCACGGACAGCGCATCTGCGTCGGCAGATCTGAGACGGTAGAGACACGATGAGGATCCATGACTCCGTGTCCGACTTGTCGAAGTCATAGGTACTCGATGACTCTGTATCCGACTTGCCGAAGTCATACGTCCTCCATGCATACTAGAGCAAAACGAGGTACGAACTGGACCTGAGCAGGGTAATGCGGCGATCGAGGCGCAGGGCTCTGCTCACGAGGCCGTCCCTTGCGTCGAGGACGAGATAACGGAGAGAAGCCGTGCGGGGAGCTCGCGATGAATCATGAGGGAAAGCGGGAGAAGCAGTCCTCAGAGTGGGATGAGAGCCGCGTTGAGAGGAATCGTCGCGGTGGGGAAGTGGCGGTGAAGCGAGAGGGTGTCGTGGAGGAGGAGGAGGAGGAGGAGGAGGAGCTGCAATTGGGTGATGGGAGTTGCTTTGGATAGTGGGATACATACACAGAACAATGTGGATGTGATATTTGGAACATAAATGAGATCAACTCTCCGAGGTTGAGGAGGTTGAGGAGGTTGGGATGAAGGAAATGTTTCTCTTACGGTCTGATGCTGTAAACGTTCTGCTGCTGTGTGAGGCCTCCGAGTGTTCGAGAAGAGCAGTCCTCCGTCACGAGTGTACAATGCAAAGAGCAAGTCACGATCTCGCAGCCTCGCCGTGCTCATCGAGCCATGGCTTCCGCGACGGCGTACTACTCACTCGCCAGCCCGAGGACAATGACGACAAGGTGAAAGGTTTGTGGACACCAAGATCGTCGCGCTGCGAGCTGCGAGCTCCTAGCTCCCAGCTGCATGTATCCGTCGAAGTCACGTCGAAGTCCCGTCGAAGCAAAGCACCTCCCACTCCCCCCAAGCCACACTTGGAGCGTCCTCGTCGAGTCGAGTCGAGTCGAGTCGTCGTCGTCTGGAGTCGCAGGCAAGGATAGGCCATGCATGCAGCACTCATGCACGCACCCGATATCATAGCCGGCTGCCATTTGACGACATGACGAATCCTTCGAGATGACGCCGGAGCTCTGTTGGAGGCGGGTATCGAAATTCGTGCGGGCGATGCTCAGATGTCGATGTTGTTGAATCAATCATGCGCCTGGTATTTAGAAGACACGGACTGATGTTTGAGGAGTCGTTGAAACAGTTCGGAGAGTGTTTCGTATCGCCTTGCGCTTTGGAAACATGAAACTCTGCGCTGATCATGCACGTGCTCGAGTACTTGCATACTTACCTACATACCTCTCTACCTCAGACGACTGCCACGACGAGTCTGAAGCGTGAAGTTCGTGGAGAGTCGCCATCGAGGTCTGTATGCTTCAGCGAATGCGATAGAGAGACGGAGAATGTACATGTACATACATGTACAAGATGTCTATTTTATCCCTCGTCGATGTAATGATGATGTGCATGGCTCGCATGAAGGAGCAGGCAGCAGGCAGCAGGCAGCAGCAGGCTCCAGAGTGTATCTTTAGGTATCTAAGGTATCTATAAGTATCTATAAGTATCTGTAAGTATCTGTAAGTATCTGTCAAATTCTCACCAGTTATTAGCCGATATTAGGCATCTAGAGTACCTATAGATACTAAATAGGTATGTATTCTACTTAGTATGTTTAGAGTTACTACAAGTGAATAATGTGGATATAGATTAGGCACCTTAGCTACCTTAGATACATATCCAAAGTAGCATTCGGGGGGCACAGCAGCCGAGAGACGCCGCTAGAGTTGAACTTGGCCAGTAGCTTTACATTTTATATTTATATTTTTACATTTATATTTATATTTATATTTTTACATTTATATTTATATTTATATTTTTATATTTATATTTATATTTATATTTTTACATTTATATTTATATTTATATTTTTATATTTATATTTATATTTATATTTATATATTTATATTTATATTTATATATTTATATTTTTATATTTTTACATTTATATTTTTACTTTTTTACATGGCTACCTGGAGACGTCGTTACCTGGAGACCCGTCTGCCTCAGCCTTGCCTTAGATACGTACGAAGTATTCTCTTCAGGTATGTATCTGCCTCAAGGCTCCTCCTCTACATACTCCGTCCGTATGTATCTTATGTACATCATCGTCGACCTCAACCTGACGGCCAAGCCAAGTCATAGCCTTACGACGGTTGCCTGGACGCTCATGCACATTGCAGAGAATCCATTGCAGAGAATACATTGCAGAGAATAGCATGAAGGAGATTCTTGAATGATGTGACTCCCTCATGCAACATGCAACACTCATTCTCATACTCATTCTCATTCGCCCAAGTCACGAAACGAACAACACCATGCCATACATGCCATACCAGCGCATCTCAGCTGTACAGTACATCTATGTACATATCCACGTACAGAAAGACACAGCGAGACACAGTACTACACGCTCTGAGTCGTTTCTTGTTGTAAAGGATAAAGGGTCCATCGTCTCAACAACCAGTGGAACCAGCGACCACAACCACTGCCACCACTACGACAACCAGTAACACCACCACTACGACAACCACTACAACCAGCGACCACAATCACTGCCACCACTAAGACAACCACTACCACGACCACTACGACAGCCACTACGACCACTACGACCACTACCACATACACTGTATACACACTGTATACACACTGTATACACTATATACATACCATATGTACCTCGCTCAATGGCCCCATCACATCCATTCTCCCTCTGCGACCACCATCGACCACCATCCACCACCATACCACCACCATCTTATAGTTCATTCTTCATCATCTTCCTCTTCTTCTTCCTCTTCCTCCTCTTCATTAATCTACATTCATCGTCGTTGCCTTCACAACCTCTCATCCTCGCATCATCGCATCATCGCATCATCGCATCATCACATCAACATCACTCCCTCTCTTCATCTATTTTGCGACCTAAACATCAAAAAATCGCTATCGATAAGGACCAAGCGTCGACGCCCGAAATAAAAAATAAAATAAAAATAAAAAAAAGAGTCCGGTCGCTCCCCAGCTCACCCGACCGACGACCCCTCGCTCTGCCTCGCTAACAAAAAGTTCGGCCACCCCAGAAAATCGTGGCTCCCGCACCTAACCCACACCAACCGTCCCGCTTCGCAACCTGTCTACCTGTCTACCTACCCACCTACAATACCCAAACTTTTACATTACCAGCGAAACCTCATACTCTACTTCACCGGCTGTCAACAAACATACAAACACACTCCGCGCGTCGACCGCTTAGTCGTCGCCATCCGACTTCACCTTCAGACATGGGTTCCGACAAAGCTTGTCCCGCCTACGTCGAGGATCTCGAGGGAGACAGCGACAACAACAGGACCGTAAAGGACTCGAGACGCTCGGCAACCTCGTCCTCGTCCACGAAAGATAAGAAATCCACCCATGACAGCAAGCCAACACCACCACCGAAGGAGAAGAAGAAGTCACACAGCGACTCGGGCTACTCGTCGCTCGCCGTGCCCACGAGAGCTGATGTCTCGACGACCGTCAAGGAGGTCCGCGTCATTCCTGATCCTCGAGAGTCACGGCGCAAGTCGGCCCAGGCCGCGAAAAGTCCCCGGAAATCCTCGCGACCTCCAGCACAGCGCGTCACATTTGATCATCAGAGGGATCTGGCCTCGCGCCCGAAGAACAGGGACGACCCGAGGTACTTTGGCGAGAGAGACGGGCATCCCGTCGTCATCCAGACCACCAAGCCGACCTCTCGTCCGCCCGCGCCCGCATCATCGGCGCCATCGCAGCCAGCACGCGCACCAAGGCCAACAAGTCTCCACGGAGCTCAAGCATTCGAGCCAAGTCGCCCGCCTCTGTCGACTTCGGCATATTATTCGCAGCAGGCCTATGCGATCCCTATCGCTCCTCAGCCCTATCCACTGCCAAATCCAATGCAAGGCTCATACTTCCCAGTCCAACCGTCATCGCCGAGTCGCGATAGTCTGCACGATCGTTTCGCTCGCACCGGCGCAGCAATTGTGCGCCCTGCGTCGGCAGCAGGCTACATGAACTCTAATTCTCGTGTGATGGACAGAGCCTCCGAGTATGACTATGAGTCACCAGAGGAGGAGCCATTGCCAACGAGGGCAGATAAGCGTGAGGCAAGGAGGCGAGCAAAGGAGCTCGAGGACGCCATTGCGATGCCTCCTCCACCGAAGAATAGACGTGCAAGTATTCGCCAGCCGGCCGAATACCCGACGTTCCCCGATGCCAGAGACTTCAGAGACGCGAGGGGTGAATATGATGGACGTCGCTCGATGGAGTTCGAGCCACGTCCTTCTCTTGAGGAACGCCCATCACGACCGAAAATCATGTATCGCGAGACTGAACCGCCTGCGCGACCACGGCGCCAGAGCATTTCTCGCGTCCCAACCCCGTCGTTTGAGCCCTCATTCGATTACGACAAAGGCAATGCGAACATAAGGGTTGAGAGGAGGGACGGCCGCCGAAACAGCTACTATGACGGGACGTCGCCGCTATCCAGCAATTACGAGGAGAAGGTCCGCGACGCTGCTGGATACCAAAATGAGGTATCGGGTGGTGAGACGATGAAGCTCACGGCAGATGTGCTGCGGAAGCAGCAACACACAATCGGGAGTAGCCGAGGCACTCGCAGCAGCGGGAGCAGAGACGAGAGCGACTTCAAGCGCTCCGTCACAACGAGAACTACGAGGAGTGGGAGTGGTCCGGATGCTGATAATGTCACCATCCGCATCAAAGGCAACGCAACCGTCAACATTGCCGGCGCCGAGATCACGAATGCGGATGGCCTCGAGCTCAACATCATCAATCGCCGAAAGAGCATTCGCAATGGGAGTGAAGCGTCACGATCGGAGTATACTCCTTCGATTGCCCCTTCACATGTCCCTTCAGCTGCCGACGAACGACGAAGCCGCCATGGACGAGGGAGCAATCATACAAGATCCAGCTCTCAATCGGTCAGGAACAGAGGGGTTTTCTGAATTATGCCAGATAGTTCAGCGATCTATTGTCATTTGAGCGTGTTAGCGTTGCTTTTAATCTTGTTTGCAGATAGTATTAGCAGGCGTTGCTTTTCACATCTCTCTGCCTGGTTGTCATCTTCTCCTCCTTTGTCATCACAAAAGCGGAAAAGTCCGGGCTTTTGAGAGGTTTCTTGGATATATAGTTTTCATTTGTTTGTTATGAAGCACGGCATGTATGATTTATGAGACTTTGGGCTCGAGCTGGACACTCGACGACGAATCAAGAGCAGGATACCCCGGGTTATGAGGAGCATGTACTGGCTGTGCATCTTGCGGCATTGCGCGATGCCGATACCTACATTTTAGATATGGTTCTGCGCGGCTTCGCATCTGCATGGCGTAAGAGTTTGGGAAAAACTTATATAGAGATTGTAGTCCTCGGGGATACTTGTACAGGGATTCTCTGGGCTGTACAGACACGTTAGGGATTCTTCGAGGATGGGATGGCGGGAGATGTGGATATGGGAAACACTTGGAGGGATGGCCGGTGGCCGGGAGGATCACTCACTCCTTTACTTAATGTAGACGAAGATCATTAGGATCTCGACGGAAATAAAATCAAAAGCATTTCCTAACTTTTCGTGCCAGAAGGTGACATTGAGTGATTAATTTCCCCTTCGTGCCCAATAGTGAGCATATCCGTGCCTGACATCCGGTGACATGGAAAATGTTGGCGAGGCTCTGATGTCACATGACACATGAGATTGTTGCTTATGTAATGGATGATAGATAGTTGCCCTGCCAAATCTGCTTTGTTTACTGCGGCTTCCAGCCTCGTCAATGCTGTGGTCGCTTCCAGCCACACAATTCTGTCACCTTGACAACACAGCAGATCGTTCAACTGCGCTGTCTTCATTCCCCTTCGTCGAACCTTTCATCAGATGAGCTTCTGTATACCTATACGGATCAATCAATCACCATACTTCATGAGAATTCCAACTTGGATGAGGTCATATTAGGGGGAATCTCACCCGACGCTTGTGAACGACATTCCACAAAGAACAATCGCATCCATTCCGAACAAAGCATTCCAGTGATTGACACATTCCACAATTCACCATGGCACCGGTTCCAGAAGCCGTCTCTTCACCGCTCCACAACCTCTTCGCCAGCATCTCCCGTCGCTCAGCTTCCGCCTTCTCCTCAATCCCCCCCATCGTCCCTCGCGACGCAACCGCTGCGAGCTTTGTCCACGGCTCCGGCACAATCCAACCAACTAGCATCCCGTCCAACGCCATCTTTGCCATCTTCGGCATCATCGGCGCCGGCTTCGTGGTCACGGGCGTCTGGTTCTTCTTCGTTGCCAAAAATGGCGGGTTCCACTTCAAGGAGGGCGACTGGGAGGACTACAAGAGCACGGTCCTCAGACGCAAGGGACCGAACGGCACAACACTGAGCGGTGCGACGAGGACGACCGACCTCGGGGGAGGCAGTGTCGTGGGGAAGAGGTACAGAGACAGCGACACGAGCAGCAGCTCCGCCTCCAAGAGCCAGGCCTCGGAGAGCTTGGTGGGCACGGAGACGGTCGTCAGCGAGATGACCTCCATCACCCGCGGCGTCAGCGGCCGCTTCAAGAAGGAAAAGACCAGCAAGGGCGAGAAGAAGCGTCTCCGCGAGAAGGGCAGCAGGCGCGAGAAGTCCCGCCTCCGCGACGAAGAATCCCGCGTCGGCCTCGACGACGAACAGCCCGACGAGGTCGTCCGCTCCTACCGCCACGAGAAGCCGGCCAAGGTCGGCGGCATGAACCGCGCGGCCGACGGATCGGCGTTCGCGTCGACCCTCGACGGATCGAGCGAGAGCCACTCGGAGCTGCTCGCGAACCGCGAGGTCACGCCGACGAACACGCCGAAGAAGGTCAGGAAGCCCCGCGACGACAGCTACACCGGCGGCAGTGGCAGTCCCAGCAGTCGCGCGCCGGGGATCCGAAAGGTCGAGACGGTCAGGGAGCAGGACCGCATCAAGGCCGAGGCGAGGAGGCTGCAGGAGAAGGGGCGGTCGGCGGCGGGCAGTGGCTCGCTGGTCCCGAAGAGGAATTTCAGCTACACGCCTGGCGACGACGCGGGGAGCGCGATCAGCGAGAGGAGCGAGAGGGTGGGGCGGCGGAGCCCGGGCAGGAACGTGCCGGGGAGCTATGTGGAGAGCGAGACGGGGAGCGAGGCGACGGGCACGAAGAGCTATCATCATCCGATTCCGGGGCTGAGCAGCGTGGCGACGAGTGAGAGTTATGTGGATGAGCGGCGGAGGAGGAGGGCGGAGGGTGGGGGGTATAGGAGGGAGAGGGAGAGGGAGTAGGCTGGTGACTGGGGTAAGCGGTGATGATGAGATTGGGAGGAGGAGGAGGGAGGAGGGAGCATGACGATGGGACGGGCGTAGGAGGGATGAAGCATGATTGATGATTATCTTGGGCGGTGGGATTATGGGGATTATGGCAACGGTGCTTGGCTTGGGTATTGTTGGAGTCAAAGCGAGCGAGCGAGGGGATTTGAGAATTCTACGTCTGGTATTACGGGCGGAAGCGATGCGATGGATGGGCGAGATAAAGATGGTGTGCGGGATCAGTTACTCATTAACGTATTGTAAGCATAGCATAGCATAGCACGAATGGAGAAGACGGAATGCAAAGAAAGAAGTGTGTGTGTGTGTGTGTGATGAAGGGGTGCCGTCTGAGCAGTGAGAACTGCGTAAAGACGGCCATCACGAGCGTTCCCCGCCATTTCCTCATTTCCTCAATTCCTCAGCACAGTCAGCAGTCAGCCACCCAGCACGAAGACATGCATCCATCCATCCATTCCTCATGCCATGCATGATGCCATCCTACCCACAACCATCAACGTGCATGAACCACACATTCTCCTTAGGACGCCACCCAGCTCATCTCACTCCATTCCATCGTCTCTCTCCATCTCTCTCCATCGTCTCTCCTCCCAACAACACGAAATAGCACGAATACCATCGACCAGACGACCACACCCTCTCTCTCCCATGAGAAAGACGTCTATCCGCGCAACTCCACAGCGCCGCCGCAGCATCACCTGACCTGCCTCGGTGACTCCGCAGTCCGCCCGCCCAGTCAGTCAGTCATCTGCCCTGTCTTGGCCGTCCGTCGTAGTCGGGCTCAATGTCTCACATCGCGGCCATCGCGTCACGGCTTCCCCCCATCGCGGATTCCTCGTCGAGAGCCAGAGGGACGTCCCGTTTCTGATACGGACTGAACTGCATCACGGATTCACCGGCGACTGACTGCTGTGAGGGGGATGGTGGATGGATGGTGGATGGTGGCAGATGCGGCGTGTCCGCGAGGAGAGGAGGTGGTGGCCTGGGGATAGTGGCCGAGGGTGTCTGTCGCGGATGATTCATACTCGTCAGCCTTTACGAGGAGAATGCGGCGCACGCACGCACGTGTGCCCTGCCACCTACACCACCACTAGGGGACTCCATGACCATGACCATCCAGCACGGCATGCGCGGCTACCTCCTTCTCCTGTGCACTGCGTCATGCATCGCACACGGAGCTTATAAGTAGGTTCCTGCATCTCCTTCTCATTCTCCCTTCGCTCCGATTTGCTCTTTTGTGCCCATTTCGTCTGTACTTCTTCTTCGTCAGTGCCCGAGGGTTCCAAACAGACAGCACAACAGACAGCACCTCGACGGCTCCCACGTTGTGAGCCCGGAACCGGCCAGAGGGCCGGAGAAGCCTGTCGTTAATCCATTCACGCGCCGGAAGTCGAGATTCATCTCCCCCACCTCCATAATGCCCTCCCACCACCTCCCCCGCCGCGACTCCTGGCCCCCAACCATCGTCCGCCTCCTCTCCCCCGCCGCCCCCGACCTCCCCGACATGGACGACAACCCCTTCGCGCACTTCCTCGAGCCCCCCGACGACGACCCCGACTTCCCCCTCGACCTCTCCGCCGGCATCGAGCGCCCCGACGACGACGACGACGACCCGCCCCCCAAGGTCCGCGAGGTCTCCCCGAGCTCCCTGCAGCGCCTCCCGCCCCGCCACCGCGACCGCGAGCTCGACCGCCTCGACCGCCACATGCGCGCCTGGCTCGCCGCGCCCCTCTCCCTCTCCCTCTCCCTCTCCCTCTCCCTCTCCCCGCGCGACCCCCCGCCGCAGCAGACGAAGCCGTCGTCGCGCGCGCACGGCAGCGCAGACAGGCTCGCGCCGTCGGGCTCCGGCGGGCGCGGGGCCAGGGGCAGGACGCGGAGTCTCAGTCTCAGCGCGCGGAGGCGGCATTCGTGGAGGGAGCCGAGCCCGGAGATGGCGAGGATCGAGGAGGTGGATGAGGCGGGGGAGAGGGAGGAGACGCCGGGGTTGAGTGATGCGACGACGGAGGCGGAGGGGGAGGGCGGGGAGGCGCCGAGGACGAAGGGTAAGAGTAAGCTCAAGAAGAGGGTGAGGTGGGCGGTGCCGGAGGAGAAGTGAGGTGTGGCGAGGGGCGAGGGGCGCAGGGGGGTTGGGGTATACAGATTGTGCGTCGGCCGCGTTGCATTTGGGTCTTGGCTGGCTTGTTGGGAGGGATGGGTGCGATGGATCATTTGCATGGCGTTATGGGCATGGGCGTGGAGAACGGTACACGAGGCAGGTTCCCGGACAGAGTAGCATTCAAGCATTCACATGCGCTTAATCTCGTCATATTATATTATCACATCTTACACACTCCACGTCCCACCTCCCATCCTCTTCCACACACATCCTCTGTGACGATCCCACCCAACATAATCCCCAGCCCCACCCATCCAGTCCACTTCACTCCCCCTTCCCCTCCCCCACACCCAACAACAACACCTCCCTCTCCCACGCCCACTTCGCCACCAAACTCCCCGGCCCCTCCAACACAACCACCAGCACCCCCTCCACCACCCCGCCCTCCGCCCCCGCAACCCCCTTCCCCCTGCCCGCCGCCCACCGCACCGCCTGCCCCCGCAGCCCCGCCACCCACACCAGCGCCGCCACCATCCCGACCGCATAATCGTACTGCAGGAACGCCAGCACGCCGTCCGCGAACCCGCCCACGGCCACGGGCACGAACGGGTTCGCCGGCGCGAGCAGCCGCCGCACCGAGAAGCCGCCGTCGTCGCTCAGGTAGCGCACGGCCAGCACGACGGCCGCGAGGTGCGCGCTGCGGCTGAGGAGGATGAGGAAGCGGAAGAGGCCGTCGATGCGGCTCTTCGTGGCCGAGGGGGACGTGGTGCCGGCCTGCGGTTTTGGGATGAGGAGAGGGAGAAGCTGCTGCAAGAGCGCGATGTAGATGGGGAAGATCTGCCAGAGCGCGACGAGGCGCTGGTGGGTGGTGTTGCTGACGTGGGGGGACGGGATCGCCATGAGCAGCGTGGGGAGCAGGTAGCCTAGGACGAGGGAGTAGGGCAGGGTGGCGAGGGAGGCGGAATTGGAGGGGCTGAGGGGAGTGGTGCGGGAGGAGCTGCTCAGCAGGGAGAGGAGGGCGTAGAGCGGCATGGTGACGCCGAAGGCGGCGGCTTGCACGACGAGGGCCCAGACTGCCGTGCTGAGGACGCTGTTGTCAGTGATTGTATGGCCAGGCGGCGAGAAGAGGCTTACAGGCCCAGCACCGAGGTCCCGCGCCGCATCCCCTCGACGCCCAGAACGCCCAGCACGACGCCCAGGCCGCCCACGAACTCGACGCCCAGGACCGCCGTCTCGCGGTCGGTGAAGCACGGCGCGAAGAAGCAGTTCAGCACCTGCAGCCAGTAGTCCACGGGGCCGTTGCCGGTGTAACGCCGCACGAGCGGCTGCGAGGTGTGCGGCAGCACGTGTGGGCCGGAATCCCGCAGATGCGTCATGAGCGCGTAGTACCCGTTGCGGTATTGCAGCACGTGTGTGCAGAGGAGGGAGAAGGGGATGAGGAGGGTGAGTGCCACGATGGCTCGCTTGGTGCCCGAGGAGGTGGACATTGTGGATGGATGATGCTGTCAAGGGGCGAAGGAAAGAAAGGCACGGAAGATGAGAGAGGATGGAAAGGACGGAAATTGACAACTATGAACGACGCCGTCGTCGTCGGAGACTTATCACATGGCAGAGCCGCACTACATGGTTTAGGAAGGCGGCAAGCGGACAGCGGCTGCGGAAGGCAGGGGCTGATGGGACGGTGGGGCCGAGATGGGAAGCTCTGGAGGACGGGAATGCTTGGCAACACTTATGAAATATCATAGGATAATGTTTTAGGCTTATTATTAGTTCTTAATGACTTAAGGCTAGTCAATAGTCCTCTTTGCTATTAAGATTATATCTATTAAAATAAAAATTATGTTTGTGGTAATAACTAAGCTCTGATGCATGTATCTCTAAGAGGTGAATAAAAATGAAGTAATTAAAAAATGAAAAGTTCTTAATAGATAATTTACTATATAACTAGTATTAAGTAAGTACTTGTTTAATTATTATTGTTAGTTACCTTTAGCCTAGCAGTCTAGTCTAGCTAGCCTAATTATTCTTGAAGATTTTATAAATTATAATGGACAAATTTCTTATTATCCAACTTAGACATCTCGCAGGCTGCTTGGGCGCGGGACATGGACGGATCGGAAGAGGCGTGCAAGTGTGCGAGGAGCGGCAGACGAAGGACTTAGCTCATGTTTACGGGCGCGATGATTGATGAGAATAATGCCACGAGGACGGAGTATCAGTAGTGTCACCTCGCAGTTTCGAATGATGTGTAAAGCATATCAATTTACAAAATACATACAGAGGGATATCATCTACGAGATCATCAAGGGAATACCACCATTCCCCGTATACTAAACTGTGGCTGCAACGCTAGATACATTCAAAGTTGGCCCCTTGACAGCATCAGACGCCGCCGAGGCACCAGATGATGCCCCACTAACCGCCTTCTCAGCTGCAGATGATGCCTTGTTCACAAGACTGCTTAAGCTAGAGCTTGCAATAGACGCAACGCTCTCAGCGGTGGCTTGCGGAGATTGAACGACGTAGGAGGAGGCTTTCTGGACTATACTGCTTGCAGAGTCCTGCGCAACCGATATAGCGCTCTCGACGTCCCCTTGTGAAGTTCCAAGCACAGAGGTTGACACCTTTTCACCAATGCTACTCGCAGAAGCCTGAGCGGCAGAAACAAGACTCTCGACTGACCCTTGCGAAGTGCCAGCCACAGAGCTTGACACCCTTTCACCAATGCTGCTCGCAGACGCGTGAGCGGCAGAAATGACACTATCGACTTTCCCTTGCGAAGTTCCAATCACGGCGCTCGAGATCTTTTCACCAACGCTACTCGCAGAAGCCTGAGCGGCGGAAACGATGCTTTCGACGGATACTTGTGAAGTTCCAATCACAGAATTCGACACGTTCTCGATAACGCTACTCGCAGGAAACCGAGCAGCAGAAATAACGCTCTCGACTGACTCTTGTGAAGTTCCAATCACAGAGCTTGATATTTTCTGAGCGGCACTGTTCGCAGATTCTTGAGCGGCTGATATCACTCTGTCAATTGATCCTTGGGGCGTAGCACCAACTATGGAGGAAAGGGATGATGCAGCACTCTCGGCAATCGCAGTCGCATCAACGGCATATTCCTTAATATAATCAGCAACAGAAGCCGCGCTCGCAGACGCAGAAGAAGCTGCATTGACGATAGATGGACTGGCAACTGAACTGAGGGACTCTGAGGTACCTTGGCTGGTTCTCACAACAGCTTGACTGGCCTCATGAGCCTTATCAATAACCTTTTGGGCAACCACAGCAGCCGCTGGTGGTATATGCTTCGTGCTGAAGTCGTCAGAAGCGTCACCGGCCAGGAGTTTCCACCTCCCAACTTCCTTTAATCTCGACAGTTCCTTCGCAGCATCCTCGGCAATGGACATAGCTCTGCTTTCAATATCTTCCGACGCGGCTCGAGCGTCAGCCAGACCCGGATGGGCTGTAGCCACCTCTTCAACATCATGTCTCCATTCATCGAACTTGTTCTTTAGATCATGGTATTTAGCCCAATCTTTGTGGGTAATGCCATCGGTCCATGCCCAACGCATTCCAATCTCCTGAAGACCAAGATCGCGGATATGATCGATAATCTGAAAGGTGTCCTCTGCAGCCTTGGCGACCAGCTCAGCCGTCTCCTGATCGTACTTTTGGCGCCACGTTCGGACAGCTTGAGCCTTGTCTCTGATAGCTATTCCCGCTTTTCTCACAGCGGCAGTGATGTCATCTTCTTTGTATTGTAGTTTCACAATCGAAATGATGGATGCCTTGAGCGCTTGCAACTCCGACTTCGTTGTCTCTTCAAGTTGAATCAAATGTGCGTTGCCCACACGATGGGCCTGCTTCTGGATGGCCCTATCTGTGATTTCGCTGATTCTTTGGTCGAGTTCATCCGAACCATGATCAGCAGCCTTGGCAAACTTCTCTTGCCAGGTCTTCAAATCATCTGCAACAATCTTCTGAGCGTTTGCTCGCTGTTCCTCTTCAGAAAGTGGAGTATTAGCTGCGGCCATGGCAGATGAAACACTGCTGGAAGGTGTGCTGGCCGATGAAGTAGCGGACGTGGTGGTAGCAGGAGCTGGTGCAATGGAAGATGACACAGGCGAGAATGTACTGGAGATGGATGAAGCGGATGATATAGTCTCAACCTCTTCAACAGCTGCCTTCAGCTTCTTACCATCACGATACCTACCAAGTCTCTCGCCAATACGCACAAGTTGTGGCTCGACGTTCTCGCCATACAGGATCTTGACCTTTGGCCAAATCGTGCGGTCGAGGAAAATAATGGCAGAATCCCACGCCCATTTTGCGTATGGGATACCCGTATTGACAGTGAAGTTTCGCCCCAGCTCATATCCATATTGAGCATATGGCTGAAGGGCTGTATATGTTGGCAAGATTGTCGCATAGTAGGTCTGCAAAGCGTTGTCCTTCGCAAATTTGATATATGGACTAACAGTCGCTGTCGCGGTCTGGATATGAGGTGCGAGGGTATTGTTATAATGCAGCTGGATAACTCTGTTCAATTTCGCAACCTGTGGCTGGACTTGCTTCTCCCACTGGGCCTTCCCAATTGCCTGGACTTGGGCGACCCGTGGCGCACCGTACTTCTGGCCGTAGAAAGCGGCCGGTGTTATGACATTCCTTTCCACAAATTCGTAATATGGGCTTGCATAATCGACATAGGGTGCGGCATAGGTGTTGTAGTAGGGTGCGATGTGTGGTGAAAGGGTCGATTTGAGCTGGAAATATGGTTTGCAGATCTTTGGAGACGTTTCGACGAGAAGTTCTGGTGTTGCAGGACACCTGAAGATGACAGTGATAATCGAATACCAGGTGAGGAGTCTGACGTATGTTAGTCCCGTCTGTCAAATCTTGTCGTCGCGATACATGCCTTGTGACAATACTGAACATCCATCGCAAGAAGCCCTGTGGTGGCTTCGCTCTTCGCCGTGCGCCGGGAATCACCGCAGGGCCATTCATGGCCTTGCTCTCCACCGACTTCCCATTACTATCCGCAGCCATCGCGGCGAGCGATCTTTTCGTGGTTACTGAGATAATGCAAACGGAGAGTAATGATACTTGTCGCAACGGTCGAAATGGAGCGAAATTCTGCGAGGTCGAAGGGCACCGATTGGTGATGGCATCAAAGGTCGTGACTCGTAGAGTCGTAAGTCGTAAGTAGAAATGATAAGAGTGCCAGACTCTGATCAGAATAGAGAGGCGCACACTCTCAGTTTCGAGGATAGATGGATAGATGGATGGCGCTTTAAGAATATAAGAATATAATATCTTGGGCGTTGTTGATGTTGGAAACGGGAATCAATGCAAAGGCAGCTTCCCTGACAGTTGACGGCCGCTAACCCGAAGAGGAAAGCAACTCCGACGTCATTCTTAAGCAACAGACAGCTTCTATACTATGCTCTGGCACGTGATCATCGGATTTACCCAACGCCGTCTCGGCCGACACCCATCGCTGCCCTCTTTGTCTCGTCCTGTCCCAGTCGCTGTCCCTCTCCAAACGTCAACATATGTCAACATATTCTCCCACGACACACCCAAAGACGCCCTTTCGAATCGCAAGACAAGACCCAGGATTCGCACCTTAAGACAAGACTCTCACCGTTACTCGGCCAAGTTATCTTCAAACGAAGCTGCAGATTTCTAAACGAACTGCGACAAGGCAGAACTCCACGAAGGAGCCGTCCCTTTGCCACCGCGCCCTTCAAATGCGCTGATAATCTGCTTCTGAGAGGCTCCGCCCGTCAACTTTGGCCTTGGAAATCTACTCTCGCAGATTTAAAGATGGAGACACATTTGCAAGATGGAGCACCGGCACACCCTGAATCTGGGGTGGATTCAACTCTAGACGTCGTGAAGGACGTCAACGTCGCGTCGGATACTGGCGGGGCAGACGATGGCACAGGCGATCAAGATACTTGCAGGATATGCAGAGGGGAAGCAACCGAGCAAGAACCTCTGTTCTACCCCTGCAAATGTAGCGGCAGCATCAAGTTCGTTCACCAGGACTGTCTCATGGAATGGTTGGGTCACTCTCAGAAGAAGCACTGCGAGCTTTGCAAGACCCCGTTCCGATTTACCAAGCTGTATGCCCCGAACATGCCACCAACGCTACCGTTGCATGTCTTTATACACCACCTCCTCATTCATACCCTGAAGAACATTGCAACATGGCTAAGGATGTGCCTTGTGATAATTGTCTGGCTAGGTGGACTTCCTTGGGTGATGAGGCACGTCTGGGGGCTCCTGTTCTGGTTTGCAGACGGCGGATGGTCGTTCAGGGATTCACAGTTCGGCAATGCCATCTCAACTCCTGCTTTGAATTCCTCGGAAGCTCTCGCACTCAGTGAGAAGTTGGCTGGCTTGGCTGTTAATGGAACGTCACCAGCAAGTCCGCTGCTAGTTCAGCAAACTACCTCGCCACTTCTACGGGACACTTTAACCACTCTTTGGGATTTTGCGCTGACACAGAGGTTTAATATGAGTATGCCAGAGCCATCAGTCGCGGGCATCTTGTCATCGATCCTGAGCAGCATGGGCCTCCAGGAATACAATTTGCCAAACGATATGATCAACAGAACGAATAGCATAACCCCTTTCGAGCCGTACTCTCTGCACCAGCGTACTGCAGTTAAGCATCCATCACTCTTGAGCGACGTGAAGTTCTTGAACACTCTTACTCGCAATCGCTGGCTCAACAATGTTATTACCACTTGCCTCGAAGGGCAAATCATCACAATCGTTGTGGTCATCTGTTTTATTTTGGTATTCCTCATCCGTGAATGGGTGGTGCAACAGCAACCTGGCATCAACATGGGGGCTGGATTCAATGCCGAATTCGCCAATGGGGGCCGTGTTGCGGCAGATGACGTTGACCTCGATGTCCATGATGCAGAGCACGGAGACATCGCCGCCATTGATCGAATCATTCGGGATGTCGAAGAACTGCAAGGCGCGATGAATAGACGGGTAGATGAGTTAGGGGAACGTCCCGTGGCTCGTCCTCGTCGAAGGATGGTCAGATTTGATGAGAATCGAGCCAATGATGGCCTAGCTGCTGATGGAGCGAACGACGTTGAAGGGGCGAATAGATCCTTACATCCAGCAGGAGATATCCCTGTTGAGCCTATCGAGCCACGAGCACCTACCGAAATCGATCATCTGGACGCAACGGAGTTCATCTCATTATGGCGACGTGCGGATGGAGATCCGGAAGCGATCTTGAGACTAATGGAGGAGGAGGGTTTGACTGAGCGCCTAAGTTACTGGAGGAATGCATTGCGGACATTGCAACGATCGAACGCCGCTTCATCATCTACAGGGATAGTCGAGACCAACGGCGCCGATAAGATTCCGGATATAAAATCAGACGAATATACAATGCCCGGCTTGCCCGCCCATCTTGACCTTCTAGCACGCCCAGAAAAGGCGAAGCTCTTGTCAATAGATCCAATGCAACAAAAGCAATTGATTGGCGAGAATATATATCCTAAGATTAGGATTGTCCTTCCGGAGCTGGCAGGCAAGGTCACAGGCATGCTCCTGGAGATGGATAACTCCGAACTACTTAACCTCGTAGATGATACACGTGCTCTCTACATCAAGATGGACGAGGCTCTTCTTGTCTATAACGCATACTTGAGAGACAATGGTGATAACCCAGTACTGAGCACTGAAGCCGGCAAAGAACGCATTCTTGAAGGTCTGATAATCCGAAAAGGAAAATCTGTGGGAATCAAAAAGGCAGACAAGTTGGCAGAGATGCTCCTTGAAATGGATCTAAAAGATATCCTTAGGCTTGTTGAGGACGATTCTAAATTCCGCCCCAAGGCTTACGAGATGATGACTCTTTACGAGTTGCACTTGACTCAGATGCGTGGAGTATTTGCGGCCAATGGAGGCAAGGAGAAGTTCCTCGCAGACAATCCAGATTTTAAGTTTCACAGAACTTCTGGTCCATCCCAAGTCAACGTGGACAGACCATCGTTTCCAGAAGCTTCTTCGTCAGCTTCAGGATCAGACGAGGCAGCTTCGAATACTGAATCTGGCAGGCCACGTGCTGTTTCCGATGGTGTGCAAATCCGCGCAAACAATTCACCTCTGGCCCGTGACTATTGGACATTCGAAGATCTTTCGGATGCCCAGCCAGCCGATCAGGCTTCAGAGGCAGCACCATGGCCAGGAGAAAGCTCCTCTCAAAGCCACAATGCCGATCTTCGCAATCAAAGAACAAGCGCAGAATCATCGGTCGGATTCGGATCTCCGGATGATGCCTATCTTAAGATGCAATTTGACCTGGCAGCTAGTCAAGGTGAAAGAGATCGAGCAAATGACGCGGATGACTGGGTTGCTCATTCTGAGAGCAGCGTCACAACTGGTTACGATGAACAGACAACTGTTGAAGATGGTCCGGAAAGAAATCCCTTCCATCCAGATGGTGATTTACCTGAAGAAGACCCTTTAATCCCCAATCAACCTGCCGCTGGTCCTCGACGGGTTCCGCCTGAGGGCTTTTTGGGGCATGTTGCCGATTGGCTTTGGGGAGATATGAACGTCGCCGCAGACGGACATGGCATTGATGATGAGCATATTGTCGAGGATTTCAACGCAGAAGAACCTTTTGTCCCAATGGGAAATCGTCGTGGAGGTCTTGCTGCTGAGTTTGACGCAATTGACGTCGATGACCCACAAGATGTGATTGCTGCTGTTCTTGCCGATGGAGACAATGATGCAAACGATGCCGATGGGCTGGATGATGCCGAGGATTTCGATGGCATCATGGAGCTCATTGGAATGCGCGGTCCACTAACGGGTCTTGTTCAAAATACTCTGTTCGGCGCTGTGCTCATATCATTGACCGTTGCCCTCGGAATCTGGCTGCCGTACACCGTGGGCAAGTTAACCTTACTCTTGGCCGCAAATCCAATCCATACCATCAAGCTTCCCCTCAGGCTAGTCTTCAAGGCAGCTGCGGTGATGCAAGATCTCACACTCGTGGTCCTCGGAGGGATATCTTATGCACTCATTCGGGCTCTTTCTCTTTTGATGCGTTTGTTCGTAAACAAACCGGACTCAATCCTCGTATCTACAAGTGATGGAGCAGGCTTGGCTTTGGATAGCTTGAAATTTGCCTATTCTGCCGGTGAGAGGATCACATCTGGATTCATTACTACATTGGCACAGATACCAGATTCTGAGATCCCCGCATTCTCGGCAGCGTCGCATGAAGCATTGAATCATATCAAGTTAATACTGTCGAACGTGGTAGAGTTTATCAAAGCATCCGGTCTCTTTCACGTTGCATCTGCAGGAACAGAAGCTGCGGTTTTGCCAGCTTTCGAGTATCCCCACCTTCATGCCGTTGCTGCGAATGTGTGGCATTCGATTCTCGCGTGGCTGTCTGTTCTCCCTGAAGCATTAGCAAAATCCGAAACATGGGTCATCACTTTAGATGGACCCAGCAGATCTGAGCCTATTGACCTTGCTCTTTCATACTGGAACGGTACCGATCGTTTTTGGGCTATTGCGACTGGGTACTTGACGTTCGTCTTCCTCGGAGCCGCTTATGTTCGAAAGGGCTCGCCGTTTTCATCAACTCAAAATGGCAAAGATTGGGAGGCCATTATTATCGACGTTCTGAATCAGGCGGGTGGTGTCATGAAGGTCATCTTGATAATCAGCATTGAAATGCTCGTTTTTCCACTTTACTGTGGTCTGTTACTGGACGTAGCAACTTTGCCGTTGTTTGCCAAGGCGACTTTGATGTCGAGGATGGTTTTTGCAGTACAGTCTCCCTTCACGTCAATGTTTGTTCATTGGTTCGTGGGGACATGTTATATGTTTCATTTTGCTCTTTTCGTCTCCATGTGTCGAAAGATCTTGCGCACGGGGGTTCTATACTTCATTCGCGATCCCGACGATCCTACATTTCATCCGGTACGAGATGTACTGGAAAGGAATGTTGCCACACAACTTCGAAAGATTACATTTAGTGCCATGGTGTACGGAGCTTTGGTATTGGTCTGTCTGGGTGGTGTCGTATGGAGCCTTGCGTTTGCCTTCCGCGGAGTTTTGCCAATCACCTGGTCATCGAATGAGCCAGTTTTGGAGTTTCCAATCGATCTGCTATTTTACAATTTCTTAATGCCTGTGGCAGTTAAATATTTCAGGCCGTCTGATGGCCTTCATGCCATGTATTCATGGTGGTTCCGGAAATGTGCACGACTATTACGACTTACGTGGTTCCTCCTTGATGAGAGGATGAACGATGAGGAAGGATATTTTGTTCAATGGAGTCTAAAGGATTTATGGGTCCGCATGCAAAATAAGGACCTGATCGGAAACGAGCCGCCTCCTGAAGATCAATTTGTGAGGAATGGAAGATATGTCAGAACACCAGCCTCGGATATGGTCCGCATCCCGAAGGATGGGAGGGTCTTTCTGGAAGTCAATGAGCACAATGAACGAGTTGATAATACCCCGGATCGCGAAGAAGGACTGCATGGCAAGAACTCAAAACTCTTCAAGATGGTCTATGCTCCACCCTGGTTCAGAGTTCGCATATTTGCCTTCATTGTCCTGCTGTGGTTGTTTGCGGCAGTTACGGGATGCTCGATCACACTCATTCCTCTCGTCTTCGGTCGGTGGGTATTCGGGGCCCTCTTGCCTGAGGAGGTGAAGAAGAATGATATTTACGCTTTTTCGATGGGTATCATCATCCTTGGCGGCATCATCTATTGCCTCTTGCACCTGCGGGCAAGAATTGTCGATCTGAGAAAATCGCTCGCGCCCAACGCCGAGACACCCGGTAAAGTAATTCGCATAGCGACAGCAATATCCATCCGCGTCTTGCGGTTGATATACGCATATTCAGCATTCGTCTTTGTTCTTCCGAGTCTCTTCGCGTTCCTAGTGGAGTTTTACCTGATAGTACCACTACATACGTACTTTGTGCCAGACGACCAGCATACCATTCAATTTGTGCAGACTTGGACTCTTGGTGTACTCTTTTTCAATCTGGCCCGGCGCTGTATTCTGTGGTACGGTGATACACGGCCCGCAGAGGCATTACGAGCGGTCGTGCGCAAGGGAATGCTCGATCCAGATATCCGCCTCGCGACACGGTGCTTCATCTTCCCCATGATATTCTGTTCGGTGGTGGCTCTCGTCTTGCCACTTCAGTGCGCATGGATTGCAAATTACTTCCAGATGTTTGGCACCGAACCCATTACACAAACCCTCGTGTATCGATATTCCTACCCCGCAGCGATGGTGGCGTTTTTACAGCTTTCATGGCTGTCGCTGTTGGTGGATCTTGTTGAGGGCTGGAGAATGAGTATTAGGGATGAAGTCTATCTCATTGGTGAGAGGTTACATAATTTTGGAGACTCTAGACGGAAGAATGCAGCAGCGGCTATCCCAAACATGGGCAGGATCAAGACGTAGAAAAATCTTTTTAGTGTCACAATAGCAACACTGGCGTTAGCAGAGTTTTAACTAGCAATTAATAGAGTTATTTAACTAAACTATTATGAAAGTGAGAAATTTTAATAAGAATTCTTAAGACTTAAGGGTAACAGCTAGGCTTATAACTATAGAAATAGTAGATGCAAAATCATTTATTGTAAAACTATCTAATCTAGAATAGGCCTCTCATAATACAAAGACCCTTAAACAAAGGCTTAAAGAGCTAGTGTGTCCATGCATGCACCTACCCTTTATTCAACAGAAACACCCTAAAATGAAAATTCAACGTTCTTCTACCTTTAAAAGTCTTCCACCTACTAAAGTCCTCATTCATACATAGTTTTTTAGCTTCTTTTTGCTTTACAAGCTTTAAATCTCTAATATGGTCGTTGAGCGTTATTTACAAAGATGCTATGCACGACGGCTTAGGCTCCTGCCATCCTATCTTTGTTGCATGTGATAAGGAATTTCTGTTGCATATTGACACTATAATCTAGATCAGCATCTCTATTATTTCTTTGCATCATGGCTAACCGCACCTTAAAACGCAAGAGACAAAATCTAAGCTGGAGGAGAGACACAATTATCAACAAGTGCTATGAGCTAGGAGAAGTAGATGATGTCGATGCAGCAGTTATTATTCGTATGAACGTTTTTTTCCCGCTATTATACCTATAGATCCATAGACGATTAATCATGGCCACCTAATTTAGAGCATATAGTAAGTTGTATCACCTCTTGTTCTAGTCTTTGCATCATACCCACATCGAAATAGCAAACTACACATCCGCTACGAAAGAACCTGCTTCCTCAGGACATTAAGGAAAGAATTAGAACTCGATCAAGTAGGACGTAGTCAAGAATGTCTGTAGTATGTATCTATAAGTTCTCACAAGTCTCACTGTCTCATACGCACGATGCATAGATAATTCTCACTTCTGATATCTGTTCCAGCCCCAAACAACCAGTCCAACCTCACAAGACGCCTTCACCTTGGAACCAGTCCACGGACACAGCTCAAAGTGGCCACCTAGTTGGGGAAACTATGGTGACCAAAGGTCAAGGCTGCAATGTAGTAGACGATACAGTATGTATAGTAGAAATTACAATATAGTAGAGGCTACAATATCGTAAATTTAATGAGTTGGAAGCTCGTCCTAGCTTGAATCTCGTGCTAGTCTAGCATCGCATAGGGGAATATAGCTGGGTACAAGCATACAGTTTACTACGAGCGTTTAAGCTCCTACGAGCTTGGAATCTCGTGCCAACTTCAAGTCTGGTGCTAGCTTGGAAACTCGTGGTAGGAAAAAGGCTGGTGCGCGCTCATGAGATGGTGCGAGCATACAGTCGGAGCATACATGCGAATTTGATTTTTCACATGGGATTCATCACCTTTGAGCGTGAATGAATTGGTATGAGACATAGGGTTCCAGAGAGTATGTTCTGGAGCGAGTAATGCTCTGGAGAGAAGCCGACTCTGGAGTGCAGATTTTGGAGAATACGGTCTGGAGACGGTAATCCTCTGGAGAGTATGCTCTGGAGAGAGTAGGGCTCTGAAGACTGCTTTCGTCTCATGTCTCTCCATAGCCAAGCCCTCTTCAGAAAATGTTCTCAGGAACACCTGGCTCCCATTTTGGTCTATATTTAGTACTCCTTTGATTTGAGACCTGTTCGGATTTTATAGCCACAGACGAGATACATAGCAATTGCGATTGGCCAAGTCCAACTACCTAGATTTCTCTATACGATCTGTAAGAGCATCCTCCTTTGCTCTACATTCTATAATGAATCTTTTGGTTGGGATCAACTGCAATGGATCTTGAGACGGGATAGAGTCCAGGTTCCTGCACCAGTGGTGAGTCAAAACTGTGACGCTTTTGAGCTAGAAACCAATGGTTCTCATGCAAGACACGAGCGACGAGCCAAAGGATTTCAGGTGACCGACTGTTGAATGCCCTCACCCTCCCCTCCATTGAGGCATCCTGCTTTGTCTGACCATAACCACATGCCCCCATTGAGCTCCAACTAACAACAGTCCGCTTCTAGGAGCGTTTCGTGAAAACCAATTGGCACTCATCCTATGTTGACAATTAGCACAAGCCACGAGCCGGAACAAACGGCAAAAGACGAGTCAATAGTAAGTACTTACCATCGGAAACAGCGTAGCAAACACTCTAATCTCCTCCGACCTCTCCGTAGCATGATGCTTCCAATCGAGCTCCAGCGCCGCTTTGCCAATCATACCTGCCATAGATAGCGGCACATACCTCCTCGCGAGGCAGTCATGCGGCCCCGCACCGAAGACAAGCCAATTTTTGGCCTTGGACTCGGCGTCCCCGGATACCCAGCGCTCGGGATCGAAGACATCGGGGTTGGGGTAAACATCCGGGTCGTGTAGAGCTGGGTAGCAGGACGGGATGATCATGGAGCCCTTGGGGACGGTATAGTTGGGCGTGACAGGGAAGTTCTTTGTTGCAAGGTAGGGAACGAAGATGACGGGTGGTCTGTGGCGGAGGAGCTCTTTGATGACTGCGTTGGTGTAGGTGAGCGACTCCAACATGGGGAGATCGAAGGGTTTGCTCTTATCACCGCGCCGCGCGGCCAGGTTCTCTTCTCGCAATCGATCGAGTACATCGGGCCGCTGGGCGAGGACTTGGAACAGCCAAGTTGTGGCACTGCTGGACGCATCCTGAGACGCAAAGAGGAAGGTGAACAGCGTCTCTCCGATCTCCTCGTTCGTGAATTCGCGGATCAGATTCGTTGGTTTCTCCACGTCCGTCTCTCCCGCGGCGATTCTCTCGCGGTATCGCTTGGACTCCATCATGTGGAACACCCAATGGTCCACGATGCACGTGGGCGTGGCGCCGGTCGCCATGTTTGCCTTGCACGCAGCCGCACATTTCGCGAACTCGACATGGACAGCATCGGCCGTCCGCTTCCCTAACCAGGGCTTCGTGAACGGAATGTACATCGACAGGGGGATGTTGACCAGCTCAAGGGCGGCAGTAACAAGGTAGAAGTCGTCGGCGATCTTCTTGACCGCGTCCTGGGATATGTAATCACCGAAGAAGGTGCGGCACGAAAGCGCACAGTTGATCTCGCGGAACATGGTCATGAACGCCATTGGCCGCCCCTGATTCGCCTTGCTGGCGGCAACAAACTTGTCGAAGTAGTCGGTGAATACCTTCTCTTGGACCGGGAGGTAGGTGGCCATGGCCTTGTTGGTGAACAGAGGAGTCAATCCCCTCCGGTACTCGGCGTGGGCTCTACCCTGAAGAAAAACCCATGCTTTGTGGCCTATGATGTCTTTTGCGATCGGCACTATGCATGGCTCGGCGTATGAGGGCGACTTGAACACCTTGTGGGCTAGGTCTCGGTCGGAGGCCAGGACGACGAATCTGCAATGTACTGTGAGCTGACGAGACGACAATGGACGAGAGCACATACTTGTGGAAGACGGATACGCAGCTGAGAGGTCCACTCGCCCACTGTGCAAGATAGGCTTCGAACTTTGGATGAAGTGCTTGGAGAAACGGGCCCATGAGCGGAATCTTGAACGGAGGTCCAGCGATGGGACCCTTTCGCTTGATGTACATGACTAGAGACGGCGTCAGCTGGATGAAGTATCCCATGGACTCGACATTCCTGGTTACCTTGGTCATAGAGCACCACGGCAAGCAGAAAAGTCACGACATATTGCCAGGTGGACCAGCCCGCAAGAAAAGTCACGACATATTGCCAGGTGGACCAGCCCGCAAGAAAAGCCGGCAGAGCGCCCTGCAAGTGGGAAGTGCTGAAAGGCCATGTCTGCGGCAGCTCAGGCTGAGGGCTGGAGGTGTTACTGTTGACGAACTCAGCAGCCATGTTGGAGTGCTTGATGGTAGAGGCAAGCTTCCAAGTCCCCAACTTCTGGCAAACAAGAAACGGGCACTCCATGCCTTTCTTATAAGGAGATGGGGGAGGCACCAACGCTGGGCATCCCTCCATCCCCCTTCTACCGCATCCTCTCACTGCGATGGTTGACAGGGGCGAAGACAGGGCATCTCGACCACTGTCAGGCCCAATTTGCTTGCGAGTCCTTAGAAATTCTGTGCTGATGAGCTGATGAGCTGATGACATGAATTCTCACTTCTCTCCCATCATGATATGATAAATATATGTAAATAGATTGTATCGTGTACAGGTACCGAATTAGGACTAGACTCCGAAGGTCGTATGGATGCCAAGACGGAAGATAGGGACGGCGGGGACGGCGGGGTCTAGTCCTCTTTCGGTCAGGCTCTACCTTGCTTTCACCACTGTGATAGATGTGCTCGTTAGTGTTTATTAGTATTTTTCTACTATTTACTCTATAACCAAGTTGGATATAGATATACATATATTTTCCACCAACACTCAGTCTCTTCCTCCTTTGGTTGCTCAATTCCATCCCCTCTCCCTCTCCCTTTCCCAAAATGCGCCAAACTCTTCGCCGGTCCTGTGCTGCATGTGCCAAATCCAAACACAGCTGCGACCTCCGCACACCGCGCTGCTCTCGCTGCATTAAGCGCAAAGTCCACTGCGTCTATGCGAACGAGCCCTTGACGGCGCCGCCGGCTGCTCCCGGGCCGGAGTATGGCGGATCAATAAGACCTTTCGATGGACTCGATGGATCCCGCACTTTGACCGGCTACAACAGATTCGCGTCTCTCGACCCTTTCGATTCGTACCCGCAGACGAGACTTCCCCGGCAACACGCTCAGCGTCTCATCCATAGCTGTATGTACGTCTTCGATCGGCGTCGTCGATCAAAGCTTAGCTTACCAATTCAGTTCTCCACAAGATCGCTTTCCAGTACTACCCTCTCGACCTGAACGCAACCTCAAATCCGTTTCTCATCTCTTGGTGGCCACTTGCTCTGGGCGACCCAGCACTATTTCACGTCTCGCTGCAGACAGCATGTCTTGATGAGGAGTTGTTGGCCCAGAAGGGCTTTCAAACCTCCGAACTTCTCATGGCCGACTCTGTGGCTTTACTCCGACGCAGAGTTGAAGACACGTCACTGGCTGTACAAGACGGGACTATGAACTCCGTCATCACCTTGGCAGCTATCGAAGTGAGATCCTCTCTTGAGCTTCCTCTGTCTCCATCTCTCTCATCTTCTGGACCCATCACTGATATTTCACGACTCGCAGTTTGGCAAGGGCAATGTCAAGGTTGGCGAAATGCATGTTGACGGAGTGAAGAAACTGGTCAACATGAGAGGTGGCATCAATTCAGTGAGGCAGACCAGCCCGCTTACCGCGAGAATGGTCAGCTGGTAAGTCACCCCTTGATCACCTAGAGGACATGCTATTTACATGCCTCAAAGGGTATCGATGCTCATCATGGGCCATCCTCAATTCGAGACCCAGGATGACGACGGCATTGGAGATGGCATACCTCCCATTCCGGAATGGCAGTTGGACTCGACCGCCCTTGATGATGATTTATCCAAGCTCAGCAGTATTGATGTCCACTATGCAGTCATGAATGTCTTAATCCGTCTCCGCAACGTCTTCCAGCGGGCGCAACGGATACCCTTCCCAACCACACGACTTCATGACCTCACATGTTTTGTCGTACACCGACTTCTACTCTCAGCTTCGCACATGGCAAACCCTCAGTCGTCACCGATCGCCGAATGCATTCGCTACGCAATCATACTCTACATGTTCATCATTCAGGGGCCAACGTATTACTCGCATGCCGTCATATTGAATGCGATTGTTACCCGGTTTATGGAGCATCTCAAGCAACTTGAATCGACACCTCGTGTGTATGATTCACTTGATGTCTGGCTTCTTGCAATTGGGATGGTGGCCTCGACTGGCACAACCCATTACCAGTGGTTTATGGAGAGAGCACGGGCTGTGGCTGCTTCTCTACAGCTGGGTAATTGGAACGACGCCCTCGTCCGCATCAAGAGTGTCCTGTGGTTGGAGATACTGCAGGGCGAAGATATCTTTCGACCTCACTGGGACGCTATTCTTAGTGCTGCGAATCAACCAGGGCCGCCAGACTTTACGGTCTATGTCTCACCAAGCAGCACTGGCGCAGGATTTGTATGAAATACAATATCATCTACCAGTTTGATGCCGGGAAGAACAGAATCAGTCAGTACAAATGGAAGGTAATGGGAAATGAATGTGACATCGTCTTGATTACTCTAACAAGGGGTCACAGACAACATCACCAAAGGGTGTAAGAAGCCAAAAGGTGGCGGCTACCTAACAGGCACGACTGAGCAACAGCTTCTTTGTCTAGGATCCTCCTGAAACAAATTGAGTTATTCGTTGAGGCTCTACGACTTTCCTCTCCACACTGCTGTCTTGGTGTATAAGTACGGAAGGAATTATCTTCTTTCGAAGATCATTCCCTCATCGACCTCCATCTTCACGAAGGTCGATTCCACCTCATCAAGACCTCCACCTCGTCTTCAGACAGAGACCTAACAATACGACCAATACGATTAGTTTCAGCAGTAATCACGCCGGACACAGTGTGCGGAGTCCCCATCATTCCCGAAGCCCCCGTGGCTCTCCCCAGCGACACATGTAGGCATCATGTGCCCCAAGACTAGTGTGATCACCCCCTACGGCGCATTCATCCTCATCGCGGCCGGGATCTACGGCTTCAACCTTTGCATCCCGCATAAGGAATTTCTCACGAATCGCTACCTTGAAGAAAAGCCGCACATTGTGCCGTTTGTGTCACCATAGATGAACAGCTTGATAGGCCAGGGCGACGGTCATCCAGCTGCCAGCCACCCCTTCATCAAGGGCGTGGTTCCTTTCATGCTGGAGGAATCGAAGCGTTACTACATCTTTGCTGGAGACGTCTTAAACGACTTCCACAAGCGCAAGGGGCTTCCGCAGGACGCCATCGACGGGCGGGCTATGAACCGCACGGCTGTCTGAGGCCCGATCTCTGGCCAGGTCTGGTACATCATGGTCGGCAAGTACACTATAGCGGACGTCGTTCGAGGCCGCCATCTCATCCAGTTTGTTACGGTTTTACGTCGGAGGGGGCCATTCATGTGATATGTCACGTGATTGAAGATTTGCCGCCCCCCACCAACGATATATGCCCGAGGGCCCTTTGTACCTAACACACCTTTGTAGTTGTTTTCTGGTTATATAGCAATATAGCGGTTTTGGCCACCTACCAAACGATCCCTCACATAAAACAACTACCGCAAACGCTTTCGAGCCCCCGGGGGGTCCGCGATCGCACGAGCGAACCAAAAACCCGAAAAGCCTGCCACCAGCGGACTGGTTGGGCTGCAGCTACCGAACTGACGCTCTCTATGTCCAAAGAGGGAGACCAAGCGTATCATAAAGAAGCCTTAACCGTCTTCCGAGCGTACCAAGCCAGGATGGCTGACGAAACAGGAAAGGCGACGGAAACAGGAAAGACGGCGGCTCCGGCCCCAGAACACACAAGGGTCCACTCAGGCGATACAAGATGAGCCCTTGTTGCGCGCTGATGAAACCGCTACAGAAAACTGCCCCTACGAACGACCGTGACGACCGCGATGACGGTGAAGACCTCACCGTCGAGGACCGGGAGTGTCTGCGCGCGCGCAACAACAGCAGAAGTCCGAGAAGAAGGTCCAGTGGAAAGAAGAAGTCAAGGATGACACAAAAGCAGGTGGAGGCCGCCGCAACTCCCGTCGAGAGTCCATTCAAGAGTTTCGACAGGCTAGGACTACGTCCGTGATGACGGAGTTCGACGAGGACACTGGCGAGGCTTACTTATGGCTGGAGAATGACAGCACAGGCGCGGTGATCGCGCAAATTCGTGACTATCGTGCGTTCAGCACCGCAGTCCCGCAGCAGCCGAGCAACTGGTACGGCCACATGATCCTCATATGCGACAGTCCAGGAGCTACAAGACCAGCTGTCGGAGAAGGAGTCCGCTAAGAGGAGCAAAGACGATAAGGTCAGGAAACTCAAAGTACGCCTCAAGTGAGTCAAGCGCGTCAAAGATGACTACGCGCAGGGCCTAAAGGACGCTGAGTTGCGCAACCTCAAGCTGCAAACTAAACTTGAAGCAGCTAAGAGCAAAGCGCAATCACGCCCCACTCGCGATGACGACAATTCTGAAAACGAAGACTACGTCCCCCTCAACCGACGCTCCGTCAATCATACACCACCGCCTCGTCCGCAATACCCAGCTCGAGATGAGCGCGAGGGTACCGACCCATTCAATCCTATGGTGAGCCATTATGCGCCTTTCACCCACAGCGCACAGAACCCGTACAACACGCGAGGAGGCACGCCAGCCCCAATGCCTCCGCCCAGCACGCTGGCATGGGCTGCTGCTATCGCCGGACACCGATAAGAATACTCCAAATCCATATCCCACGGTCGACAATTTGTTTGCAGATCTCGATAACCTGTACGCTGCAGTTGACCCAAAGTCAGAGGCCACGATGAAGCTCTTCGACGGTGAGCTGAATCAAGGTGATAAGGAAGGCTTCAAAGCATAGGTTGGATGTTACACCAGCACCCTCGCCCCACTTAACTACAACGACTTCGAGATGGTCACAAACGCGGTGCGACTTATGAGCAATGGCGGAGAGACGAGCAAGGCTTTCCAAAAAGGCGATACATGGGAGATTTCGTCGAGAACGCGCGCCACGCCAATATGATGACTGGCCTCGCAGGTGGAAATAGGGGCTACAACGGCAACAATCGTGGAGGTGGAGGTCGTGGAGGCCGCGGAGGCCGATGAGGCTCTCAAGGAGGGCGCACCTTCACTAATGGTCGCACCAAGCCCCAGATCGACATCTTGTCCAAGCAGGGACTCTGCTACCACTCTGGTAGAGCAGGTCACCACGTGACTCGGACGCCCCTTGCAAAGGCAAACCCGTCGCGCCCGCCGAACGCATCCTAGCACTGGCCTCTACGGACAACTGCGCGGCCATCACTACTGATGAGAGCCGCATGAGCGAAGCAGCCCTGACTCAAGACCCTCTGGCTCAAGTCTCGGCCGCCGAGGCCGCCGATCTGGACAACTACTAGACCCCGGCGAGAGTCGCCACCGGGGTCACACATGGAACGGTCACACACTATGGTTATGCCTCAAGGAGATAAAAAAAGTTACAACGGGAGAATTCACGGCTAGAGGAAACAACGATTGCCGAGCTAAACGCCAGTTCACTTGGCAAAAGCGTTCAAGCCCTGCAGGGCCAGCCGTTTGCTTTTAGATGCAAGGTCAAGACTCCCAATAGTACATTAATGAATGCATATGGTTTAACAGATTGTGGTGTAACCAGATTGTGTGCAAGTCGTTCCTTTGCGCATCAGAACAAGTTACAAATGACTCCGTTATTGAAGCCCGTTTGATTGAAACTCGGGGATGGGGTCACCAGGCAGACCCTCACACATGGAGTGCTAGTCCCCGTTTACCATAGAACATTTCAGCGAGGAGCTCTTCTATGTCGTCGACATGAAGGGCTATGACCTCGTATTTGGATTACCCTGGTTTGATAAGCATGATCCACATATCAGCTGGAAGGTGAGGACCATGTACTTCGACAAACCCTATGTCTACGGCAATTGTCTCACCCACGGTCAGCCAGTCCTGGTTCACAGCAACAAGCACAGGAAGACCAAGGGCACGCCCCCCGATCCTAACCAAGCGTATGCGAATGTCGACATAGAACTTGTGTCAGGTCAAGCGCAAGCATGATGGCACAGAAACCTGAGCACCAGGTCATATGGCTATATGAGCACCACCCATGCTCATTAGAAGAAGGATCACATAAAGAATATGAGAAAGTGCTATTTGCAGCACTGTTCGAGGTGGGTCTGGCTGCCCTTACGCAGGAGGACTTCAAGAAGTTCCACGAGAAGCTTAAATCACCTGGCAAGTCTCCCGAAGAGATGCGTAAGCTATTACCAGAATGGCTACTCGACTTACTCGATGGATTCAATCCGCCAAAGCATGAAGTCCCTTTACACTGGGAGGGCATCAACCATGAGATCGTCGTCATCGAACCTGGCGCTAAGCATCCAGGTAAACGGATGTATGGCATGAGCCGCGAGGAGGGACGTGCCGTCAATGCCTACATTAACGACATGCCGCATGCGAGCCAAGGGAGAAGTACGGGAGAGCAGATCAGACGACGCGGCACCTATCCTGGTCGTAAGGAAACCGGGAGGAGGTCTCCAAGTTTGTGTGGACTATCGACAACTAAACGCAGTCACAAGACTGCCTTCCTCACACGGTACGGCCTGTTCGAATACATCGTCACGCCTTTTGGACTCTGCAATGCGCCAGGCACATTTCAAGCCTACATCAATAAAGTCCTCAGACAATACTCTGCTCAGCGGACTTGGACGACGTCCTAATCTACAACGAGATGCTCGAACAACACAAATAGCTCGTCAGAAAAGTGGTGCAAACCCTAAAGGATGCCGGACTGTACCTCGACATTGACAAATGCTAATTCGCCGTGAAGAAGGTCAAGTATCTAGGGCTGATCCTGACGACGGAGGGAATCAAGATGGACCCAGCCAAAGTCAAGACAATACTTGATTAGAAAGTTCCCACACACCTGAGGGAGGTGCAGGCTTTCCTAGGCTTTGCCAACTTCTATCATCAATTTATTATCGCGTATTTATTCATTGCTAGACCGCTCACAGATCTTACGAGGATAGCAGACAAGATACATAAATATCCACTGCCACCAGGCTCAGACGCCTACAAAGCCTTCGAACGATTAAAACACGCCTTCACAGTTGCTCCTGTGTTAGCCCACTTCGACGGTTCGACCCAGACGTCAAGACATGGATCAAAGCCGACAGCCCCGATTTTGTCACGGCGGCTATCCTGTCCCAAGTGCAGTTCGACGGCACCCTCAAAGCCGTCGCTTTCATCTCACAGAAGATGTCACTAGCAGAGTGCAACTATGAGATATTCGACAAAGAGCTTATGGCTATCATCAAGGCGTTCGAAGAGTGGCTCCCATAATTATCGGGCTCCCTCAACCCCATCGAGGTGATATCAAATCACCAGGCATTACAGTGGTTCATGACAAACACCGGTGGGCGGAGTTCTTGTCAAGAGTTCAACTTCGGGATAACCTATCGTCCGTATAGACAGGGAGGGAAATCAGACACCCTAACCCGACGTCCGGGCGATATCCCCAAAGGCGTTGACGACGATCGCATCCAACATCAAGTTCAGACAATCCTGACCCCAGATCGTGTCGACAAAGCCATACAAGACGACCTGAGGGTGATCGAGCACCGCACGGATCACAGAGATGGCGCAAAACACGCCGTCTATTTGGCTAACTTTCTGATTGGTCACGAAGACTCCGTAATCAACCTGGCTTCAATGCTGTACCTGATGAGTGAAGAGTACTCAGAGGGCGGGGAGACAGATAATGATCCGTCCTCGAGAGGCTCTTCAGGAAGGCAAGCGGCGGGGGAGTCAGAGAAGATCCCATCACAAGATGACCCACCTGATGAGCCCCAGGTTCAGGACACAACGCTATGGTTGACAATATCAAGCAGGCTCACGCTGAGGATAGAATAATCAAACAGATTATGTTGAACTAAGAAAGTAAATGATTGAATTGCTTGTCTACAAAACCATGGAACTATGGAAATACAAGAACCTTATATAGAGCTGTTGTCGCTCCTGTGCCTCCTACAGAAATATAGCATCATGCCACTTGTAGGAATGCAGGACGGACTAGTTGAGTGCACTTAACTCACGAAATTTCAAATACTAGGTGGGTTCATCTGGAACAGTGTAAGCCAAAGCAATGAATAGAGGAATATATTTTGTATTCCTAGATTTTATTAAACCATTATTATATTTGTAATATCATGTTGAATGGAGTTATGAGGAAGAGGCTTCCAAAATTAGAAAGTATAATAGACGACATCACCCAACAAGAAAGCCATCGCCTTCCAATTCTCCCCTTGCATAATACATCATCCAGCCACCTAACATCAAGGCTGCCCTCCAGAGAATGTTGACTTTCTAGTAGTAGACAGGCTTAGCTGGGTCTGTAAGGTCAAACACCACAACAGAATGCGGCTTTGCACCTCCCCTATTGGCATATTGCTCTGTGAAGTCAATGGTGCGGTTGAAGTTCAAGCTTCCGTCCGGGTTAATGTCAATATATAGTGCTTTGAAGTCAGCAGGGGTGTTGATAAGCCCAATCTGGCCGGTCTGGACGAAATAGTCGGTTACGACGATGTGCTTCTGGTCAGGCGTGATTTTGATGTAGTGCGGGCCGATGGTGGGCTGGATTGTATTTGGGTCGTCGAGGCGCTTGACATTGGAGAGATCGGAGATATCGAGCGCGGCGATGTGGTTGGCGGTTGTGAGGGTGAAGTAGGCGAATTTGCCGTCGGATGTCAGGTCCGAGCTGGCTAAGGTCAGCAACACGAACGGAGAGGAGGAATAGAGAGTCTTACTATATGGCAATGGTGTCGCGAGCCTTTTCTCCAAGGTCATACAACAACTCTACTACGCCCTGCTTGCCTTCAGAGTCGGTGCGGAACGGGTAGACGATCCAGACTTGGCCAAGATGGACGGCTGTGGCGAGAGCTGCGGATTCCTTGTTTCCAGGGATGAACTTGATGTCTTGGATTCCACCACCCTTCGTGGCGTCAGCGCCTGATATCTTTGAGGTTTTAGGATATGCACGAAAAACTTACGTTAGGGATGGTAAGTGTGCGGATGATTGTTCTCGTGTCCAAGTTCCACAGGCGCAGAGTGTTGGCATGGACAATCCCGACACTTGGCTTGAGGATGGTGATTGGAACAACAAAGTCGGAGGTTATAATGAGGTTATGATCCCAGTCAACAGTGAGACCGTGAGGGGAGAATTGCTCGCCAGCGATGTTGATGAGTCCTGACACGTCTTGCGGGTGTTCCGCAATAATGTTAAAGTCGGCATCCGTTTCGACGAGACGGCCTGGAGACGTTCCAACGGCAGCTAGAATGTGTTAGAATTCAAGATTGCTTTTATCAAGAGGACGTTGGCACTTACAACCCATATATGTAATCAAGAATCCACTATTGATTGGTTAGTGTATTCCATGTTGAAGGGGTATACAGCGCTTACCCATCTGGCTTTGAGCGGATCTCATCAGTGATGGAAGATAACAGGGCTCGGTTACTCTTTTTGAACTTTGGCCTATATGGGTTGGAAACATCGAAGTAGTAGGCAGTATCCTACAATTATGAGTGATTGGTTTGAGTGTCCTTTTTCCCAAAAGACTTACTTGTGTCTTCAAGAGTGATAGCAAGCCACCACCAACAATCGTTTTGCCATCCCGGCTAGGTCCAAGATGATGAGGACTATTTCCACTGGTTGGCACGTCTGTTAACCAGATGAATTGTCCGAAAGTATCCTATAGCATGTTAGCAATGCAACTCATCACTGGTAAGCCTGTACTCACATCGTCAAGACTGTAAGTAGCCAAAAAATCTAGAAGTACATGATTAGCTTGTACTCTCTGGCCGAGATGCTGGTATCGTACCGGCGTGCTCATTGTCTCCTGCTCCAGTCCAGAAGTAGCCAATCTTTTTCGGTTTGAGGTCGCTTCCAATAAATGGCGGGCTGGGAAGAGGAGGCAGTGGAGCTTGTAGTATAGGCAATGGTGATACAACATCATAAAGCAGTTCACCGACTCCCGGAACGTATGGAACCAGTGGAGGAAGGGATAGCGGTGATGCCAGTGCTATGTGTGCCAATGCGGCGAATGCAAGAAACTGGCGAGTCATGATGAAAATGGTGTTGCAGGAGATGAGCGTTGAGAGAATGAGTGAGCGAGATTGGGTAATATAAGCAAATCTAAGTGGATTGATCTTGAGGTTATATAGGAATATCCTATCCTATCCTCTCTTTGAGATGGAGTTGGGGATGTTCCGGTTGATGATCATCATCCACATGCCTTCATCATCTCGGAGATGAAGTTGGGAGCTTTCTGGTAGATTGATCATCACTACCCGCATGGGCAAGATGTGATCCAGAACTCTAAAGAAGAAGAAAAACTCAATTTTTGAGACTATCAAGATGTCGCCATCGAAATGAAATGATGAGAATTTGAATATTGTCTCGATTTGAGAAAAGATCGGCATTGTCTTCTTGATCATATTCTTACCACAAAGATTAGCCGGGGGTTCTCAAATCCCGGGAGTCATGTTGGATGAATAGAACAGTCAGTCTACTAACTGGGATTGCCTGCTCAAGGCGAAGCTGAGACATCCGAGTCTTCATCTCATGTTATAGCGCGAATAGCCAAAAGCCGAACAAGATCAACAACACACCAGGCAAATAAGGAAAACACACCCAACTTCATGGCGTTAATGACAAACCATGTCCTGTCCCTACAGTGTCCGATCTAGTAACCCGCGATGCATATACGGTGGCTTAAAATGATCAATATCGTGAACGTTAGGCTTGGTGTTGTCGTTATGGCTGTTGGTGAAAATTAAGCGGGACGACTAAATAAGATAGCGGCCCGCGACCCCACCACGTCCGCGGGCGCGGGCTGGCCGGCGTAATCCCCACCAACGGAAATTCCGTTTTTCAGCCTCGTCTTGCATCATTTGTATTCCTGTCGATCTGGATTATTTTACCATTTCTAGTACTGCAGATCTGTCTGTATTACATCCCCAAAATCAATATTATTACTCTATCTCATTATTGTGCAGGCATGGCATCATCGGTTACTACAGATGAGCAGATCCGTGATCCGGCGAACTGTTACTTGGGTTTTGGTGCACCATAATTTCAAGCTTTGAGGTTCTCCGCTTCTTATATAAGGATGCCGCCGAATTAGCTTTTGAAAACCATGCAGTCCAGTTATTCTTGTTGCCCTTGACACCCGCTACAAAAATGAAGCTCCTCAAGATCGCGCTCCTGCTCTCATCCTCAACATTGGCTGTAGCAACTCCATTGATTGAGAAGAGAGATGCACAGTTTGCTCATGGCCAGCCAATTGATGCGAACGGCAAGGGTGGCCCAATTCTAGGTTTGTTGCTTGATCATAGAGACACTATGCTATCAGTGACTAACAGGATGGTATAGGAGGGACAAATAGATATCTTGATATTCAGAACCCAGATAACCTTGCACATCAAAACACAGATGCCGGAACCGTTCCTAACTTGAAATGGAGCTTCAGCGACTCTAAGACCAAAATATTCAATGGTGGTTGGACTCGTGAGCAGGTCGTTACAGACTTGCCATCAAGCCATGATATTGCTGCAGCTCAGCAACATCTCAAGAAAGGTGCCATTCGTGAGCTTCATTGGCATAGGGTGGTAAGTCAACATCAGTTTATTGTTGGAAATATGACTCTAATATGGTTACAGGCAGAGTGGGGTTACGTATATGCAGGTCGCGTTCGCGTCTCAGCCGTAGACGAGGACGGAAATTACCAAATCGACACTTTGGAAGTCGGTGACATCTGGTACTTCCCTAAGGGTGCTGCTCACACGGTACAAGGTACGCATACAACGAAGAACCGCCACATATTCAATGTCTTACGTTAAACAGGTTTGGCGGATGAAAATGAGTTCCTATTGGTGTTCGATGACGGTAAGGACACTCCAAGATCTGAAGCACATCTTCTCACACCTGCAGGAAACTTTGACGCTGTCGGTACGACCTTCAACGTTGATGACTGGGTTGCACACACGCCGAAGGCCATCCTAGCCAAGAACTTTGGAGTCGATGTCTCAGTCTTCGATACCGTTCCAGCTACAAATCCTTACATCTTGAATGCAACTGTCAGCACTGCCAATGATACAGGTCCGGAGAGTGGTCTCACGGGCAACAGTTCCTATGTTTTCCATAACTCCGGCGAAGCGAGAATCGAAATCCCAGGCGGCGGAGGCAATCTCTCCATCATTGACTCTCGCAACTTCCCAATTTCTAAGACTATTGCCGCAACTGTTGTGTCTTTGGCACCAGGGGGTCTGCGAGAGTTGCATTGGCACCCGAACGTTAGTTGAATATTCCATCTATATTTCCCTCAGCACGCCTATCAGAAGATCTTGTATCTCACATCTCTCACAGGCAGAAGAATGGCTCTACTTTCACTCCGGCACCGCCCAGGCCACAGTCTTCATCGGCGTTGCCAACGCTCGCACCATCGACTTCTCAGCTGGTGATACTGCTGTTTTCCCTGATAACAGCGGCCATTACATCCTGAACACCTCTCCCACCGAGAACCTCGTCTGGATCGAGATCTACCGCGCTGAACGCGTGGCCGACATATCGCTCACGCAATGGCTCGCTTTGACGCCACCTGATATTGTGGCGAGTACTCTGAAGATTGACAGATCAGTAGTTGATCAATTGAAAAAGACTAAGCAGGTTCTGATCAAATGATGAGGTGGGAAGCGGATGAAGTGCACATAATTTGAAGTTAATTGCGGGAAGTGATGTATGGTCTAAGGAAGAGATAGAATTTCATTTCAAAGTGCTGCCTTCATGTGGTCATAGGCACTCGTATCTCTACTAGTAATCTTCGCAAGATATTTCTTGCCAACTGAAGACAATCTTCGGTTTAGGTAGCTTAGCTATTCCGATTTATTTGCCTCTTGCTCCTATAATAAAATGTATTACCAGGACCCTATTTTTAAAATCTATCCTTGCTTACTGTCACCCTCTTCTTATTATATGTTAGAGAGTGTGTGTACATATAGATATATGTAGCCTATGCACCTTGCTAATATATTTCGTCACATCCATGTCCACATCTAGTAACATAATGTTATTAAACGTCTTTATACCACTTTTTCTATATATCTAGAGGACCTTAATAAAACAAGTTTAATAGATGCTCTTAAGAAGCTAACAAGGGAAATTTGACATGAAGGGGGGTTTATTTTTCTCACCCAGGGGAAATGTAGTTGACCTGTATTCCTCGAGTCGCCCATTCATTGCTAAATGCTTTTGTCATTTGCAAAACGCCAGCTTTTATGCATTCATAAACTGAGACGTTGATATTCGTCAATAGAGGATATTATCAAGGCGACATTTATTATTTTCCCTGGCCGTTCGAGTTTGAAAATTTGCTTCCCGAACTCTTGAACGGCTACGTAGGATGCTTTTAGGTTCGTTGCAAAGATGCAAAGACCGTTGAGCGGGTATGATTAACATATATCCATAAAAAGTATAAAATTGCATATGCGAACTTGGATCAGAGATTTACTTACTGCGTCAATGTCCTCATCTGTCGTATCCTCCACATGTCCCCTCCTATTGATTCCAGCGCAATTTAATAAGACCTTGGGACAATTCCTGCTGCCCAAATAGCTGCGAAAGTTCTTCTGAGAGCGGCAAAATCAGAAACATCGCATTCAAAGACCTTCAGTAAACGACCAAGTTCGCCTACAACTTCGGCCAGAACTGGACCATTGCGGCTATTCGGTAGTTGTATGGACACAATCTCCGCACCTGCTTCCGCGAGATCAACCGTCATATAATGGCCAAGACCACCTGTGCCGCCAGTAAGTATAGCCGTCGTCGATTTGAGTGAGAACAGTTCGAAAATCAGTATCTGCGAAGTTTGTTCTGCCATCTTTGCTACATAAATTTTGCTTCAATGGTGGTTTTCATTCAGTAAACAAAATAGATTGATGTTGCGGGGTATGTTTGTCATATTAACCCCAAGAGGAGCTCCTTTCCCACTTTTGAATGTATAGTTAAGATATATAGAGCTATTTCAGATATTATTAAGCTTTTAGGCCAAGACAAATTAATATTTCCCTCCCACTTTGGCCGATAATAGAACCAAAAGCTCCAAACTTTCGAGTCAAGCTTTCAGCGCACGATTGGATTGGTCAGGAATCTCCAGTCCAATGGTTGGCGGCTCGCCACGACAGTGGCAAAGGGTCCAGCGAACCATTCTGGCCATGTCCCTGCCAAGACGAGACCCATTCCAGCTGGCAATTGACAACTCTAATCGGATTAAAAAAGGTTTCCACTCCCATGTGGTTCCAATTCAGGCCGGCAATTAATAAGTCTCAGCTTCTTTCCCTTGAGAACTAAAGCCCATAAGTCAATAGCCCCTCTACCTTAAAACAGGCTCAATAAGCTGGAAAGCAAAAGCCTACTTGGGTTTGGGGGATCCCTAAAGAACAGGGGTTCAGGGGGGTCTCTACTAACCAAAAAGTTCAACCCTCACGGTAATTCAATTTGAACTTAGTGATGCGAACGTAGTGAAGCAAATTGATCAGGTTTTAATGGATGAAGTCCCTACGTACCTTGGTGGGTTTGAACCCTCATGTTACTTTAGTAAAATACTTCCTTATTGCAACCTGGTGCTTCAGGCATCCATAGAGTTCGACAAAAGCCGAAGAAGCCGCTGCGCTGCGTAAGGAGTTGGCAACATTCTTTCCTCTCCATCAGTTATATCTTGATATCACTTCATTCACCCATCATCGCAATGTCATCAGATATGCCATTAAGCATTACACTTATCGGGGCGGGTGTCATAGGGCTTTCCTTTGCGGTTCTACATTTAGGTGCATCGAAAGATACTATTGTAACGATTTGCGATCCACGTCCAGACCTGTACGAATACGTCGCACGCAAACTGCCTGGTCTGTTTCCTATAAGTCCTTAAATTTAATATTAAATATCCGCAATCCTAACAATAAATCCAGAACTCATCGCTGGCGTAGAAGGGTTAGCAGATTTTGAGTCGCTCACCACATCCTCAAGGCTCCTCTTCAACCCCGACCTCGCGTCAGCAGTCTCAAATGCCGAGATTATCCAGGAACAAGGCCCAGAAAACCCAGCCTTTAAACAAAAAATCTGGCAAGAAATTGAGCTCCATGCTCCAGCAACCTCTCTACTTTGGAGCAGCACTTCCGGCATTCCCGCATCAGTCCAGTCTTCTCTTATGACCTCCAAGGATCGTTTGATCGTCGTACACCCCTACAACCCTCCACATATAATGCCTCTCATTGAGATCGTGCCTACGCCTCTAACAACTCCTGACGTTGTTGAAAGAACGGTCAAGTACTGGGAAAGTATTGGTCGCGCTCCGGTCGTGATTAAGAAAGAAGTCACAGGATTTGTGGCAAATCGACTGGCACTTGCGCTGCTCAGGGAGGCGATCTATCTTGTTGATCAAGGCGTGGTGACGGTGGAGGAGTTAGATACAGTTGTGGAGAGCTCGATGGGGCCGAGATGGGCGAAGGCGGGGCCGTTTAAAAGCTACAATGCTGGAGGTGGGGCTGGAGGCTTTGAGGGGTTGATGAAGAACATTGGGGGAACAATTCAGGCTTGCTGGGATGACTCGGGAAAGATCAACTTTGGGGATGGATGGGAAGATGCTATCTACGCAGAGACGAAACGAGCATACGGGGATATGAACACGAAGAATTGAGATCAGATTGATAAGGAAAAATCAGATGATCAAATTCAGAAGACAAACTTGGACCCTCCGCTTTGTATAGGCACAGTTCACGGTTCATATGAAATAGATTTTATGAAAGAACGAGATTTATCAAAGTGACAATCCAATCCAAGAACAGGAATCTCTAGATAATAGTGCCTCAATTAACCCCAAGTAGGTGAGATATCATAACACACGTGTGCGCTCTGTTCTATAATTATTCCCCTTACAAGGTATACTTATAATCCGGATGATGATCACCTAACGCCTCCCTCTGGTCCTTCAACGGCAGATGCACAACATCCTTCATTAGGTGGTCCCTATGGCTCTCCTTCCTCCGATTAAGGAACTTAAGCCATGTCAAATTGGTCGCCAGCAACGCGATCGTCAGGACGCAGAAGGAGAGGTTCAACTTTGCCGCGAATGCGTATCTGGGCGCGTCCTTCTTAGGATAGATCCACGTGCTGAGAATGCCGCCGGCGTTAGTCAGGACGAAGCTGATGGCGACCGCCGTGGCGCGGCGTGTATGTGAGGCTGTGTTGTTGGGGACCCAGGAGATCATGGATGGTGACGAGGCATAGATGCCGGAGATGAGGAAGCACAGCGCGGTGTACTTTTGTCCGAAGTTATCGGCCGTCAGGAAGAGTGCGAAGCCGATGATCGCGATGGTTGTAGTGACCATGGCGGTTAGGCCGCGCTGCTTGTAGTGGTCCGCAACGTAGGCTGCGATCATCGTGGCGATGAAGGCTAAGACGAAAGGCGGCACCGTTAGCAGCTGCGTATTAGTGTTGTTAAAGCCGAGAGTCTGGACGATGGAAGGTGTGAAGTAGGCGAGGCCGAAGAGGCTGCAGCCGTTGCAGAAGAGGGCGACAGAGTTAATCCACACATGTGGGTCCTTGAAGGTGGAGAGTACGGCCTTCCACGAGAATTTGATTCCTTCGACGGAATTTGCATCAAGAGTAAGCCGGTACTCGCAGTGGTCGGCATGTGCCTCCTTGAAGGTTTTTACGCCTTGTGGGTTGTTTGGCAGTGCCCAGAAACAAAATGATGCGAAACAGACGGTGAAGAGTCCTTCGAGGAGGAAAATCCACTGCCAGCCATGCATGTTGCCAATGCCGTCCATTTGTTGGATAGCGGCGGCAAGGAGACCGGAGAACGCACTAGAGAGGGCAGCGGCGGAGAAGAAAAGGGCAATGCGGACTTGTAGTTCATGAGGGCGGTAGAAACCGGAGAGATAGAGGACGATGCCTGGGAATAGGCCACCTTCGCAGAGACCGAGGAAGAAGCGACATGCGAGAAGGCCAGAGTAGGTTTTGACCAAAGATTGAAGAGTTGTCACAATACCCCATGCGAGCATCATTCCTGGGAGCATGATCCTCGGGCCTATCTTCTTAAGGACTAGATTCGACGGTAATTCGGCCGCGATATATGGGACATAGGTAAGGGTGATGGCTAAGGATTGCATCAGTTACTAAAACTCTGCTTCTCTCATTACTGCATAGAACAAATGAACATACCAGTTTGGTATTGAGTATCAGTGATGCGCAAGTCCTTCTGGAGACCAGCAACACGAGCATTTCCGATATTTGCTCGATCTAAAAACGCGAGAAGATACATTGAACACATAAGAGGAACTAGGAGAAGATCCAGCCTTAACAACGTTTGTTTATCGAGTACAGGGTCGACATGGCGCTCCAGACCCTCCTCAAGCTTCGGGTTTGAACTGCCGTCTTCGTCGTAATGAGTTACCTCAACCTGATCCGTATTGTTCTTGCCGCCCATAGCACTATGGCTCGTCATGATGGCGCGCTAGCTTCTGGATGAAATATATATAAATGAAGGCGACAATGGCAGAAATAGAGATGCTCAAATGAACTTTGAGCTAAACAGATCTTTTGAATGACACGAAATCTAGGTGAAATTTGGATGTTAGGGGGATAATGAGAGATCTTATGCTCTATAATAAAAACATAGAGAACTTTATCTTACTCGGTATTTTTACAAAGAGCATATTGTTACCGTTTGTATTCAATCGGAAGTCCGCGTGTTTGGAGGAACTAGTGAAGAAAACATGGGGTAAAATGCGGGGGAACTTGTGCGGAGAACTGTAGAAGAAGGGGTAGCTTATGCTCGTTTAGCGATAGTTTGAAATTAGCAGAGGTCTTGGCGGGAGGGAAAAGCGGAGGGGAACCTGGAGTCTGGAGAATAAATGCCTAATAATTCGTACATCGGCAGATCTAAGCGGTAGTGAAAGCGGAGTGAAGGCGGAGTGGGCAACGGATTCGGAAGCGGATATTTTTGGGGCTGACGATTACCCCACATCCCTTCGCTGCCCTGCCATCAAAGAACTACCCTTTTTTTGGGAGCTAGCAGTGCATCCGAGATGCTGGGCAGGAACTTATGAAGCCTTGCTAGAGGCTCGTACGATGAATAGAACAAATAGCTAAAAGCCTTATTTCCCTATTTTCACTTCTCTACTTGACGAATGCGGGGTATTTTCGGCTTATCGCGGTCGAGGAGGGGACATTGGACGCATTAGGTCAATTTCCGCAGTCGTAAGTGGCAACAAGCCGTCTAAAATCCTCACGATGCACCGAGCCTGGAGCAGTCTCATCCTGTTTCCTCGGGAGAGCTCCGAAAGTATGCTCTACCTTGAGATTATTATATCAGACCACCTATTTATTGGCTAAGATCTCGGGATATGCCGAGGAATAGACAGCAGGTGCGAGGGACCGCGGCAAGGTATCGGAGATCTGCGAAACAGATCTAGGGCTGTGCTATAGATTTGGCAACACCTCAGCGAGAATGTACAGGATGTTCACTCGATCGCTAGGTCTGCTAGATGCACTGACAGGGTATTGAAAGAATGTAACTTAGGACATCTATCTCTCTGTCTTTCGTCTCGCTCTAAGCAGACGAGGTTGTGGATGGCAGACCATGAAACATGAATGTGAGAATCTGCCCCTTTGTACCATTTTCATAACTCAGTAGTAGGCTGCGCAATGGGTACCCACTATCCGTCCAACGTAATCTGCACCTACTAATTGTTGGAACTGTGCGTTCACTCCGCTCACAGTTGGAGTATTCTATTTGCGTTAGGGAAGCGATTTGCGTCGAATCATGATGCTGTGATTCACGCAACAGACACTTTCATTCAGCAGAGAGCATCTTTGCGCATTCCTAGAATACAGCCGGCCTCCATCAACAACGGTGACAGCCAATATGATGCCCCAAAGTGGCCATGGTGGTATTCTGTCAAGGAGGCAGGTTCTGCCAGCCAGATCGTCATCGCGGCCGCTCTTGCCATCTGCATCAGTATGGCAGTAACTGCCACTGTCAATGAGGTTGCCGACGCTACTGCTACCATCATTGCAATCCCAGGTGTCCTCTGACTGCGCGCTTCGAAGGCTATCAGTAAGAAAACCTTCCCTGTCCCGTTCCTATTCCGTCTGCTCTTCTGATGATTTGCAGTGTTACCCCTGATTGTAACTTCCATGATCCTGACGGTGCCGAAACTGAGGGACATGGCGCAAGGTGGAGCCGTTCTGGCTCGCTGACGATTGGACACTACACATTGTCCACAGCACCCTCATGGTCTCGCTGGTCTGGTCCCGCCTGATGACTGAGGTTGGCGCCGAGAGCCTTGCGGTCTCTGAAGACGATGCCGAAGTCTACGCTAAGAGGGAGGTAACCTAACAGCGCGCCTTGAACGTTTGCTCTGGCGCGTGTGGCTTGGGTCCAATTCCCAGAAGGTTGTTGGAGGGTTTATCGGATGACAGGCAAACGGAGTAGGGGTAATCTATACAGTATATAGCACAGTATATAGCAACAGAATTGATTAACTAAACTAAAATATCTATTGGGGCCTACGTACTAT
>Ga0123337_10000793_pt1 | contig 47775 bp, 36 predicted proteins | sample frozenSSSSmetaG_FD_89792 | JGI IMG/M metagenome (GOLD analysis project Ga0123337, IMG submission 89792) | Glacier valley bacterial and archeal communities from Borup Fiord, Nunavut, Canada, to study Microbial Dark Matter (Phase II) -... | ecosystem: Environmental > Aquatic > Freshwater > Ice >... | reverse complement strand
GCAGCGCGTCGCAAACAGGCCGTCCTCGTCATACACATAGGCCACGCCGCCGCTCATGCCGGCCGCAAAGTTGCGCCCGGTCTTGCCCAGCACGGCCACGGTGCCGCCCGTCATGTACTCGCAGCCATGGTCGCCCGTGCCTTCGACAACCGCCGTCGCGCCCGACAGGCGCACCGCAAACCGCTCGCCCGCCACGCCGCTGAAGAAGGCTTCGCCGGTAGTCGCGCCATACAGCACGGTGTTGCCGACGATGGTGTTTTTCGCCGCATCGCCGCGGAAGTCAATGCTCGGACGCACCACGATACGGCCGCCGCTCAGGCCCTTGCCGGTGTAGTCGTTAGCGTCGCCAATCAGGTACATGGTGATGCCCTTGGCAAGGAAGGCGCCGAACGACTGTCCGCCGGTGCCTTCCAGCTGAATGCGCAGGGTGTCGTCAGGCAGACCTTCGGGATGCAGGCGCGTCAGTTCGCCCGACAGCATGGCGCCCACCGTACGGTTGACGTTGCGCGCGACCTCGATGAACTGGACTTTTTCGCCCTTTTCGAGCGCGGCCCTGGATTTTTCAATCAGGCGATTGTCCAGCGCCTTTTCAAGCCCGTGGTCCTGCTCCATCACATGGCGGCGCGGCACGTCGGCCGGCACCTGGGGCTGGTAGAACAGGCGGCTGAAGTCCAGGCCGCCGGCTTTCCAGTGCGTGATGCCTTTTTGCGTGTCGAGCAGGTCGGCGCGGCCGATCAGCTCGTCAAACTTGGCGATGCCCAGCTGCGCCATCAACTGGCGGGCCTCTTCGGCGACAAAGAAGAAATAGTTCACGACATGCTCGGGCTTGCCGCTGAATTTCTGGCGCAGCACCGGGTCTTGCGTGGCCACGCCCACGGGGCAGGTGTTGAGGTGGCATTTGCGCATCATGATGCAGCCTTCCACCACGAGCGGCGCGGTCGCAAAACCAAACTCGTCGGCGCCCAGCAGCGCGCCAATCACCACGTCGCGGCCGGTCTTCATCTGGCCGTCGGCCTGCACGCGAATGCGGCCGCGCAGGCGGTTGAGCACCAGTGTTTGCTGGGTTTCGGCCAGGCCGATTTCCCAAGGCGAACCGGCATGCTTGATGGACGACCAGGGCGAGGCGCCCGTGCCGCCGTCATGGCCGGCAATCACGACGTGGTCCGACTTGGCCTTGGCCACGCCTGCGGCAATGGTGCCGACGCCGGTTTCGCTGACCAGCTTGACGCTGATGCTGGCGCGCGGGTTGACATTTTTCAGGTCATGGATCAGCTGCGCCAAATCTTCGATCGAATAGATGTCATGGTGCGGCGGCGGTGAAATCAGGCCGACGCCCGGCACCGAGAAGCGCAACTGACCGATGTATTCGCTGACCTTGCCGCCGGGCAGCTGGCCGCCCTCGCCCGGCTTGGCGCCCTGGGCCATCTTGATCTGGATCTGGTCGGCCGACACCAGGTATTCAGCCGTGACGCCAAAGCGGCCCGAAGCGACCTGCTTGATGCGCGAACGCAGCGAGTCGCCGTCCTGCAGCGGCAGATCGACTTCAACCACTTTCTCGCCAATCACGCTCTTGAGCGTGTCGCCCTTCCTGATGGGGATGCCCTTGAGTTCCTGGCGGTAGCGCGCCGGGTCTTCGCCGCCTTCGCCGGTGTTGCTCTTGCCGCCGATGCGGTTCATGGCCACGGCCAGCGTGGCGTGCGCTTCGGTGCTGATGGAGCCGAGCGACATGGCGCCGGTGGCAAAGCGCTTGACGATTTCCTTGGCCGACTCGACCTCGTCAATCGGAATCGCCTTGGACGGGTCAATTTTGAACTCGAACAGGCCGCGCAGCGTCATGTGGCGGCGGCTCTGGTCGTTGACGAGCTGGGCGTATTCCTTGTAGGTGTTCCAGTTGTTCGAACGCGTGGAATGCTGAAGCTTGGCAATCGTGTCGGGCGTCCACATGTGGTCTTCGCCGCGCACGCGCCAGGCGTATTCGCCGCCGGCGTCCAGCATGTTGGCCAGCACCGGGTCTTCGCTGAAGGCGGCCCGGTGCATGCGCAGGGCTTCCTCGGCCACCTCGAACACGCCCATGCCGCCGACCTGGCTGGAGGTTCCGGTGAAGAATTTATCGACGGTTTCGCGGTTCAGGCCGATCGCCTCGAACAGCTGGGAGCCGCAGTAGCTCATGTAGGTCGACACGCCCATCTTGGACATGATCTTGGACAGGCCCTTGCCGACCGCCTTGGTGTAGTTATAGACGGCTTTTTCGGTGCTCAACTCGCCTGGCAAGCCTTTGGACAGCTCGGCCAGGGTTTCGATGGCAAGGTAGGGGTGAACCGCCTCGGCGCCATAACCGGCCAGCACGGCAAAGTGGTGCACTTCCTTGGCCGAACCGGTCTCGACCACCAGCCCGGCGGTGGTGCGCAGGCCTTCCTTCACCAGATGCTGGTGAATGGCCGACAGCGCCAGCAAGGCAGGAATGGCGACTTGGGTGGCGCTCACGGCCCGGTCGCTGACGATCAGGATGTTCCTGCCGTCCTTGATCGCATCAACCGCTTCCGCGCACAGCGAGGCGAGCTTGGCCTCGACGCCTTCATGGCCCCAGGCCAGCGGATAGGTGATGTCCAGCGTGTAGCTCTTGAACTTGCCCTGGGTATGCGCTTCGATGTCGCGCAGTTTCTGCATGTCTGCGTTGCCCAGCACCGGCTGGCTGACTTCCAGCCGCATCGGCGGGTTGACCTGGTTGATGTCGAGCAGGTTGGGCTTGGGGCCAATGAAGGACACCAGCGACATCACGATGGCTTCGCGAATCGGGTCGATCGGCGGGTTCGTCACCTGTGCGAACAGCTGCTTGAAGTAGTTGTAGAGCGGCTTGTTTTTGTTCGACAGCACGGCCAGCGGGCTGTCGTTGCCCATGGAGCCGGTGGCTTCCTCGCCGCTCAGGGCCATCGGCGACAGCAGGAACTTGATGTCTTCCTGGGTGTAGCCAAAGGCTTGCTGGCGGTCTAGCAGAGTAGTAGGTACTCCCCCATGGCTCCCCACTGCGTGTGGTTCGCCTCCCCCCTCACCGGGGGCGGCGCCTTGCGCCCGGCCAAGCCGGTTCGCGGCCCCCGCTGGCAAATGCGCTACGTCATCGAGCTTGATGCGCAGGTTTTCAATCCACTGCTTGTAGGGCTTGCTGTGGGCCAGCGTGGCCTTGATTTCCTCGTCGTCCACCATGCGGCCCTGTTCCAGGTCGATCAGGAACATCTTGCCGGGCTGCAGACGCCACTTGCGGACGATCTTGTGCTCGGGAATCGGCAACACGCCCGACTCGGATGCCATGATGACCAGATCGTCATCAGTGACGCAGTAGCGCGAAGGCCGCAGGCCGTTGCGGTCCAGCGTGGCGCCGATCTGGCGGCCATCAGTAAAGACGATGGAAGCCGGGCCGTCCCACGGCTCCAGCATGGCGGCGTGGTATTCGTAGAAGGCCTTGCGGCGCTCGTCCATGGTGGCGTGCTGCTCCCACGGCTCGGGAATCATCATCATCACGGCCTGGCTGATGGGGTAGCCGGCCATGGTCAGCAACTCCAGGCAGTTGTCAAAGGTGGCGGTGTCGGACTGGTCGGCAAAGCTGATCGGGTACAGCTTTTGCAGGTCGGCGCCCAGCACCGGCGAGGACATCACGCCTTCGCGTGCCTTCATCCAGTTGTAGTTGCCCTTGACGGTGTTGATCTCGCCGTTGTGCGCCACATAGCGGTAGGGGTGGGCTAGCGGCCACTCGGGGAAGGTATTGGTTGAAAAGCGCTGGTGCACCAGGCCCAGCGCCGAGACGCAGCGCGTGTCTTTCAGGTCGAGGTAGTAGGTGCCGACCTGGTCGGCCAGCAGCAGGCCTTTGTAGACCACAGTGCGGCTGGACATGCTCGGCACGTAATACTCTTTGCTGTGCGTCAGCTTGAGCGCCTGGATGTTGGCGCTGGCCGTCTTGCGGATCACGTAGAGCTTGCGCTCCAGCGCGTCCTGCACGATCACGTCGTTGCCGCGGCCAATGAAGATCTGGCGCAGGATGGGTTCTTTTTCGCGCACGGTGGGCGACATCGGCATGTCCTTGTCGACCGGCACATCGCGCCAGCCCAGCAACACCTGGCCTTCGGCCTTGACGGCGCGCTCCAGCACCTGTTCGCAGGCCAGACGCGAGGCATGCTCTTTGGGCAAAAACACCATGCCCACGCCGTATTCGCCGGGTGGCGGCAGGTTCACGCCCTGCTTGGTCATTTCTTCGCGGTACAGCGCATCGGGCAACTGGATCAAGATGCCAGCGCCGTCGCCCATCAGCTTGTCGGCCCCCACTGCACCCCGGTGATCGAGGTTTTCAAGAATCTTCAGACCTTGCTGGACGATGGCATGGCTTTTATGGCCCTTGATGTGCGCCACAAAGCCGACACCGCAGGCGTCGTGTTCATTGGCACCGGCATACAAACCGTGTTGTTCAAAATGCTTGATTTCAGCAGCCGTGGTCATGGCAATTCCTCGTCATAAGTTTTTCGCAGGGACTGAGAGCATAGTGCACCGCAACAATAATGCCAAGCACTTTAATAAGGGTCAGATTCCAATTAACATCACGCCAAATCCGCCAATTTACATATAGGGACACATCAAAATAAATAGCAATAAAGCCTTTTCAAACGGACGCTAGAGCGTCATTACGATGAAACTGAAGGCTTGCTTATCGGGCGTCCGGGCTGCGCCTTGCTGACGCGGCGCTCAGTGCGTTTTTGCAGTTCCGCCACAAAATCGTCACTGCCCAGGGCCCAGCCACTGAGGCTTGAACGCGTCAGCGCCTGCTGCTGCGCCAAGGTGATGCCGGCACGCACCAATTCGGCATAGGCCGCTTCGCGCGCAAACGGGGTGTTGCCCAGCGCCCAAAACAGCGGGTGCGGCGTGACCAGCTTGTCCGTCCGCAAGCCGACGTAATGGCCGTGGCTGGACCAGGGATAGTCACGCGCCTCCTTGACCAGTCCGGCGCGCACCGGATTGAGGTCGATATAGGCCATGCAGGCCAGCAGGTAGCGATCGGCCTCCAGCACGGTCGAGCGGTAACGCCCTTCCCACAAGGTGCCCGAACGGCCCTGGCTGTCATTGAAATGGCGCACATAGCGGCGGCCCACGGCTTGCATCATCTGCGGCAAGCCACCATCGCTGGTAGGCGTGGCGAGCAAATGAAAATGGTTGCCCATCAGCACATAGGCATGCAGCGCCACGCCAAATTTATGGGCATTTTCTTCGAGCAGACCGAGCAGCATCTGGTAGTCGGCTGCGGACGAAAAAATGGCCTGCCGGTTGTTGCCCCGCTGAATCACATGGTGGGGAAAGCCGGGAAGCGTGAGACGGGGAAGACGGGCCATGAGGTGCAATGCCTGGAGTTTGCATCATGGTAATTGCAATCCGCCTCCGGTTATTGAAGGCAGGAAATACGCTACTTAATATATAGCTACTTGTTCCCGTCCTTATTGGGCTAATGCCCTATTTCATCAATAATTTATGCAGCAGCGCATAAGACCTTCAGACTGGAAACACCGTCCGCCCCTTCAGGCGTTCATGCTCTTTGGCCGCAAAGCGGTCGGTCATGCCCGCGATGTAGTCGGCCACCACGCGCTCGGGCTTGGCGCCGGCGGCGTGAGGCGTCTCGATGCCGTCAAAGCGGTCGATATGGGCCTGCGGCATTTGCGCCGGGTCGCTCATATAGGCCTCGAACAAGTCACGCACGACCTGTTGGGCCGCCTGCGTGGTTTGCACCACTTGCGGGTGGCGGTACAAATTTTGTAGCAGGAAGCGTTTGAGGGCGGCGGACTGCAAGGCCATTTCCTGTGAAAAACAGACCAGTGGCGGCTGCTGGCGCACCGCCTGAACATCGGCCGGTGCCGCGTTGTGCAAGGCCTGTTGCGTGGCCGCCATCACGTCGTAAACCTGCGCACTGAGCATGCGGCGTATGGTTTCAAACAGCAGCCGCCGGCCTTGCAGCGCCGGGTGCGCCCGCAGCGTTTCGCAGCGGTACTGGCTGAACAGCGCGACGTCCTCCAGCTGCGCCAGGGTCAGCAGGCCCGAGCGCACGCCGTCGTCAATGTCGTGGGCGTTGTAGGCGATCTCATCGGCCAGGTTGGCCAGCTGGGCTTCCAGGCTGGGCTGCTGCTCACCGCCCGCAGACGTGGCGGAGACAAAGCGGCGCGCCACGCCACCGGGCTCGCGGCCCTCGATGTGGCGGGCGTTGCGCCGCGAGCAGTGCTTCAAAATGCCTTCGCGCGTCTCGAACGTCAGGTTCAGCCCGTTGTAGGTCGGGTAGCGCTCTTCGAGCGCATCGACGACGCGCAGGCTTTGCAGGTTGTGCTCGAAACCGGCGCTGTCGGGATTGTGACTTTTGAGGCAGCCGTTCAGCGCGTCCTGGCCGGCATGGCCAAACGGCGTGTGGCCCAGATCGTGCGCCAGCGCAATCGCCTCGACCAGGTCTTCGTTGAGCTGCAAGGTGCGGGCAATGGAGCGCCCCAGCTGCGCCACTTCCAGCGAATGCGTCAGCCGCGTGCGGAACAGGTCGCCCTCGTGGTTCAAAAAAACCTGGGTTTTGTAGACCAGGCGGCGAAAGGCGGTCGAATGCACGATCCGGTCGCGGTCGCGCTGAAAGTCGGAGCGCGTCGGCGCGACGGGTTCAGGGATTCGGCGCCCGCGCGACTGGGCGGGATCACAGGCGTAGGCAGCCAACGTCATAATTTAGGCATGAAAAATGGCTTTAGTGCAATAAATACGGGCATTAACAGCTATTGAATTCATAGTGCTTTCAATCTTTACGCTGCTCAGGCGCAACAGGCGTCAATGACCTCGCGCACCAGCGCATCGGGCGCAGCGCGAACAGTGGCCTGGCCCGGCCCGTCTATCACCACAAAGCGGATTTCCCCTGCTTCAGATTTTTTGTCGATGCGCATCAGGTCAAGGTAGCGGCCGGCATTGTCCGTGCTGGAAAGCAGCGGCGCCTTGACCGGCAGCCCGGCGCGCTGAATCAGCGTAGTCAGGCGATTGACAAATGCCGTGTCCACCAGGCCCAGGCGCTGCGACAGGTGCGCGGCCATCACCATGCCGCAGCCCACGCCCTCGCCATGCAGCCACTCGCCATAGCCCAGCCCGGACTCGATCGCATGGCCAAAGGTATGGCCAAAATTCAAGATCGCCCGCAGGCCCGACTCACGCACGTCCTGGCCGACCACCCAAGCCTTGATCTCGCAACTGCGCTGGATGGCGTGCGCCAGCGCGGCGGGGTCTTTGGCCAGCAGGGCATCCAGGTTGGTTTCAATCCAGTCCAGAAATGCCATGTCGGCAATCGGCCCGTATTTGATGACTTCGGCCAGTCCGGCGCTCAGCTCACGGGCCGGCAGCGTGCTCAAAACGTCCAGGTCGCAGACCACCAGCAGCGGCTGGTAAAACGCCCCAATCATGTTTTTACCCAGCGGGTGGTTGATGGCGGTTTTTCCACCTACCGACGAATCGACCTGGGCCAGCAGCGTGGTGGGCACCTGCACAAACGGAACGCCGCGCATGTAGCTGGCAGCGGCAAAACCCGTCATGTCACCCACCACCCCACCGCCCAGCGCAAACAGCACGGTCTTGCGGTCACAGCCGTTTTGCAGCAGCGCGTCAAAAATAAGCTGCAGGGTTGGCCAGTCCTTGTAGACCTCGCCGTCGGGCAAGGTCAGCAGCAGCACCTTGGCATAGCGGGCCTGCAGGGCCTGGGTAAGCTGCGCGGCATACAGAGGCGCGACCGTCGTGTTGGACACCACCAGTGCGCAAGCCGCCTGCGGCAACTGCTGGTAAGTGAGCGCATTGCCCAGCGACTGGCTGCCAATCAGGATCGGGTAGCTGCGCTCGGCCAGATCGATTTGAACCTGCGCCGCCTCAGGAGAAGAATTTTCTTTCATGCCAGCAAGTGTAGAGGCACTCGCCCGCCGGACGCTGCCTACGGCACAGCAGGAATCACGCCCGCGAGTTCCAGCTGCATGATGATCATGTTGACCAGGGTCGCCACCGAAGGGCGCCCGGTTTCAATCACGAAGTGCGCGGTTTCCCGGTACAGCGGATCCCGCGCGCGGTAGAGATCCCGCAAGCGGGCCAGCGGATCAGCCACCTGCAGCAGCGGCCGGCTCTGGTCGTGGCGCAAGCGGCGAAACACCTCTTCCGGGGAGGAATGCAGGTAAATCACCTGCCCCCGCGCATGCAAATTTTCGCGGTTGGCGGGCCGCAACACGGCACCACCCCCGGTAGACAGCACGCCGCCGGGCTGCAGCGTCAATTCATCCAGCACCGACTCCTCGACATCGCGAAAGCGCTCCTCCCCTTCTCGCTCGAAGTACTGGCGGATGGAGCAACCCAGCCGCTCTTCGATGGCGTGATCGGAATCCACAAACGGCAGCTGCAGGCGCCGGGCGAGTTGCCGCCCAACGGTGGATTTACCGGAGCCCGGCAACCCCACGCACGCGATTTTCAACGGGTTTGAATTCACTTGAATTTAGGGTCTAGGTGGACTTCGGTCATGAGCGAAGCGAAACAACGCCACCGAGAACAGCGTGATGGAACGAATGGCAGGGGCAAGAATATACCTAGGTACAAAAGACCTATCACCCCCATGCATCAGCGGCATACGGTCCCGTCATCAACTTTGCTTAGCGGACTGAAGCTCCACTCGTGAGCACTCGAGGCGTAATAAACACCAGCAATTCAGATTTGGTAGCCGTCCGGGTTTTGGTTTTGAACAAATTTCCGATTGCAGGCAGGTCGCCCAACAAAGGCACTTTGGTCACATCTTCCCTGTCATTTTGCTCAAAAATTCCGCCAATCACAACCGTTCCACCATTTTCAACCAGCACCTGGGTCTGGATGTGTTTGGTGTCAATGGCAAAACCGTTGGTCGTAGAGCGGCCAACGCTGTCCTTGTTGACATCCACATTCAGAATGATATTTCCTTCGGGCGTAATCTGAGGCGTGACCTCCAGCTTCAGATTCGCTTTGCGGAAAGCAATCGAAGTCGCACCACTGGAGGTCGCTTGCTGGTAAGGGAGTTCCGTGCCCTGCTCAATCAAAGCCTTGACCTGATCGGCCGTCACGATGCGAGGGCTGGACACGATTTTCCCCTTGCCGTCTGCCTCTGCGGCAGAAATCTCGAGATTGAGGAAGCGCGTCGCTGCCGAGTTAAACAACGAGACTGCAAAAGTTGAAGCGGCAAATCCGTTCTGCCCCACTGCTGGGAGTTGGACAAAATCGTTGCCAGTGGCTCCAGTAGAACCCGCAGTGTAAGTCGATCCAAAACTAGAATTATTATTGCCATTCACTGAGAATGGCTTACCGCCGAGTCTGACCCCCAGAGACTTCCCGAAAGTATCTGATGCCTCCACGATGCGGGCCTCAATCAGCACTTGCCGCACAGCGACGTCGAGCTTGGCAATCAGCTGCTGCACCTGCTCCAGCTTGGAGGGAATGTCGGTGACAAACAGCTGGTTGGTGCGGGGCTCGGCAATCACGCTGCCGCGGCTGGACAGAAGGCGGGCGCTGGCGGGCCCGCTGCCTGATGCGGTGAGCTGCACGCCAATGTCAGCTGCTTTTGCATAGTTGATCTGGAACGACTGCGTGCGAACTGCTTCGAGGCTCTGCAGGGCGTTGCGCGATTCGAGGTCTTGCTTGTCCTTGGCGGCCAGTTCGTCCTTGGGCGCGATCAGCAAGACGTTGCCGGCTTTGCGCATGCCCAGGCCTTTGGCCTGCAAAATAATATCCAGCGCCTGGTCCCAGGGCACATCTTTCAAGCGCAGGGTGAGCGCGCCTGTAACCGTGTCCGAAGTGACTACGTTGAAATTGGTGAAATCAGCAATGACCTGCAAGAGCGATCGGATTTCAATGTTCTGAAAGTTCAGCGACAGCTTTTCGCCGCGGTAGCCCAAGCCCTGCGTAAGCTTGCTTTCATCGGTTTTTTGCTCACGCACTTCGATCACAAACTGGTTGTCGCTCTGGTAAGCGCTGTGTTCCCACTGGCCTCTGGGCTCAATGACCATGCGGACCTTGTCGCCCGTCTGAAAGGTTGTCACAGTTTGCACGGGCGTGCCAAAGTCGGCCACATCAAGGCGGCGGCGCAGCCCCTCGGGCAGCGCAGTTTTCAGGAACTCGACCACCAGGGTTTGGCCTTGCTGGCGAATATCCACGCCGACCTGGTTGTTGGCAAGTCCGACCACAATACGACCCGAACTGTCTGTGCCGCGGCGAAAGTCAATGTCTTTCAGTGGCAGCGTGTCGCGGTTGCGGCTCTCTGCAAATACCGGCGCCGCCCCAACGGACGGGGCCGCCAGTGCGGGCGAATCCAGAATAATCAGCAGGGACTTGCCCTGTATTTCAGCCTTGTAGGGCGCGGGCGACTTCATATTCAACACCACCCGGGTTCGCTCACCGGCCTGGACCACGTTCACCGAACGCAGGTTGCCAAGATTGAGGTCAATGGCCGAGCGTCCCATGGAATTACTGACACCCGGAAAGTCGAGTGCGATGCGGGCAGGTGTCTGGATGCTAAAGCCGCTGGGAACCTGTGTCAGCGCCTCGGCCAAATCGATGCGAATGACTTCGGAGCCGCCCTGGACCGAGCCGGAAACCGACTGGATGGCGTTTTGCGCCTGCGCGATCAAGGGCATGGTACCGGCAAGCATGGCCAGGCTGAGCGACGTGCCGCGCAACAGGTTCCCAAGCAAACGCAGGAGGCCGCCTCGCATCGCCTCCAACTTGATGGTCTCTGTTTGCTGGTTCATTGTGATCCCTCTATAAGCTGTAATGTCGCCGTGCGCTCTATCCATTCGCCTGCGGCGTCCTGGACGATTTCGCGCAAGGCAAGACTGGTTTCCGTCACCTTGGTGACCCGGCCATAGTTCTGGCCAAGATAGTTGCCGGCGCGCACCTGATAAATCAGGTTGTCCACCCGAACCAGCGCCACGGGCTGGCCGGCTTTGGTCAGGCTACCGACCATGACCACTGCATCCAGAGGAGAGGATTCCAGCGGCTCTTTGCGTCGGTTGAGTTCAGGCGCTATCAGGGCCGCGTTGGCGGTTGACTGGTTGGCGTCGCGCTTTAGGGCCTGGACCAGCTTTTGATTGCTGAATGGCTCTATCAAGCTTTCCTGGCCATAGGCTTGTGGCGAGAATTTGGTGGGCTCCTGCAAGGGTTCGACCTTGGGCCGGGTTGCGTTGCGCTGCTCCGTCATCCATTGCTGAAGCTCTTCCTGTCCGGATACGCCGCAGCCGGCGATTGAAACCAAAACCAGCGCCAAGCTGGCTGCCAACCTGTAGGGTGTGAAGCTCATTTTTTTGCGCCCTTGGCGGGAGCGCTCTTACGCTGCAACGCGACCTCGTCCTCATCCAGGTAGCGGAAGGTCTTGGCGGTGGTGTCCATCACCAGATTGCCATCCTTGCCCGGCACGATGCTCATGTTGTTGAGGGTCACAATCCGGGACAGATTGGCGATGTCTGCGGCAAAGGCCCCCATGTCATGATAGCGGCCCGTCACGCGCACGGCGATCGGCAACTCTGCGTAATACTCTTTCACACTGACCTGGCCGGGCCGAAACAACTCGAACTGCAGGCTGCGACCCAGCCCCGCCTGATTGATATCGGACAGCAGCGCATCCATTTCGGCCTTGCTGGGCAGCTGTTTTTCGAGCTGAACAACGTACTGCTGGACCTGCTCGCGCTGCTCTTTGAGCGCCTCCAGGTTGACGGCCTGCTTCAGCTTTTTGGTGTAGTCGTCCCTCAGCTGCACCTCGTTTGCTTTTTCTGCGGACAATGCCTCATCAGACGTGTTCAGCCATAAAAACCAAAGGGCCACCACGACAAACACCGTGACGGCAAGGCAGAGAAGGTAACGCGGCAAAGCAGGCCAGGAAGGCGGATCGTTCGGGTCCAAACCGCTGAACTGGGCCTGCAAGCTACTTTGAATACCAGCGAAGTCGATGGAAGGTTTTGGAATATTAGCCATGATCCGTCTTGTTCAAACCGGCGCCATGTGGATCGATGCCGAGGTGACCGCGTCAACGCGGACCATGGCCACCGCCACAGCAGGCGTTGCCATGGATTTCGATACAGCAGGACTCGAAGGTTTCGGGTCACTGGCCCGCTTCAGCATGACCCGCATGGAGAAATTCGCGACGCGCCGTTGATCACGCGGGCTCAGAGTGACGGTGCCGGCCGTAATTTCAACCAATTCGGGCTTGGTCAGCCAGGGGCTGTTATTGGCCAAATTACGCAGCAGTTCTGAAACCCGCTCGTTGGACTGCGCCACGCCGGTGATCAGTACAACCAGGTCGTCTTGCTTCATGCTGTTGATGTACACCCCGTCGGGCAACTGCTTGACCAGTTCGCTCAGCAGGTACACCGGCATATTGCGGTTTCCCTGCAAATCTTCCACCGCAATTTGCCGCGCCTTGAGCGCGGCAATTTCTGACTGCAAAGTCGCGATATCCTTGATTTGCATTTCCAGGCGGGTGATTTCTGTTTTCAGAAAGGTGTTCTTGCCCTGCTGGTTTTCAATTTGAGCCCCATACCAGGAATACACGGCCGCGCCAATCAGTCCGCCCGCCAGTGCAGCCATGCCCAGCGTCGCAAAAAATACCTCGCGCCTGTGCTTGCGCGCAGTTTCCCGGTGCGGGAGCAGGTTGATCAAAATCACTGCGTGAACCTCCGCAACGCCAAACCGCAAGAGGTCAAATAAGAAGACGCCTCGCGCCGCATTTTCTTTTCACGCACGTTGTCGCCAATTTCCATGCCCTCAAAGGGATCTGCCAGCAGGCAGGCAAACGAGGTTTGCAGGGTGACGGCATCTGCCAGACCTGGCAGTGCGGATGAGCCACCCGCCAGCATCACATAGCCGACCTTGTTGTGCGGCGTACTGGTAAAGAAAAATTGCAATGCACGGCCAATTTCCTGCGCCAGGCTGTCCACAAAAGGCTTGAGCACGGCGGGCCCGTAGTCTTCTGGTAAATCACCACTGCGTTTTTTGCTCTCGGCCTCCTCGGGCGAAAAACCGTATTGGCGAACAATCAGTTGCGTCAATTGCGCGCCGCCAAAGGCCTGATCTCGCTCGTACAGGACTTCATCGTTGCGGAGCACCTGCATGCTGGTGGTCAAGGCGCCCACCTCAAACAGGGCCACCATGGTGTCGACCCCCTTGTTGGGCAGATTCTCGATCAGCCGTGCCGTGGCCAGTCGCGACGCGTAAGACTCCACATCGACCACGATGGGCTTGAGCCCGGCCGCCTCCGCCAGGCCTTGCCGGTCTTGCACTTTTTCCTTGCGCGAAGCGGCAATCAACACCTCTACGTCGCCACTGGAAGTGGCGCTGGGCCCAACCACACAAAAATCAAGGCTGACTTCATCAAGCGAGAAGGGAATGTATTGATTGGCCTCGGACTCGACCTGGATTTCGAGTTCGGCATCACTCATGCCACCGGGCAAAATGATTTTTTTGGTAATGACCGCCGAAGCGGGCAGAGCCATGGCGACGTTTCGGGTGCGTGTTCCGCTCTTTTTAACCAGGCGACGCACCGCGTCGGCCACTTCATCGAATTTCTCGACATTGCCGTCGGTGATCCAGCCATGGGCCAGCGGCTCAATCGCACACCGGTCAAGCACCAGATTGCCAGCCTTGTCACGGCTCAACTCCACCAGTTTGACACTGGACGAGCTGATATCAAGACCCAGCAAAGCGGGCTGTTGGCGGTTGAATAACGATCCCAAAGAGATCAAGGCGGTCCCCAAATGATGGCTAATATGTAGCCCTGCATACTTAAGAAATCGCTTGAATAGTAGCAGCAAGCCCTTTGTGCCGTAAGGATTTTTCCCGCTTCTTGCACCACAAACGTTGTCAAAAGCAGACGTTACAGACAGGCATCCCACCTACAAATTAGTGTAAACCAGCATCCATAAGTGTAAAAGTCTGCCATTTTAGGCGGCTCCTGATACGTCCGGACGGCCGGGATTTTTATATTGCTGGCGCGCCTTTAAGATAGCCCCCATGCCTTCCAAGCCATCTACGCCCTCCTCTTCCGACTCCAACCACAGCCGCGCGAAGCCGCTTTCCTGGCCGCGTCGGCTTGTCAAACTGTCTTTGTGGGGCTTGGGCCTGATGCTTGCGGGCGTCGTCGGCGGCGTTCTGTTTCTGACGGTCGCGCTGTCGGTGGCCTACCCCAATCTGCCGGACATATCTGACTTGTCCGATTACCGGCCCAAGCTGCCACTGCGCGTTTTCACTGAAGACGGCGTGATGATCGGCGAGTTTGGTGAAGAGCGCCGCAGGCTGACCCCCGTCAAGGACATTCCACAGGTCATGAAAGACGCAGTACTCGCGATTGAGGACGCCCGCTTCTTCTCGCACGGTGGCGTTGACTACATTGGCGTGATCCGTGCAGGCCTGGCCAATGTAGGCCGCGCCAAGAGCCAGGGCGCCTCCACCATCACCATGCAGGTCGCCCGCAATGTGTACCTGTCAGCCGAAAAAAGCTATACCCGCAAGATTTATGAAATTTTGCTGACCTTCAAGCTGGAGCATTTGCTGACCAAGAACCAGATACTTGAGATCTACATGAACCAGATTTTTCTGGGGAACCGGGCCTATGGCTTTGCGGCCGCGTCTGAGGGTTACTTTGGCAAGCCGCTCAAGGATATTTCAATTGCGGAAGCGGCAATGCTGGCCGGCCTGCCAAAGGCACCGTCGGCCTACAACCCCATCGTCAACCCCAAACGGGCCAAAGCCCGCCAGCTTTACGTCATAGAGCGCATGGAAGAAAACGGCTTCATCACGCACGACCAGGCCCTGGCCGCCAAAGAAGAAGAGCTCAAGATAAGAAGCGGGCCCGATGCAGGACGTGTGCATGCCGAATACGTGGCCGAAACCGTGCGCCAACTGGTTCACAACCAGTACGGCGACGAAACTTATACGCGCGGACTCAATGTCACGACCACCTTGCGCGCCACTGACCAGACGGTGGCCTACAAGGCTTTGCGAAAAGGCATCATGGACTACGAGCGTCGGCAAATCTACCGGGGACCTGAAAAATTCATCGATCTGCCGAGCAATCCCGAGGAAATGGAGGATGCAATTGACGACGCACTGGCGGACAACCCCGACAACGGCGACGTGATGTCCGCCGTGGTGCTGGACGCCAACCCGAAGCGGATTCTTGCCATGCGCCGCAACAGCGAAACGCTGGAGATCACCGGTGAAGGCCTCAAGCCAGCGCAGTCCGGCTTGGCGGCCAAGGCCGGGCCCAACATCAAAATTCGTCCCGGCGCCCTGATTCGTGTGGCTAAAACGCCCAAAAACACCTGGGAAATTACCCAGCTGCCTGAAGTGGAAGGGGCTTTTGTAGCTATCGATCCGCGCGACGGTTCCATCCGCGCGCTGGTGGGCGGCTTTGATTTTCAGAAAAACAAGTTCAACCACGTGACCCAGGCCTGGCGTCAGCCGGGCTCCAGCTTCAAGCCGTTCATCTACTCGGCAGCGCTGGAAAAAGGGTTCACCCCAGCCACAGTGGTCAATGACGCGCCGCTGTTTTTCGACGCCAGCGTCACGGGTGGCCAGCCCTGGGAGCCCAAGAACTACGCAGGCGACTTCGAGGGACCCATGAGCTTGCGAACCGGGCTGAAGAAGTCAAAAAACATGATTTCGATCCGCATTCTCCAAGCCATAGGCGCACCGTATGCGCAAAACTGGATCACGCGTTTTGGCTTTGAAGCTGAAAAACACCCGGCCTACCTCACCATGGCACTGGGCGCCGGCTCCGTAACACCGATGCAAATGGTCACCGGGTATTCGGTGTTTGCCAATGGAGGCTACCGCGTCAACCCCCTCCTGATCACCAGAATCACCGACCAGCGCGGCAATGTCCTGCTGGAGAGCCAGGCGCCCGTGCTGGACGAGTCGGCAAGGGCGATCGATGCGCGCAACGCCTTCGTCATGGACAGCCTGCTGCAGGAGGTCGCACGCTCGGGCACCGCGGCGAAGGCGCAAGCCTCACTCAAGCGCCCTGATATTTTTGGCAAAACCGGCACCACCAACGACTCAATTGACACCTGGTTTGTGGGTTTTCAGCCCACGCTCGCGGCAGCGGTCTGGATGGGCTACGACACCCCCAAGAAACTCGGCGACCGTGAGACCGGCGGCGGCCTGAGCCTGCCGATCTGGATCGACTACATGGAGTACGCCCTCAAAGGCGTGCCCGTCACCGAGTACCCGGCGCCTGAAGGCGTGGTCAACGTCAATGGCGAGTGGTTCTACAACGAATACGCCAAGGGGTCAGGCGTCAGCAGTATGGGTACGCAGGACGCGGCAGCCGCCCTTGCGGGCCAGCCAGCCGGGCAAGCCGGCGCCATCGACGTGCTGCCGCCATCTGATGAAAAGAAACGGATACTGGATCTGTTCAAGAACTGAGCAGCACCGGCAACGCGTTCCATTGACCACGGGCCCGCACGGGCCCGTTTTGATGGGTGCGCGCCGATGCTTACTTTCAGGCGGATGCCTTGAACACCAGGGGCTGACCGGCCTGTTCGCTCGAGTACCGCGACAAATTGGTAAAAAACTCGCTGGCGTCCTTGGTATCCCGCCACTGGCCGCTGTTGAATTTATAGTGAAATCCGCCTGCTTTGGCGGCCATCCAGATTTCCTGCAGCGGTTTTTGCAGGTTGATGATGATCTGGCTGCGGTTTGAAAAGGTCAGCGTGATCATGCCGCCGGTGCGCTGGTTGTCCACGTCCGCATCGGTCTCATCATTGATCCGGTCGCAGGCGTTCTCTATGGCCTTGAGCGCGCGCTCAGCCAGGTCTTGGTATTCAAGGTCCGTCATTACAATCCCGTTATGGTTTTTTCAATCCAAATTTTAGGCCGCCTTCACGCGCTGACTCGCCGGTATGGCCTTGTTGCGCTAATGGCGGGCGCGGCAACGCTGGCCGGCTGCGGCCAAAAAGGCCCCCTGTTTCTGCCGGTGCCGCCCGTCGTTCCGGCTGCAGCCATTTCCCCCAACGTCAATCCAGCCCCGGCACCGGCTTCCCCGGCCTCCGCACCTCCATGAACCCTCTTGTGAACCCCGTTGCATCGGCCGCACTCCCCGGCCATCCTTTTGTCGCCTACCGCGAGGACGTGCTTCACGTTGAAGACGTGGCACTCCCGGGGCTGGCCCAGGCGCATGGCACACCGCTTTTCGTGTACTCCAAAGCGGCCATGCTGTCGGCCCTGGCGGCCTACCAGCGCGGGTTTGCGGGTCGGGATGCGCAGATCTGCTACGCCATGAAGGCCAATTCCTCCCTCGGCGTGCTGCAGGTGTTTGCCCAGGCCGGTTGCGGCTTTGACATTGTCTCTGGCGGCGAGCTGGCGCGTGTACTGGCTGCAGGCGGTGACGCCCAGAAGATCATTTTCTCCGGTGTGGGCAAGACGCAGGCCGAGATGCGACAGGCGCTAACAGCCGGTATTGGCTGCTTCAATGTTGAAAGCGAAGCCGAGCTGGACGTGCTGTCTGGCGTGGCCAGCGCGATGAAGCTGCGCGCACCGGTCAGCATTCGGGTCAATCCGAACGTCGATCCCAAGACGCACCCCTATATTTCCACGGGCCTGAAGGGCAACAAGTTCGGCGTCGCCCACGAAGACGCGCTGCGCATTTACCAGCACGCCGCGTCGCTGCAGGGCTTGCAGGTCATAGGCATCGACTGCCATATTGGCTCCCAAATTACCGACGCCACGCCCTACCTTGACGCCATGGACCGGGTACTGGACCTGGTGTCGGCCATTGAAGCGGCAGGCATTGCGCTGGCGCACATCGATTTTGGCGGCGGACTGGGCATCAATTACAACGACGACACACCGCCCGCGGCCGACGATCTCTGGCGGCAGCTGCTGGCCAAACTGGATGCGCGCGGCTATGGCGGTAAAAAACTGATGATCGAGCCGGGCCGCTCGCTGGTTGGCAATGCCGGCGTCTGCCTGACCGAGGTGCTGTACCTGAAGCCAGGCGAGCAAAAGAATTTCTGCATCATCGACGCCGCCATGAACGACTTGCCACGCCCGGCCCTGTACCAGGCTTTCCACGCCATCGTGCCGGTCGCGCTGCAGGCCAACCAAACCATGGCGGCCACCTACGACGTCGTCGGTCCGGTCTGTGAAAGCGGTGACTGGATTGGCCGTGACCGCGTTCTGCGCGTGGCAGCGGGCGAGCATTTGGCCGTTCTGTCAGCGGGCGCTTACTGCATGAGCATGGCCAGCAACTACAACACCCGCGGCCGGGCCGCCGAGCTGCTGGTGGATGGCCAGCAGGTGCACCTGATTCGCCGCCGCGAAACCGCCCAGGACCAGATGCGCCAGGAGCAGCTGGTGGCCGGCTAGCGCCCGCAGGGCAACGGGGCGGGCGGGCGCACTGAAATCAGTGTTGCTATTATTTAAATAGCTATTAACGCCCGCTGCTTTTGCGCTGCAGCCTCTTTTTTCTTAAGAACTGCTGCAGGCGCCAGCCCAGCAGCAAGGCCACGATGGCGGCATACACAAACACTTCCGTGAAGTTGTTCTTGCCGGCCCGCATCCAGAAGAAATGCAGCAAGCCCAGACCGGCTATCAGGTAGACCAGCTTGTGCAGCCATTGCCAGCGTTTGGCGCCCATGGCCTTGATGGCGGCATTGAAGGAGGTGGCCGCGAGCGGGGTGAGCAGCAAGAAGGCCAGGAACCCCACCAGAATGAAGGGCCGCTTGATGATGTCCGCGATGATGTCGCCAACGTCAAAGCCCATGTCGAACCAGCTGTAGCTCAGCAGGTGCATCACGACGTAAAAGTAGGCAAACAAGCCCAGCATGCGGCGAAACCGCGCCAAAGCCGGCGTATTGCTGATGACACGCAGGGGTGTGACCGCCAGCACGATGCAGATAAAGCGCAAGGTCCAGTCGCCCAGGGCGCGAATCATCGCCTCCGCCGGATTGGCCCCCAGCTGGTTGGCCAGCGCACCGTAAAAGAGCCAGGCAAACGGCAGCAGACAGACCACAAACACCAGCGGCTTGGCTGCCGGGTGCAGCAACAACCGTTGACCGGGCAGCATCAGAAGAACTTCTTGAGATCCATGCCCGTGTAAAGCTGGGCCACTTGCGCTTCGTAGCCGTTGAACATCAGGGTCTTGCGCTTCTTGGCAAACAGCCCGTCCTCGCCAATGCGCCGCTCCGTGGCCTGACTCCAGCGCGGGTGGTCCACCGTGGGATTGACGTTGGAATAAAAACCATATTCCTGCGCGGCAGCCTTGTTCCAGGCAGTGCGCGGCTCCTTGTCGGTAAAGCGGATTTTGACAATGCTTTTGCCGCTTTTGAAGCCGTATTTCCAGGGCACGACCAAGCGCACCGGCGCGCCATTCTGGTTGGGCAGCACTTCCCCGTACATGCCGAAGGTCAGAAGCGCCAACGGGTTCATCGCCTCGTCCAGCCGCAGCGCCTCGACATACGGCCATTCGAGCACGCGCGAACCCACGAACGGCATGGTCTTGGGGTCGGCCAAGGTCACGAACTCGACGTATTTGGCGCTGCCCAGCGGCTCGACCTTCTTGATCAGCTCCGACAGCGAGTACCCCACCCATGGAATCACCATGGACCAGCCTTCAACGCAGCGCATGCGGTAGATGCGCTCTTCCTGCGGACTGAGCTTGATCAGGTCTTCAAGGGTGTAGCTTCGGGGCTGCTTGACCAGCCCTTCCACAGCGACGGACCAGGGTTTGACGGGCAGCGTAGCGGCATTTTTGGCCGGGTCGGCCTTGTCAGTTCCAAACTCGTAGAAGTTGTTGTAGCTGGTCGCATCCTTGTAATCGGTGACTTTTTCCATCGTCACGGCGCCCGCCACCGCTGATTTTCCGCCCGACAAAGCCGCCAGCTTGCCCGGCCGCTGCGTTGTTTGCGCCAGCGCCTGGCGCCCCGCCCAACTGGCCAATGCCGCGCCTGCTGCGCCGGTGGCCATCAGTTTGATCAACTCGCGGCGGCCCTGGTAGGCGCTTTGCGGCGTGATTTCACTGGGAATGGAGTGGTCGAATCCGCTGGTATGGGTCTTGATGCGCATGGAAAGGTCCTTGAAGTGTGCCTGAACGTTAATCTTTATACGCAGCCGATTCTCACAAGGATTCAACTCAAGGAATGCCCCTGCCCGCTACAAGGTTCCGTAGCTGTGCAGGCCCGACAGGAACATGTTCACACCCAGAAACGCAAACGTGGTGACGGCCAGCCCGACCAGCGCCCACCAGGCGGCCACGGTTCCGCGCAAGCCCTTCATGAGGCGCATGTGCAGCCAGGCGGCATAGTTGAGCCAGACAATCAAGGCCCAGGTTTCTTTCGGGTCCCAGCTCCAGTAGCCGCCCCAAGCCTCGGCCGCCCACAGCGCGCCCAGCACCGTCGCAATCGTGAAGAAGGCAAAACCGACGGCAATCGCCTTGTACATCACATCGTCGAGCACTTCAAAGCTGGGAAGGCGCGCCGAGATGCGCTTGCGGCCCAGCAAGATGGTGGAAACGATCAAGCCCGACACCAGCAGGTAAATGAGCCAGTAGTTGCTGTCGCCCGAAAGGGACTTGCGGAAAACAATCGGCACAAAACACAGCACCACGCCCAGCAACCATAGCGGCGTGAGTTTGTACCAGCGGGTCTCGTCGGCTTGCTGTTTGACCAGGTAGGCCAGCGACACCATGGAAGCCAGCGCGAACATGCCGTAACCGACAAAATTGGCAGGCACGTGTATCTTCATCCACCAGCTTTTCAGCGCCGGCACCAGCGGCTGGATTTGATGGGCTTCGCGCACCACCGTGTACCACAGCAAAAATCCGACGGCCGCACTCACCACCAGCATCACGAACGCGCCCAGTGCGCGGGTCTTGTACTGCTCTTCAAAGTAGAGGTAGAACGCTGCCGTCATCCAGCAAAACATCACAAACACTTCGTACAGGTTGCTGACCGGGATATGGCCAATGTCGCCACCGAGCAGATAGCTTTCATACCAACGCACCAGCGTGCCAATCAGCGCCATGCCCACGGCCACCCAGGCGATTTTGGAGCCCAGCGATTCGAGCGAACTACTCTGGCTTGAGCCGGCACGTCCGATAAACATACCCAGCCAGTAAAAAATGGTGCTCATGAAAAACAGCACGCTCATCCACAAAATGGCCGACTGGCTGGACAGAAAATACTTGAGCCAGAACACCTGCTCTGCCTGTGCCAGATCACCCTGGTAAGACGCGATACCCAGCAAGGAAAAACCGGCCACCAGCACAATCAGCAGGCGCAAAGGCCGCCAGAACCAGGCCATGGCAATCATGGATGGAATGGCGCTCAGCAAGATGCCTTTCTCGTACACGTCCATGTAGGTGCTGTAGCGCGCAAAGGCGTACAGAAAACCGCCCGTGACCAGAACGGCAAAGACCCAGTCCAGCACGTTACGCTTGACGAAATAGCCCTCGTTCATACTCAGCGCCGCGCTGCTGCGCCCCGCTGTCAGGGTGGTGGTGTTGACACTCGGATTATTCATAAACGCGCCTGCAATAGTTTCGTTTTCAACATCTCAAACTCCTTGTCGCCATCCATGGTTTTACGGTTGGTGGACAAAGCCATGGTGGCCTGGCTGCCGCCTGCAGCAACGGGCACTGAATCATCGGCATCGACCGCAGGGCGCGGCGCCAGCCAGACCCAGACGCGGCGATCGCGCACGTAGAGCATGGCAAATATACCCAGAATCAGGAAGGCACAGCCCAGGTAGACAATGGTTTTTCCCGGTGCGCGCGCCACCTGAAACACACTGGCCTGGACCTGCTTGAAGTCCTTGAGCTCAAACGCCATGGGCGCCGGGTAATGGTGCGCGTCTGACAGGCTCAGAACCATCTGGGACATGAAACTTTGCGTTTTTTCGTCTTGCGGCAGCGCCTTGAGCCCCGCCTGTTCGCGGGTCATCTGGGTCAGCTCCAACAGCGAGCCGTTCAGGATGCGAATCAGCACCTCACCGGCGCGGTCGCGCTCGGCTTCGGGGACGTTGTTTTCCATGAAGTCGGACATGGCCTGCAAACCTGCCGCCGCTTTTGCCTTACCCACCGCCGCGCTGTCGGTTCCGCTGCCCGCGAACAGGGCCAGCGCACGCGATGCCGAGGCCGCGAGTTGTTCGGCCAGTTCCGGCCTGTCGGTGCCCACCGCCTGGCGGGCATAACGCTGGACGGCCCGCTCGCGCTGCGCCGGGTCGGCCAGGGCAGCGCGCAGGCGCAGAAAGGTGTCCATGCTGCTTTCAGCATCGGCGGGAATGCGCAAGTACTGGAACGGATCTGCGGGCGTTTCGCGCACGCCCATCAGGTACACCGACGGGCTGTCGGGGCGGGCATCGACCTGGACCGGCAGCATGTAGTTTTGATACTCACGGGCCTGGCCCGAGGCATCGCGCAGCTTGTAAAGCACACTGGGGCCGACGTTGCGCAGCTCTTTATTGGTGGCGGTCTTGTTGGCCGCACCCAGGCGCGTGTCTATGGACTGGCGCAAATCGACCTTGCGCACATCTACCCCCGAGCCGCTGCCCATGCTGCCGCTGGAAGAAAAGTTTTCGACGTTGATGACCCGCAGTGCGGTGTATTCAAGTGTCATTTTTTCGGCGTCCGAACCTTGGCCGTTGCTCAGGCTGCTGGAGCCGCCGATCGTGCCCTGAATTTCAAAGGGCTTGCTTGCGGCCGCCATGGGAATGGCCTTGAGCGTGACGCTGGAGCCGCCATCGTCAAAGCTGGACTGGAAGATCTCGACTCCCCTGTGCTTCACCGGATGATTGACCTCCACCCGTGCCGGAATCTTGTCACCGGTTTCCTTGTCATGAATGACGATATCACTGGCAAACAGCTTGGGCATGCCTGTGGAGTAGTACTCCACGACGAACTTTTTCAGCTCAATCGAAAACGGCAGTTCCTGCAGCAGCACACCGCCGGGCTGGTTCAAAATCGCGGTGCTGGACTGTGTGCCCTCGGCCACCAGCAGGTTGGCGCGAAACGTGGGGTTGTTGTCGGCCAGCCGGTGCTGAACCGGTACATCGGCAATCAGGCCACCACCGGTAAAAATCGACTTGTCGCCCAGCCACATCTGCGCGCGCACCATCATGTCGCCATCCAGCAGACCACCCACGCACACCAGCACAATCGCACTGTGCGCGGCAATATAACCCAGCTTGTTGGCGGCGCCCTTTTTGGCGGCCACCATCCAGCCCGCATCGCGCTGCTGGAGCTTGACCTTCCAGCCGCTTTGCACCAGGGTTTGACCAATCCGGCGTGCCGCCACTTCGGGCGACTCGGTGAGTGCCCCCTCAGCGCGGTGGCCAAAGGCCTTGAGGCTTTGCTCGCGGACGTTTTCCTTGAGCTGGTTCAGGTCAGCCAGGATTTTGGGGGCGTTGCGGGCGATGCACAGGCTGGTACTAAGCACCAGAAAAGCCAGAATCAGCAAAAACCACCAGGCGCTGTACACCGTGTTGAGGCTGGTCAGACTGAACACTTGCGCCCAAAAGGGTCCGAACTGGTTCACGTAATTGCTCAGCGGCTCCTGCTGCTTGAGCACGGTACCAATAATCGACGCAATGCAGATAACCGTCAGCAGCGAAATCGAAAATCGCATGGACGACAGCAACTCAACGGACGCCCGCAGGGTGCGGGAGCCCCAGTTCACTTTCATACCTTCGGTGGATACAGTCATGCGTGAAATCGGGTTTGATGTCGGGTCAAAGGGGCTGCTGAAGCAAGCGCAGCAAGGCGAGGCAACGGAACTTGTCAGCAGAAAAACAAAAAAGGCGAATCTTCGTTAAAAAGACCCGCCGAGATGTGAATGCGTTTGCAGACTAAAGTTCAATACATCAGTGAATCTGCATGTATTATCATTGAAAAGAAGGCGGCCTGTGCAGCCCGCCCTCCTGGCTTAACGCAAGCCGGCAATGTAATCGGACACGGCGCGAATCTCGCGGTCATTGAGCTTGGCCGCAACCTGGTTCATCTGCAGGCTGTTTTTACGGACGTCGTCGCGGAAGGCCGTCAGCTGCGCGGCGGTGTACTCGGCGTGCTGGCCACCCAGACGCGGATACTGCGCCGGAAGGCCGGCACCGCTCGGGCTGTGGCAACCGGCACAAGCGGCAATCTGGCGATCCGCCACGCCGCCACGGTAGATGCGCTCGCCCAGCGTGACCAGGTCTTTTTCTTTGGCGAAACCGGGCTTGGCTTTTTGCGTTGCGGCCCAGTAGGAAATGTTTTTCATGTCGTCTTCGGACAGCATGGACGCAAAACCCTTCATGATGGCGTTTTGGCGCTTGCCGGATTTGAACTCCTGCAGCTGCTTGACCAGGTATTCAGGGTGCTGCTGCGCCAGCGTGGGGTTGACAGCAATGCCCGAATTGCCGCCCACGCCGTGGCAGCTGACGCACAGCGCCGTAAAACTGGCCGCGCCTTTGACAAGGTCAGGCTTGGCGACCTGAGCGGGCGCGGCTGCGGCCTCGCCAGCGGCAAATGACGACACGGCAGACAGGGTCAGCACAGCGGACAGCAAAGAGGTAGCAAGCAAGTTCATATCGGGGTTTTAATTGGTTTGGCGCACAATACTTTTAACGCCGTGATTTTACAATGCTTAGCGGCTTTGCCGGTTACCCGGGCCTTGCCGCGCCAGCCACGAGTCTGTCACAACTTGCTGGCGGATACTCTATCACCCTCTTTATCGCACGCCACCGCCTGCAACCGCCCTCCAGGGACTGCCCCATCATGACTTCCTCCACCTCGACACCTTCTTCCAGCCCCGCTGCAGCACCGGCCGTTCCCAACCCCAAGATCGCCATGGGCTGGCTGCACACGGCCAAGTTCCTCACCACAGCGCCCGAGCTCAAACACCTGCCCCGACTGGAAGTGCCAGAGATCGCCTTCGTGGGCCGCTCGAACGCCGGCAAGTCCACCTGCATCAACACCCTGACGCAGCAACACCGGCTGGCGTTTGCCTCCAAAACCCCAGGCCGCACGCAGAGCATCAACCTGTTTTCGCTGGGCAAACAGGGCGTGACCGACGCCATGCTGGCCGACTTGCCCGGCTACGGCTATGCAGCCGTCCCCAAGGAAGCCAAGTACCGCTGGCAGCAGGTGATGGGCAACTACCTGCAGACCCGTGACAACCTCAAGGCCGTGGTGCTGCTGTGCGACCCGCGTCTGGGGCTGACCGAACTGGACGAAATTTTGCTCGACGTGATCCGGCCCCGGGTGGTCGAAGGCCTGAAATTTTTAGTGCTGCTGACAAAGTCCGACAAACTCAACAAGACCGAAGCCGCCAAGGCACTGTCCATTGTCAGGCTGCAGGCGGGCGGCGGAGACGTCAAACTCTTTTCTGCATTGAAGCGGCAAGGCGTTGAAGAAGTTGCCCAGCACCTGTGGGACTGGGCGCATCCACCCGAAAAGCCGGTGAAACAAGCTAAAGCCGCACCCCACGTCGAAGAATCCGAAGAAATCGACCCACCCGCGCCCGCCGAATCCTGACCCCAGCTGGCGGTGCAGGGTGAGCCGCTTCATTTTTAAGTAAAAAGTGGCTTTTACGCATATAGGACGGGCGCAAGTCGCTATAAATAGCGTAGCACCATGATTGAAACCAGTTTGCACATCCTGCCGCACGGCATCACCCTGTCCTGCCGCAGTGCAGGCAGCCCAGGCCGGCCGGTGCTGATGTTTTTGCACGGTTTCCCGGAAGCGGCCTTTGTGTGGGACGGGCTGCTCGCGCATTTTTCGCAGCCCGAGCATGGCGGTTACCGCTGCATCGCGCCCAATCTGCGCGGCTTCGAACGTTCCAGCGCGCCCGCCGACGTGGCCGCCTACCGGCCCAAACACCTGGTACAGGACATTGCGGCGCTGATTGCGCTGGAGGGCGGCCAGCTCGAATGTTTGATTGCGCACGACTGGGGCGGCGCGGTGGCCTGGAGCCTGGCCGCCAGCGTGCCGGCCTGCCTGAAAAAGCTGGCCATCATCAACTCGCCGCACCCGGGCACTTTCTTGCGTGAGCTGCAGCACTCACCGGCCCAGCAGGCCGCCAGCGCGTACATGAATTTCCTGATCCGCCCCGATGCCGAAGCACTGCTGGCCGAAGATGATTTCCGCCGGCTGTGGGAATTTTTTACCGCCATGGGCGCAGAAGACGGCCCACACGCGTGGCTGACCGACGCCGTCAAGGCGCAATACCGGGCGGTCTGGTCCCAGGGGCTAACCGGCCCCTGCAACTATTACCGGGCCTCGCCCTTGCGCCCGGCCCGGCCCGGGCCGCCGCACCACGACCCGGCCGCAGCGGCCGTGACGATTCCCCGCGCCATGCTGGAAGTCCACCTGCCGACGCTGGTGATCTGGGCCATGGGCGATACCGCCCTGCCCCCGGCGCTGCTGGACGGACTGGACGACTTTGTGCCGCAGCTGACCCTGCGCCGCGTGGACGGCGCGACGCACTGGATCGTGCATGAGCAGCCCGCGCTGGTGGCGGCTTATCTGCAGGACTTCCTGCGCCAAGCCCTTGGGCACCAACGCAGACAGCTATTAAAACAATAGCTGTAGACGCCCTATCCATATGCGCTGGAGGCAAAAAATTCTTGAAATAACAGGCCGCAGCCAGGTGCGGCTGCGCTTCAGTACAGCGAAGGCTCGCCGTCGGGTCGGGTCTTGAAGCGCTTGTGGACCCAGAAATACTGCGCCGGCATGGTGGCAATGTAGTCCTGCAGGCGGGCGTTCATGCGGGCGGTGTCAGCCACCGGATCATCGCTGGGGAAATCGTCCCAGGCCGGCAATACCTGCACCTCGTAACCCGCCGGGGTCAGGCGCGGCAGCAGCGGCACCACCTTGGCCCGGCCCAGCCGGGCAAAGCGCGACAGCGACGGCACGGTGGCGGTGGGCAGGCCATAAAACGGCACGAACACCGATTCCTCCGCGCCAAAATCCATGTCGGGCAGCAGGTACAGCGGCTGTCCCTCACGCAGGGCGGCGACGATGGGCTTGACGCCCTCAACCCGTCCAAACAGGCGCAAATGGCCAAAGCGGCGGCGGCCGCGCAGTATCCACTGGTCCACCAGCTTGTTCGACTGGTCGGTGTAAATGGTGGTCGACAGCCGGGGGACCGCCAGGGCCACGCCGGCCCACGCCGCATCGAGGCCGACAAAATGCGGCAGAAAAATCACCGTGGGTGCCGTGCCCGTCAGCTCGTGCACGGCGCCGCTCAGCTGCACGCGCCGCTGCACCCAGGCCTTGGGCGCATGCCACAGCCAGGCGCGGTCCAGCCAGGCCTGCGCGAAGTAGATGAAAGTCTGCTGCGTCAGCTGGCGCCGATCGGCGTCGGAGCGTTCGGGGAAACACATCGAAAAATTGGCCTCGACCACCCGGCGGCGCGACCTGACCACGACGTACAGGACCCAGCCCAGCCCGGCGCCCAGCGCGCGTATCCAGGACAGGGGCAAAAAGGCCAGCAGCTGCATGAAGGCAATGCCGGCCCGGGTGCTCCACTGGCTGAAAAAACGGGACAAGGAACGGCGCATCAACGGGCGTCCTGGCGCGGTGTCTTGTAACGCGCGTAGCCCCACAAATACTGGCCGGGCTGGTGCAGCACAATGGCTTCGACTGCCTGGTTGATGCGCGTGACGGCCTGAAGCAGGTCGGATCTTCCGGCCGGCTCCAGACCGGCCACCGGCGGCCAGATTTTCAGCACATAGCCGCGCCCACGCGGCAGGCGTTCGCAGCTCACGGGCAGCAGCGCGGCGCCGTTTTGCACGGCCAGCCGCGCCGCCAGCGTCATGGTGTAAGCGGGCTGGCCCAAAAACGGCGCCCACAGGCCCAGCCCCTCGGGCGGCACCTGGTCGGCCAGCAAGCCTACCGCCCGGTTGAGCTTCAGCGCCTTGTGCATCAGGCGAATGCCGCTCAGGCTGGCCGGCACCATGCTGAGGTGGTGCCGGTTGCGGGCCAGCTGCTCCAGCTCAGCCAGCCAGGCCTTGCGGGCCGGCCGGTACATGGCCGTCAGCGGGCCATGGACGGGCCCGTACAGCTCGGCCAGCGCTTGCGGCCCGAGCTCAAAGCAGCCGCTGTGGGCGCCAAAAAAAATCACGCCCCGGCCCTGCGCAAACGCCTGCTCGGCATGATGCTGGCCTTCCACCGTTACATCGGCCAGACATGACTGCGCGGGCGGCCGCAGCCACAGCCGGGGCAGCTCGGCGACAAAGCGCCCCGCCTCGGCAATCGCCGGCCGGGCCAGGTCAAACGGCAGGCCGGCCTGCGCCACATTGGCCCGAAACTGCACACGGTAGCGCGGGCTCAGCGCCCAGACCAGCCAGCCCAGCGCGCCGCCCAGCGCCTGCAGGGAAGCCAGCGGCCAGACTGAGAAAAAACGAAATAACCAGAGCATGAAGGGGGGTGTTGAAAAATGGATTGAGCCCAAAACACGGCGTCTTATAATTAGATCGGTCGCCGAGTTACTGAACAACTTGCAGGGCGACATTAAACCAAACTGCTAAAGCGTTCGCCGAGGCACTCTCTGCCGGCAACGCGCCGACAAACCTCATGGAGTGTACGCAATGGCGAACGATTTTCTCTTTACTTCCGAATCCGTCTCCGAAGGCCATCCCGACAAGGTCGCCGACCAGATTTCCGATGCCATCCTGGATGCCGTCTTCAAACAAGACCCGCTCAGCCGCGTTGCCGCTGAAACGCTGACCAACACCGGCTTGGTCATGCTGGCCGGTGAAATCACCACCAACGCGGTGGTCGACTACATCCAGGTGGCGCGCGACACCCTCAAGCACATCGGCTACGACAACACCGAGTACGGCATTGACTACAAGGGCTGCGCCGTGCTGGTGGCCTACGACAAGCAAAGCAACGACATCGCCCAGGGCGTGGACCATGCCAGCGACGACCAAATGAACATGGGGGCCGGCGACCAGGGCATGATGTTTGGCTACGCCTGCGACGAAACGCCCGAACTGATGCCTGCGCCGATTTATTACGCGCACCGCCTGGTCGAGCGCCAGGCCCAGCTGCGCAAGGACGGCCGCCTGCCGTTTTTACGCCCGGACGCCAAGAGCCAGGTCACCATGCGCTATGTCGACGGCAAGCCGCACAGCATCGACACCGTGGTGCTGAGCACCCAGCACAGCCCCGACCAGAGCGAAACGCCGCATAAGATGAAGGCTTCGTTCATTGAAGCCGTCATTGAAGAAATCATCAAGCCCGTGCTGCCCAAAGAGTGGCTGCAAAACACCCGCTACCTGATCAACCCGACCGGCCGTTTCGTTATCGGCGGTCCGCAGGGCGACTGCGGCCTGACCGGCCGGAAAATCATTGTTGACACCTATGGCGGCGCCTGCCCGCACGGTGGCGGCGCCTTCAGTGGCAAGGACCCGAGCAAGGTTGACCGCTCGGCTGCTTACGCAGCCCGCTACGTGGCCAAGAACATCGTCGCCGCCGGTCTGGCCCGGCAGTGCCAGATCCAGGTGGCGTACGCCATCGGCGTGGCCAAACCCATGAACGTGACGGTTTACACCGAAGGCACGGGCGTGATCTCAGACGAAAAGCTCTCGGCACTGGTACAGGAACACTTTGACCTGCGACCCAAAGGCATCATCCAGATGCTTGATTTGCTGCGCCCCATCTACGAAAAAACCGCCGCCTACGGCCACTTTGGCCGCGACGAGCCGGAGTTCACCTGGGAGCGCACTGACCGGGCCGCCGCGCTGCGCCAGGCGGCCGGGCTGTAGACAGCTGCCAACCCCGCCGGCATGCACCGCACCATCTTTGACACTCCCATCGTCAACACGGTGTTGCGTGCTTTATCCCTGGGCTTTCTGAAGCTCACAGGCTGGCAGATCAAGGGCAGCCTGCCCCCTGGCGCGAAAAAAAGCGTATTGATCGCCGCGCCCCACACCAGCAACTGGGACCTGCCCTACACCCTGATGGTGGCGTTTTCCTTGCGCCTGACGGTCTACTGGATGGGCAAGGAGCAGCTTTTCAGGCCGCCTTTTCGCGGCCTGATGATGTGGCTGGGCGGCCTGCCGGTGAACCGGGACAAGTCCGGCAACCTGGTCGCCGCGTCGGTGGCCGCCATCCAGGCGGCGAACGGGCCACTGCAGCTGATCGTGCCGCCCGAGGGCACGCGCGGCAAAACGCGTTACTGGAAAACGGGTTTTTACTACATCGCGCTAGGGGCTGGGGTGCCCATCGTAATGGCCTACATGGACTACGACAAGAAAGTCAGTGGACTCGGGCCCGTCTTCCAGCCGACCGGCGACATTGAGGCCGACATGGCCACGATCAAAGCCTTTTATGTGCCCTTCAAGGGCAAAAATGCCCACCAGTTTCAAGCCGACTGAGCCTGAAGCGCCAGGCGTTCGCCGGCATCCAGCAAACCGGCCGAGGCCCTTTCAGATCAGCGCAGCGAGTCATAGGCACGTGGGCCCAGGCCGCACTTTTTATGCCCTTTTACCAGGCCGGCCAAACCCGCACTCTTGAAAAGTGGCTAAAACCCCCATATGATTAGCACTCGCTGGTATGGAGTGCCAACAAGCCTCGTCCAACCATCCAGCTAATGAACCTCCAATTTTTAAATTGGTGTTTTTTGATTTTTACAACCCATTGTTTAATAACAAGGAGCTCCTATGAAACTTCGTCCTTTGCACGATCGCGTAATCGTTAAACGCGTGGAAAACGAAACCAAAACCGCTTCCGGCATCGTCATTCCTGACAGCGCCGCTGAAAAGCCTGATCAAGGCGAAGTTCTGGCCGTCGGTCCAGGCAAGAAAAATGACAAAGGCGAGCTCAGCGCCATGGCTGTCAAAGTCGGCGACCGCGTTTTGTTCGGCAAATACAGTGGCCAGACCGTCAAGGTCGACGGCGACGAACTTCTGGTGATGAAAGAAGAAGACCTGTTTGCGGTCGTCGAGAAGTAATTTCTCGCTCTTTCACCATCCTTTTTAACTAAATCCGGAGAATTCACATGGCAGCAAAAGACGTCATTTTCGGCGGCGAAGCCCGCGCACGCATGGTCGAGGGTGTCAACATCCTGGCCAACGCCGTCAAGATTACCCTGGGCCCCAAAGGCCGTAACGTGGTGCTCGAGCGCTCTTTCGGCGCCCCCACCGTGACCAAAGACGGTGTGTCCGTCGCCAAGGAAATCGAACTCAAGGACAAGCTGCAAAACATGGGTGCGCAGATGGTCAAGGAAGTGGCTTCCAAAACCAGCGACCTCGCTGGCGACGGCACCACCACCGCTACCGTGCTGGCCCAGGCCATCGTGCACGAAGGCATGAAATACGTGGCTGCGGGCATGAACCCGATGGACCTGAAGCGCGGCATCGACAAGGCGGTTCACGCCCTGGTCGCCGAGCTGAAAAAAGCATCAAAAGCCACCACCACGTCCAAAGAAATCGCCCAGGTCGGCTCCATTTCGGCCAACTCTGACGAAACCATTGGCAAGATCATTGCTGATGCGATGGACAAAGTCGGCAAAGAAGGCGTGATCACCGTTGAAGACGGCAAGTCGCTGGAAAGCGAACTTGAAGTGGTTGAAGGCATGCAGTTTGACCGCGGCTACCTCTCCCCTTACTTCATCAACAACCCTGAAAAGCAGTCCGCACTGCTGGACAACCCGTTTGTGCTGCTGTACGACAAAAAAGTCAGCAACATCCGTGACCTGCTGCCTACCCTGGAACAAGTCGCCAAGGCCGGCCGTCCGCTGCTGATCATTGCTGAAGAAGTTGAAGGCGAAGCCCTGGCTACCTTGGTCGTGAACACGCTGCGCGGCATCCTGAAGGTTGTCGCTGTCAAGGCCCCTGGTTTCGGCGATCGCCGCAAAGCCATGCTCGAAGACATCGCTGTCCTGACCGGCGGCAAGGTCATCGCTGAAGAAGTCGGCATGTCGCTTGAAAAAGTGACGCTGGCTGACCTCGGCCAGGCCAAGCGCATCGAAGTGAGCAAAGAAAACACCATCATCATTGACGGTGCAGGTGCTGCTGCGGACATCGAAGCCCGCGTCAAGCAAGTGCGTGTTCAGATCGAAGAAGCGTCGAGCGACTACGACCGCGAAAAACTGCAAGAGCGCGTGGCCAAGCTGGCCGGCGGTGTTGCAGTGATCAAGGTTGGCGCTGCCACCGAAGTCGAAATGAAAGAAAAGAAAGCCCGCGTCGAAGACGCCCTGCACGCTACCCGCGCTGCAGTGGAAGAAGGCATTGTGGCTGGCGGCGGCGTGGCATTGCTGCGTGCCAAGCAAGCCGTTGGCACCATCAAGGGCGACAACGCTGACCAGGACGCTGGCATCAAGCTGGTGCTCCGCGCCATCGAAGCGCCACTGCGCGAAATCGTTTACAACGCAGGCGGCGAAGCCTCTGTGGTGGTAAACGCCGTGCTGGCCGGTTCGGGCAACTACGGCTTCAACGCTGCCAACGACACCTACGGTGACATGATCGAAATGGGTATTCTGGACCCCACGAAAGTGACCCGCACGGCTCTGCAGAATGCAGCGTCCGTCGCATCGCTGATGCTGACGACCGAAGCCATGGTGTGCGAGTCTGCCAAAGACGACGCACCTGCTGGCGGCGGCATGGGCGGCGGCATGGGTGGAATGGGCGGCATGGGCGACATGGGCATGTAAACGACGAAAATGCGGGGACGGATACCGGGGTTTAGAAAAAATCCCGGGCGTAGACCCCCATTTTCCGGGCTGCCCAAGCCAACAAAAAGGGCCGCAGTGCGCAAGCACTGCGGCCCTTTTTCATGGGCGCGCGCAAACGGTCAACTCAGAACGAACTGGCGCCCTGCGCCGGCATGCGGTCAGACGCGGGCTGAACCCACCAGTAAATCAGCAGCAGCAAGCCGATGCCGGTCAGCATCAGCAGCTGCCACCAGCCGCTTTTTCCGATGTCATGCAGACGGCGCGCGCCCACCGCCAGCGCCGGCAACAGCAGCGCCAGATTCACAAGTGAACCAAACTTCTCGCTGACCATGGCCGCCGCAATAGACATCAGCAGCTGGAACAGGAAAAACCACCAGAATTCAGAGCGCGGTGCGCGCCCCGAAAATGTCGCGTAGTTGCGCAGGCAACTGGAAATGGCTTGGCTGAAATTCATGGTCTCTATCCTCCTCAGGATTGATTCATACAGGGTCAATTCCCCGCACCATGATAGGCCGGCGCCGTGACAGCGCGGCGCCGACTTTATCGCAAACGCTGCAACAAACCGGCGGTCGAGCCATCCAGCCCTGACAGATCGCCGCTTTGCAGCCGTGGCTCAATGTCCTTGGCCAGCACCTTGCCCAGCTCCACGCCCCACTGGTCAAAGCTGTTGATGCCCCAAATCGAGCCGCTGACAAACACGCGGTGCTCCTGCAGCGCAATCAGCGCGCCCAGGCTGGCCGGGGTGAGCCGCTCCAGCAGCAAAAAGGTGCTGGGCCGGTTGCCCGGAAAATGCCTGTGGCCGCCCGCATCGGCCCGGCCCTGCATCAACGCCTGCGCCTGCGCCAGCACATTGGCCAGCAACTGGTCGTGGTGGCCCGGCAAGTCGTGCCCGGCCTGCTTGACCGCGACAAACTCGACCGGCACCACAGTGCTTCCCTGGTGCAGCATCTGAAAATAGGCGTGCTGGCCGTTGGTGCCCGGCTCTCCCCACAGTACCGGCGACGTGGCAAACGGCAAGGCCTGACCCTGCAGGTCCACGCGCTTGCCGTTGCTTTCCATTTCGAGCTGCTGCAAATAGGCCGGAAAACGGCGCAGCGCGCTGCTGTAAGGCGCAATGCTGCGGCTGCGAAAGCCGTGAAAGTTGCGGTACCAGACGTCAAGCAGGCCCAGCCGCACCGGCAAGTTGTGCGCGAGTTCTGCGGTGCGAAAGTGCTCGTCCATGGCATGCGCGCCGGCCAGGAACTCCCTGAAACCCGCCGCACCAATGGCCAGGGCAATCGGCAGGCCAATCGCCGACCACAGCGAATAACGCCCGCCCACCCAGTCCCAGAACCCGAAGGTGGTGCTGATGCCGAACGCATTCGCCGCCGCGACGTTGGTCGTCAGCGCGGCAAAATGCCGGCCCACGTCTTGCCCGCCCTGCGCCTCAAACCAGGCCCGGGCCGAGTGCGCATTGGTCATGGTCTCGGTGGTGGTGAAGGTTTTGGAAGCAATCAGAAAAAGCGTGCTGGCGGGCTTGAGCTGCGCCAGCACGCTGGCCAGCTCCTGGCCATCGACGTTGGAGACAAAGTGAAAGCGCTTGGACGGCGCGGCAAATTCGCTCAGCGCCCGCACCGCCATTTGCGGCCCCAAATCAGAGCCGCCTATGCCAATGTTGACGATGTCGGTGATGGCGTCATCAGCCCGCACCTGCTCGGCATAGGCCAGCATGGCGTCCAGCGTGGTGTGCACCTGGGCCAGCTCGGCGCTCAAATTTGCTATGTTTTTTGTAGCTACTTGCACCCGTTCGTATTGCGCTAGAGGCGGATTTCTTAATAAAAAGTGCATCACGGCACGCTGCTCGGTGCGGTTGATGGGTTCGCCGGCAAACATCGCATCCCGATGCTGCTCCACGCCACATTGCCGCGCCAGGTCCAACAGCAGCGCTTCACTATCGCCATCGATCAGGTTTTTGGACAAGTCCGCAAACACATGCGGTGCGTCCTGGCTGAAGCGGGCAAAGCGCTGAGGGTCGGCGGCAAACGCCGCCTTCAGGTCAAAGTTTTTACCAGAGGCCTCAAACAAGGCGTGCAGCGCGGCCCAGGCCGGGGTGTGGTCACAGCGCAGGCGGCTCATGCGGCGGCCTGCGCAGCCAGCATCAGCTGCTCCAGCTTCACGGCATCAAGCACAAACCCGCGTATGCCCTCGGCCAGCTTTTCGGTCGCCATGGCGTCGTCGTTGAGCGCGTAACGGAAACCGGCTTCGTCAAAATGCACGGCCGGCAAGTCCAGCGCCGCCGCCGCTCCAGCGTCCAGCGCGCGCGCCAGCGGCGCTTCGCTGGCGGCCAGTTGGGCCAGCAGTTCGGGGCTGATGGTCAGCAAGTCGCAGCCCGCCAGCGCCGTGATCTGACCCACGTTGCGAAAACTCGCACCCATGATTTCGGTGGCAATGCCAAAGTGCTTGTAGTGGTTGAAGATCTCGCGCACCGACTTCACGCCAGGGTCGTTGGCGCCGGCATGTGCCGCCTCGTCCCAGGCGCTGCCTGCCGACTTTTTGTACCAGTCGTAAATACGGCCCACGAACGGGGAAATCAGCTGCACCCGGGCCTGGCCACAGGCCACCGCCTGGCAAAACGAAAACAGCAGCGTCAGGTTGGTATGAATGCCGCGCCGCTCCAGCTGCTCGGCGGCCTGAATGCCTTCCCAGGTGGCAGCCACCTTGATCAGCACGCGGTCAAGGTGAATGCCCTCGGCCTGGTAAAGCGCGATCAGGCGCTCGCCGCGTGCCACGCTGGCGGCGGTGTCAAAGCTCAGGCGGGCATCGACCTCGGTCGAAACCCGGCCCGGAATAATCGACAGGATCTCGCAGCCAAAGCGCACCAGCAGCCGGTCCATAACCTCATCCAGCGCTCGGCCCTTGAAACGGCTGACCGTAGCCAGCAGCAGCGGCTGGTAATCGGGCTTTTGCACCGCCTTCAGAATCAGCGACGGATTGGTGGTGGCGTCCTGCGGCTTGAACTGGGCCAGCTGTTTGAAATCGCCGGTATCAGCCACCACGGTGGTGAGCAGTTTCAGGGAATCGAGTTGGTTCATGGCAGGCGCGCCCGGCAAAGGCGCGAAGTTCGTTCAAATGGGGCCGCCCCGCGAAAACGCAGGGACATCCGCGATAGAGTTACCATTATGCCAATAGAATATGAAACTTAATTACCAAAACAAGTTTTCACCATGAGCTTTGACCTCATCCTGTTTGGCGGCACCGGTGATCTGGCGTGGCGCAAAATCATGCCAGCCCTGTTTCAGGCCTTTCGCCACGGCTCCTTGCCGGCCGGCGGCCGCATTGTGGGCGTGGCGCGCGACGACTTGTCGGACGACCAGTACCGGGCCCTGATCAAATCCCGCTTTGACCAGGTCGAGCTGGCCAAGCGCCCCAGCGACGAGGAGTTTTCGCGCTTTGCGGCGCTGCTCGGCTATCTGCGCATGGACCTGTCCAACCCGGCCGACTATGCGCAGCTGGCCGCCCGGCTGCAGCAGCGGCCCGCCGATGTGGTGGTGATGTACCTGGCCACCGCCCCTGGCCTGTTCACCACGGTGTGCGAACAAATCGCCGCCGCCGGGCTGAATGGCCCACAAACCCGGGTGGTGCTTGAAAAGCCGCTGGGCCACGATTCCGCCTCGAACCGCGCCATCAATGCATCCGTGCGCAGCGTGCTGACCGAGCAGCAAATCTTCCGCATCGACCACTACCTGGGCAAACCGTCGGTGCAAAACCTGTTTGCCCTGCGCTTTGGCAATTCGCTGTTTGAGCCGCTGTGGCGGCGAGAGCACATTGCCAACATCCAGATCACCATTGCCGAAGAGCTGGGCGTGGAAAAACGCGGCGCTTTTTACGACAGCACCGGCGCGCTGCGCGACATGGTGCAAAACCACGCGCTGCAGCTGCTGTGCGCCGTGGCCATGGAGCCGCCCATCAACGCGCACGCCGACGCCATCCGCGACGAAAAGCTCAAGGTGCTGCGCTCGCTCAAACCCTGGGCGCCCGAGACCCTGCGCCAGCACGTGATTCGCGGCCAGTACGCAGCGGGCACCATCGACGGCGAGGCGGTGCCGGCCTACCGCGACGAAATTGGCGTGGACCCGCACAGCCGCACCGAAACCTTTGTCGCCCTGCGCGCCGAAATTGCCAACTGGCGCTGGGCCGGCGTGCCGTTTTACATCCGCACCGGCAAACGGCTGGCCGGCCGCGACGCGCACATCGAGGTCAACTTTCGCCCCGCGCCCCATGCCATTTTCAAGTCGCCGCTGGCCTGCTCGAACGTCGACAACCGGCTGGTCATCAACCTGCAGCCCAAAGACGGACTGGAGCTGCACTTGCTGGCCCAAGGCGCCGACCAGCGCCAGGGCACGGGCACCAGCCGGGGCACACCGACCCTGGCGCCGGTGCAGCTCGACCTGGATTTCGACAAGCGCTTTGGTTCTGAGCGCGTGGGCGCCTACGAACGGCTGCTGCTGGACGTGATTGCCGGGCGGCTCAACCTGTTTGTGCGCAGCGACGAGCAGGAAGAAGCCTGGCGCTGGGTCGAGCCGATTCTGGACGCCTGGCGCCACGACAGCACCGGACCACGCCCCTACGCATCGGGCACCTGGGGACCCAGTGCGTCCAGCGCCATGATCGCCAAAGACAACTACTGCTGGAGTGAAGAAAGCTAGCATGCTGGACCGAATCAAAGCCTCCCTGCCCTCGCTGGCCCCCGCCGAACAGCGCGTGGCCCGCCTGGTGCTGGCGGATCCGCGTGCATTTGCCAACCTGCCGATCACCGAGCTGGCCAACCGCGCCCATGTCAGCAAGCCTACCGTGGTGCGCTTTTGCCGCAGCGTCGGCTACGACGGCCTGTCGGACTTCAAGCTCAAGCTGGCCGGTAGCGTCAGCGAGGGCGTTCCCTTCATTCACCGCAGCGTCGATGTAGACGACAAGACCGGCGATGTACTGGTCAAGGTGATCGACAACACGGTGGCCGCATTTTTAAAGTACCGCAACGACGCCAGTCCGCTGGCATTTGAAAAAGCCACGCAGGCGCTGCTGGCGGCCTACAACACCGGCAAGCGCATTGAATTTTTTGGCGTTGGCAACTCCGGCATCGTGGCGCAGGACGCCCAGCATAAATTCTTCAGGCTGGGCATCAACAGCATTGCCTACAGTGACGGCCACATGCAGGTCATGAGCGCATCGCTGCTGGGCCCGGGCGACTGCGTGGTGGTGATTTCCAACTCGGGCCGCACGCGCGACCTGATGGACGCCTGTGACATTGCCCAAAAAAACGGCGCCACCACCATCGTGATCACCGCCACCGGCTCGCCGCTGGCCGCTGCCGGACACATTCATCTGGCCGCCGACCACCCCGAGGGCTATGACCGCTACAGCCCCATGGTGTCCCGCCTGATGCACCTGATGATTGTTGACATTCTGGCCACCTGCGTGGCGCTGCGCATAGGCGCCAAGCTGCAGCCGCTGCTTAAAGAGATGAAAAATAATTTGCGGAGCAAGCGTTACGCGTGAATCCAGCCCCAAAACCACGCCTGTTGATCAGCGTGGCTGGAGATACTGCGGCATATGCGTTTGCACCAGCTGCTCAACCATATCGGCCTGCAAAACGTCTTTGCGCCGCTTTTTAGGGTCTCGGTCTGGCGACAAAGAAATCATTCTCTTGATAGCAATGAAGGTCAACGGGTTCATGGTGTTCATCACGGCCATGTGACCTGTTTGGGAAACAATGACCTGACTAAATCGTTGCGCGCTTAAAATTTTATCGGCCCCTGCCACCTGAACAGCCCACAAATCATCCTCGTTGGCACTCATCCGAAACGGGTGTGGGTCTCCGTCTTTGGCGATACGGCGAATCACGTCCACCTCGAACCCGGTCGCATTGATCGCCGTCTGCTTCTGGTCTGGCATGACCCTGAAAGTGGGGTCTGCTTTTTGGAGCGCCCCGATAAACGAGCTGTCCATGCGGCGCATGTGTGAAACAAAAGACAGCCGCTTTCGGCTATCGAACAACAGGTCAATGTCCTGCGTGGCCAGTGCGTCTGACATAAAGCGCACACCGCAGGCACTTTCATACGCATACAGCGCGTGCGTTCCAATCGTCAAAAAATGATCCTGAAGACCCGCGGCCTCCAAAGCATTCAGTGTTTTGATGACGATGCCAGGCACGCGGCCAACGCGCAGTGCTTTATTCAAGCGTTGCTGATCATGCGCCGCGCTGGTCAGCGAGGCCAAACGGCTCGCTGCACCGGCTTTGCGTGCCTTGAAGCGCTCATATATTTTTTCGTTCTCTGCGCTGCGCGGCCCCAGCGATTTTTGCGCGCCCCCGGTAGATTCACGAATCAAATAATCGGTGTTTCCTTGCGTGCGCCAAAACATGGACCCACGCACTTCAGCAAACTCCGCCTGGGCGCGGCGAAGCTCCAGGAAAACAGTTTCAGCATCGATGTATTGCCGGGTTTGATTGGGCTGAAGCTCAAGGAGAGGATTCATTTTCAGGTGATTTCAGCAAAATGGCTAATTTAGCCTGAAACTCATTACAAATCAATAGGTTAGCTTATATCTTCACACCAGCGGCAGCGAGCGCTCCACAATGCCGGCAAACAGCGCCGCGCCCAGCGGCAGCACGCTGTCGTTGAAGTCATAGCGGCTGTTATGCAAGAAGTGGCTACCCACGCCGCCCATGCTGCCGCCCCGGCCATCGGGAATCTGCTCGCCCTGGCCCAGGCGCAAATAGGCGCCGGGCTTGTGCCTCAGCATGAAGGAAAAATCTTCGGCGCCCATGCTGGGCTCCAGATTCCGAACCACGTTCTCGGGACCCACGAGCTGGTCCGCGACGCTGGCCGCCAGCAAGTACTCGGCCGGCGTGTTGATGGTAGCCGGGTAAATACGTTCGTAGTGCACGGTGGCCGTGGCGCCAAAGCCCTGCGCCACCCCGGTGCACAGCTCTTTCAGGCGGCGCTCGACCAGGTCTTGCACCTCCGGTCTGAAGGTACGCACGGTGCCCACCAGCGTGGCGTGGCCAGGCACCACGCTCATGGCGCCGGGGTCGCCGGCCTGCATGGAGCAAACGCTGATCACGGCGTTGTCCATGGCCTTGACGTTGCGCGACACAATGCTTTGTACGGCCGTGATGATGTGCGCGGCCACCAGCACCGGGTCAACCGTGAGGTAGGCATGCGCGCCATGGCCGCCCTTGCCGGTAATCTCAATCGTGATGCGGTCGGCGGCGGCCATCATCGGGCCGGGATTGATGCCTATGGTGCCCGGCGGCATGGCGGGCCAGTTGTGCATGGCATAAATCGACTGCACCGGAAAGCGTTCAAACAGCCCGTCCCTGATCATCGCGTCGGCCCCGCCCCGCCCCTCTTCGGCGGGCTGAAACACCAGCACGGCGTCGCCAGCAAAGCGGCGCGTTTCGGCCAGATAACGGGCAGCGCCCACCAGCATGGTGGTGTGGCCGTCGTGGCCGCAGCCATGCATCAAGCCGGATTTGGCAGATTTCCAGCCAAATTCGTTGCGCTCGTTCATGGGCAGCGCATCCATGTCGGCCCGCAAACCCACCATGGGTCGCAGCTCGGAAGTCAGCGCAGACTTGAAAGCCGCGCCGGTTTGCTGGCCCCGAATGACCGCGACCACGCCGGTTTTGCCGATTCCGGTGTGCACCTCGTCCACGCCGCACAGCCTGAGCGCGTGCGCCACCCGGCTGGAGGTGTAGACCTCTTCAAAGCCGAGTTCGGGGTGCGCATGCAGGTCGCGCCTGAACGCGGTCAGTTCCGGGTGAAATTGGGTGATTTGTGCAAAAGCGCGGCCGTTGGCGCGCAGGCCGGGCGCGCGCACGGGCGCCCCGGAAGGGGACGGCAGGGGGTCGGGGTCAATCACAGGAGGCCTCATGTTGTTCCTTGCCAGGGCGCCATTGGCCCGAGCGTGTGACGTCATCTTCGCCCAAGACATTCAAAAATGGTGAAGAGACCGCTATTTCTGTTGCGCCGAGGCCGCAGGGCGTGACGGTCCATCGTCGAAAAAGCGCAGTCATGGATTGCCACACTTCGTTCGCAATGACAGCAGTAGATGGCGCCGGTTCATGTTTGCCGCCATTGGCAGGTGCAGCCAGAATGCACGGTGATGCGGATTCCAGATTCGTCTGCATGGCCTGCCGGCACCTACGCAGAAGGATTCGGGAATAAAAAACCAATTAAAAAACCCCACCGTGTTGCCACGATGGGGTTTTTTGTTTCTGATTTAACCGCTAGCTTACGCTAGCTGAAAAATTAGAACGTGTGGCGAACGCCGGTAGCGAAGTTCGTAAGTTTGGTGGTGGTAGCAGCATTCTTGCTCTCAACTTTGGTAGCTTCGTAGCCAGCGTACACGGTGGTGCGCTTGGACAGGTTGTAAGTACCAACCAAGCTCGCGCCGGTGCCCTTGTTGTTGGCGTTGAAGCCTTCGCTCTTGGAGTTGCTATAACCAGCAGCGATAGCAGCAGCGCCAAACGGAACGCTCACGCCCACTTGGTACTCTTTGTCTTTCAGACCGGTGGTTTTGGCTTGGTTGTAGCTACCAACCAGCTTGGCCATGCCGAAGTCATACGACGCGCCGACCAAGTTGTACTTGATTTTGTTATCGCCAGCAGGAGAGGCAGTTTTCTCTTCTTGATAGCCGTAACCGACCAGCACTGGGCCGTTGGCGTACTTGATGTGCAGGCTCAGCGTGTCGGTTGCGTCACCGATCGTGTAAGCAGGAACTGCAGTAACAGCAGTAACACCAGGAGCAGCAGTAACGGCAGTAACGGCAGGAACAATAGTATTTTTGTTCTCGCCGAAAGCGTAAGCAACTTGGCCGCTGATGCCGCCGAAGCTTGGCGATGTGTAGCTCACGGAGTTAGAGGTACGGTTTGCGTAGTCTTTAATGCCGGTGTTCCAGACCGTGCCGGTGGTGGCCAGGTTGGAGTCATACATGTTGTTGGTTGCACCGCGCAGCGTGTCGTAAGCCGTGTAGTTACGGCCCAGATCCACAGCACCGAAAGCGCCGGACAAGCCAACGATGGCTTTACGCTCGAACAAACCCGTGTTGCCCACACCGGTGTCCAGAGCAAAACCGCTTTCCAGCGTGAAGTTGGCGCGCAGACCGCCGCCCATGTCTTCAGAGCCTTTCAGGCCCCAGAACGTGGTGTTCAAGTCGCTGCTGTTGATGCCAGTCTGCTTGACTTTGGCGGAACCGGTAACTTCTTTGCTGGTCTGAGCCAGGCTGGCGTCAAGACGGCCGTACAAAGTCACAGAAGATTGGGCCATTGCGGCGCCGGAAGCAGCGAGTACAGCCAGAGCGATGAGTGATTTTTTCATTTGAGAGTTTCTCCAAGGTTAAACATAGGGCTCCGGCGTGAGGACTGTTTCAGGCTTTCACCTTTGCAGCACCCCCAGAGACCCGGGCCAACCCCCTTTCGGGAAGTTGGGTCTATTGCACCAGACCGGGCCCGGTTTCGCAAAGGAATACGTTTAAAAAAGATTAATTCGTTGCACGTTCACAACAACCCAAAGCCGTGCCATGGCGCCAATCCAACGCCAACTCGCCCCACAAATGGGGTCATGGATTGCCGCACTTCGTTCGCAATGACAGGGGCAGACTGCACCAATTCATGAGCCGTGTGCAGTACGGAAATGGAACTGGCGGCCCGGTACACATCAACAATGATCGCCATGAAAAAACCCCACCGTGCTGCCACGATGGGGTTCTATTTTCCTGATTTAAGCGCTAGCGTGCGCTAGCGGGAAAATTAGAAGGAGTGGCGCACGCCCACTGCAAAAATCGAGCTCTTGTCTGAGGACTCTTTTTGCTTGACGTTGTTCAGGCCAGCGTACAGGCGGGTACGCTTGGACAGGTCATACAGACCCGTCAGGCTGTAGCCTTCGGCGTTGGTGGTCACGCCACCCGTTTCAGATTTGGAGTGAGCGTAACCCACGGCCACCGAAGCGGCACCAAACGGCACGGACACGCCGAGTTGGTATTCCTTGTCTTTGGTCGTGTTGTTTTTGGCTTCGTTGTAGCCACCGGTCAAGGCAGCGACGCCGAAGTCATACGAACCGGCAATCAGGTTGTACTTGTTCTTGTCCTGGGAAGCACCCAGAGCCGTCGCCTGCTTTTCTTCTTGATAAGCGTAACCGACCAGCACTGGGCCGTTGGCGTACTTCAGGTGCATGCTGAGGTTGTCAGTTGCCTTGCCACCGGCGTTGTTCACTGTCGCTGTAGTCAGGTTTTTGTTTTCACCCAAACCGTAAACAACCGCGCCACTGATGCCGCCAAAACTTGGCGAGGTGTAAGCGATGGAATTGTTAACGCGGTCCGTGTAGTCGACCAAGCCATTGCCCCAGACACCACCGGTGGTGGCGAATGCAGAGTCATATGCCTGGTTGGTGGCGCCGCGCAATTCGTCGTAAGCGCTGTACTGGCGACCCAGGGTCACAGCACCGAAACCGCCTTGCAGACCGACGAAGGCTTGACGACCAAACAAGGTGTTGTCTTGACCGCTTTTACCGTTCGAAATATCGAAGCCGCTTTCGAGGGTGAAGATGGCTTTCAGACCGCCGCCCAGATCTTCAGCACCTTTCAGGCCCCAACGCGAACCATTGAAACCGCCGTCGCCAACTTCCGTTTGCTTGACTTTCACACCGGCAGTGGTGGTGCTGGTTTGACCGACCCAAGCGTCAGCAACGCCATACAGGGTGACTGAAGATTGGGCCATTGCGGCACCGGATGCAGCGAGTACAGCCAGAGCGATGAGGGATTTTTTCATTGAAAGTTTCTCCAAAGTTAAACATAGAGCGCCTGCGCAAGGTGTTTCAAGCTTTCGCCTTTGCAGCACCCCCAGAGACCTGAGCCATCCCCCTTGTGGGGAACTTGTGTCTATTGCACCAGACCGGACCCGGCTGTGCAAAAAAATATTCAAAAAAAAGGTTTATTTGTAGCCAAAGAACAACAAACAAATCAAATTCCGTGGACTAAATGCGACACCATCGCAATACACAACCAGATTTGACGCAGAGGCCATGCCCGACATAGTGCATAAAACAAACACGCTAGCAGGGAAGCAAGCTGGTTTAACAACGTCCTATGCTTTTGGAAAAAAAGTTTAAAAAAACCAATAGGCACAAGCTAAAGCAGCTACTTAATAAATAGCAAATAATTATAAATACTGCGTTCAACGAACAAGAATTTAGCCTGCGCGAGGCGCCATCCACAGGGACTCAAGGACAAAGTAACAGCCTTTACGCGAAATTTACGAAACACGCCACCGTAAAAACACTAACGAGTTTCGAAGAGGCCCGTTCAGACCGACTCATCTCCTGCTTGCCGGCCTGAATCACCGTAGCGTTGCGCGCGTACCGAAAAAGCAACTGGCTGCCAGACTCAAACTGGTGCGCCTGGCGTCGCAATGTCCAGACAGCATCAAGGCGAGGAACACAGGTCCAACCCTTGAACAATGACAGCATTTTTTGTGCCAGCTTGAGCGACTTACGGCAACACTTGAGGCCCTCACCGCACCGACAGGCTGCAAGTGCTTCTGCAGGCTGTTGTTAGGGCACTTCGGCACTTCCTGGAGTGCACTCCATTGCCCATGCGCATTTATTTGGTGCACGACAAGCACCTCAATGGCGAATGCAGCTGGCAGGGAGGACCAAAACCTCGGACAAATCCTTGCTTAACTTACCCCCTTCCAACCAGTAAGAAGGGCTGAGAACGCCCATTTTTGGACAGCGCGATGTCGCTCCCACGCCACGCATGTCAAAAATTCGCGTTAAAACCCGACTGGCATCTTCGCACCATGACATGGCCTGCTGCAGTCCGATGCAAGCAGTCCAAAGAAGCTGCGCTTCAGAAGAAAAACTGCACCAGGAACCACCCCAGCGCACGCCTCCTGGAACATCGCATCGACCCGAAAAACGCAGGGTTTTCCCGTGTCGCGCAAGTGATACACCGGGTAGTAGCACTCTATACGGCTCGTAACAACCTCATTAATCTTCACCTACTCAAGTCGGCCTTGAGGACGCTTGGTTATTGTTTTAGTTCCCTTCAAATTATTATTCTTCGGAGACTCCATGAAAAAACTGACATTTGTTGCCACCGCAGTCCTGGGCCTGCTGTCCACCACGGCCATGGCACAAAGTTCTGTGACGCTGTACGGCATTGTTGATGCGGCTGTGGTTCACACCACCCATCAGGTCGGCGGCTCCAAGATCGCCGTGGATGCAGGTCAATTGGCCACTTCACGTTGGGGTATGCGGGGGAGCGAGGATCTGGGTGGCGGGCTGAAGGCGAACTTTGGGCTGGAAGGCACCTTAGTCAATGACTCGGGCGCAGCGGGAAACTTGTTTGACCGTCAGGCGACGGTTGGCTTGTCGGGTGGCTTCGGTTCCGTCAATCTGGGTCGCCAGAACATCCTGGGTGTCGATTCCATTGGTCTGGCTGATCCGATCAGCCTGGCACACGCGGCGACCAACCCCAACGTGGCGTTCAGTGCGCTGAATGCCGGTAGCCTTTACGGCGATTACGGCACCAGTGGCGCTGGCGCAGCTCAACTCCGGCAAAACAACTCGATCAAGTACCTGACCCCCGTGATGTCCGGCTTTGGTGGCGCACTGATGTACGGCTTTGGGGAACAACCGGGCAATTCATCCGCCAGGTCTTACGCTGGGATTTCGGGTTACTACACGGCGGGCGCGGCGGGTGGTGCTGCCCTGGCTTATGCCCAATTGAAGAACCAAGCCGACAACTCCACGCTGACGCTGTGGGGCGGCGGTGCCAAATACTCGGTGAATACTGCGCTGGAGTTGCGCGTTACTTATGCAGAAAACGAAGTAGACACGACCCAGCGCAAAATCGCGGTAACAGGCCTGGGGGTAAATTATTCGGTCTCGCCAGCTTTGACACTGACGGGTGCTTACTACAACACCAAACGATCTGGCGACGTCGCGGGTAAGGCCGACCAGTATATTGCGATGGGTAAATATGCCTTGAGCAAGCGCACCATTCTTTACGCATCGTTGACGCATGCCAAGGCAGGTTCGGCTGCAGCCCAAGACACCAGCCTGGGGCTGATCACGCAAGTGGGTAACACGACGGCGAACCGCACGGCATTAGGTATCCTGCATTCGTTCTAATCGAGTCGTTTAGCAGACACAAAAAAAGCTGCCAGAAGGCAGCTTTTTTTATCTTGAGCATGCTGAGTGGGCGGCCAAAACGCCGGGCGAACCCAAGCCTTAGCGGACCAAGAAGATGGGAGCGCTCTTTTAGAGGTACGCGATGTCGCTGCCGCACCACGCACTTCAAAATTTGTGCATTGAAAAATGACAGGCCTCTTCACCCCTGAAGGCGCCCGCGGCAGCCTGCCGAAATCGCCCCCCAAAAAGCCTATTTTCAGAGGAGTCCATCTCCTCTGAAGCTCACCCAGCGAGCGTTTTTTGGGACATAGCCTCAACGCGGAAACTACAGGGTTTCCCCCTGTCGCAAAGGTGATACACCGGGGGAAAGCACTCTTCACGATTTGTAGCAACCCCGTTAATCTGCAGCCATTAGAGCGGTTTTTGACACGCTTGATCGTTGTTTTCGTTCCTTTCAAATCACTATTTTCCGGAGACTCCATGAAAAAACTGACCTTTGTCGCCACTGCGGTCTTGGGCCTGCTGTCCACCACAGCCGCCATGGCACAAAGCACCGTGACCCTGTACGGCGTTGCGGATGGCGGCATTAATTACGTCAGCGGCCTGAAAAACGGGTCGTCTACAGCGATTGCCAGCGGCATCATGGAAGGTTCGCGCTGGGGCATGCGCGGCAATGAAGATCTTGGCGGTGGTTACAAGGCGATTTTCACGCTGGAAAGCCGCTTCGAGCTGGATACCGGTTCAATGACCAACAGGCCAGCGTCTGGTGCGCAGTTGCCTGATCGCGTTGCAACCACCGTTAACGCCAACTTGCCCGTTGGTCTCGCGGGAACACCAGCTGCACTCGGTGCCATCTCATCCATCAACAACGCCATCGGCACCAATGCATTTGGCGTTAACTTGGCCGGCAATCTGTTTGATCGTCAGGCTTTTACCGGATTGATCACACCGTTTGGCGCGTTCACCCTGGGCCGCCAATACACACCGGCCTATCTCACCACGGCAGCTTTCGACGCGTCGCAAACCCAGTCAAGTCTGGCAGCCGGCCAAGTTGCCAGCCTGCCAGCTGCGTTTGACATCCGCCTTAGCAACACGCTGCAATACGGCATTAAGACAGGCGGCATCACGGCAACATTGATGTATGGCGCGGGCGAGGTCGCAGGCAACAGTTCCGCAGGCCGCTTCCTCGGCGGTATGGTCATGTACAAAGCCGACGGTTTCTCTGTCGGTTTTGGTCACAACGAGAAGAAAAACGAGTTTGGCCAGAAATCTTTGACCAACAACGTCTTGGGCGGAACTGTGGACGTCGGACCTGGCACCCTGTACGGCCAGTACGCCACGATCAAGGATGAAAATCCGTCCGGCCTTTCGCCATTTTTCTCTCCCACCGGCTCACTGGGCGCACTGGCGCCCGTGTTTCAAAACGCCTACAACGCAGCATTCAGGCAAGACGCCAAACTCATGCATGTGGGCTACAAAGTCATCAGCGGTGCTCACACCATGGTGGTGGCGTACAACCGCCTCGATGACAAACGCGCCGTCAACGCTGATACCGATTCGTACGGCGCGACTTATACCTATGCGCTGTCCAAGCGTACCAACCTGAATGCCGTGCTGACGCGCTTCAACAACAAAGGCGCAGGACAAGTTGCGCCTGGCGGCAACGGTTTCCTGGGTGGCGTGACGTCATCTGCGGGCACGGACTCCACCAACGTGGCGTTTGGCATTCGCCATTACTTCTGATCGCCGGTTTCGGCCTTGCGGCCTGAGACGCCGCATTTGAAAGCCTCCTTTTTGGGGTAATGCCAGTCAGTTAAGAGCCGACTGGCATTTTTCTTGGGTATTTGGACGCCTTGTGCTTGACAACTCTTGGGCAAGTGCGAGGGCGCCGCGGGGGCAAGAGAAAAATGGCGGCTTGCTCG
>Ga0123337_10000789_pt1 | contig 47956 bp, 53 predicted proteins | sample frozenSSSSmetaG_FD_89792 | JGI IMG/M metagenome (GOLD analysis project Ga0123337, IMG submission 89792) | Glacier valley bacterial and archeal communities from Borup Fiord, Nunavut, Canada, to study Microbial Dark Matter (Phase II) -... | ecosystem: Environmental > Aquatic > Freshwater > Ice >... | reverse complement strand
TTGAGGCTCTCTATATGAGAGATGCCCATTCCGTAGTTTAGATAGATTTATTCTACATGCTTTATCACACTTTTGCTTCCGTGCACACAGTTCATCGATACTGTGTTCAACAAGCTACCACGTTCGTAACACCACTTGGATCCCATACCAGCCGAACCGGTCTCAATTTGCGCGACCGTTTTGATAACGGCGAGGCGGTCGGCTTGGGTATTGGCTATTAGAGCCAGAGCAATTGCAGCGAAGTGCTTGAATCCGTACATCTTGAACGAAAAAGATGAAGGAATGACAAGAGCTGGAGCTTCCATTCGATGTGCTAAAGAGAGAAAAAAATGGAATGCTTCAATCGGTCCCAACAGGGAAAAATTGCAGCTTTTATAAAGTTTTAAACATCGAAGTTTCAAAGTAATCTACTGAGATCTCAGGGGGATCCAGTCCCTGTCATCGTTGACAAGCGGGGAAGGCTAATGTCATGGCTCGAGGGAGCTTGGAGCTGAGATGGAATCCCAAGTACTCAACGCTTGCACGTAACTGGAAACTGCTAAATAGTTATATATAAAATCGCTGCGATCTTAGCGGAATGCCAAGATCACCAGTACTTAAAGTAATTAAACAGAGAACTAGTGCTATATCTTGTATGTACAAATACCTGGGGGTGCCAGCCCCCGGGTAGTACTTGTAAGGCATTTTCAGGTCAGCACCAAGAGATGCCAAGTAAGTAAATTTGCAGGTGTTATGAATAATGTGTAACATCCGTGGATTTTTTTCCAAGGTAGAGGCGGTCTTGAGAGGTTGGTTCGAGGCAGAAAGTTCAGGTATCACAAAAATTATTCTCAAGTATGCACCTTACAGTATGTGTAAGGTGCTGTATTAAGTTTGTAGAAACCAGTCACGAAGTAGATAGCACAGCGTCAAAAAATGAATGCAACAGAATGAATTGATTGAATTAAACTATCTGAACTATGAAATCGCATTTATAGTTGATACGACGTTTGTATGAGGGTTTAAGAACTCTCATGCATTGAGCCATCGTCTCCGTGAAATTCTCACATTTCACGGAGATCGCCGCCACCAACACGGAATCCCAATTCCTTGCAACAAAGTTGAGCATAAAACTTCTATATAAGGAAGTAACTACGAACTTTTAGAGAACTTCGTGAATCTTGGATCTTGGTCTAACGTCTCTGGATCGTAGGATCCAAGCGTGTATCGTGAAGCCTAATACCCCTAACCCGAAGATCACACACGGAACCTCTGGTTCCGGAGCCATCGTAACATAACGTCAGCACTAAGAAATGCTCAGCTGTGATTTGCCATTTTGAAACAGGCTTATTGATCCAATCAATTTTATATGTAATTAATTTTGGTGCAGGTCCATTTGTAGCGGCTTGTAACCTCCGTAGACTGCTCTATGGTGGAAGCGGTCTTGAGAGCTGGGTTTGGTTGGCGGAGTCACGGGTTCAGATATGATAACTGTCACGAAGGCTATTTTTAAGTATGTATGTTATTAGTATGGTTGAGATATTGTATTGAGTTGAGTATGAAGTTTCTATTTAAGGAATGTTTATTGATTTATATAGAGTTTCGGTGCCCAAGGATATACGGGATATACTTGATATATTCTCATATCCCATATATCTATATATCCATCACCTGACTTCTCATTCTGTGACGGGGTTCCTGCGTAACACGGCTCCCCAGCTCCTTGGCTCCCTAGCCTCAACAAAGCGCTCTTATCATCCTTAGCTATTTTACACTACTAAGGGCTTCTGCAGGAGAGCTAGCAATTAACTAATGTCGTAGCGTGTCACTTGGGGTTATATATTCAGAATATTCTGCTCTATACAGTGTTAGCAACGAGATGAGCGGCGCTCGCGTAGCGAGCGCATAAACCTAGATTGCATGGTTAGGAGTAGATAGAGTAGTAAATAAAAATATTATAACTAGAACATCTTATGAAAAAATAGAACGTGTAAATCAATTACATACTTAGGTGAATCTATCCTAACTATATAACCCTTAATTATTAACACTATTACTACTATTATTAACTTATTACTTAAGTAACTCATGAGTTTTAAGTTTGAGTTTAAGTTAGGGGTATGACCTAACTTAATGAGTTTGAGTTCATATAAAACTCATGAGTTAACTCGAGTTAAGAACCCTGATTTTCCTTGAGATTGTAGTATATGAGGGCCACGTCGTCAGACACTTACCTTGATCTACTCAATTCAACGTTCAAATAGTGAAGATCCTAATCTTCAATCATCGTCAAAACGCCTGATATCTTTGCCAAATCCAGCACTTGGCTAATCTTCCTCTTTACAAGACCGAAAAGCTGCATAGAGCTCTTCTGGGCAACGGCAGCGAATATTTCGCCAAAGGCCATCGACTCGACAACATTGAATTCACGGAGCACCGATGCAAAGTCATCGATGTGGGTAACAACCCCGCTTATACACTGCCAAAGAACGAGTTCCAAATCTTCAGGCAGGAGAGCGAAACCATGTTGGACGTGAGCATCATTGATACAGCCTATCGACGCCGCGGGGAAATCGCCGAGTGGCTGAAAGAGAAGCTTGATGCTGTCTTCGTCAACACGCATGATTTGAGAACCAGATTGAATGATGAGACGCCGAGAACCAAACTTGACATATTGAAGGCCGTTGACTGTGGAGCCAAGAACTTGTGTTATACTGCCGTTGGTTGGTACCAGACTTAATGGTGTTAGATGTTGTTAGACATGAATCATATGGGCATTCACGGCCAATAGCTGACGGCCACTGTTTGTGTTCATGCACGGAAGCCTTCATGCATAGAACACTGTTTGATAGTCTTCACTTCTTTATTTGAGGCTCTCTATATGAGAGAAGCCCATTTCCTACTCTAGATAGATTTATATGATATGCTTTCTCACTCTTCTCTTCCGTGCCCACAAGAGTTATCACCTTCTGCTTGCGACAGATGTTACGTTGAGATCGGCCCCGATATTTTCTTCAATCATTCTATCGAAGGTTAGGAGGATTACCTGAGGCCATGACATAGAGTTCGGATCGTGAAGTGAATATTATCTTTCCATTCGTGGCTCATTAGTCGACGAGGTTGATGCAGCACAGCACTTGGCGCCCTCTCCACCCTGTCTGCAAAGATAATCCTCTTGCATTTTGCGATGCAAGCTCCATCGACCCCAATATGATAGCCGCAGAGCGTGTACCCGCATTTTGTTGGAGAAATCTACTATCAAGGATACAACAAGAATCAGCAGCGGTACGAAGTGAATCTACGTCTGCGTCTTCCGATACGAACTGACCATCATTAGGTGCTAGACGGAAGATTCAGACTCCGTCAGATGTATGTCACTTCCAAAGCTTTGCTCATCTTGCCATCCGTTGAAAACAAAACTCAAAATATCATTGGAATTTCTTGAGTTATCGTTAATTATCATGATTAGCTCCTTGTGATGACAATGTATGACACTCATCCTGGAACTGATGCGAGGTGTAAGCATTCTTAGGTCTACTGTTCTTCACTGCAATACTTACAGCAGAAACAGACTGTCCACATATCTCGTTTATGAACGAACGCGCCCCAACAGACTCTCCGCCTCGAAAGAGTATGGAAACGAGGTCAATTGTGATAAGCAAGCTGGATGGCGAGAATAATGAATAAGCCTCACGAGTTTGAGCAGCGGAAATCAGCTGAGCAGAGAACGTACTGTTGTTATATTTTCTTTTATTTCATATATATCACTTAAATAACTTACATGAGAGAGTACCACATAGTTATGACTTGCTTTCGAGCTGACTGTAACGAGATGAAATGGCACGGATTCAGTCCTGGTTTGTTTAGCTATAAGCCACTCTGCGTCCATAACAAATTAAACATTTTGCAACTCACCTCACGACGACGTACGAGCCCATTCTTCTTCACTGCTAACTGCGAATAAATGACATTAAGCTCTTCGCAATACCTGAAAATATGTACGGTGATGTCCTCAACCAGTAATGGAACAAGGTTGAAAAAGCAGGGGTCAGGAATCAAAGGATAACAAATAAGGAAGGTGGCTGGGATAGCAAGGAGTAACGCTAGTACTGGCCACTGTAAACCCCGTTTAGCGTATTTCGCCGTTCGGTACATTTGCGAACCATAAATAAAGGAGCACTCCTCGAAGGTCGCAACTGGCAAGTGTAAATTTGCAGGTTGGTTCACTCCCCGTGGTTGCACTATCGTACCTGATTCACCGAAATGACTTCAGAAGCATCGAAGACAGTCTATAAGAACGCCGAGAATATATACAGCAGCGACCAGGAAACAACAAAGATTGTAGATAATAAGCACGAGAAGAATGGAACGAAAGACGTCGACTCTGGAGAAGTCGTCGGCTTCAAATCAGACGGCGCTGAACAGATCTACCCGCACGGCATCAAGCTCGCTATCATCATCGCCCCTCTGGCTGTGTCAGTCTTCTTGGTAGCCTTAGTAAGATAAGAGATCGATAGTCATAAGATTGTTTTCTTCTTGAGGAAGTTGACGAACGGCTTATTTGTTCTGGCAGGACGAAACGATTATCACAACCGCCATCCCCCGAATTACCGATGACTTCAACTCAATCAATGATATAGGTTGGTATGGATCAGCGTAGTAAGTTGTCCTTGCCCTCAAAATCCCCCTAAACCGTTAGAGACTTGAGTGCTCAGTTGAGAGACTCACTTCTTCTAGCTTCATGACATTCGCAGCTTTCCAACTCGTATATGGGAAGCTGTTTTCTTTCTACTCTATCAAAAATGTGTTTTTAGTCTCAATTCTCATTTTCGAAGTCGGCTCATTAATCTGTGCCACGTCTCCTACGTCAAGCGCCTTCATTACAGGTCGCGCTATCGCAGGACTGGGTAGTGCTGGCATTAATGCTGGCTTCATAATGTAAGGTCATACTTTTCTAATTGCAAGGATATCCACTTATTAAAGGCTAGTATCCTTGCAAACTCTCTACCTCTGGCCAGGAGGCCTATCTTCGTTAGCTCATACAGTGGCATGTATGGTGTCGCCTCTGTGGTAGCACCTCTTCTTGGTGGCATTTTCACGACTAAATTAACTTGGCGTTGGTGTTTTTATATCAACTTACCCATTGGCGGAAGTGCTTTACTGTCCATAGCATTATTTTTTCATCCTACGCCTAATGCAAGGACGCTGGCGAGCACGTGGCAGGAGAAGATTAGCCAGATGGATCTTCTCGGTACTGCAATTCTAATACCAGGAGTCGTCTGTCTCTTACTCGCACTTCAGTGGGCTGGCTCTGTATACAAGTGGAGTAGCTCTCTAATAATCGTCTTGCTAGTTATTTCAGCTATTGCTGCAGTGGTGTTTATCTCTATCCAGATCTGGAAGAAGGATAATGCCACAGTGCCACCTCGAATCATTAAGCAGCGAAGTGTGGCATGCAGTGCCTGCTACGTCTTCCATGCAGGAGGCGCTCTTAATGTCTTCCAATACTATGTTAGTACTCCTCATTATATTTCCTCTTACCATTATGCTAAGCTAAATAAATCTCAAAATACACAGCTCCCTATCTGGTTCCAAGCCATTCAAGGCGTTAGTGCCTTTGATTCTGGAATCCGAATCCTCCCTACAACCCTTGGCACTGTAGTCTTTGCCCTCATTGCTGGGATTGGCGTCTCAAAAACAGGCTACTACACCCCTTTCATGATCCTTGGCGCCTCTCTCTCCATCGTTGGCGCCTGCCTCATGGCAACATGGCAAATCGCGTCGCCTTCTGTGCAATGGATAGGCTATCAGATCATTTTTAGCGCTGGGGCGGGCCTCGGTATCCAGCAGGCTCACACAGCGGCGCAGACAGTCCTTGCTGCCACTGACGTGCCAACCGGAGCTGTGATTATGATCTTTGCGCAGATCCTTGGCGGCACGGTCTGGTTGTCTATAGCACAGAATGTGCTTACGGGTCAGTTGCTTAGAGGTGTTGTTGATGCTGTGCCGGGTTTGGATCCTAAGATCGTGCTGAAGACGGGCTCGACGGATTTGAGGGGTGCGGTTGGAGTGCAATTCTTGGATAGCGTGGTAGAGGTGTACAATTTTGCTTTGACGAGGACATTCTATTGTGGCGTTGGGCTTGCAGCTGTGGCTTTAGTCGCTGCTAGCGGGATGGAGTGGAAGTCGATTGAGAAGGCGTCGAAATCAGAGTGAGCAGTTTCTCATCAGAGTTGGCTCGAGGATCTGGGTTATTCCTCAAGACTATTATGCCAACGCGGATTATGACACGTTACGTGGAAACTGTTGAATAGAGGATTTAGGTTTGGTGCCTGTAGACACCTAGGGATTCTTTGTTTAGAGAATTCATGAGAATTTTCATGTGCATGTATGGAATTTTCCATGCATGACACACCAGCCTTTGAGCCCTTGTTTGAGGCTCTCTATAGTATGAGATCCCTAGTCCTGATTAGGTAGTTACAATCAATCACTTTTACTCAAATGATTCACTTCAATAGAAGCCTGCGATGCTTGCGGCCACTTGCGTAAAGCATCTGAAATTTGTAAACTTCAAATGAGCAACCTGATTTGTTAAGTTGAGAGTTAGTTGAAGCACCTAGGTCTTCCGTACGTGGGATGGGGGCGAGTTCATTGGGGTTCACGGGCGTTCGAGGCAATTACTTTGAATGGCCCAACTCTTTGGTATTGCCCCCTTTTCACTGCTGTAGGCTTTAACATCAAGCCATCAGCATAATCTACGATTGGTAAAATGTAGGCCTCATCTACAGGAGTCGTAGTGTAGTCCCAAATCCCAATATAGTGATCCAGTAAATTGCATTTCAGCTCCCTTGATGTTTACCCTCAAGGGAACAGGTACATTAATCAGCTGGTGTCTCCCCTTTCAAGCAGAGTGGCTTGTCTTAATATTCTGCATAAGAGTTTTACAGTGCCTCCCTCAAGCTCTCCTAGATAGTCTTCTCCACGTGGATCAACATGAGCATCAACTGGACAAGTATGCGCCGACTTCTAAGGTTTCCCGCATGACCCAGTTAAGAGATTAGTATCAAGTAATTGTCAAAAGCAGAAGAGTAGACGTAGTAGAAAAATGCAATGAAAGTAATTGATTAATTAACTATGCTATAGGCCATCTATTCCTTAATATAGATAGCAGTGACAAAGGCTTAAAGCGCTAATAGAAACTTGGAACTATCCATGCATAATGTGAAGATTCTCCTAGATTCTCATATTCTTGAGAATCCTCCGGTACCTCCAGGTATCAACCATCTATTCAACAGAAAGCCCTGCGCAACAGTGCATAATTCCGTCACATCATCTCCATTGAGCACACAGAAGGAGCGTCATGCTCGGGCATAACTTCAATTGCTCCTATATAGCAACACACACTCCCTCCTTCCGACGCAGCCCCCTACGGATTCAACGGCTCCTTCTTCAAAATCTCGCCCACCGGCGCCGGCATAACAGCGCCTTCCTCCGGCTTATTCTTCGCCTTGAAATCATCGCACATCTGCTCCATGGTGACCCACTCGACGCCCTCGTGGCTGTTGATGTGGTCGATGATGCGCTGGTGCATGAGCAGGACGTGTGGGCGACCCGAAACGTCCGGGTGGATGGTCATGGGGAAGATAAACTCGTCGTAGTTGGCATAGAAGTAGTCGAAGTGGTCCTTCCAGATGTCCTCGATGTCGCGCGGGTTCGTCCAGCCGCCGGAGAAGGAGGAGTTCTTGACGAACATCATGGGCGGCAGGTCTGGGGGATGTTAGCGTGAGTTCTGCGGAATGGCGTGGGTCGCTTGCCATCGATGTACCAGTTCCCCGGGATCTCGACGAGACCGGTCGGCACGCCCTTGATCAGCGGCTTCATCCACTCCTTGGCCTCCTTCTTATAATCGATCTTGGTCCAGGAATCGCCGATGCGCAGCCAATACATCTGGCAATCATGATGGCTCATACTATGATCGTACTCAATGCCATAACTGAGGAGCAGCTCGGCGCCTTCTCTGCTCTGCTCCCACCATGGTGCGACGCTGCCGCGCGGCGGCTTCCCGCAGAACTCCGTGAGCAGCCGGAACGTCTTGTCGAGCACGTCGCGCTGCTGCGCAAGCGTCATGTCCGCCGGATTCTCGTGCGAATACCCATGCAGCCCGATCTCGTGGCCCGTGTCGCGGATCAGCGCGCACTCCTCCGGGAAGGTCTCCAGGGAGTGCCCTGGGATGAACCAGGTGGCTTTGATGTTGTTCTTTTCGAAGAGCTTGAGCAGGCGCGGCACACCGACAGTGCCCGCGAACATGCCTGCGGGCTGTTAGATGAGAAGGAAGAGGGGAGCTTGGGGATTGTACCGCGGGAGATGTCGTTCGTGGAGTCTTCGCCGCCATAGGAACCGAGCCAGCCTGCGACGGCGTCGATGTCGACGCCGTAGCTGCAGAGGACGCGCTTCTTGCCCATTGTGAAAGAGGTTTGAAATCTGAGGATTTGAAAAGTGTATCAAGCAAAGTTCAATTGATATGAGAGAAGAGTATGCGATAAAAACTTTAGATGCGAAGGAAAGAAGAGACGAAAGATCAGCTTCCGAAGTTATCAACCTGCACCAGCCGGATTGCTGGTTAGTACCTTATCGTCGCCCAGGCTTGATATTGACATAAAACCACTTCGACGTCATGGATATGAAGTCCCTATCAACGACGGACGACGCGAGAACATCCAATTGGGTAATCGGCGTCGTCGGCGAGAACGCGACGAGGTAGGTGAGGTCCATGAGGTACGCAAGGGAATCGCGTCGCAATTCCGATGAGGGGTTGGCGATAAGGACGCTCTTCCGATAAGAGGCGGGTTGGAGGATGGATGTGAGATGTGAGGATCCGCAGAAACACGGACACTTGGAAATCCGAATGCATGGATGGATTTTCAAAATGAATATTTCTACATGTAGGATATTTGATATTCTCATCTTAAGTATCATGCGACTTTGCTGCAGGCAGAATATCAGCGTAGTATGATTGCCCGCATGAAGCGGCTTCCTCTCATCTCAGCAAACGCGTCGTATGATATGATATGTTGATATACGTGATATCCCACCGCTGTATCTCTCTATCTCCATGGTTTCATGACTGACTGTGATCTGATTCTGCATCCCATCGGTGAGATGAGGCGTCCTATGTATCTCATGAAAGATATCTAAGAACTAATTCACAACAGAACCCGGCGATATTTCTAACGGCAGTCTCGTTGCCAGTCGCATCAACCACGACAAAGATCCCAAGGGTGGCTACCATCACAGGGGAAAAAAGCTTCTCTCAACTTCTCTTCTGCCTTCCTCGTCCTCCTCCTCCTCCTCCACCATCACCACCATCGACCTACCCCAATCCACACCACAACAACAAAAACAAAAGCAATCTGCGGCCACGTGGTACGGCCGTGGGAATCTGTCATCGATCAGTCAGCGGCAGGTGTGAGCATGCGGTGTAGAATTCGTCTAACCTGCATGTTAGAAGCCGGCCACCTACACCATTGCTGACGGCGTCGGGAACTTTGAATGTCAATATTTGGGGGAGATGTGACTGTGGGAATAACTAGGTTTAAAATGAGGGCTGATTTAGTCCGATATATATCTAATATGTACGTTGCACAGTATGTCATTGCATCGATGGACAATGAATATGTGTTACTGTATACAGCGTTACCATGTCTCAGGTCACAAGCCATACACCATCGACCATACGAACTACATCATACTGTGTACACGCTGCTTAGGTTATCAACATAGTAGAGTAGCTAGAATTGAATATTATGCATTTTGAATATCTTTGAATTAGTCTATTGTGATGTCTACCGCTACTGAATCTACATTCAAGATTTATCACATCTACACAAACTCCCACTCTCATGCAGCCTTGCTGCAACCTGCAATGACAAGGGATGCCATTGCGATGTGCATAGCTAGCTATGCATGTCCATATGCGCTTTAAGCGCAGTAAATGGTGGAGCGGAACACAGCAGCGACTCATTTTCTTTGTTAAACAACCGCTTTTGGCATCAGCGCTTATCACTGGTGCAGTCACAATCACGCAGAGAGACGGGAACAAGAACAAAGGTGTTTGATTGCCTATGTAGTGTCTCCTGCTGTGCAGATGCCCATCTGCTCTGCAAACTCACGCAGAAGACTAACAGGACCTGCTGGCGGCTAAAGCCGCTCTAGTGACTTTGCAGACGAGAAAGGCGGAGAAAGACGCAGATTGCAGGCAAGACAAAGAGATTCCACGTCTGCTCAGCTTCGGATGCAGAATTGTCGTAGAAGAAAGGCAGCGCAGGAACTTCCACCCGCAATCAAGCTGGACAGAGTCCAAGTTCGCTTAGCGCCAGATTAAGAAGTCGCAGGAAGAAGAAAAGGAAAGCAGCCAGACTCAGGTTTGCAAGCGGGAGGAACTCGAAGTTCGCTCTGCTGCGGAGAGAAAGCCTAGAATTCGCATACCCCCAGATGCTGGGAATACACAAGAAAAGACAGGTCAGTGCCGCAAATGTGCTGATCTGCTGACAGCAAAGAGCGCGAAGAGAACCGCTGTGCGACTCCAGCAGACAATGAAGCTCGCGGAATTTCACTCAGCAAGCTTAAGGAGCATAGAAAGCTGCAGTAGGAGCTGCAGCAGGAGCAGCAGGACGATCACGAGGTCTATCCATCCAATAGCCTTGCTTCACCCTGTCGAACTTCTCGCAGAGGGCCTCGCTGGGAGCAGACCTGTTGATATCAGCCTGTCCATCCAAACGCTCGAGTTTAAAGCGCTCATACATGCCGCCTCGACGATTAGTTCTGGTCACCGAGCCGACAACCTGGTACAGACCGTCGTATCGGAAGTATCTCATTGGCTTGAAATTGCGCTCATTATTTGGACCATCAGGGCCACGGATCACGCGGACTGGATTCTTTGTTCTTGCAGCGGCGGCAAGGGCTTTGTAGCCAGGGGTCTCTCTGAGCTTGTTCGGGTCCTCATTCATGGGGGCGCCGGCATCGCAGTAGAAAATGGTGTCGATGTTGTCCTGGACAAGCTTGCCGCCTCCACCGTTGATGACGATTGAGTAGCAGCCATTGGTTGCGGTGCCGCTAATTCCACCTTCGGTTGCGCCTAGGGGATGTGAGAATGTATTACGCAACATGCCAGCAGGGAATATGGAAGTAAAACATGCGACCTACCATGAGCTCCATCACGCAGCATATCGTAATACCCAAACCAGCATTTACCGACCTCAAGGCCATTGTCGCCAAAAACACGGAAGTCGGTCTTATCAAAGTTAGGGTCAAGGCAGAAGATAATTCTTGACTTTCCAATGGGCCTGTAACGAAGAATGCCATCCATGAGCATGCCCTTGCCAAATATTGGGTGACGAGGCTTTGGTATGGCCCATGCTGGGACATTGATGTTGTTAGGAGCCATCTGTAAGGTATAGTCAGTAAAATGTTACCATATTTGCTGCACATGACACTTATATAACTAGGTTTTGTGTTCTCATATTGTGCACAGTAGCACAAAGAATGAAGGGTAGTACTTGCTGTGATGAGGACAATGGTGTTTGGCAGATGGCTCTGTGAGGGAGTCTGGAGCTTCTTGGCTGTAGATCGCTGGTCTTAAATCAAAAGCTAAACAAAGAAGTGAGTGAGTAAGAAAGATCTCTTTATAACATGAAACATATATCTGACAACATACCTTTGCCTTTCAGATGAAGTGCACAAGAAGATGCAGAGATACCTCAAGGGCAGCTCTGCGATGATGGTGAGTTGGCAGGTCTGCGATGATGCTGAGTTGGAAGGAGGATAGAATATCCAAGGTCAATAACAATTATGTGTGCCTCCATCTGCAGTAGCGTGGACGCCTTATTCAGGCCATTGCGTGGAGGTTGGATATGCCGAATCGCCGAATATGGCATTTTGAAGTTGAGGAACCGAAGCAAGATATTCGGTTTGTATCGGAGATGGAGTGCTGGGACATAAGGAGAAAGCGAGGAAAGGAGTACACGTGACCCATCTCCTTGAAATGAAAAGGATAATGAAAAGAGTGTAAGAATCAAAATCAAAGGAAAGAGGATAAGAAGGCATGTGGCATGATATTGATTAAAGAAGAAGAAAAGAAGTCTAACATGATACAATCCAAAACATCATCACAAAGGAATTGAAAACTAGTGCTGACAACGCACTGTTGGAGTATATCGCTAATTGCTTGCAGTAATTAATAAGAAGAATAGTATGAAAAGAATAGCAAGAGCTATGTATGAATGTCAATGGATGGTCGTCTAGATGTCAATGGATGGCTGGCTAATGCTCATCTAACTTCTAGATAACACAGAACTTCTAAGATGCAGCAATGGTTAGCTAAGAATATCAAAGGCAACCAAAGGGCACTCACCCCTGTGATAATGTAAAAGATGTAAAAGAGTAAGATGTATGTTATGTAGGAAATATAGAGTCTGACACTGTTTTGGAGCTCATGTTAAAGCAGAAATGGCAAAGTCCTTGCTCACGTGATACTGCCTTTTCGAACACATGTGACTTGTCGTTGTGAGAAGCTTTCCACTTTCCAAGCATGGCACTCTCCTCATTCCTCACATCATCTCTTGTCAGATCTCGCCTCTAGCCACAGAGTACCTGAACTTCTCTGCGACATCGACACCAAGCACCATTCCTGGTGTATCCTCCTCTTCTGCATATGTGTCGTCCTTCTCAAATTGCCTCGTCTCCTGTCTCTCCATGACCCAAGCGCAGATCCCATCCAAGATCTCTTACTACCAATTGTCATTATTCTCCTTCTTGTTCTCCTTCTTCTTCTCCTTCTTTGCAATATCGGATATCAGACATCTTGTCATACTGCCCTGTAGAGGACACTCTGCTCATCCCCAGACTGTGTGTGAGTACGTTGTTTTCCCTTTTTTCCAACCCCGTTTTCCTCCTTACAAATCAACAATGCCATGCCAATGATGCCATGCTCCTGCTCGCCCTTCCAAACACCATGCATAATGCATATCATATCAGCCTCTCTCCTTGATGCAGTTTGTCTTGTCTAGCCACTCACTGCAAAATGCGCCCAGCCACTCTCGCCTTCTATATGCATCCTCGTTCTGTTGCTTTCTGTTGCTGTTGCTGTTGCTGTTGCTGTTGCTGTTGCTGTTGATTACAAATCTCATCTCGTCACATGATTCGTCGTTGAAAAGCTTTGAGCAAAAGCTTTGATTTCCAACAATGAATGGTCTTGGCATTCTTGAGAATTCTCAGCGCCACCCAATCACCTCACCTCTCTCGATTGTCGTCTCGCCGCTGAGCAATAATGAATTAATTCTCTTCGTATCCAGCATCTTCTCACTTTCCATCTCCGTCTCCACGAAGCCCCAAGCACTGCAAAGGCACGCAACATATTCCAAGCACACGCAATCCGCAAATAAGGCGCCGCTGTCATCACCACCTGCCAAGCGGCGTGCCCCATCTTTCTGACAGTATAGGGATGTCCCCGATGACGATAGAAGCCCCCCTAAAAAACTCCACCGAGCTTAGGTAGGTACCCTAGATATTCTTACTCAATCGCCCACGGATACCATCGGCCAGCTCCAGTTTTCCCACTCCAAAGTTTGATAGTGACGGACGAAAATAGGCATAGCACTGCGTGCGACAGGGAAGGCTGAGAAAAGAGGAAAAAAATTAAAGATTTTGGGGACGCGTGAGAGAAGTCTCTGTGCAGGGGGGGTGTCATAGCTGTGTCGTGACTGTGTTTTTTTCTTAGTAATTATGGAGATGGACAAAGGTGTGACTCTGCTTGTAACGTACAAGGCGTGGTCGAGATGGCTTGGAGATGTATATAAGGAGAGGGTAAGTAGGATGGTAAGGTCGTTCTTTTCATCAATCATCACCATCATCAGCTTCAATCATCAGCTTCGCATTCAATCAATTCCTCAGATCTTCAAAACTTCAAAGATTTAAGGTTTCGCTCTGTCAACCAATATATCACCTCGCATCTCATATTCCCACACTCAAGCTTAAGCCTTAACTTTCCGCCTCATACCTCGCACACTTAAGCTCCAGCTCAAGCTTCACCTTTCCGCCTCACGTTAAACTACTATAACACCACCACCACCATCAAGCATCTCCATCATCAAAATGGTTTACACAAACATCCGCTTCTCCTCCGAGCTCCCTCGCCCTTCCACCTCCACCCAACAATCCCGCGCCACCACACAGTCACGCCTCTCCACCGCCGAGTCCTACTGGACCTCTCCCACCACTCTGTACGCGCACCCGGGCCTCGACTCCGCGGTCCCCAAATCCAAGAGCTCGCCTATGGAGTCCATCCGCAAGGCGGTCGACCACATGACCGAGGAGTACTGGGCGGCGCCGAGCCCGCTGTACACGCCGAGGGCGTCTGTTGAGCAGGCGAGGAAAGCAGGTGTTGCGGCTGTGGAGGACAAGAAGGCAGGGAAGACGGAGAGGAAGTCGGTGGAGAGGGTGAGGAGGGCGGTGAATAAGGGGACGCAGGAGTATTGGGCCAATAGGGAGATGAGCGCTTTGTATGGCGGGGTGGTGCCGAAGGCTTAGGGGTTCTTCGTCGATAGGGGTTCTTCGTCGACGTTGGGGAGAGGGTGCTGGGGGCAGGAGAGGGCCGGGAGCCGCATACGAGGCGTTCAAAAAACGAGGCGTAGACAGGGCGTTCATTCTGCATTTTATGGACTTGGATAGATGGTGGAGGATGGGATTTATAATACGCGAGAGATTGCATTACAGGATAGACATAGACAGGTGGCTTTAATTAATACATGATTTAGACTCCAAGATCTCGCATCAATTTCTCGCTCGGTTCTAGCCTTGAAGTTATTGGTTTACGTCTCAGTAAACTTATCCGTAGTTTCCTCGTCTCTGCAAAGTCCACTCATCTACAGCCACAGATATAAAGCAATGTTATTATAGCTGTATCCTGCATTCTACCATTTTATGAGCTTACAGCCTTATGAGTTAGTTGACTTATAGAGAGAAGCTTAAGAGATCATTAGTAAATAGTATCATAGCGAAAGGTAAGAGTAAAGCATAAAAGTAAGAACTTACTACATTATAATAAATAAATAGCGTTGTAAAACAGAGATACTAAAGAGCTTAGCATGTTATAGTCCTCTAATATAGCTATGCTTAACGAGCGGGCTATACTTTATTTAGTAGTATAATAGATTTAATGCATCGAATTTTGATCTGTGTAAGTATTTAGACAGATGACAGTGGCATAGTAGTAAGGGGGGTAGAATAGCGGCAAAATATGACAGCAGTGGAATAACTAACTCTTGTAGCAGACAGTACAGACTATATCCGATTATACAGCAAAATAGAGCACGCAGAATATTCTAACTCAGATGGTATCCAAACCCAAACTCCAAAGACGCAAGAACGAACCACGCCAACCGCACAACCCCTTGCCCCACCTCCCTCACTCACAACGACTTCCCCAACAAGCCAATCTCAAAATTCTCCTTCGCCCACCTCAACACATTCGCCAGACTCGGCGCGTCGAGGGCGCTCAACACCTTGCACTTGGCCCACTTGTTGAAGCACACGGGCCGGCTCAGCATCACCGTCGCGCTGTCGTCCATGCGGCGCCAGTTCGTCACCGCCACGTTGACGGCCGCCTCCTTGCTCCACAGGTAGCCGTTGCTGCCGTGCACGCGGCCGCGCCCCGTCGGCTGGCCGCGGCCGTCCACGGGCGGCCGGCGCTTGCGCAGGCTCTCGTCGATGATGTCGGCGTGCTCGTGCCGGTTGCTGTCGTGGATGCGGTCGTGGTTCCGGCGCGTTTTGGAGCCGATGTAGGAGGTGTAGATCGGCCTGGAGCGGTGTTAGCGGAGGATCGGTAGGTGTGGGTGGGGGGAAAAGGGAGGGGGGAGGGAGATTTTAAGAGAGGCTACGCACAGCGTTACAAAATGCTCATCGTGCACACCGATGATGACGAACTTCCGGTACTTCGAGCTCACCAACCCGCAGTTGTCGCCGGCATGGCGCACACAACGCTTCTCGTACTCGGGATCATAGCCTAGGGCTCGGCTGTACTGGTCATGCATGCCCATGCTGATGATGGTGCCGCGTTTAATATCCACCGGCTTCAGGGCATCTGTAATGCGTTAGTCCTGCTTCGCTCGCCCTACACGTGCTGGGAAGACGTACAATCCTGCGTCTCAGTATCCTTGTACGGATTCGCTGCCTCATCCATGTCGGGCTGGTCCTCGGCATCGTCCTTCGCGCCCGCGGCTACCCACGGCGATGACGACGGTCCAATGCCCGCATTTATCGGCTCCTTGCCCTTGCCCTTGCCAGCGGGTGCCGGCTTCTTCGAAATTCCAGCTGCCACCGGCTTCTTGCCCGGGCCCATCTGCTTCTTGTTCGCGGGTGTCGATTCGTAGTCCCCCGGCTCACTTTCCGGTTCAAACGTGGTTTCCTCCTCCTCGATGTCATCGTCTTCTTCTGCGGCCGCGGCGGCCGCGGCGTCTTTGAGGGCTTTGGCGGCCGCGGTCGCGGCTGCTCGAGGTTTTCTAGGTGACTTGATTGTTGGTTTCGCTTTCGTTATGCGCCCGCCGGCGACCCTCGAGGCGCCGGTGACTGCCCCGAGGGTCGTCGGCGGGGATTTTACCCCTCGCACGGGCTGTTTGCGCGTCGGCTCTTCGTCCTTCTTTCTTTTGACCATGTTTGAGGATGTATGGCAGTTCGTAGTAAGGTAGAAATATGATTGATGGTGTTACAGATGAGGCCAATTATTTGATTAACAGTGAAGAATAGGAATGAGAAAAGGTAAGATGAAAACTGGGCGTATATGCTCGAGTTGAGACGTCCTTGAAGAAAGAGAATTCTCCATGTAGACAATGGGACATAGCTTTGCAACATGACTGCTTGTAAAGCATAAAGAAAGGAACAACGCATTGAGCTCTCATCACCGTTTGCGGCATCGTCGAAGCTCTCGATTGAAACAAAGCATGTTTCCTCGATGATGAGGCATTGATCTAATTCAGAAAAGGAAGCGGAAAGAAAGTTCTTTGTTTGACAGCACAAGAATTGATGGACCGCCCAATTCGAATGACTTGATTTCTCACCTGAGTACGCTGGGTCCATGAATTCCCGAAATAACTCGCAGTCAGTGGTGAATGAAAATGTCTGAATGGTTTGTATGTAGAATACCTCCATCTTGAATTGCATGTTTTATTTACGTCCAGAGGACTTCCGATCTTGCCAAATTCACCACTTCGCGTATAACGATCATGTGATTGCTTATTGCTGGTGTTGAGAACATGCACTGCCGGCCTTATCTTTTCAGAGCATCCTCCGATTTACATGCTATCTCATGATTCGCGAGAAAGATCACGGTCATCACAGCATCAGAATCCATAAGTATTAGGTCAAAGCTTTCGAATTGCAAGCGCTATCTATAAGCTATGAACCTTGCCAGTGCACTCAGTGAAGAGCGACCAACAGTCCTTAGACATACGTCTAATACAGGCGCTTTGGTGGGGACATGGTAGCCTTGATGGTCAAGCTACCAACGTTCTGCCAGCCCTTCTTGAGGAGGGAGACGAGGTAGTTGATGGCCAACATGATGTTGGAGATCAGCTGATCCTCGGTCATGCCGACGTTGCCGACGGCGACACCCATGCAGAGAACCTTCTTAAGCTGGAACTTGATGGTGGACTTGACCTCGGTGATCTTGCCCTGGAGATCCTCGTTGTGGGAGACTGGGGTTGGGAACTTGCCAGCTGCGGATATTTGTCAGTATGGATCTGGAGCTTGCGTGGGGGACTGCGCGGGAGGCATACCCTTGGAGAGACCTGGACCCAAGAGACGTGGGATCTGCTTGATCAGGGTGTCGGAAGCGATGAAAGCATCGTACTTGCGAGCGAGCTTCTTGATCAGCTTCTTGTTCTTGTTGAGCTTCTTCAAGTCATCGGCGGACATGGCGTCAACACCACCGTGCTTGGCACGATCGATATCGTGCTGGTCACCAAGAATGCTATGTATCCGTCAGATTCCATATCGCACATCACATCATCCATCGAGATTCCACGGCTTTCGAGGTGCTGGGTGACATACCAGATGCTCATGTTTGGGCGGGGAACCTGGGGGAGACGGATGGTTCCAGAGAAACGCTTGTCACGTTGAGGATCGTAGTTCTTGAGGCCGATTTGCAACTCGACGGTCTCGAGGAAGTTGCGCTTCTTGGTCTCGAGGGAGTAGTTCAGGAGCTCCTGGACGTTGGAGCGCACTCCGGCTGCACGAAAATTGAATCAGCATCGTGCTTCATTTATTGCGCCGCTCTCGATCGCGCGCATTTTGCATTTTGCATTTTGCACATGGACGAGGGGGCATAAGATAGTATAACATACCGACTGAGATCTTAGAGGCCATGATCGCAAGTCTTCCAATAGGGGATCTATTGGTGAGGATTTGTGCTGTGGTTAGTTGAAGAGGAGAGGCTGATGCGATTTCGAAATATTTCAATGTGGGGGGACGTGCTCGGCTCAGGGTTTTAGGCGCTTGGCGCCAATTGTTCAGGTCACGGGTTCGCTGGCAGGTGACAGGTGGTCACGTGGTGTAGCTTTGACGACGACGACCACCGCCACCACCACCACCACTACATCCCATCTTCCAGTTCTAGTCTCATTCATTCCATTTCTAAGAATTTGCAAAGAAATTAACATAATCATTTCTTCTACCCATCTATCCCATTCCTATAACGTCAGTATGGTTATAAAAACTAAAAATCCCTTAAAAATTATTAAGTCAGCATGGATATTTGCAGGTTGTATTTTCTACTCTTCTAACCTCGTATAATCCATATCATTTCTATAATATAATAACATTGCTCTAAAAACTTGTGAACATAAACACTACAGTCTACTGACTATACATTATACTACTTGTTAGCATATTTCATATTAGATACTTGTTTATATTATTTACATCATACGTGTATTTTTTCAGCTCGTTATACGTTGTGGTAATTACCTATGAATTTCATTATTTAGTACTTTTCTAAACTTCCGTTTCTCACTGAATTAAATCCATGACTAACTCTTCTCTAAAGAGTACACTCGCGGTTTTTGTAGCTTCGAAGACTATAAAGTTAAATCCATTTCCTCTGCCAGTGTCCGTCACTCTCCTGCCAAATTCCCGAGAACCGTGTCCGAATAATCCATCCAACACGTCCTTGTCCACAAAATAATATCTCCCTTCAATTCCCCCGCCAACCTACTCTGTCCGTGAACATTTCTCATAGCAACTCATCTCAAATTCACCCTGCAGTCCAAGCAAGCCCTCAACTTCATCACATCCTCACCCTTACACCTCTATCCATCCCGAAATTATTCTCCCCCCACAACCCTCCACCACCCAATCTCACTCTCGAGCGCGATCCCGAAGCCCCGAGACAACCCCTCTCTCCATCCTCCCGAGCTTCAACGCCAGTCGATCCAGGCCCTCCCTCCCCATCAAGCGCATCTCCAACCCCCCAAACAACGCACAGCACGCCCATCCACCCCAACCAACCCCTCCGCCACCACCAACCCGACCCTCCTCCCCTCGCCCAGCATGACGCGCGCCCCCCCACCGCCCCGCGTCTCCTTCTCCAACTGGTTGCTGGGCGGCGACCTCGTGGTGACGCCGCGCACGCGGCCTCGCGGCGCGGCACCGGCCCTGCAGGCCGCCAAAGCGTCAGAACCGGCTCCGGCTCCGGCCCCGGCGCCCGCGACGGATGCGGGGAAGAAAACCGAGCACGAACGCGAACGTCGACATCGGCGCAGACATCGACACGGGAGGGAGAAGGAGGAGGAGAAAGAGGCGAGCAAGGGGAAAGAAGAGGCGGGGAAGAAGGACGAGGCTGGGAGGAAGGAAGATGTGCGTCCCCCATCCATTCCCTGCCAAAATTCAAATCCAGGACCCTAACACGCCCCAGCCACAGCCAGCCCCGCAACCGCCCGCGCCCTCCACCTCGTCCTGGACGCCCGCCCAAGACGAGACCATCAACTCCATGCGGCAACGCGGCGACTCGTGGAGGATGATCGCGCAGGCCGTCGGCGCGGCGAAGCGGGACGTCGTGGCGCGCTGGAAGGAGCTGTGCGAGGCGGCGAGGGACGACGACCTCGCGGGGGTGGCGGCGATGTTTGACGACGGCCCCGCGGGGGACAAGGGTGCTGCTGCTTCGACTCCCAAGGGCGGGCACCACCACCACCACCACCACCATCGCAATTCCCCCTCCAATCCGCAGCCTTCCCAGCAACCACACGCAAACGACGCCGCCGTCCGCGTCGACCTCGCAGCCCTCGAAGACGACGCCGCACACAAGTCCCTGCGTCCCGACGCCGTCTGGACCGTCGCCGACCTCGAGGTGCTGGCGGACCTCGAGCAGCAGTATCGCCGGCTGAAGTGGATGCACGTGCAGGCGGGCTTCTATAACATGACGGGCAGGATGGTCGGGGCGGAGGTGATCAGGGCCAAGTTTGAGGAGGGGTGAGTTGGTGGGCGGAACGAGGACGCGGACGAGGGCGGCTGGAGCGGCGGGAATTAGCGCGTGGGAGACGGGGTGGTTATTGATGTTTATTAGCCTGATACCTTGGATGCTGAACCATTTGCTGTTTATTATGATTGCCTCCTGTTTCGTCGTGCGCCGCGTTTGGTTGTCCAATTTGTTGTACGAGTACATCTGCCTCAGAATATCATATTATCGTCAACGGCCAACCTGCCTCCCTCCGCTCCTCACTTCACTCCACCCAACGCTATCTCTCCATTCCCTATCCTTCCTATTCCGCCTCGCTCCCCCCCCTTGTCCCCATTCCATCACCTACCTCCTCCCACCCCGCCTCACCCTCACCCTCCCCATCATGCCCTTCACCGCCCGCCCCCGCCCCCGCCCCACCTCCCGCCTCACCCCCTGCACCTCGCCCTCCGCCTCCCAATCACACTCCCCACAACTCTCCGCCACCCTCACCGTCGTCCAGATGCGCCGGTCTTTGCACGGCGTCTGCACCAGCGCCGCCGCGTTGCACAGCCGTCCCAGCGCCGACGACGTGTGCGCGCACGAGTGAATGTGCAGGTAGTAGTCGCACATATTGTTCCAAGACGCGGACACGTGTTGCTTCGGCTAGAGATGGCGCGATGAGGGGAGGCCTGTTATCTGCGCCCTCAAGTTGGATTCCGGCGCGCTGGATTTCGAGGTTCGCAGACAGAAAGGGGCACGCGGCGCTGTTTTGAAGGTCGTGCGACAGATGGACAATCTTCCCAGATCCTTTCGCACAAACTCGTGCTTTGAGGGAGATTGAAGAATGTTGTGTATATTCCTTGTCTTTGGGAGGGGTCTCGTGGGTAGTACTGGTCTTGTGACGGTAGAGCGTTTTGTTTCGGCGGGTCCGAGGAATCTTATAGTGCTCCAGTTCTCAGACCACGGGCTCTGTGTCAATTATCCAGGGCCTTGCACAGGTCGTTGGCGGACGCAGAGACACTTACCCGTGTACTCCGTGGTAGAGATGCTGCGGGGAGCCATATTTGAGTGTTGAGTAACTCGAATGGGGAGGGACGAAGTCCATCGACACTAAAACAGACGCGAACCGAAAGTAAGGCGGAATTGGTGGTACAGAGACTTGAAACGAGACTTGAAACGCATACTTATGGCCTATCAAGATGTTGCGCAGGCTCGCGCTGTCTACTGGAATGGGAGACAGAGTGAAGAGGTGACAAATGTCGCAGTTTGCTCCAGGCCCTTGCTAGCATATGAAATCGGCCACTTCGCACTCTTTGAGAGCAGATTCAAGAGGCTCAACTCAATCCCGGAAGCACACCTCGCATCCGGCTTAGAGATCTGCAATCTGCACCTTGCAAGATCTGGGACTTGTGCTTGGGAGGACAGATGATAAAGCGATGGACGCCCTGTTATTTGTGTGGGAGGAAGCACTGCTTCGACGCAAGGCAACATAGGATAGACGGGAATACGCTAGAATGGGATTTGGAATGGGAAGAGCATAGAGGGCAGGGTCTCGGAGGAGTGCTGGATCATCGATTGTAGCTGGTGAGAGGAAGTGAAGGGATGACGATAAAGAGAAAACGGGAAGATGCAGATGCAGATGCGACGGTGAGGGCAGAGTGGAGAGTAAGATGCACGCAATTTGGAATGTGAAACTTCTGAGCGAGAGATAAAGAGGAATTTGTGCTGATGGGGAGTATAGAAAGTATAGGAAGTATAGGAAGATGTGGCCTCATAGTGAAGTGCTGAGGTCTCAAACAGAAACGACGAGAAATTGTACATGTTCTACATGTCTTGAGATGTCCCGGGCCAACTTGCCCAACGTGCTTGGTGGCTAGGTAAGCTGCCATTGACGATGTTGAAGCGCGCGGCTATGAAAAAACATTCACTGGAGGAAGCAGCAGATAGCAGGCGATATGTACAGTACTGTATGTATATAAGCATAGGTCTTCTGCATGTATCGACGATGTTGAGGAGTGAGGTGTGAAGAGTGAAGAGTGAGTAAGAGAAAGAGGAAGAGAAGGAGAGGAAGATTGAACCCCTCGATCTTAGCGTCGTCATTGCGACCCGACCCGATCCGCGTGGAGGTGGAGGCAACCCCTGAAACTCGGCTCCGATGTCTCCGTCCATGGTCCATGGTCCATGGTGCATCCTCATCTCGTGCTCGTGCTCATGCTCGTGCTCGTGCTCATGCTCATGCTCATGCTCATCCTCATCCTCACCGCCAGTCTATAAATGCAGTCGACAAAAGTCCTCTCCTGCAAGATCTGCAGCCCTCGTGCATCAGAAGGGCCGGCCGCATATGCCCCCGCCAAGCGTCAATTGCATTGCCATCGCATGGTGCAGACAGAGTGTGCACAGTGCTAAAACTAAGGGTTTGGCTGGGCCTGGGCCATGTTGACTGATGCATGCGTTGGCAAGTAAGTCCAAGTGTCAACAAAACTTCACAATCCATCCTTCACCCATCATCCTCCATCCATCCTCCATCATCAGCGCCAGAGTCAGTGAGTGAGGTGTCCCTCCCACTGTCAACTCCACTGCCAAATGCCCAACTCCTACAGTAACTGCCAGTAACTGCCACTAATTGCCAACTGCCAGTAACTGCCAGTAACTATGAGCATCTAATTGATCCAATCCGTCTACTCCCTACTCTTCATGCCGCCCTTCTGCACGTCGTCAATTGGCTTCTCCATCCTTCCTGCATCTACCATAAATCCAGCATAGCGTGGCAGTCACCTCACGTCACAGCGCACAGCGCACGCAGCCTGCAATGTCACCGCACTCCAAATTCCCTCCTGCACCTCAAAACTCCTCTGCTCCATCGCCGCCGCCATCGCCCTTCTTCTCCTCAATCCCCTACTTCATGGCCTCCTCGGAGGTTGACCAGAAGTTCCTCGGCACCTTCGCGAAGAACATCGCCACCGACAACCCACTGCTGTCGTCGCTCCTCTTCAAGCTCCTCGGCCTCTCCGTCCTCCTCACCAAGCAACTCGTGCGCGCGCGCAAGCTGCGCAAGCTCGACCCCACCCGCGCGACCAAGTCGCTCGACCTCTACTTCCACATCATCTGGCTGAGCCGCGAGGGCCTGCAGCTTGTCGAGAGACATGTCCTCGATATGGTCTCCTTCTTCGAGGAGCTCAAGGTCCTGAGCTACAAGCTGCGCGCCTCCTTCTACCACATCTACGTCCTCTTCCACAACAACCCGAGCATCAACGCCGCCACCCCGCGCCAAATCACCACGCCCCCCGGCCTCATCTCGCCGCGGCAAAGACAAGATAAGGGCAAAGCCCCCGCCGCCACCTCCCCACCGGACTCGCGCTCCTCGTCTGTGCAGCCGTCGCACCCGATGGAAGGCGGGCCGGTGCAGTACCCCGTGACGCCGGGCAGCGCGCGGTACTCGTCCTCGGCCGCCGACTTCCTGCTGGAGAGCAGAGACTACATACCTACGGCACTTACGGCCTTCCAGGAGGCGAACGAGCTCGCCGAGAAGCTGCTCTGGGGCTCGCATCCGCTGCGGCTGAGCGTGAAGACGGAGTTCGCGGCCTTCCTGTATGACTGCGTCAAGGACGCCGAGCAGTCGCGGCGCCTGGCCAAGAACACGATCGCCGAGGTGTACAATGCGACGGAGGGCATGGATGACGAGATGTTCGAGGACGCTGCGGAGTTGGTCGGCGTGCTGGGGAGGATGATGAGGAGGGGTCTTGGTGGCGGGAGCAGCTCTGGCGGAACCTTGAGGGTCGGTGCAGACGCACCGGTTGAACAGAGACCAGAGCCGCCGCGGCCGCTGAGGAGCACGCCGCCCCGAGGAGAGAGTCTCCGGAGCGAGGCAAAGCGCGGTCGCGCGACGCCGCCGAGGATCGCAGTACCGCCGAAGGGACCATTGACGCCCGAGCCGTTGCGGGCGCGGAAGCCCGTCGCTGTGTCGGGCGCCGGGATGGACAACCCGATATGAACTCACATGACTGATCTACGGAGTTTGGGATATATTTGTCTCTATTTTTCTGCTTCATTCACATTCTTCGCGCTCTCGCCAGCAGAGCGGAGCATGGCATTTGCATGACTGCATACAGGCGCCGGCGTTCTTCTGGTTTTCTCACGCCGGTATCATAGGAGGGAGATAGAGGGCTTGTTGCTGTCCAGCAGCCCCGTTTGTGGATATCCTTCTTTATTCTACCGCCGGCGCCTCTGCGGGACGGTATAATTCTTTCTTCGCTTCGTGGACGATATTTGACGACGTGGGAGATGGAGATACGATTGGAGTACTGGCGGGCGGGCTGGGATAGAGGCGGGGTATATATCATGTGACATGTACATGCACACTCATGTAGTCACGTGCACAGAAGAGAGACATTCAAAAATCCAATATCACATCGCGAGATCCCCCCTCCATCCCCCCGCTCCTCCATTCCTGCCATGCATGCATCGCGAGATCGGCGGCGCAGCAGCTCTTGCTCCGTTCGAAGCCGCATGCAGCGCAGCGCAGGCTTGTATGTGCTACAGCAGCAGCGCCCCAGGCGCGGCAGCAGTTCTTAAGCCTGGCAAAGCCGACTCTCTGCTCCGTGGGTCGAAAGCCAGGACGTTAAGTGCCGCGGGGCGGGGATTGGCAGTGTCGCGCCCGATGGCGCAGCGGTCCGAAGCGGAGGAGCGAGGGGCGGAAGGCTGAGCCTGGGCGATGCGATGGACGGGACGTCTTGTTGGGCAGGGGGAAGGAGAGGAACGCTCGTGCGCGAGTCGAGGTGCCATGGTCGGGAGTGAGTCCAGCACAGAAGAGTCCGAGCCGTGGGAGACACCAAAGCACTTTGATTTAACACCACGGTGGTTTCGGGGCTAGTCGTTGGTGCTGTCTGGAGGCTGAGGTGAGGTGGGTTGTTTGTTTGCGATGGAGGATGCGTGTTGACGGTTTGGGGTTGAGGGGTTGGAGGGGAAGGGGAGCGGAGGGAAGGGTGGCTTGTGGCTGAGTCGGGAGCAGAGGATGGGAGTGACGAGGGGGCCTTGGCCGTTGTGATGTCTATATTCGGACACAGCATGTACAGAGTATATGTGTTTGGGGCGGGAAGTGCCTGGACGAGGGGGGGAGGGGATGGGATGGGATGGGAGGAGGGATGGGTGCGAGGGTAGGGAGAGGAGGGCATATTCGTCTCGTTATGTTCAGATGACTCGTCTCTGTTTCTGCTCTCGTCTCTAATTTTCACATCTCTCATCTCGAAATCCGGATATCTGGTCGCAGAGTAAGGCTAGACTATTAAATACCACGTCTCAAACCCAAGCACCGGGGTCTTGCTCCCGATCTCTGGAGTTCATATGTATCAGTACAAGTCCAGTACAAAGCTTGTGTGAATAGAGTACAAGACACCCAAGCGCCGGCGCCCTCCCCGCCAGCCAGGACAGTCTCTGCCTCGTCCAAGGCGGCTTCTTCCCGTCGTCCCTCCTTGCCTTTTGAAAGCTCCAATCCACGCCATATCGATGTTATTGCAGGACTGGGCAAGCGTCTCGTCGCAGGACCTGACTCGGCCTGAGCCGCTCCAGGGATTGGACGTTGGGTGCTGGTACTTGGCACATTTTGTTGTTCACAGGCACCGTGCAACAGGACGTCCGGAGTTGGGCATGAGGTCGTGAGACTGGATGAGCGCCGAATAGATGGTGCCGTTGCCTGACTGTCGGAGGCTGGGCGGGGAGGTGCCTATAAGACCTGGACGTCCTCAGCTCCGTCGCACATCTCCTCAAGGTATTCGATGTTGATGTTGCAGTCTCGGCATTTCCTAGATCAGAACCTTTATAACATCCACGCAGATGTCTCCCTTCCCAAGCCATACATCTCCTCGTCGCGGTCCTGCCTCACCTCGAAGTGTCGGTACAGCCATCATACAATACATGCCTCCGCAACCGCACGCCCAACCTGTGCCCAATAGCACCTCGGCCATCCGTCCCTCAATCCATAATGGAGACACTCCATGTTGCACCTCGGAGGATGCAGTAGAGAGACGCATCAGTGGCACAGCATCAGTGTCAGAGTCCATCACAACGACAACGGCTATCGTAACGGCGGCTCAAGCAGAACCTCATTCGGTGACCCGACCCGGACGTCATCGTTGCCAGTGCACGAAACGTCATGCGACAGAATCCAGATGAGCTACAGTAGCAATATCCAGACAGACATACATATGACGTTAGCACTGGCCGTCGGGGAATCACAGGCCAATTTGCAGCAAGAAGGCCGAGATGGCCGCAAGGCAAATCACGTCGTCGTCGTCGTCGTCGTCGCAGCGTAAGAGAGAAAGGGGGATTGCGAGGGAAGGAAGGGCCTGAGGTGGGATAAAAGTCATTTCTTCGTCCTCGATTTGCCATACCCCATCTCTGAGATGAGGTTCCTTACAGCTCGTTCCTTTGCATTTTCACAAACGCGTGCAAGATCCCTCCGCTTTATAAACGGGTCGTCAAATTCGATAATTTGGAGCATGTGGTCTCTTTCGTCTTCGGTAATCTTTCGTGGTTGCCCTGATCGTGGCTTTGAGCGTTGCTCTAGTTGCTCCTTTTCCTTCCCACAGGTATACCGAATTGTCGACCGGGGAATCTCAGGGTGGGATTCATGGATCTTATTATAAGACCATCCCATTGACCGTAATTCGCATATTCGAGCCCGGGTTTGAGGCGTAAGCTCGTTACCTCGAGCCATCGTCAGGTGGTTGCCATGATCATGACGCGTCGACGCGTTTATGAAATGTGTAGTTGAGATAGATCGATGATCGATATCACATGACCTTCATCCCCATCTAATCTCCGAGCAAACAGGACAAACAGCATCGCCCTCACACCATCCCCATCAGCATTAGCGCGCCTCGCTTAGCAAAGACCTCTCACTATAAAATATCCCCCTCCCCCCCTCAACCCTCCTCTTTTCTTCTCCATCATCTAGTAGGAGTTATAATTAATACTTATATCTTTTTAACACGGCTCCTCGCTACGGCGCTTGCTGAGGGTTATTCAGTCCATGAATAGTCTTCCGTTCCCGGGAACCAAAAGCGACTCCGACCGTCTTTCCAAATCAGCTGCGCGCCGCCATATGTCCCGCAAGGGATAGTAGGGCCGTGACTGTGGGATGGTCTGTACATATTCTTCCGAAAGGAAGACGTCGAAGAGGGGATGAGAGGGCTATCGGCCACCATGGTCGAGGAGAAGATTCGCGAGATTGGATCCTGGTGATCTGGTTTTGAGGATCATCTTTTTGGGGGGGGGAGGTGATGGACGATGGCCTGTATTCAATCGATGTATCGGATGTCTGCGATATGCTGGGTGATAATAGAGTATTGGATGGGAGGGCTTGATTCCCTCCATTATTACACGCAGTCTCTTGAGCAAACTCCTGCCAAAACATCTTTCGACTACTGGACGAGAATCTTCCGCATATTTTTTTTTTCTCCGACAACGACTCGTCTCTGCTTGCATGTGATAACTCGGATCATCATATCGATGTCCATGAGGGTTTTCAAATTCGCACAGGTCATTCATAGCAGCAACATAATTAATAACAGCAAAACAACCATGGTATTTTCAGCTCTCGAGGTCTCGATCTCCGATCCACTAATTACCACCCTTCCTCGCCCTCCTCATCTGTCTCTTCTTCTGAATAATCTGCGCCCTTCTGGCCAACCTTCCCTCCTCACCCTCCGCAAAGCCTGGCTTAAACTTGGACTTATCCTCTCCAGCTGGCACGGCACCCTTCCGTGGCGTCCGATCTTGGAACTTCCCCTTCCCATTCTGCGGTCTCGGGCCATCTCTGCCAGATCCTCCACCCTTCTCCACCGGCTTTCCCTTGTTAAAGGCTCCCGGCCGTCCCTTCCACTCCTTGCCCTCCGCCCTTGGCTTCCCCTTCTCCTTCTTCGCGGGCTTCATCCCCTTCCTCGTCTTCGCCATAAGCTGGTCCTTGGAGAACTGCTTTTTCTCCGGCTTCTTCCCCTCCTCAATCCCCTTCTCCCTCGCCTCAAGCGCCTCCTTGCTCCTCAGTCTGGCCTTCTCCTCATTCTCCTTCCTCCTCTCCACAACCTGCGCATTCTCAATCGCAAACTCCACAATCAACCGCTGTTTCTTGCCCGCGCTACTCTCAAGCGCATGTCCGTTCAGCCACCGCAGTCCCATCAGCGCCCAGCGGTGCGAGGAGTACTCGATGAAGCCGTATCCACGACTGCGCCCCGCGCCGCTCTCTTCCGAGACCTTGACGCCCTCGCGGCCCTCGAACACGATCTTGGATTGCTTCACAATACCCTTGCCCTTGGCCTTGCGCACCTTCTCGGCTTCGCGCATGACTTCGCCGCCACGCGCTTCCTCCTCCTTCGAGAGCTGCGCACGCAGACCCGACTTGACGTCTTTGGCGAAGCCGACAACAGCCTCACGAGCGAGCGCTTTGAGGTCTTTGGAGTTAATGTTGCGGGGTAGGTTGCGGATGGAGAGACGGGTGAGAGAAAGGTGGAGCGTTGGGTTGCCTTGGATGAGCTTCTTGCGCTGTTTCGCGCTCTCCTCACGCATCTTGACTTCGGACGGAGAGAGCGCGTTGTACAGGGCCGTGCCGGCGGCAACGGTACCCTCGTTCAGGAGGTAGAGGCGACGCTTGTCCTTGTCACGGCTGTCGCGACTGTTGATGCCTTGCTCGGTCAATTTCACGGCCTGTTCACGCTCGACGGCGTGGGAGACTTGCAGGACACGGCCGTCGATGGTGTACAGGCCGGAGGAATCTGCACTCTCGTTCTCGAGAATGGAGTGTTTGACATTGCTGGCCTCGGTCTTTTTGGTGGCATTGGCGCCGGTAGGTTGGCATTTGGGGGCGTTTTTGACGCAGTTGTCGGCATCCTCAACGTTGAAGAAACAAACGAAACCTGTTCCCTTTGGACGATCTGTCGCACGATCCATGACAACTCTGGCATATCTAACTGGCCCGAATTGCATGAAATGCTCCTTCAGGTCGGCGTCGAGAGTCGTAAATGGAAGATTGCGAACGAAGAGTGTTGAAGAGTTGTCGGTGATATGATTGGCCTTTCTCCTGGCTGCTTCTGCCGCTTTAGCTGCGGCTTCTTCATCTTCAGATTCGCTTTCGGCGTCGTTCTCATCGAAGTCCTTCTCATCATCCATGTCCTCGTCTTCATCCTCCTCATCCTCCTCGTCTTCATTATCCTTCATATCCTCATCTTCATCTGAATCTTCAGGTTCAGACTCCAGCTCTTGGCCAAAATTCTTCATGAAATTCGCAACATCGGCATCGACATCATTGGGATCCTCGTCCTTCTTGTCCACATCCTTCTTGCCCACATCCATATCATCCTTCTCGGATTTCTTGTCAGCCTTAGCCTTCTTAGCTTTCTTTGACTTCGGCTCATCATCTCCCTCGTTCTTTGTCTTTTCCCAAACATCCTTCTCAACTGCCCAATCGACAGCCAGAATTCTTCCATCCACCAAATTTCCATTGACAGCCTCCAATGCCTTTTCAGCATTCTTTCTGCCACGCATCACAACAAAGCCGAATCCAGCCTGTGTATCCTTGACCTTCGGCAGTGTGACATGCTTGACTTTGCCGAACTTCTGGAACAGAAGCTCTAAATCCTTTGGATCCTTAATGCTCCATGGTAAATTTCGAATAATCAACTTTGGTGGTTTGCGATCCTCTTGCATCTTCTCGGCCCTGGCCTTCTTGGTCGCCGCCGCCTCTGCTGAAATTGTGCTGGACTTCTTGCCGCTGCCACCCTTGCCAGAATCCACATCTCTGTGTCTAGGTTCTGCAATTTCAACCTTAAGCTTCCGTCCTTGGAATGCGTGGCCGTTGAACTCCTCCTTCGCACGTTCTGCATCTTCCGCATCGGCGAATGTGACGAATCCATAGCCCTTAGACTGTTTTGTCTCTGGATCAAGAACAACGGTCGCATGCTTCAGCGGATAGCTTTCGGAGAAGAGCTTCGTAAGGGCATCGCTGGTAACGGTTGAAGGAAGCGATCGAACAAATAGAGAGCGCCGAGCAGAAGCATTGGTTTCCTTGCGGGGCTTTTTATTGGGAGAATCATCATTGTCGGATTGTGAACGTACGGCTTCAGCCTCCTCGTCCGGGCGTTGTCTCTTGCGTCTTTCGCCCATTTTGTTGTGGGAATAATGTATTTAATTCGAGGAGCACTTCCTGTAAATCAATCCTGAGAAATTATTCAGAGTTCGCGAGCAAATAATTCCGAGAAGTTGCTATTCCGAATCTGTACTAGCGCACTTCGGAGAAGGACCGTCGCTGATCGATGATCGGTCCTCTTTGACGTCCTTCATTCATCTCCAACGACTCGTCAACGACTCGTCAGCAACGCCCACGTTGACCAGACAAACGATACACCCCTTGGAATTGCAATAGAACATCTGTATATCAGTATACAACTATTCTTCGAATGCGATAAGTCTCATCTGCTACGCGCCGTCGGTGGTTGAGGCTCTCGGTGCGACCGATCGCGGCAAGGCACACCTATTCAGCATCAGCCCATCCTCGACCCCTCGACTTCCGAATTCACTTTTCCCTCGACATCTCGAATTCATTCAGAGCTGTTGTTTAGCAGACAGACGAGTCCCGCGAAGATCGGCGCATCTTGGATAACACAGAGCAAGACTCCGTTTGCCGATATCATCTTCCACAGCATCTCCACCTCACGACCTCATCCATGTCGACACCACAGGAGTCTGCTACCAATAGATCGTACCCTCTCTCACCTACGCCGAACAGTGAGCTGAGAAAATCACAACCTACCTCGTTCCAACCTCCGAGGACTCCCCAGAGCCCTCTCCTGGCAATCTCGACCACGAGCGAGAACGCGCCAAACGGTCAGGTCTCTAGATCGGAGAACATGGGCCCGACGATATCTACAACTCTCCAGGGAACAACTGCAGCAGGTGTACGAAGCGGCTCTACGCCGATGGCGCTCGATTCGGCTATGCAAATTGATGACAACCCAAGCAAGCGCAAGCGTGAGTCGGAGGATACAGGTGATCGCGAGCAGAAGAAAGTTCATGTCGAGGAACGCAAGCTGTGTATTGAGGACCTTCACCTTGATGTTGGCAAGATATACCAACTTTGCAGAACTCGTAAGACTCCCTTCTCCACCAACAGCTCCTGCTGTTGTGAGCCTGTGCAGGGCACTCTTGATGTCAAGTTCTGCGCATCATCTACTTTAGTATTTGGTTAACACAGACTTGATTTAGCTCATCCACAGAAGCAACCCGATTTGGGACAAGATCTCTTCGAACGCTATAGTTTGAACCCAATCGCCGCGAAGGTAGCACGCGTTCTGCCTAGTGGGGAGAAGAATAGCCTGCGCAAGACATACAAGGGCAAGATTAAGGAGCTAGGAATCAGCGGCAAGTTCGATGTCACAGTGCATGATGAAGAGACCCCAGGAGGCTTATTGGCTATGATGAGAGAACCAGAGCATGAATGGACAGTCAATCAGCGTCTAGGCAAAGAGATCGAGCGAGGTTTACCTCAGAACGTGCGAGGCGCTCTACCTGCAGCGATGACCATGGCAAAGGGTGCGACACCGAAGCAAATGTGGGATAGCTCCGTCCTTGGCGAGTTGGACATTCCAGAGAAGAAAGCGGCCGCACAAGTCCCATCCAAGCCCATATCTGTGGGTATGCAGAGAACATCGAGCCAGCAATCTGCAGCGCGTCTCACTAAGCAAGATATGGCGAGGCCTAAGCGGGCTGTCAAAAAGCGTGGGTATGATGAGTCGAGCTTTGAGGGGTATGGAGAGGGTTATGTTGATGACGATATGGTTGATGCTGGCTATTCGACTGGGGAGGGTGATGAGCGAGGTGGCTCAAAGAGGAGAAAGAAGGTCGGTAGTTGAAGTCAGGGTCACTTCTTCTACTACAGTGCTAACATTTTGCAGAGTTCACTCAGCCAGAACCAATATGGTCCGTCGCGCCACGGTAGCTATGGGCCTGGAATGGTTGGTGCTTGACGGTGTTGTGGAAGTTGGTGCAAGCAGTCGGTGAAAGACAGATTGGCACGATACAATCCGCATATGCCTCAACCCGCATTCGATTATAATCCCACGATTTCTCTTATTCGGAGAATGGTCATAACAGAGACCTGGGAATTCTCAATCACACTAAATGCGGATAGCGAAAGAAAATCGAGATATGGCCTTATTTTTGGACCACATCCTCGCCGGAAAGAGAATCAGAGCCTCATAAATTGAGCAAGAAGTCCGCAAGGGAGGAAATAACTGTAATGAGTATCATCTTGCACATTGGGGCTCGGACTTAGCGGGCGTTTTTGGATGATGACGGGGAGCAGATGTAGCCACCAGGCCTCTGCGAGACAGCGATAGTGATGATAGTCTCTGAATAGATACCTTCACAAACAAACTTGAAGAGGTGATGCACCGCATAGTCAATGTGAACAATATAAAAACCTCGGCTCCAGTTTCATGAATATCATTTTCATTATATCTACACCATCCATCTCCCTACAATTTAACACTCTTAATCAGGCCCGTCTTGATACCCGTCTTTTCACCCGCATATCCACCTCTCTCCTCGCCACCCTTGTACACCGCCCTCATACTGCTCAACTTCTTCTGCTTCTCCTCATACTTCATCCTCTTCTTGACTCTCGGATTCCTCACCTCCTTCTTCCGCTTCGGCGCCAACCCCTTGTTCTTCTGGATCACATAGCCGATCGCCCTCTTGCCATCCTCTGTCACCTCCTCGCCCGCCACCCTCGCGAGCCCCTGCGCGTCCTTCGCCGCAGCCAAGGCAGCAAACTGCGCCTCCTTCGCGAGCTTCTTGGACTTGGACGTCTTCGCGACCAGGTCATAGTACTCGTCCTCCTCCTCGCGCACCTCCTTCGCCATCTTCGCGTCCGCCCCGTCCTCGGACCCGCTGTCGTCCCCGCCCAGCGCCGCGCCGCGGCCATATTCATCGAGCTTCTTCCCGCGCTTCTCGGCCTCGGCGTTCAGACGCGCCTGGCGATCGCGCAGCCTCTCGCGATAAGGCAGATCAGCGTCACCGCCAGCGTCACGGCCGGCCTCAGAGCGCTTATTGGCCTTCTGCGCGATCTGCGAGGTGTAGAAGCGGAGGGATTTCTTCTTTGCGGCCTTCTCCGCCGCAGCGCGGGAGGTGAGGGTTTCTTCTTCGCCGAAGTCCGAGTCGGAGTCCTGGGTGATTGCTGCTCTGGATTTCGCGGCCTTGCGGGATTTGGATTTTGTGGCAGGAATGAGCGAGTCCAGGTCGGCGAGGGAGGCTTCGGTGGCCGCGAGGCGGGCTTTGCGTGCCTTCTCCTTTTCTTGGGAGGCGGCGAGGCGCTTGGCGGCCTCTTTGGATGCCTTTTTGGTGGTACGAGAGAAGTTTTGGATTTCTTCGTTGTCGGATACTGGGGTAGCGGCCTCGGAGGCGATGGAGTCATCCTCCATGCCTTCAAATGGAAGATTGGTGGCTTGCAATTTCGAGGCTTTGGACCACATCTCGCGACACTGTAGAAGACTGTCCATTACAGCGTGATCGCGCAGTTCCATGGGATCGAATGCGGAGACGGGGCTGCCGGATTGAGCGGGTGAGCTGAGGATCGCAAAGTACATCGTCAGAGCGCCAAGATAAGCGCCCAATGCGCGAGATTTGATCATGGCGATGGTGTTCTTTGGGCCTGTAGCGGCGATTTCATCGTTAAGGTCTTCGAGAATGGGATGTAGTTTCACGAATTCGTTGGCTAGGAAGTCGAATTCAGGGTATCTTGTTTGTAGAAGTCGTAGTCGCTCTTCTGCGCCCATATCCTCTGTTATCTGTACGTCCTTCAGAACTTCTGTGACCACGTCTCCCTCCTCGTCGTCCTTAGATTCCTGCAGCCATTCGTTCTCGTCAAAGCCGAAATCTGCCTCGGACATCTTTTGTAGTTTCTTCTGCTGGAGGCGCTTTGCTTCCGCTTCTTCTTCCAGGGCATCTGCTTCGGTCTCGATGTTGTCGGCATTGTAGTAGTCCTTCTTCGAGGTTCCCCATCCGCCAGCATCTTCATCTTCTTCCTCTGCTGCTGATCCTTCTGATTCGGAACTTGCTTTGCGCTGTGATTTGGACTTCTTCCTGGGCTGTTCTTCTTCATCATCCTCTTCATCGGAGCTGGCCTCGGAGTATCCTAGAATCTCCTCGTCGGAAGGCTGGAGGAAAGCATCTGTATTTGATCAGATAAAGTTCTTGTAAAAAAATATAGCTTCCACATACCCTGTTCAGCCCATTTCCGCTGCCTTTTTGCGTCCGGTCCATCATCAAGCATAACCTTGTCCCGATTGATGTGAAAGTCGTCCTCCTCATCCGCCAAATCCTCGTACGTAGTAATTGGGCCCAGCTTCGCATCTTTCTCATCAAACTCCTTCGGTTCGCTCGGTCCTCCACGACCAGAACCCTTTCTCTTCTTTGCCATTTTGGTAGTTGTGACGTGGAAAGTCTCGTTGTGTGGAAAACCTCAAGGCGGCGGCGCAAAACAACGTCTTGAACTTTTTCGATTGCGATTATCTTAGTGCCGGGTAGCGGCGGATGGTATTTCCGGTTATCGTGTTGACAACCTTAATCTGGGGAGCTCAGAGCTCTCCGGCCAGGGGTCCGCCGCACAGTAAGAGCAAGACTTCTTGATAAACGGAATCTAATTTATAAATGTGAGACTATTGAAAACATTGTGCTTATAAGTTGCCCTGATATAAAGCTCTTTTTTTTTCCCGGAATCTCGGGGTTTGAAACGCTACTGAGACGTATCGGACTCTCATCTCGATACCGTTGCTTGGACCAAAATATTTAGTCGTCAAGCACTCGCCCACTCTTGCTTGTGCCCTTCCACACCACAGCAACTGAGATGAGCTTCATAACCCCTGAAAACATCATACCAGCGACTATAGCCATCTCAGTGATCACGATTGGCGTCACCGCATACATGATGGGGCTGTTCAGTCGCAAAAACCACTTCGATGTGGCCGGCAAGGTACCTTCCCCCCCTGCCTTTCCTCTCCAACTATTGCAATCGCCAATTAATGACTCCCAGACCGTCCTCCTCACCGGCGCCTCCTCGGGCATGGGCCTGTCCGTCGCAAAACAGCTCTCCGCAAAGGGTGCCAACATCGGCATTGTCGCCCGCAACGTCGGCAAGCTCGAAGAAGCCCTCACTGTAATCAAATCCAGCGCCTCCTCCCCAAAACAAACCTTCCAGTACTTTTCCGCCGATCTCACAGCCGCATCCGAAGCCTCGCGCATTGTCGCCGAGGTGACTACCTGGAATCATGGCGCTGCTCCCGACATAGTGTGGTGCATGACCGGCGCCAGCGACCCCAAGCTGTTCCTCGACGCCAGCCGCGAAACGCTGCGCAGCCAGATGGACGTCAACTACTGGGCCTGCGCGGACATGGCGCACGCGATCCTCAAGGACTGGCTTTCGCCGTCCAGCGCGCGCAGCCCGAACGAGCGGCATTTGATCTTCACTTCGACGACCTTGGCGTTCTACCCGATCGTGGGATACTCGCCGTACTCGCCGTGTAAAGCGGCGATGCGCTCGCTGTGCGATACTTTGAGTCAGGAGATCTTGTTGTACAGTGATAGCGTGAAGATCCACACGGTGTTTCCGGGCAGCATTGATACGCCGGGCTTTGCGCAGGAGAACATTGGGAAGCCGGCTATTACGAAGAAATTGGAAGAGCCGGATCCAGTGCAGACGCCAGAGGATGTTGCAAAGGCTGCCATCGCAGGATTGGAAGGGGGGCAGTATCTTATTACTGTGAATTTTATTGGGGCTGCGATGAGGGCGTGCGCTTGGGGAGGGAGCGTGAGGAATAATTGGGTTGTGGACACGCTGTTTAGTTTCATTGTGGGCGTGGTGTTCTTTTTCATACAGTGGGATATGAATGGACAGGTGAGGAAATATGGCAAGACGCATGGGCATCCGAGTACGTATGCCAAGCAATCAGCATAAATCTGGAAGGATTGTATGAGCAGCTTGTAGCTGTATGATAATATATAATAGGATCGATCCATCTATATGCGATTCTAACCTTCCTCCCTATTCTCCTCGCAACCACGACACTTAATAACTCCTCTTCACGGGTGGCACCGTCGCACACTCATTTTCGTCGAGCGTCTTCATCATTACAGGCCTATACCCCAACCGGACCCCTCCATCCGTCTCCTCTCCCTGCCAACTAAGCGTATGCCTCAACCACTCCCCGTCCAGCCTCTCCGGAAAATCATCTCTCGCATGACTCCCTCTACTCTCCTTCCTCGCCAACGCACTCTTCGCCGTCTGCGCCGCACAAGTCAACAAATTCCGCATCTCCAAACTCTCAATCAAATCACTATTCCACACCAGACTCCTATCCGTGACCTTCAGATCCGACTCGAATTTCTTCTGCACATCTAGGATCTTGGAATACCCTGAGGAGAGCGAATCGTCCGTGCGGAAGACAGCCACGTCGGACTGCATCGCTCTCTGCATGGAGTTGCGCAGTTCTGCGGTTGGAGAGCATCCGTTGGCGTAGCGGATAGAATCAAGGTCTTCGAGCGAGGATTTGCCGATATCGTCAGGATATTGTAAGTGCGGTGCAGAGGCATCGTTGTTTTCTGCGATATGTAGGGCTGTTGCACGACCGAAGACGACGATGTCTAAGAGCGAGTTCGCGCCGAGGCGATTCGCACCATGCACAGAGACACATGCGGACTCGCCTGCGGCGTATAAGCCAGACACAATAGTTTCCTCGCCGGATGGTGCGATGTTGAGCACCTGCCCCTTGTAGTTGGTCGGGATACCGCCCATACAGTAGTGCACAGTTGGGAGCACGGGAATGGGCTCGCGCGTGATATCGATGCCGGCGAAGATGCTGGCGGTCTCAGCGATACCAGGGAGACGCTCCATAATCACCTCCTTGGGGAGATGTGAGAGCTGGAGATGGATGTGATCTTTTTCTGGCCCGCAACCACGACCTTGGAGGATTTCAAGATTCATAGACCGCGATACTACGTCACGAGAGGCAAGGTCCTTGGCTGTTGGAGCGTAGCGCTCCATGAATCGCTCGCCTTGGGAGTTGAGAAGGTAGCCGCCCTCGCCGCGGGCGCCTTCGGTGATAAGCACGCCTGCGCCGTAGATGCCGCTGGGATGGAACTGCACGAATTCCATATCTTGATTGGGCAGGCCGGCGCGTGTGGCCATGGCATTGCCATCCCCAGTGCTAGTGTGCGCGGAGGTGCAAGAGAAGTATGCACGGCCGTAGCCACCAGTTGCAAGCACCGTGTTCTTCGCAAACATGCGGTGCAGTCTGCCGTCCTCCATAGAAATACATAGCACGCCAAGGCAAGCGCCGTCAACCATGAGCAAATCCAGGGCAAAGAACTCGATGAAGAAATTCGTATCCATCTTCAGTGCCTGCCCATACAGAGTATGCAACATCGCATGTCCTGTCCGATCCGCGACAGCAGCAGTCCGATGTGCCTGTCCGCCCTTCCCATACTCGAGACTCTGTCCACCAAGGGCGCGCTGGTAGATGGTGCCTTGTTCGGTGCGAGAGAAGGCCATGCCATAGTTCTCAAGCTCGATGACGGCACGTGAAGCCTCGCGGGTCATGTAATGGATGGCATCTTGGTCGCCCAGCCAGTCGGAGCCTTTGACTGTGTCGTACATGTGCCAGCGCCAGTCGTCGTGGCCCATGTTTCCCAGGGCGGCATTGATACCGCCTTGGGCGGCAACGGTGTGGGAGCGCGTTGGAAAGAGTTTCGAGATGCAGGCAGTGTTGAGACCGGATTCTGCAAGGCCAACTGCGGCGCGGAGTCCTGCGCCGCCGGCGCCTACAACGAGAGCACTGGGAATGTTAGTTTATGGGAACGTAGGAAGTTAGGAGGCTCTGGAAAGAAGAGGAGGAGCGAAGAGGTAAGGAAGCATACTCATAGTGGTGGTCAATGACCTGGTAAGGTAATGCAGTCGAGTCCACAGTGCTCGCTCTCCTCCTTTGCGCATCTCCAACCAGCGTCCTTCTCTGCTGTCGTGGAACAAATGTCTTGATATCAGTGCATTTCTCACTTCTCCTCAAGCTCCCCGTCGCCGCGCCTCTTAACTTCGTTCGAAAGGCTCTCATGTTGACCCAGCCCCTCCAAGCCGCATAATAGATACAGATGATGAGAATGAGAGAAAGCCATTGTGATCGTCATGCGCCGTGTGCCCTCCTATACCGAGAGTCTACGCAGAGGGTCCAGCTCGAGCTCGGGGACTTGCTTTTTGTGGGGTATCTCCCCCGCACGGAATTAGCACGGTTATAAGTTATATGTGGGGAAATGAAACGCCGAGGGGAAATCGGTAAATTCAACGTCAATACCTTTCACAGAGCCGCCATTGGATGATCCGACGGCAACAACACCAAATATAAACATATAAATATACGGATATACATCGATGTCTCGTCTGGAGGTTAGGCGGTCTAATTATTTTTACGTGGAGTCGAAGTCAACGATATGGCCAACTGTTAGTTCTCTGTTACAACTCGTCTCCTTCGGTCGTCCAAATTACAATACCGCTTCCCCGAGTCCCCTCAAATTGAGGTCGACGACTGTAGTGTTTGACCAACTTCAGAAGAGAAGGGTTGCAGCACTATGAGAAGTTTTGCTAAGTCTGATATTCTGTCTTCAGCGACCATATTCAAGTGCTAGTTCCTGTCTTGTTTCCCAGGAAGCATTCCTTGCTATGTATCTTCTGTTCCTGGGGGAAGTCGGTTATGCTATCTAGCTACGGCTTATAGCTTGAGCATATGCACCCTTAGAGTTGAATGATCGTGTATTTTCTCTTGTATCGTCTCCGGTATTTTATTGTCAATGTTTGAACTTGGAGTCTGGAAAACATTAACTTTAGCGCTTCGATACATGTCTTATCAAGCATATATGTCATTTGCAATGCCTACAATTACATTCCAAACGCTTAAATTGTGTTTCTCTAGATTTTCAATTGTTCTCCTTTGAGTCGCCAGACTCCATTAGTTACTAATAACGTTGTTCAATTTATTGTTCCGGAAAGCGTTGCCCACTTCCTTTGCTACAGTCAATTAAATCCGGATTCCGATCCTGCACTTGCCCTTCATTATTTACTTTCTTTGTTACTATACTCGAGCTTCTTTATTGTTGAAGCTACTTTCAGTTCCAAGTTGGTAGAACAAAGCTTTCAAAACGTCTGTCCTCATAAAATGTCCAAATCCTATTTTTGTCTCTATTGGCTAGCCGTAGTGCCCCCTTTTTCCTTTTTATTTCGTGTCGGGTCACAATCGAAGGAATCCTTGCAGAATCTTTCAGTATCTTGCTACTCTTTAAGCATTCTTCATGATGTTTGATTTCAGAACCTTTCAAAATACGAATTTTGTGTTTTGGGCTGGCCATTAAGACCCAGAAGAAGCGGAGAAATGGCGGAAAATGAGCACCTCGACCCACTACCATCTGAAGTGCAGGCACTCACCCAGCAAAAGGCTAAACTTCAGGCGGATTTGGTAAAATTGAAGGCTGACATCGTCCGGCTGCGGAAAGAAGAACGGGCAGCGCAAGAAGAAGAACGGGAAGCGGAGAGAAAAGAAGATGCAAAAAAAACAAGCAATGACATCAAGAGAGAAGCTACGAGCAGAAAAAGAATGATGGGACATCAAGAGATAGCAATGGGAAACAGCAGAAGAAGTTCATAGGGAGATGAGAAACATATCCATCCCCACGGACCAGAATACCCGGCCACTTCTCCCCCAAGGTGGCTTAGCAGTGCCATCATCTGATCTCCATCCACCGCATGGAGAGCCAAATATTCGGAGGCTGAACGCAGACAACGGACGCAACCGATCACGAGCCATTTGGGACCCTGATCCGCATGGTTCCGCGAGGTTTTATCCGGCTTTAAACAGAAATCATTAGACACATGGAGGCTTCCCGGACGATAAGAGTTTTGGAGTGCCTAATAGAACTACAACGCTATCTCAGCCAGAGCCCTACGGCATGGCGCCCGCAGCCGGCCTTATGACGGTAAAGGTCAATAAATCGCAATATCTGAAATAATTATCACAGAATATTCTAGAAATCCATAGTCGACGTGTTTATTGTTGAGATTGAAAGTTGCGGTGCAACCTGCGCATTGTATAAAATTGAATTGATTGATTGAATGAAACTTATCTAGGCTATGAAGCTCTATTTGTATTCAAATAGAGTGTTTGCTCTTAAGTTTGCTACGTGAGTTTGCATGAGGGGTAATTGAGAACCCTCATGCACCTAAGCCATTTCCCTCCCGTGAGCCATTTTCTCACGGGAGCTCCAAACTGAGAATCCAAACGGAGGATTCTCAGGGTCAACCAGGCGCCCCGATGGCACCCATCCTCTTATTCCAACATTTATAGACCATATTTTGTACCACGCTGCATGACGATTATCGCCGTGACAGTACTGGCTTGAAAGTGACAAACCATTCCTTACAATCAATCGAACTTTCGGTGTAATCTTTTCAAAAACCGCAAATTCGTCGTTATCGCAACATGGAAAACTCACTTTATTGCTCTGTGTTCTCCTATGCAGATGCCACAGTACTCATTTTTAGACCCATCACCACCAAATTAACTACACACGTCGTGCAAATTATGAACCACGATCAAGATCCCAATGCAATAAACAGCCTCACTCTGAATGGTTTCCTCTTTTCGGAGCCGAATATAAACGGCCTTCGAGGTGAGTGGCGTCGGATGCCGGAGAATGGGAGTGCAATCGTCCAATTGTCAAGGACGGCTACTTTCACCTATTTAAACAAAGGTCACCTAGCCGGCAACCTGACTCCACAGTCTCTACGCGATTTGGTCAAATTATTCCAGGGAGTCGTCCAGGGCAGATGGCACATCGTCTTCACGACGCCTGAATCTCTGTCTCTCTTTCAAATCTTCTCAGCTATCCTATAAAATGTCTAAAACGGCCAAATGCTTCATCATCTAGCAACTCTTCCTAGCAGCCATCTACATCCCTTTTCCCTCGGGAACCTTGCCATCGAAAAGGAAGCCAGCCATCGACGGAAGCCTATCAACCCCCCTTCTTAGCCTCGAACATCAGAAGACTATGAATACGATATGAACACCATGCGAACACTGCGCAGATCAAGGTTCCACCGACACTGCAGACGCAACACGTGGGACTATTACTCTTCTCTACGTAGAACACTTGTTCCCATCTCCGTTCCTTTATTCAATCAATCAATTCCATTAACTAACCGCAGTGGTATCTCTATCTCTACGTCCATCTCTCCATCCCAGCGAGACGACCAACCAACTAATAATACGAACAACAAGAGAATAATCAACATAAAAGATGCTGGCTGCGTATAACAGCGGCTGCTTGCAACAGCAATAAAAATACACCCTCAGCCCACCCCCCTACTTCCCCTCCTCCTCCACTCTCTTCCTCTCGCCCGCCGCATAATGCCGTTTAAACACTCCCTCCCAATCCCTCCCCGCCGCGACCCTTGGCACCACCCTCCCCGTATTCAGACTCGGGATGAATAGCCCATACGCCTGCGTCCGCCCTGTCGCATCATGTTGATCCCTCTCCACCCGGATCGCCACATCCAGCGCCCCATCCCCGCTGCGCCCATGCATCTCCATATCCGCCGCCCGATTCATCGTGCCTGCCTGCACCTCCCCCGGCCCCACCGCCTCAAACCCAGCGTTCTTGTCCACGTGCCCGCTCCTGCTTGTACTCGGCCGCGCGCTGCTTCTCGCTGACGCACCGTCCGGAAGCGCGCTGCGCGGCCGCCATTCCGGAGGAGGCACGGCGAGGTTGCCGTTGCCGCTGCTATACTGCGCCTGCAGCTGCGCCTGCGCCTGCGCATTCGCCGCGTCTGCGCCATTCACCGCAGCCCCGGCCCCATTAAGCACACTAGGCGTGCACTCCGTGATCATCGCCCAGTTGCGGCTGGGCATCGTCACCTTGTTCCAGATAACCTTCTTGGCCGCCTCGCCTGGCTCGCGATCGAACATCTTCACCAGCGTCTCGTCCGTGTCCGCGTCGAAGTGGTGGATGCGATTCCGCTTTGCCAGCAGATTCGCGATCGCGCTCGGCGGCGGCTTGTTCACGATCGCAGAGCTGACCACGTTCGCCATGTAGCGGTAGTCGTTCTCTACAGGGATCCCGAGGCTTGGATTGCTGTAGAAGCGTCCGACGGCCGCCAGGTGCACGTCGCCCGAGAGGATGGTCACGCGCACCGAGTACGTCGCCGCGATGTCTTGCAGCATGCTGACTAGCTCCTGACGCTCGCGCTTGTGTGTGCGTGCCGTGTAGTGGTCGTCGAGGTCGTCGAGGAGGTCGACGCCGCCGTCGAATTTGTTGATGAAGCTACCGGCGAAGCCAAAGCGTTTGTTGAGGAATTTGATGGGGCCCATCAGAGGCGAGGAGAAAATGTTCTCGAGCCAGGTGAGGCGCTAAGCACAGTTAGTGATCTACAGTGAAGGAAGGTGGGAGTTGAGAGACTTACGGGGTAGGCAATGGGGATGCCGAGCAGGACGACGAGATGGTGGATCGGACGGTCCGAGGCTGCGGCTTTAGCAAGCTCGCTTGTAACACGATCGTAAACCATTTGGTAGGTCTCTGGATAGTTGACTTGATGCCTTGTCCGTTCTGTGCGGCCGTCCAAGCCGAAGAAGGCGATTCTGGCGCCGAGGCGAGTGAATATGCTTCTCGAGTGCTCCGCAACGTACGGTCCTGGCCGGTGGCCAATGATGTAGCTGGGGTGCTCCTCTTCATCCTGAAGCACATATGTATTCTTTGTTTGTGCTGGATCGACGCCGACACCGCTGCCGTCGTTGGTCATTGTCTGTGGGGCATCGGTGGTGTAGGTCGAAACGGGCGGCGCGAGGTGGTGCTGGAAAAGGAGGTAGTATTTGTAGGCTACACCGCCGATGCCGCGGAAGACGTCGCATTCCATGAAGTCTTTGACATAGCTGCCAAAGCCGTCGATGATCTGGGACAGTTTAGCATTGTAAAGTGAGGGAAGACGAGAATAAACCTACATCGTGGTCGTCCCACACATTAAGCTGCGGGATTTGGCCGTTGGCACCAGCGAAGGGCTCGGTGCTGTACCATCTGACATAGTTGGCTACGTAGTAGTCATCGCAGGCCTTACGGAGAGTCTCTGGAAATGGATAGTCGCGCCTCTTCTTCGGGTTCGCGATATTCGTCCACGGTCTGAGCGGCCCATGAACTCTGACGCCATCATTGTAGATCTGATCACCACCGCCAATCCTATCACCATTAGCATATTTCCACAGTCAGATTCTATCCAAGCCACTCACATAACATGGAAAGGCTTCTCCTTGTGCACCCTCTGCACATCATTCCAAAGCGCCGGACCACTCCAGGCTTCCTCATCCGTCCCCACCGAAAACCCATTACAAGAATGAAACATAATGCGCATGCTCTCATCCACGCTCGGCACCCAAAACTGCTGTCGATCTGTTTTTCCCTCTAAGATAAACCTAAGTCCAGGTATCTCATATGCCCACCGCGTCTCCACCTCCTCCATCTCCAAATCTATACTAAACCTCCAAAACCTATTCCTCAAATCCGCATACAGCAGCACGCCCTTAACGCTCGCCTCAGCGCCGTCAAAGTTTCCTGTGCCATCAGCCGCTATCGAATTCACCTTCTCTTGACGCGGCGTGGCCGTACTCGCAATCGCAGCATCAACGGTCTGAGCCTGCGTAATCGGCCTAACGCCAACCTTGCGCAGCACAAGCTCAGGTACCCAGCTCGCCTCCTTTGGCTCGAGATACCCGCCACGCACCACGATCAACACGCTGCCAAACCATCTCTGCCCCTCCATCCGCCTATAATTCAGCAGCGGTCCACATCTGACCTCCCTGCCGTCCGTGAGACCGCCCATCACAGCGTCAGCATCCTCCAACTCGCCGCGCTTCTGCCTCTCAACGCGCGGATCCGCGCCGTAGTCCTGCACCTGCGTGCCGGGCTCCCCGCGTCCGCTCGCGGTGTGAACGTTCCGTGCGTCGCCCTGCCCGTGGTTATCCACGGCGACCGCGGGGCGCGACGCGGAGCCGCGGATCGGCGTGCCGGTGCCCTCGAGCCGCGACGTGTTCAGGAAGTCTGCGAGGTCGTTGACGCCTTCGTGGTCGTCGGCCGGGCGAACGCGCTGCGCCGGCGAGTTGGGGCCGGCGTGCTTGGCATATTTGTTTGACTCTTGGTGCCGCCATTTGGACCCAGAGGCGTAGTCTTGTGCCTCAGGCGGCGGCGCGTCGGAGCTTGAGGATGCCATTGCGGCTTGCGGCCGGGTGAGGTCGGTTTTGACGCGGCGCGGGTTGGTCGCTCAGGCAAGTGGGAAAGAAGGAATTGGAAATGATGGTTGGGCTGAGGATGCCGGGCAAGTATGTTCGATAGTGATGGCGGCCAGGATGCAGCTACAGATACAGCTCCAATGTAATTGATCTTGTTGACACACACAGTGCTGAGGGACACCTCTGTTGATCAACACCGCGACTGCGCCTTTAGCTCCTTCCTGCGATAAAGCCAATTGACCCAGCAACGACCCCTTTCGTAGATGAAGAAGAGACACTCGATAGCGAAAAGCAGTCGCGACTCGAGAAACCGCAAAAGTGATGTGATAGACGCAAGGGAATTGCGAAGGGGAGTTGCTCTCCTCGACGCTGAGATTATCATCATTTTCTTCTTGCCCCCAAGGACGGCAACGTCATGTCATGACAGGGGTTATGTTATCGTAATTACTTGGCGATGGCCATATTCACATTAACGCTGCTCGAGAGTCGACACGACTCGAGACTAGAAATAATCAAGTAAATAAACAAATAAACAATCAATATATATACACACATATATATAGCAATATCCCACCTGTTATATCAGTGATCTCCTCTATGCTTGTTTGTCTTGGAATCCGGCATAATGAAACAATTCATAGGTACCTATGCATGTACATACCTACAATGGCACATCGAACGCGGGTGCGGGGTGAGACCCTGCTGTGGCTCCTGATCGATGTCATCCTTACATAGTGGTACCGAAGCAGAACACGGCGACTCTACCACCGGTACTGGTTGCAACAGTGCGAGTGCGATAGAAAGATCCAAGGCATGACTACATGACAATCGGAGTAGATATTTACATAGGATCCATTCTCGGAATATCGTCCAACTTATCGTACAAGTACACTACAACATCTGCACATCTACAGAATACCCCATATTCTCCCATGACCTAGCTCCCGCCCTCCCCCGATTTCTTCGAGGCCAGCCTCTCCTCCCATCTCTTCCTCATAGCCATCCTCTTCCTCGCCACCGTGTTCAAATACTCCATCACCAATATCCCCCCAACCGCTCCCCCGATATGCCCTACATGATCATACTTCCTCACCGGCTTCCTCAGCCCCCAAAGCTCCAGGATGAACTGCATCGCAACCACCGCATACCCCGGAATCCCACGCGTATCCTTCGGCGGCCACACATCAAAGATCCTAAACTGAGTATACCAATGCAGATAAAAGAACGCCGCCGCAATCCCCCCAACCGCCGTGCTGGCGCCCAGACTCGTGACCTGGAGATTCCTCCTCACGACGTGGTACGACAGACTGGCCATGCTCCCCAGCACCGCCGACGAGAGGTACACCGCGAAGAAGTTCGCGCGCCCGATGCTGTCGTGCAGCCTCGTCCCGATCAGATAGACGAGCAGCATGTTGACGGCCAGATGAAATAATTTCTGGTGGCTGAACGCATTCCCCAGCACCGCCAGCGCCCGCGGATACCCCGGCACCGACAGGAAGTACTTGTTCAGCATCCGCCACGCGGGGGGGTGGTGCCACAGCGCGAACACGAGCACGTTGAGCGCAATCAGAGGCACCACCGCCGCCACCGCGGGCGGCAGGTCCGGCCACAGCCTCGCCTCCTTCTTCGGCCTTACGTAGAAGTTTGCGAACACGAGCGAGCCGACCACCACCGCCGCCGTGACCAGCGCCGACGGCCACAGCCGCTGCCAGCTGCTCGTCTCCGGCGGCACGTCCGGCACCACCTTCGACGCTTGCTCGATATAGTGCAGCAGCTTGGGGTTCTGGCCCGGGCGCCGCAGCTCCACCCCGCGCTCGCTGTACGTCGCCAGCGTCCCCGTCTGCTGCGGGATCGCCGCCTCGCGCGCCTTGCGCTCCGCATCCTTCTTCAGCACCTTCGCGTCCCATTGGTGCTTCTTGACCTCGCGCAGGAGCTCGAGCCCGCTCTTCTCGTGCTGGAAGGCGTCTGCTTCCTTTTTGATCGTCTTGTACAGCCCGATCTGCTCGCCGCGCGCGACGGCTTCTCGTTCCATCGCTGCGAGCTCGAGTTCTGCGCGTAGCCCCGCGCTCTCTTGCTCGTCCACCGGGATGTTGTTCCGCAGCCAGCTCAGCGCGATGGTGTTCCGAGCTGTGTCGAGGTCTGGTACCGGTGACGCGAGCGACGGGTCTTCCAGCGTCCCGGCGACGCGGCGGCCTTGGAGAACTCGCAGCAGCCGGTCTGCCCATCTAGGATCCGTCCCCGGTCCAAAGAGGGAGTTCGTCTCATTGACGTTGATAGGACGTGCCCCATATGGCAGACCTGCAAAATCCGTATAGTACTCTGGTAAATCCTCAAACTTCGTAATCACCTCCCGACCCGTCGCATATCCCCTCTGTGTATTCTGCCGTGACCGAAACACAACTCCCCTCGCTATTGATGGCGAAAGAATGCCGAATTTCCCCTTAGAACTGGTCGAGCCATTGCGAGCGCTGCTCCGGACGCATGCTGAAGAGATGGAAGAGTGTGCCCTTGCGGACGACGTGAGCCGGGAGACGAAGCTCTCCAGCACCTGAGCAGAATGAAATGAATTCCGGCCATTGCACGTCAGCCTTGCGGCGACGGGCCTCGTTATGATCATCTTCTCCTCCTCCGGCCGTCTTGGTCTCGTCGTTGTCGTCCTGAATTAGTGATCCGTCGTTCCATCACCCCAAAAAGTTCCGCGCACAGACCACCCATCCCCATCTCGAATTTCCCACCTTCACACATGCGCCGTGTCAAGCTCCTCCAAATAAACACCGCAACGCACTCAAATCCCCCGCTCTCGCTCCCGTTCTCGCTGTCGCAACCATCTAATCTTCACATCGCTCAGCCCAAACCGCTGCAGACGATAGCTCCATAGCCCCCCCTCCCCACGAGCCGCCGCCCCCCAGGCGAGCTCCGCTCATCTCCCACCATGTCGCTCGAAGCCTACGTCAACAGTGAGTCCTCCCGCGCGCGCGCCCCCTCCCCGCCGCAGCCAGCTCGCAAAACAAGGCTCACAACACGATCTGACAGCCCGGCAGAGAAGGTCGTGGTGCTGACCTGCGACTCGCGCACGCTGATCGGCACACTGCTGTCCTGCGACCAGATGACGAATCTCGTACCCCCCCCCCCCCCCCCCCCCCCC
>Ga0123337_10000786_pt1 | contig 48030 bp, 59 predicted proteins | sample frozenSSSSmetaG_FD_89792 | JGI IMG/M metagenome (GOLD analysis project Ga0123337, IMG submission 89792) | Glacier valley bacterial and archeal communities from Borup Fiord, Nunavut, Canada, to study Microbial Dark Matter (Phase II) -... | ecosystem: Environmental > Aquatic > Freshwater > Ice >... | reverse complement strand
ATACGACCACAGACTGGAGAGAATTGGGCATCCCGTCCGCTCTGCCATACACAAGCTCCAGATCGGCAGATTAGTAGTTGGGTGGGTGACCACCAGCGAATACCTGCTGTTGTATGTTTTTTTGTCTTTTCTTTTTTGAGTATTTTGTTTTACTTTGTCTTCCTACCTCCAACGTAAACGCTGTTATAAGAAGTGTCAACTCATTCGTAGGGCATTTATCCCTAAACCTGTCTTTCTCTCACAGGGCCCTGAAACTTAAGTCTGTATCAATGACACAACAAATCTTGAAAGGAGCCCCTTTGAAATTATAAGTCGAAATCTGCTTTGCGACGTTTACCCCAAGGCCTTCGACGATGGAGAATGCTACATTTCATCTTCTGCCTCTGCCTACTCCAGCAGTCTAATCTGATTCCTCCATTTCGTTTTGCTTCTTTTCCTTCTCCTTCTCAGCTCTCCAGGTCTCTTCGTTTTCCCTCAAGAAGGCCCCGAAGGGATTATCATTGAAGTAACCCACCCCATCCATCTGCCTAATCATAGCACAAGCGGGACGGTACAGGGCGGCTAGAAGATCGTGATTCTGAAAATCTTGCTTTCTCCACGGAGTCTCCTCTCTTATCTCTAATCCCTTGTTCTGTTCGAAATACTGCTCGGCTTTGGTGGACAAGATGCTGACTTCGAACCAACTGCACTCTTTGTACGAGATGTTATCTCTTGCTGTCTGCGCCCAAACTTCATAGATGTGGCGGTTGGATTCACCAGCAGGTATCACGTGCAGTTTGATCCCCATGTCCCTAAACTCGACAATGTTCAGCTTAGATTTGCCATCATAGCTAGTGTAAGTGCTCTTCTTAGCAACTCGAACGGTATGAAAGGCGAAGCTATGGTGCAAATCAAGTTCGAAGCTCATACGCAACGTACTATCGTCTGTACCCTTCCTTAAAACAAAGATTAGCCACCACATAAACAGCTGACTGGCTCTTGAACTTACGGTATGTAAAGAGTCCTGACCAAGTCCTCGGCGAACGATTCGTACTCCGAGGCCAGATCTTTCGTACCAGTGCCACTAATGCGATAGTCCCAGTTTCGCTTCAAACAGTGGACGTAGCAGTCTCCGAATCTCTGAGGAAGTGTATGCACCTTGTACGCAAACGATTCAGCATCTACCTCTAACATGAATCTCTCATTCAGATAGGTCGGATTCAGATCTCGGCACTGGAATTGATATGAGATTGACCACGTTGGCCGAGGATTCCAGTATGGATTTCCTTCAAGCATGGCCAAATCAACCAGATACTGGATATCTGCGGGCAAAGTTGTGAGAAGATCCGTCATATCAACGATCGGCCGGCCATTGTCGATTTCAAGAAGCTTTCTGCTGAACTTGTTCGCATCAAGCCAAGGCATGTGGGCACTATCCGAAGCAAACTGTCTGTGACTGTATCTATTCACCCATGCTCTTCCGAATTGGGCTACAAGCTTAACTTCGCCGGGCCAGCTGCGCATTGCGTCGAGTATCTTGAGGGTGCTTGCTTCCAACTGATCAATGAATGGCTTGATTAGGTAATTTGGAGGAGGAGGGGGAATGAATCTGTCTCCGTCCCATCCTCCTCTGGATGCCTTTTGTCTCATTGTAGTATGATACTCTCTGCTCTCAACCTCGCTGTCTTTCTGAAGCTTTTCCTCGACCATGCTATTGTGCACAGGAATATTTCCTGGCCTAATCGGCTCTATAACCGGCATTAATGCAGATAACAAAGGAATATCGTCAAGATCTGTATCGAGGAGACTCGTGTTTTGTGAGACGCTCACATTGATACTGGAAACTGCCTGTGACACGTACTTCGATGAGCGACTGGGAGATCGATTGATGGCGCTAGCAATGTTTCCAATGGGGAAATTATCGCTAGAGAAGATATGAGGCTCATCCACATAGTCCACTATGAGGGCTGAGGACATTGAAGGCTTTCGCACTGAGACAGTGTCTGGTGGTAATGGATTATCCTTCGGTAGATCCCCTACCCAGCGTTCGATTCGCGTTTTCTTCTCAGCAGGTATCCACGAGGGTAATGACGACGGACCGTGGTGATCTGCAGGATCGACCCTATTCATCGGATTGTCGACATCATCCCCTTTACTGCTGTATTTGTACTTTGCAAAGACCTTGGACTTGTCGTCTTTGTTCGCGGCCTTCACTGCTGGGTCGGGTTTCTTGGCGGGTATTGGCTTGTATCTTCTCGAAACCGGGGCAAATAGGCAACACCGTACTGTTCCACCTTTTGCCAGATCTTGATAGCAATTACCATGGTCATACTTAGTAACATCGATGAGTGTTGTCTCATACAGGGTGTGAATTGTTTTAAGTGGTAGTAGGACCGGAGCAAAGTTCTCCTCTTCTTCTGCCCAGAAGCAATGGTCATTGTTCATCAACGGGTTTGTGAGTAGAGGAATCTGTTTTGTTAGCATTGAGGCTGAGAGTTGGTAATGGTCATCTTACATCATTGTCCCTGATCTTTTCGAGCTTTTGAATAGTTCGATGACAGTCTACTTCGAATGAGCCAACAATTAAGATCTTTCTAGATTGTCCATCGTAGGAGAGAGTGCAATCAGTGAGCTTCCCAATTTGCCGTAGAAGCGTTTCGTGAAATATTTGCTCAACAAATAGTTCTATCCTCGGGCAAGACCATTTTATCCTGCATTCATCCTCGATCAGATGGCCCTCGGATGGGCCCTCGACTTGATTCTCATCTCCGGAAAGCAAGGGAGCTATTCTAAACATAAGATTGCTCTGGATCTGTGCAGAGTCGTCAGCAATCCATGAAATAGTCTGACGTTGGAGAACACCTGCCTCTCCATATTCGGAATCCTCGCCTAGTTGCTCCAAAATGAAGTCATTAATGACCTTTTGGAACACTTCATATAATACAGATATACGACAACTGAATTGTGTGGCTGTGAACAGGTAGTTTTCGTAATCATAGCTGAGATGTGCGGTCTGCAACGAGTGTATTAGCAGATCATCCATATATCAAAACAATGTCAATGGTGGATCCCAAAATCCAGATATCTGCTTACCAATTGTATCCTCTGTAGCTCATTCCCAAAGCGTGTTTGGATGACATCTTTGGCCTCCGGAGTGAAACCCCATTTACATGTAAAGAAGAAAGCTGTCTGCGGTTCCCGCATCCTCGAGATCCTTGTGGCAACAGACATCGCTGCCTTGTTTGGCAATCAAAGATCGTTGATCAGCACTAGCTACTTCTTTATTCAAGACATAATAAGATCGAAGTTGAGGTTGAGTGCGGAAGTTGTTGAAGTTGTGGTGAAGGTAGTGTTTTACTAGGAAGAACAACTTCGTTTGTAATGCCCTTCCAATAAGTCGTGTGTGGACCGGCTGAGCATAGAACGCATTCCGGAATCTTCTAAACTTGGAGGTTCCTTAGCTTGTAAGATCCGTGATTTATGTATTTGTTGAGATTCCTAAATCCCAAATTTCAATTCTGGTCTTTCAAAGACCTTGTCTCAAGAGGAAAGTTTAATAAGCCCACAAGACATCAATGTGAAGTAGAAGCACCGTCTAGTCATTTCATCATACCATGAATTGGTGAATCCTTTAAGCATGATGTAAAACATCAGAATAGAGTATCACAAATTAATGATATTATGCACGTCTAAAACTTATGCTGGAGCCATACAAATGAAACTTGGCGTGTAAGCTATGCTTTGGAGACGCCACACAAACGCCAGAGACGCTACCTCATTGGGTCCCATATCTTTAATGCCGCTCATCATCCAGTGCCAATCCACTGGTGCTGCATGCAGTTCTATAGTGTCGTAAAAGCTCGTTTGAAAATCGTTAGACCGCCAAAGGATCTGTGCTTTGCATCCTTTGAACTCCTTCCTGTCATTACACATACAAGTCTCCTCAGCTCGCCCCTTTGACATTCCTTTTGACCCCAAGAGCCCATTTCAGCTCCCCTAGGACCTTCTGTGTCTCAGCAAGAGCATCTTCGTTGGCCTTCTCCTGTTCCCGGGTTCTTGTTTTGATTGATAGCAGCGAGGCATCCTGCTCTGCCTTATATGCCTCTGAAGCTTGTGCGATGCGTCTGTTCTCATCCTCCAGCCGCGCTAATGCTTCCCGTTGCTCATTGCACAATTGCTGTAGAGTGTCTAATCGGTCGCCATCCTTCACCCTTTCTTGCAAAAGGCCAGATATCTCCCCACTTAGCTTTCTCACAGCACGATCGACGACCTCGCCTTGCTCTTTCCAGTGGCTAGTCAAAGCTTTATACCGGCCTTCCATTAGCATGGCGTAGTTGGTTGCCTCCTCGACTTTCCTCTTGGTTTCCGCCTCCATCTTTTCCATGGCCTCCCTCCATCCACGTTCTCGTTCGATTGCTTCGTCGGCTCGGTGACGTTCTGCATCTATATGGCCCTTTAGATCTGCAAGCTGCCTCTCTCTTTTCTTGAGCAAAGTTTTATTAATAGCTGCATCGTGCAATCGGCCTTCGTAGTCAGTGTTTATGGCGTCTATCCTCTCCTCCGTCATCTTAACTGCCTGGCGTGCCTCTTCTGCATGCAGTCTTTCTATTTGCAGATCACGCTTGAGCATGTCATTTTCTCCCATCAGTCGCTCGATAACTCTGCCACTCTTGCCGAGATTCGCCCTTCCAACTGCTGAACTCCATTGTTGAGGACTGGCACCTCCATTGCTAGCCGAATTATCTTCAGATATTTGAATGTTTGAATACGCTTTGGTGCCGCCGAATTCCGCTGATATCATCCGTACTGAGGAAATCGAGGTTGTAGTGTTAACCCGAGGTAAAACCAAGCGCTCAGCAGGTGGTGAGGACAGTGGAGAAAAGCCATTTGATCGGTTATCGGTGTTTGTCCCATTGCCTATTGGATTGGCATTATTGCTCTCGGTCTTTCGTTTCTCGGTCACGGTGATTTCGGGCAAGGATTTTGAAGTAGGGAGTCCAGCATCTCCTCCATTCTCTGTATCATCTCGATGTGTGACCAGCTTCACACTGTTCATCGCTGCGGAAGAGACGGGAGACAAGGTCCTGGACGGAGCATCGATAGAGCGACTTGTTGAATGGGTGAGAATGATCTTTTGAGCTTTATCTGTACCTGCATGTTTGTTAGACACATTGTAAAATATGAACAAAGACTCCGAGTGCCATCAAGGTACGTGATTGTGATTGTGAACTGAACCCGGCTAGACTGGGTCAAAAGACCTTTGCGGGGATCTTGGCAGAGAATCACAGAGACTGCAGTATATTTGAGAATCAACTTACTCCTGACGTATTCTTGGGATGACAAACTTCGCATATGAATCGGTATGGGTCTTTTGAAATGATCTCGAAGTGGCATCGCTCATTTCGCCAGCTCTATAAAGTATCGATGCCCCCCTTGCTTCGATGGTAATCTGAAAGGAGCGTTGGTAGTTCTAACAAGAAAATAACGATCGTCGAGCAATATTCGCAGTACAGTGCTCTTCTATGAGATACGACAGAATCGTACAGGTTTCAACTCTGACCGAGCGCATTCAGGTTGTGTTTCTGTGCAAGCTCGCGTCTCGATTAAGCTTCCCCCTGTTACCCATGTGGCCCGTGGGCAAGGCTGAGATGGGACGCGTTTGCGGTCTACACGGCTATTTGTTTGCAGAAGTTGTATTTATACTTCGTACCTATTTCGGGAGATTGCTGGCTCGTGCACCAGGACATTGACAGGGAGGTACCATACCATTACCATGATATAAAAAGTAAAAGCGTCATTTATCTATCTATCTATCCATTATTAGATTTGTAAGTCACTACACCTGTGCTTAACAGGCCTTGGCTATTTGGAATACTATCCAGAACGCCTCTGAATAGAAGAGTAGTTGGACAGGAAGGCATGGGTGTCATACTCCCTAATCATTGGAATTGTTGACCCTTATGGATGGCATTTTCAGGAGCTATACATAGGATCAACTGCTCAGGCATCTTGATTCTCGATTGTTTTACTTGTACATCTACTGACACAGGTATCTAATCCACATTCCCCGCCTCATAATGCCCAGGAACGCCGCTCTAATGCTTTGTAACTGCCGAAAGTACAGCCTTTCAGGACTCTTAGTACAGACGCCAATATGGGTATCTCCTTTAGTTTAAGCTCTTGATGGAACTCCATTGCCCTCCAGATCATTCAATGAGCTTTGCTTCATCATTTTCCTTCGCATCGCTATGCTTTTCAATGAAACCAGGTCGCCATTTCGTCAAGTATTTCGCTGCCATAGGCTTCGCATCGTCATCTACCGCCCAGTATCAGCCTAGGCCCTCAAACAAACGGAGATATACTTACAGCTTCGCCAAACATCTTCAACAGCATCCAATGCAATCTCGCGAACTGGCGGTCGCATTATGACCAGATACAACAGACTTGTCAAGGCGAGATTAACCATCGCGGGATCTCTGCATAGCCCCTTGACTCGTTGCAGCATCTCCGCAGTGAGTCTTGGGATTTCGCCCAAAAACCTCGTCAGGACCTTGTCGCGAGCATCAAGATACGGCATCATGCCATCCAAGACTCTCAGGACCCATCTGTCATAATGATTGAGTGTGCCCATACCGGCTTTCTCCTGCACTTGATCATTGTACCATTCTTCGCATAGCCAAGCAACGCTGGTCTCGATCCGATGTCTGAAGTCCTCGAGAACATAGAGATAAAGAGCTTCCCGGATATTGTCTGCAAGCAATACTCTCCTCGTGTTATTTTCAGACTTCACAATGCTCAATGGTTCTTCCAATCCTGCAGGTGCTCGTGATGCCAGTCGCGTTACAATAGTGACCCATGCCTCTCTATCATAGGTGCTTGCAGCAAGGCGATTAATTCCAGCTTTGCTCTTCTTTGACACGGGTTCCTCAAGAGTTTGCATCACAGAAAAGACACGGGCAATTGTGTTCTGGCCGCTCTCTATAACCTCCTGTTCAGTCAAAGGTTGTGGTGGCGGCATCTTGAATGGTCCCAATGACACTTCTGGAGGTCGCTCTGGCGACACCTCTGGCGGTGCATTGTCGAGTTTGTTCAATATCTGCTCAGTGTCTTCCGCGGCTTCGAAATTTGGTTCGTAGTCATCATCTTCTTCTTCCACACTAAGACTAAGTGGTCCTGTGTCTGCATACAACTTTTGAATCGCAGGCTGAGGAGCGGCCATTAATTCCAACCTTTGACGCACACCCTATATCAAAGATTAATGGCTGCTTCTTTAATATGGACGGAGATGCACTCACATTGATTGCCTGATTTAAAAGATCTTCATTCAGCCTGGACATTATTGTCACTCCAATCTTCACGACCAAATCCTCAGATAGCTGTGAGACATCAAACGCTTTGAGGCCTTCATCTTGTGTAATAGTGAACAGCTCTGCGACAGTACGAGGACCTGGGGCAAGAGGAGGTATGGCCAGCTTCGGCGCTAAGGCAGGAATGGTAGCACCAAGTCTTTGACGTTTGGCGGAGTCGAGCCCATCGACGGGTTCAGGAGGACCACGCTTTCGGGTGGCCTCCTCAAATATTTCTGTCCGTGATCGTATGAGACGCTCGACATACTGTTGTATCCGCATTGCCAGTGGCCCATGAGGATCACTGTGATGGTCAGCATGGCTTGGCACTTGATGAAAGGAGAGGAGTAGCATACCGCTTGTGGACATGCATAAGCAAGATCCGTGTCGTCTTCTCCATAGACTTGGCCATCACACGGAGTTTGGGTGTCATGGGCGAGTTTGCGAGTTTCAGAGGATTGAAGTTCAAGATGGCATTCAGGATCTTATTGGCAATGGATGGGCGAGCACGGATGAGGATGGAAAGGGAGTTTAGGGTGGCATCAATGAGCACAGCATCGCTAGAAACTTAGTGAGGGAGCATCAAAGGAGTCTTGATAACTTACGTCGTGTTCTCCTGGAAAACTCCAAGCATTCTGTCCAGCAGCCCTGACGCCTCAGGTTCAAGATTTCGAGGGGGTATTAAGGTATGATTTTGGGGGACCATAACAAGTGATATATCAAATGGATCACTGCGCTGTGAGAATGATATTAGCAAAGAATGACTGTAGCAGGATGTTTGGATAGGCACATACTCTGTTGTCCCCATCTGGTGCTGCTGTTTGGACAAGAACAACTCTCTGTGCAAATTTGATGCAGCAAATGCGAATTCCAGGGGGGGCTGTGTCCCAAATCCGCAGGATTCTTGATTTTATAGCGGCCATTCTCTCCCATGTTGGTTTGTCATATGGATTATTGATACTGGCAATATCTGTTAGATGGGACCATAACAGCACAGACTGAAGACATAGCGGACGATGAATATGGTTCATGGGAGATTCAACAATCATATCATTGTAGCCAGGAGTGCATAGCTGATCTAAGCCAGGAACTGAGGGGGATACGTACATCCATCTGAACACGTAGGGGTATATGCTTGCTGCAGTCTGAACAACACTCTTGACGACTGCTGGATCTTCATTGTTATTCTCGATCATTGACTTCAAACTCTCTAGAATAGTCAAACTCAGAGTTTCTTTCTGATTTGGCGGTAATATTGGACTCGAAAAGGTCTCGGCCAAAAAATCTGCCCCCCATCTCCTCAATTCAACTCTTGCAGATGGTCCAATAATGGGAAGAATTCCTTGTATGATTCGAGGATAGTAGTTGGCATCACCAAGCACAAGCTTGCGCGCATCATCGAGTTGCTTCAGCTGTTCGCTGACGGAGAGCGCAGGCATCGCCATTGTTGCTACATGAATTTGTGCCTTGCGTGGAGTGGTATATTCAATGCGCCAGGTTTGGAGTTGTAGGTCGAAGTGGTCAAGGGAATTGAAGGACTATTGTTGTCGGAAAGAACGAGCACTTGTTCATGCTGTACTCATTTGCTGAGATAAGATGGATTTGCTAGACCCTGGAGAATTCACTGCTGTTGCGTTAGATCTTATTCTTTGTTGAAGAATTGATATGTTTGCGGGATGGGATGTGATGGATGTGAACGTGAAGTGGTCGACGCGGCTGAGCTATGACCACCACCGATTTTGAGAAAACCACGCTAGTCAGAAAGTGGCTCGACAACATCCGTCCGTAGATGTCTAAGAGTTCACTTCATAGGATCTCCCTCCTGTAATCCACATAAATACAGACAAGATGCCGATGTATGCTCGTTCCCTCAAATCTATCTGGCCTTATCTGACACGATTATAGTATTCCGAAATCATCCTATTACGACAGGAACTACAAGCAGTCCCCGGCTTTGATCCGGGCGCGAAGGCCTTACCTTGTGAAGAATATGGTCACTGGGACTGCCATCTTTGCTTTCGCTATCGGCATTTGTATGCGATTCTCTATCTTAATAGCATGTCTCTATGTGACTAACGTTTCGCGCAGATGCCTGGACAATCAGAGCCGTCTCCCAAGACGAATTCGAAGATGTCATAGTACCCGCTGCGCCAGCGCAGGCATCCCAACAACCATCTGGCTCGACCCAGCATGCTAAGGTTGTCTAAATACGGAGCGGTATGAGAGCGAGGTTGGTTAGGCACAAATTATGAAAGATGAACTATATGGCATGGTGCGATATATCACAATGTGTCGCATTGCATTGATCAAAAGGCGTAATGGGGATTATATTTCTTTCCAGCATGCAAAGTGGAATCTCAGCTTCCCAATGTACAATAAAACATATGTATAAAAGATTTTGATGTACAATTCGTGGCGTCATGATTCGCCTTCCTACCTGCCAAGCCCATCGAATATCCCAATCCGAAATGCTATAAACTCCGCCAAATGCCCGATGAGAACCTGCTCAATATCCCATGCTAATCGCTAACTGTCAATTGATTCTCGTGAGACTGGCCAGATCAGAACCTTCCATTTGCAACCGCTGCTTGTTCGCGCTTCACTCTAATTTCATATGAGAAATCATGAGCCAAGTCTTGTGGTCGAGGCGGGCTAACCATCGGGGGCGGATGTGCATTTTCACGCCCTGTTTGCATGTTTGCGTGGCTATCGAGGGCACGAGCCTGTTCACCAGTGACTCCGGCCTGCCTGCTTTGTTGCGGTGACATTGAGGGCTGTCGACTGCCAAGTGGAGATGGTGCCATCTTTTGCGCGAGGGATGGAGCACTAAATGCATTTATTGGTGGCCTTCCGCCGCCGCCAGGTACAAAATTGTGACTTGAGATCTGTGATATGGAGTTGATTCCTGAAAATGTCCCAGAAATTGGAAGCCCGCCAGCCTGCTGATGGGAATGCCGTCGAGGTTGTGCTCCAACCGCCATTGAGAAGGGACTGCCAGTTCTGGCAGCTTGTTGAGCAGACGTCTGACGCTGTAAAAGGTGCACATGTGACGGATGTTGTGGATTAGCCCAAGGAGTTTGCTCGATGAATTGCTCTTCAGCAGGCTTCAATGCCGCAGCCGATGTTGCAGCGCGTATTGCCGCGATGTCTTGCAGCGGTAAACTTGGCTGCGATCGTTGTGGCTGTTTTTGCTGAGATTTCTGCATATTGTCAGCTTTGGTATCATCCTAGACCACCTTCCATCGACTTACTCCCATCTTTTTGAAGTCATCTTCTAACTCAGACGCAGTAGCCGGTGCCATCGGAGGAGCCGCTGGAAAGCCTCGATATTTCGCAATGCCCGACAATACCGAAACCTCCGCATTATATGCATATTGATTTTTTAGCTGGTCCGATCTCTTGGTCGGGAATTTTAAGATGTAGTCCTCCACGTTGGAGCCATATCCACGTCGGTCGTGTTGAATTTCATACCATTGCTTTCCAAGAAGTTCTAGTTTCTTCTCACGGATGTCTCGCACATCTTGGTAGAATTGAGACAATATCTGCGCCCGCCTGGCAACGGCAGTCTTATCTATTGTTTCTCGCTTGTATTCAACACGGCGCTTTTCGATCCTGAGTCTTTCGTCCCGTCGCGCATCGATACATTGCATCATCGCTAGGTATTCTGGGTGTATTGGCGGGTCTTGTTTGAGCATCCATTCTTCGTGATTGAGTTTTGCAAGGCGTTCCTCGTGTAGTCTATCGCGGAATGACGAGAAGTGCTTCTCAATGTCATTTAATTGTTCTAATGCGATCCTCTTTTTCTCTTCTGTTTCTGAATTGTTAGCTTAGCCAGCTACATTACAGGGGTCCAAGGGTAGACTAACGTTCTTCCTCGTCCTTCAGGATAGCTTCAGCATCGTCGGCTTCTACGTCTGCAATATCTTCGACGTCTTCTCCTTCATCACTAGTGTTGGCGGGCCTCTTCACGACATGCTTGTCGCTAGGCTCACTGACTTCCTCCGGTGGCACGCTGACGCCATTAGCGGAGCTCTTTCGTCTTATTTTCTTTGATTTCGAATCTTCTGAGATATCCATATGATTTTCGGCCTCTTCCTCAGCCAATTGCTTCTCCCCGTTCGGCTGTTCTGCCTCATCCTCCTCTTCTTGTCCATCGCCATCGCCACTCTCGGCTTCGGAAAGTTCACCACTAATAGGATTCGGAGTATCGACATCGCCATGTGCGGAAGCATTATCATCAATTGCATAGTCCTCTGCGGGCGCTATCACAGATCCCCTCCGCTTCCTGACAGGTTCGCCCAGGTCAGTGGCATCAACTGAATCACGGTCCACCAATTGCGATCGTTTCCTCTTCTTGTTTGTAAGGTCGAAAACGTGCATAATGTCCTTTGGCTCTGCAGGAAATTCTTCTTGTGGCGTTATGGCTGTGGTGGCACCTTGATCAGCTTCTGCGACAGGATCTCCGGTTGCAGTTTTCGGAGAATCTGGCAGAGAGAGCTCGTCGTCTGAAACATCGTCAGGATGGGTGTTATGTTCTTCGTCATCGTCGTCTTCATCTGCTTCTTCAGCTCTATACTGATTGTGTAGATTGGTTGTGGTTCTTTCGAATGTGTGGCTTTCCGCGTGGGAGCTCAGCACCACGTCTTTGTGCGCTCGCTGCTTATTTGGAGAATGATCAAGTCGTTCGGTTTCTGCTTCGGAGTCATTCTCTTCTTCTTCGCTTGCATCATCCGACTCTAGGCCATCTAAATCATCTTGCTCGTCTTCTTGTTCGGCTTCCTGTTCAATGTCGCTCAAGCTACTCGAGCCATCCCCCACTTCGCTCTGAACATCGTGCTGATGGTCCAAAGCAGCTGGGAGTATGGTTTCGCTTTGATCTTCAATAACAGCACTCATCTTGCGCTGGAACTATCCAACGTGCCACTGTAACCAGGGTATCAGTGCGCATTCGCAGAAGCAAATGCTCTGGTGTAGATTCGGCCAACTGGAGCGGCAATTGAGAGGGCGCCGCGCTGGAGATTCAACGAAGAAGTATATGTAGTTTTCGTGGGATTCCTGCAAATGTAGAACTTGAAAGGTGAGATATCGTATGCTGCTTCAGTTTTCTACTGAAGAGAAGTAGGTAATTGCGTTTCGGTGAGTGGTTAATGAGTGAGCAACACTGTGAGGATGGGCAAACTCCCATCATCGCGACCAAGCAACCCCGGTTCACGCTAGCCACCGGCGATCGCCGTCGCAGCCAGTCAGGACAAAAATTATTAGAGCTTTTTCGATATGGGTCTTGATAACAAATGCACAGTAGATTGAAGCAACGCAACACATCTTGCTTCCTTTCGATCACAACATAACAATGGCGAAAAAATCGAGAGACAGTGTTGGATCCTCTAAGGAGAGCAAGAAATCGCAAAATGTGAAGACATTAGTTGCAGATGAAGCAGTGGTAGATCCAACATTGGCTGCACTGTTTGCTTCAAGTGTATGTTTCCGACTTCATTAGAATTTTTTTGGCAGAATATAGAGAACTGATCAAAAACCAGGCTGGACCTGTGAAAGCTCCACCCAAAAGCCGTTACGAAGAAGCACCACCTCCAAGCAAAAAGAGGGCAGTAGCGCCAGTCGAAGATGAGTCCAACTCTGAGGAAGAAGGCGGAGAGGAGGAGGGAGATGACGAAGAATTGAGCAGTATAGACGGTGATCTCGACGATGAAGATCTCGACGCGCTGTCTGAAGACGGCGATGCCTCCTCGGAAGAGGGTGGCGCGCCTATCAATCCGTTAGCATTGGCGGAAGAGAAGGTGCCCCGCAAGCGAAAACGCGACAATAAGGAAGAAGATCTTGAGGGAAAGTATCTGTCAAAATTGGCGCGAGAGGAAGAGAAAGAGGAGACCGAACGACAAGCCGAACGCAAATTGAAGCGCCAACGCTTATTGGTGGAACAAGGGGAGAAGAGCTCCAACGAAGACGAAGATGCGAATGAAGATGAGGATATGGAGGATGCAGAGGGGTCTGATGACGAAAAAGATACAAAGGTTCAAGAGACTCCATTGGATATTCCTCAACATGAATCTCTTGCTCCAGATAAGGAGACTCTGGAGCTTGAAAAGGCAACCCGCACAGTCTTTCTCGCCAACGTTTCAACGTCCGCAATCACAGATAAGAAGGCCAAAAAGACTCTTCTGGAGCATATGGCATCGTTCATTGAGGACCTGTCACCACCTTTGGATGGCAAGCAGACGCACAAGGTCGAGTCTATTCGATTCAGATCTACAGCATACGAAGGCAGTTCTTTACCGAAGAAGGCTGCGTTTGCTACTAAGGCATTGATGGCTGCAACAACCAAGAGCACAAATGCTTATGTCGTATATAGCACCTCTTTCGCTGCCAGAGAGGCTGCTAAGAGACTCAATGGTACAATGGTACTTGACCGCCATCTCAGAGTTGATGGTGTTGCACATCCAGCGAAGACGGACCATCGACGATGCGTATTCGTCGGCAATCTAGGCTTTGTGGATGATGAGAGCATGATGGATGAGGGTGAGGAAGGTCAAAGAAAGCGCTCCAAAGTCCCTTCAGATATTGAAGAAGGTCTCTGGAGACAGTTTGCTAAAGCTGGAGAAGTTGAGAGTGTCCGCGTCGTGCGTGACGAGAAGACTCGTGTTGGCAAAGGCTTTGCTTATGTTCAATTCAAGGTACATTCTCCATATCGCTTAACAATTTTGGTGGTAAAATGCTAAATGATATCAGGATGCCAATGCCGTTGAAGCAGCACTTCTCTTCAATGAGAAGAAATACCCACCCATGCTCCCCCGCGTCCTTCGTGTCACCCGTGCCAAAGCTTTCAAGAAGACCGCCAACGCGCAAAAGCGCGATAGCGCTCCTCGTCCATTTGTCAAGGGCTCCAATAACCCTAACAACGTCGTCATCTACAACCCTAAGATGACATCCCAGCAACAGTCCCTCCAAGGTCGCGCAAGCAAACTTCTCGGCAAGGCTGGTGCTTCGCAGTTCAGGAAGCGCGATGATGCTGTTAAGAGAGAGTCGAGACCGCAATCACGTGCTGGAGCAGCAGAGGGAATCAAGGGCCCAGAGGCGTTTATCTTCGAGGGATACAGAGCCAGCTCAAATAATGGAAAGCCGAAGGATCTTAAGCTTGGTGGAAAGAATGTTAAATCGAAGGGCGGCAAGCCAAAGACGAAGAGCGCTAAGAGAGCAAGTGAATGGAAGAAGAGTGGTGGGAAGAAGCCTGCTAAGGCATAAGCTGGCAGCGTATAGCAAGTTGTAAATATGATCATGATACCATTATAAACTGCTTTTGATGATCATATTTTGTTCCAAATGGATGGCCTGTATGTATTCATGATCCATCACGCCATCATCTAAGAGCCAGATATATATCTACTCGTGGTGGCTCTAATACATGCCACGTATCACCTGCACAGTGGTCTTAAATTTCTCCCCATATGTCAATTGCCACCAGATGCCACCTATTTTGGAGACATCTGTGTTTCCATCCAAGATGGTTGTCGGCAGAGGCACGGCGCCGCCAGTATTTCCTCGCTTTCCCGATAAGGCTGACACAACCCATAATCGCATGTTGTCATATATTCACCATGATAACGCATTTTCTCACTTCGTAGTAACCTCCACCACAGCCCTCCTCACTCCATCCTCCTCTTCCCTAATCTGCGTTGCGACGCCTCCCTTGTCTCTCACAGCCTCACAAAAATCCTCCATCGAACCTCCGACCCCAAAATACACCTTTTTGGCACCCACCAGCGCCTTTCCTCCGCTCTTCTCTTCCTTCTCCTTTTCCAAAATCTTCATCAGAACCTCTGAAAAACTCCTCAACGCAGCAGGCGAATAAATGGTCTCTGCTCCAGTAACCAACAATTCCCCCTCCGCTCCTTGCGATGCCACGTCGACGAGGTGCACGAACTCGTCACCCCATGTGCCAGAGAAGAAATTAAGCGTGATATCGAGGGCAGCGAGGTCAGCTTGGAAGGCAGAGAGGAGCTCCGCATCGATATCAAGCTCGCCTTCTTCTTCCCAACCATCTGCACCTGCAGGTCGCGGCCGTGATTGTGCCCAAGAGAGAAGGATGTTGGGGGCCGTCACCAACCTCAACACAGACACGTTGTAATCCGCAAAACCCAACTCCAACTTCTCGCCTCCCGCCTTCTCAAGATGCCATTGCAGGATCGCTAAACTGGGGAGAGCGGTGCCGCATCCGAGCTATGGTTGTCAGCATCCTCCTTCAGCAATAATCCCACGTGACATACCTCAAGGAACCTCCTGCCCTTACTTTCGAGCTTTGCAAGTTCCCGCACCAGATCTACACTGCTCTCCCAGCTCTTGAAGCCTCCTTCGTAGACTCCGGTTTTCACATCATCCTCCCCTAACCCTACCTCCTCGTCCTCGGCCATCAACTGCACGCGCACATCCCAGAGTTCCCTTCTTGGAATTTTGAGCTCTGCGCCATCGTCAAGAGTAACTTTAAGGGTTCCGTAGCTGATTGTACTTGGCAGGCTCGCCAGTAATTCTCCGAGTGTGTGTGATTTTGCGGGTATCAGAGGCTGGCCCGCTACGGGAAAAGCTGTGGATGAAGAGCGGTGCCTTGTGAGAGTGCCGGTTTCGGCAGCATGTGGGGGAGAAGAAATTGATAGGGACTGAAGATCTTCTGCTGTGTCTTCTATGTCATCACCAGCGAAAGAAAAGGAGAAAGACATTGTTGCGGGATTGAAGTCGTGAGAAAGTTGAAATTCATTGTTGTACCTCAAAGCAGCCAGTGATATCTACTATGTACCTCTTTCCTTCCCCCTCCCTCGCTTCCCCTCGCTTACCCCTCGCTAACGCACCTACGTAATAATTAATGCAAAAAAAAATACAAAAAATGTAAGTCATCGCATCCGATGCACACCCCACCACTCACCGCCAATCGACGCAATCCCGCCCGCCACGCCACGGTAAGAGATCCTCTGCAGAGTGAGGCCTCCCTCAAGATTGTCTCTTATTGCTTAGGGCCCCACAAGCGTTCGTGCGTTACCGACACGAGTTGGGGGCCTCCGCAGCGTTCGGGCTGGACGCCAATTGACGGATGGAGAAGAGTGGCAAAGGTGCGCAAATGCGGTTCCTTACCGGATGACCATCACAGCCGAAAGTAATCGTCTTGTTGGACTTTATATATGCGATCAGCCACGGCCCTACGGGCTGTAACAGACGTAATCACAAATTAACAATGATGGAGATTCTTTTAATAATTATCATTTAAGATAACTTCTTACAAATGCCACGTCTCTGTTAGAAGCTAGTGTTTAGCAATCAATGTCAACTCATCATTCCCAGGTTAACGCTGGCGCTGCATAGACTACTGACCTTGGTTGTCCCGTCTTCCGTGTCGTATGTACCATAGCACCATCCTATCCACGGCCTCAACTTCAAAGACAACTATGCTCTAGGTCTCAATTGGTACAAAACCACCATCGACAGCGTAAACTACGTTGGTTACGATGGGGGTTGACGGATATTCTCGATACGCTTCTGCTGATGGTACAGGCCAGAACGAGCCCGAGGTGGCACCAGGAGCCGTGGAGGCTATGGGAGATATAGCGAGGGATTTTAGGAGAGAGGCCTTGGGAACTGGATATTGGATGCAGTGGCATGCCAAGGAGGGGGTTTGAATAAAATTGTGGAGGAATGGGTGAAGGGTGCTGATGGTAGACAGGAACGAAGGATGCCGAGTGGCGAGACGGAATATCATAACGGTCTTTACCAATACATTTGTGTATATACAGAGCCTCAACGAGGACTTTTACTATCCAACTCCGCTCCCCATACATAATAACGCCGTCCCGATGCTTTTTACGTACTCCCTGCCACCTAAACCATTGCCTCCACAGCTGCCACTGATAGCGTTTGACGGAGACCATGTGAGAGTGGGAACTATTCCTCCGCCGGCTCATCTTCATCCCACCAAAAGCAAGGACCCAAACCATCATCCTGCATACTCGCCGTAATCTTCCACGGACTCACCCTTCTGGCCCTTCTCTCCTCCTCATCCATCCCCAAGTCACTCGCCTCCGGCTTCTCCGGCGTCTGGTCGATCCACTCCTCACTCTCAATCCGAAATCGAGCCATCTCGTACATGTCGAAACATAAGGGCTCATCGAGATCAGGATGTCGGAAAATGAAGATGCCCTGGTTGCCATCAAAGTAGACGTTTTGGGGCAGAAGGCTGGCGGGCACGAAGATGTCGGAGAAGAAGGTGGTGCGGAGATTGATGCCCTCTTTTGAGGAGGAGGTGATTCGGCCGTGCATGATTTCATGGCGGAAAGGACGGAAGACGATCAATCTGAACTCGACATTTACATTCACGAGGCCGGTGCCATGGCCGATGAGACCTTCGGAAGCGGAGAGGAGGTCATAGAGACATATGCAGAGGCCAATTTTTTGGATGACCTGGTAGCTGTGTCAGCATTCCCGGTATTATTTGAAACAATAAGATGCTCTGATCTGACTTTATTTGCGTATTTGGCATTGATATTGTCCTCGATGGCCTGCTTGCTGGGTTTCGAGAAATCTTGAGGCGTGATCTGGACCAGGTCGGAGATCTTTGTCTGGATTGTATTAGTGTACCATCGAGCCAAGAGACTTAGAGCATTTACAAGTATAAACATCCTTGGCTATTGGCAAAGAGCCTGCCAACGAATGGATTTAATGATGTTGAGATGCACCCAAGTTGAAAAACAGGCAGGTCTCTTGCACGTGACCCACTTGGGGAAAATCCGCCGCGTGCTGAATTTTCGCCAATACTTAAATTGGGCTCGTTCTCTCAAGTGCACAATTTTCCTTTGAACTCTTCAACCTCAAAACAGGATCAGATAGGCCATTTCTGTCAATATAAATACAGATATCAAGTGGTATCTGACTTCCTCTCTCAGTTATACTCGACCTGAGAGAGAGAGCCTGATTCGGAAAACGAAGCGAGGCCAATTGTCTTCAAGCACGGACCAAGCCAGCTTCCGTCAAGTTCACAAACGGGAGGCGCTGGGAGGCAAGTTCGCACTTCCCTTTGTTGTTCAACATTTCCAGCATCGTCGTCGTTTTTATCCTTCGTTGGTTAAATTCTGTGCACTCACGATCCTTTTTTTCGTCCTGTTTTATATTGACTTCGCGAACTTGTGCAGAGTGATCTGTCTGAGGCCATTTTCCGTTTTGTACAGGTCGAAACAGAGCTCAAGCAGGCGCGATGGCTTCGAATTCATACAACTATCCTCCGCCGCCACCACCCCCACCCTCACAAGGTGCGCCGGGCGGACCTCCAGCTGGATATCAGCAATATCAGCAAGGCGGCCCATATGGTCAAGCTGGCCGAGGTGGCGGACGTGGTCGAGGCAGAGGCGGTTACAATCAAGGCGGTCGAGGTGATTTTCAAGGACCTCAATATCCTCCCCATCAAGGCGGATACAATGGACCACCTGCGCCTGTAGGTGGCTATGGACAGCAAAATGCTCCCTACATTGGTCCTCAGGCTCCTCCTTCGAATGGTTATCCTCCACCGCAACAGTGGCGCGGAAATGAGCCTCAACAGCAACATCATCAAATTCAGCATCACCAGCCTCCTCCTCCAGTTCCACTGTCTACTCAGAATTATCATCCAAATTATGCTCCGCAAGCTTATGGACAACCCCCACAACAGCAGCCACAGTATGGCCCCCAGCAACCAGCACAGTATCCTCCGCAAGGTCAATATCCTCAGCCTGTTCATATGTCTCAGCCACAGCATCAAGGTCCTCCTGGACCACAGCAGTGGCAAGGTGGCCAGCCACATCACGCGCAGCCTCCATACAACAGTGGTGGTCGTGGCCGTGGTCGTGGCGGCGGTCCTCCAGGCCGTGGTGGTTTTGATGCTCCCTTGATGGGCCCTCCTATTCGTATGGGATTTGATAGCGATCGATCAGCGGATCCAATGTCTCAAGCGAGCAATGGATTTCCGCCACCTTATGCTGGTCATCAGCAAAGTCCACCCGTTCCATTTTCTCCACCAGCGTATCCACCTCAGCCGCAATATCAGTCTTATCCTCCCAATAATTTCCCAATGAGGGGTGGAAGATCATCTCTTGAGCCGAACCCTTTCGTCCACGGAAATCGTGGACGGGGTGGTCTGCAGAACAGAGGCAACAAGCGTAATTTCAATGAGAGTAATCGTTATCGAGGTGCAAAGCAACAGTTTTCTGGGCATAAATCTGCAAATTCTTCTTTCACGTCGGCGACCGATCTGTCTCAGAAGCCTGCGGCTGATGCAATTGCCAAAGTCGAGAAGAAAAAGAAGAAGAAGAAGCGCAAGACAAATACTCTTGGTCTTACTCCAGGAACCGAGGAGTATCAGGAGAGCGAAGAAGAGGATGATGTTGACGAAGAGGCCAAGCTTGCTGCTTCCATTTTAGGTGCAAATGTTTCTGAGTAAGTCTTTGTCATGAGCCTTTTCCTACCACTTCAGATTTCTAACGTCATGTCAGAGAACCTTCTGATCTCGCTGCTTGGCTTGAGGAGCGTCGTAAAAAATGGCCAACCAAGGCTCGCAGAGAAGAAAAGGAGGCTGAACTTGCCAAGCGACGCCAAGCAGCTGCGGAGCAATCTGCAAAAGATAAAGCCAAGGCAAAGCAGGACAAGGAAGCCCTTGAAGCCTCGAAATCAATCGATGCCAAAGTCGAGAAGCAGCGGAAAAAGGCGGAGAAGCTCCGAAAGCAACTTGAACGTGCTGAGCAGAAGGTGCAAGAGGCGATGAAGGCAGGCATGAAGCGAAAGAGAGATGCGGGTGATTATGGTGATGAAGAAGGAGATGATGCAGTTGTCAAAGTTGAAGGAGACATCGTGGATCAAGTGATTGCAAATGCAACAGCTGGAGCAAGTTTGAAGTCTGAATCGGATTCTGAGGGATCTTCTGAGTATACCAGCGCCACCGATTCCGAAGATGAAGCACCCGAGACATCAACATCTAAGCGAACTGCTCCAGCACAAGTGCTTCCTCCACCGAAAAAGACCATTCTTCAACGTCACTGCAAGTACTTCTCTACGGGTGGCACCTGTGGCAAGAAGGGCAAGTGTCGATTTATTCACGATCAGTCTGTTCGTGATGCCGCTATAAGAGAGAAGGAGTTGAATGGTGGTAGAATGACGTTGGCTCAAAGATTGACGCAGAATGACAAGGAAAAGGATGATCTTATGGTTTTGAAGTCGATCAAGTATCTCCAGGAGAGAGGATACTTCGACGAGCCAGAAGCTTCCGCAGCCAGTGCTGTGGAAGCCAATGAACAGCATGGATATGGTCACGATCCTATGGATTTTGATGGATAGATTCTCGAAGAATATGCTTGACAATCTGCATCTGCTGTTAGCGTTTCTGTGGCTATAACATGCGCTGTGTTTATTAGTCTGCTATTATCGCGTTGCTTTTCGCCATTCATCGATGTATTTTTGGAGCTTAAAAATAGAGCACTAATTCCCTTTAGTTATCAAATATTTCCCAAAGCTTTCTACAGTATGGTTCGTGCCTTTTCGGTCATGGGAGAAGTTAATCAAACATAGAACTAGGTAGAGAAAAGAGCACAATGTATCACAGACGGATAAAATCGTTCTGCAGATACAGTGAGTCTAATCATTGTCAATTGATCGGGTGATACCTGACCGTTTGAGAGCGATGGTGGCGTAAACTGTCACAATTTGTTCGTCTCAGGAGTATTTAGTATCTTCAGGTACGTCAGACAACAAAGCTATCCATCCAGAAGAACGGAATACACTGCACGACAAGTTATCAGACCAAGTTATCAGACGAGGCTACATGTGCTTTCCAAGTCCTACCCATCATGGCTTTGTTCACCGGCTCGCTTCTGCATGACACGTCTGATAGTCACCACCATCCAACTCGTCCAATAGAGTTGTATACTCCACCACCTCCAGTTTTTGCCTTGTTTGCAACCTCAAATAAATAGTACATCGGCGGGATATTTCTCTGGGCGATACCTGCGTATTCATATGTGCATATCAATGTATTTTTTTCCCTTGATAGAATTACACTGCATCTTTGAGCAACGAGATCCTCCGTAAACTGCCTCGCGCAGACCTGACCGGTCAATGAGAAAGGATGCCTACTGTGCAACCTCAGAATGACGGACGTAGAGGACGGCATAAAGAGTGATAGGACGCCATGCTTGCTTGCAACGTACTTTTTGGCTCGTGGTGCCGCTCGTTGCGAGGCTGCAGTCGACGGAACTATTTTTGGTTCGAGCATTTGTCCTCTGGTAGACGCTCGCAAGGCTCGACACTCTACTATTTCTTTGAGATCCCGACCTGGAGCAGCGTTTTGCACCGCTCATAGAGCGCGCGCAGTGGGTTGATATATCGTTTGTGGAGGATGGCGACCAGACATCGTAGCTGTTCGTTTGATAACTGCTCGACGTCGGTGCCGAGGCCGAGATACTATTGTGCCCATCGTAGGCCGTCCCGTCCTGCCTAACACCTTTCCATATGCTATGCGAGCAATCGAAGGCTGACTATGCTTTCCTCAAAGACACGTGCGATTTTGTAGGGTGGAACAATGTGGCGTGCGACAGGAAAGTTGTCCAGGAAGGTATGAGAAGGTGTTCGGCTCGTAAGTACAGCCAGTATCCCAGGGAGGCGTGGAGGGTATTGCAATGGGGGTAGGAGGGTTCTGTGAGCGGGAAGATGTGACTGATGGCGCGACGCCCAGATTATCCCGGATGTGTGGAAGGAGATACGAATGGGAGGGGATGCCAGGACTTCAGATTGGCGACTGCGGATGGCGGGTGGCACGGGGTCTGTATCGACCGTGAGTTTCTGGACGTCATGACTCGGAGAGACAGTTGCTGACGGGGTTTCTGGCAGACAAATGTGTGGCGCGTTTGTGCTTTAATGTTAAGGTCTTCGAAGGCCGATGGGCGAATGGGAATCTCCATTATTCGAGATTCTGCGAGGACCGTAGGGCGTTCCCTGAACTCGTAAAGTGGGATGGGATAGCTGATATGGAGTAGATAAATGCACCGAAGCTGGATGTGGTGAGCGTCGCACATCGCCGTTGAAATGTGCAAAGCGTATGTCGTCTATGTCGCCTTACTGACTCTCTATCCAATCATCCGGACTGATAGATATAGACACCTGCCATCATCAGCAGTGCGATGAGTCGGTCAACCTTACGTGGAGGTCGGACGACGTGGCATTCTGCTATACTCGTATGTTCAATCCTAATATCTCGACGCAGGCGCGGACATTGACAGTTTAGATTGGAGTCAGGACGTCAAATGCGCCAAAGACGACTGCACTCGAGAGAGAGGCGTCAGCACCCAGCGTTGTCCTGACCGTATGCTGCCCCCTCATCCAGTTTTCCTGCCATTGTTACTGTACAATAACAGACCCCATAGATTCCTGCATCATCCGCGGCTGCGACAATTCCCTCACCAGTCCCAGAAAACCCTACTGCTTAGCCCGTCAGTCCGCCCTCTCCAACCCCTCTCTATACGCTCTAACAAGCACCAGATCAATGCGCAGCAGTCGCACCATGCGGCAATCCCAGAGCCATCTATCTCCCCAACCCCGACACGAGACTCTTCGCGCTATCTCAGTTCTGCTCCACCCGTACCGCTCCACTCCATCCCTATCCACTTGCAGGCACTGATCGAGCTCGCAGACGAATGCCGTCTAGACTCCTGCCACGAGGCAGCCCGCGACGGGAAATACGGGTATTGCGCGACCCGTCAGCTTCTCCCCTCTCTCCCCACCGTTCTTGAGACAGGCCTCCCCTAACGCAATCCAGACGCCTGCGCCACCCTCTCCTGCCCCAAGCCCAAGCTCCAGGATCCCGACTGCGACGACCCCCGCGACATCCAGCTCTGCAGAGATCGTGCGTCTCCTTTGCCTCTTTCCTCCTCCTCCTCCTCCTCCTCCTCCCGCCACTTCTCACTGCTGCGAAGCGTCCTTCCTCACTAACGCAACAGATAACACACAAGCGATCCGCTCCGAAGAGGCAGCGGAGCGGGACCGCTCGCTCGCGGCAGCAGAGGCGCGCGAAGCCCCAGACGGGCCCGCGGTGCCGTGGGACTGGGCAAAGCTACGAGGTCTGGCGCAGCATCTCTCGCTCCTGATGAAGCCCGAAGCTGACGCGCGTCCGAGAGATGAGTGAGGGTCTGGCGCGGATGATCTGGAGGGCCGCGGAGATGGCGGGCGGGAGGGTGGTGCTGAGTGAGGTGTGGAGCTTGTATGCGGTGTTTTATGTGCTGCTCCTCTTGTGAGTTTTTTCGACCCTCCGATGGGCTTGGCGTGGGGGATTGGAGAGAGATGTGCTGATAAGGGCGAAGTACGTGACGGTACCGGTGGTGAAGGTGAAGGTGGAGGTGGAGATGAAGAAAACGACCCATCCTTGCGGATGGGAAACTGGAAATGGGCGAGACGCCGACGAACGAAGAGATTTGAGAGTGCCTACCTATAGAGATCGCAACAAGGACCAGGAAGACCCAACAGACCCTCTCCGTCTGTCCACCCTTCACAAGGCTGGAAGGTGGATTCCCTGGCTGCTCTTTCTCCCCAACTGACTGCTAGCATCATATGCTAAAATATTCCATAAAGCTATGGGGTGCATCTATACCTTAACCTCACTCACTGCACCTTAGCCTATCTTACCTTTTCATATCTCGAATCAACTATCAGCATAATTCAAAAATTCCAACCCCCCCTCCCATATCAATGCTGCACACCAGTTATTTCTGCTCCCCCCCTGGTATTCCATTGTATTTCCATCCATCACACGCCACCACACATACTCGTCCAATCCAACCACACACAACGAAGCCGTTCAATTCTCGGCCAGCGTCAGTCCGGCGCGCACTCACCAACTAGCCTTGCAATATGCCCACGGCACGCGCGCACAATGGCATTCACCCTTTCGGCGCATCGAGGATTAAGCTTCCGACGACAAGAGTAGTGCGTGCGCCTTTAGTCCCGCATAAGCAGGTGGCTCTATACGGAAGGTATGTGCCTAGATGCATGCATGGGTAGGGACGCATAGCAACGGCGGTAGAGGACCCATCTGGTGAGTTGTACACTTGTGCATATTTCAACTTGACGCTGCTGCTGCTGCTGAGAGACATATTCCAGCAGTATGTATGTATGTAGTCACGAGAGGACGAGGGGCACGATATAAGAGGCGATGCAGCATAGAATCCGCGAACTGAAGGCGAGAGAGGGTGAGAGAGCGAGAGTGTAGATTTGCATCCGCAGAATCCCCAATCTGCTCCTTGTCCCCGAGTAATAAACACCAGAATCCAAATCCATGCATGCCAAGGTCTCGAATGTGCAAAACGGCCAGCTGCAGCAGACTCTCACTCGTTCTTGTCGACGAGAGTAGAGCCGCAGCGGCATCGTCTAAAACAGCAGAACCGTTCTCCCAGAAACGCCCATCCCAGACTAGATTTTTTCTATGATTGCCATCCCCGCCCCAGATCTCCCATCTAATACCCATGTCCATACCATATCCAGTATGCAAATGCAAATACGATGTCTCTCTAACTCGTCCGCTCCAAATGCTTCTTCAGCCCATTCGTCACCTTCGGCCACACCACCGCCTTCTCAAGCGCCTGCAGCACATCCGCCTTCAGATCCTCCCCATCCTCCACGCCGCAGCTGAGCCTCACCAGATCATCATGCACCCCCACCGCCTCGCGCTGCTCCTGCGGAATCCCCGCATGCGTCATGCTGCTCGGGACCTCGACGAGACTCTCGACGCCGCCCAGGCTCTCGGCCAGCGTAAACAGCGCCGTCGCCTGGCAGAACCGCTCGGCGGCCGCGGACCCGCCCTTGATGCGGAAGCTCAGCATGCCGCCGCCCATGCCGTCCCTGTGCTGCCTCAGCGCGATCGCGCGGTGCGGGTGCGAGTCCAGGCCCGGGTAGTTGACGGAGATGACGTGCGGCGAGGCCTCGAGGGCGTGCGCGATGAGCGTCGCGTTCGTGGTGGCCTCGCGCGCACGCAGGTGCAGGGTCTTGAGGCCGCGGTGGGCGAGCCAGCAGTCGAAGGCCGAGGGGATGGCGCCGATGGCGTTCTGCAGGAAGGAGAGGCGCGCGTGCATGGCGTCCGAGTTGAATGCGGCAACGCCCATGACGACGTCCGAGTGTCCGTTGATGTACTTGGTCACGGAGTGCACGACGATGTCGGCGCTGTGGCAGAGTGGGTTCTGCACGTAGGGGCTGAGGAAGGTGTTATCGACGACGACCATGATGCCGTGCTTGTGCGCCTCGTGTGCGACGGCGCTGATGTCGACGAGGCGGAGGGTTGGGTTGCTCGGGGATTCGATCCAGACGAGCTTTGTGTCGGGTGTGATGTGCGCGCTGATGTCGACCTCGATCTCGGGCGTGAAGGTGACGTTGACGCCGTGCGCCTGGGCGACCTGGGTGAAGTATCTGTGGGTGCCACCGTAGACGTCGGAGACGGAGATGACATGCGAGCCCGAGGCGAGGGACTGGAGGATGACGGCGGTGGTCGCGGAGCCGGACGAGAAGGCAAGGGCGTACTTGGCGTGCTCGAGGGCGGCGACGGCGGTCTCGAAGTTGTGCCGGTTCGGGTTCGAGCTGCGGCTGTACTCGTAGGCGCCAACGGGCTTGCCGACGCCGGTCTGCGCGAAGGTCGTCGAGAGTGAGATGGGCTCGATGACGGCGCCGGTGACGGGGTCGTGGGGGGAGCCGGCGTGGACGGCGAGGGTGCCGAAGCGCTGGACGGGCGAGGGGGCGCGGGGGGGAGTGGCAATGGGGTGATCGCACTTGGGCTTCGCGATCGACGAAGGCGCGGGATCGATTGGGATAGTCATGGCGAGTGAGATGTGGTGAGAAGATGACAAGAAGATGATGAGAAGACGATGAGACGTCTATTAGGACGATGGCCTATATATGCACCGTCGATAATGATGGAGTGATGATGATAGATGATAGAAGAATAAGAAGAAGAGGAGGAGGAGGAGGAGGATCTGAAAAGATATTTATGCGGTGAAGGGAACAATGGATTGGATTTCACAGGAGACTATGGAGGGGTACTGTACCTACCTACCTAGATAGGCATACGCGATACGGGTTTTTTTTTAGCATGGTAGATCAATCACATGACGTAGCTCAAGCACAACATCAATCACACCATACCTGCAACAAAGGGGGAGCTCTATGCTATGTACGCTACAGTACATATCCATATATAGGTATATATATATATATATATATATCATGTATTTTAATTTGTTTATGTATATACGGGCAGATCTCGTGCGCGTTTGTTTTATGCACAGCGCGCAAGAGCATAAGCGCCTAAGAGCCTAAGCGCCGACTTGTGTTTATGAAGGAAGATGCACGCACCCCTGGATTAGTCATCATCTTCCCTCCACTCTCGAATCCGAGTACGAAGTAGCGAGTACGCAAATGGGCCCAGCCAAGCCGTCTCTTAAGCAGCTTTCCCCTTTCGCCGTCTAGCCGTTCCAATTTGGCATAAATGTCCAAATGTTCAGAAGTGACAAATGTTCAGAAGTGACAAATGTTCAGATGTCCATATATCCAAATATCAATATCCAAATATCAAAATATCCAAATGAGCATCCTCCGTCCAGCCTCGATCAAGCCCGTTTATCACATAACCATCACCGGCATCCAAGAGACGCCTCATCCTCCTCCTCCTCCTCCTCCTCCTCCTCCTCCTCCTCCTGCCGCGGCCGAAGCGAGAATGTGGGGTCCTGCGGATCTTGCGGCCCTTGCACAGCCCGCCCTGTTGACAACGACGTAACCTACGGGCTAGCTCCATTCCGTTCTTGTCCTTGAAACCTTCACATGCCTTTTTGAACTCTCCCATCTTTCAATCTTCATCTTCATCTTCATCTTCATCTTCATTTTTCATCTCCCTCTCTTCATCTTCCTCTTCCTCTCTCCATCTTCCTCTGAACATGCCCATGCCGCAGAGGACAATGCTCAGTAGGGATCTGCCCAACGACTGCCGCTGTTCGCCCTAAGCCCACCACTGCACTGCTCAAAACGCATTATGCCGCCGAGGAGATCCCACAAGAAGTCAAGAGCCGGCTGTCTGCGCTGCAAGCAGCGGAAGGTAAAAGTAAGAATGCTCATTGAACAGCACCTCCTCAATGTCCAAGTACACCAATTGACAGACCCTCCAGTGCGACGAACTCCATCCCGTCTGCGGCAACTGCACCAAGCACGGCGTAACCTGCGACTTCGACGACCCCACCGCCGTCTCCCCCATCTCCGCCCGCCGCCCCTCGAACAGCGCTGACGCCCTCGTCAAATACTCCCCCCGCTCCCCCCGCTCCCCCTCCACCACCCTCTCCACGACACCCCTCTACACCCAACCCAGCGAGTCCACCCTCTCACACTACTCCTCCACATCGCGCGCCATGGAGCTCCGCCTGCTGCACAACTACACCACCCTGACCTCCAAGACAATTGCCGTCGTCAACACCCCCCTCGCCGAAGCCGCCTGGCAGATCTCCGTCCCGGGCCTCGCCTTCTCCCACCCCTGCCTCATGGACGCCATCCTCGCCGTCTCCGCCCTCCACCTCCGCACCCTCCAACCATCCGACACCTCCCTCATCCGCGTCTTCCACGGCTACATGGCCTCCTCGCTCTCGCAATACACCCAGTGCCTCGCCGCCGGCGTCACAGCCTCCAACGCCGAAGCCCTCTTCACGACCTCCGCACTAATCGCCTTCCAAACCTCCGCCTCGCGCCGCTTCATGAACGAGCCGCACTCCACCGATGAATTCGGGCACGAGCCCTACACCCTGCCCGTGCAGTGGTTCCACGCCTTCCAAGGCGTCAAGACCGTCGTCCTCGCATCGTGGAAGTGGCTCCGCGACAGCGCCTGCGTGCGTCCCATCATCCAAGCCCAGCCAGCGCTGGCGCTCGACATGCACCCCACGCACGCTGCGTTCTTCTCGCGCCTGCTCTCGGGCCTGGACGAGGACATCGTGGCGCTCGACCCCGGGGACCGCGAGGAGACGCGCAGGGCGTACGAGCACGCCGTCGCCTACCTCAACTGGGCGCACGCGAAGCCCGAGCGGTCGCGCATCGTCGGCTTCCCGGCGACGGTATCGCGGCGCTTCATCGCGCTGCTGGACAGGCGCGACCCGCGCGCGCTGCTGATCCTGGCGAACTTCTTCGCGATGACGAGGGCCGTCGAGGATGCGTGGTGGCTGGCGGGGGTCGCGAAGAAGGAGGTGTCGGGGATCATGGGGTTGTTGCCGCAGGAGTGGTGGCCGAGGATGGATTGGGCGGTTCGGGTGGCGAATCACGAGGGCGAGGTGGATGAGGAGGTGTGGGGCGAGTGCTGGCATAGGGAGGGGACGCCGGCGAGGGAGGAGGGGTTTGGGGGGGATGTCAGCGAGCATATTGATTTGTTCATGCAGATTTCGGAGGGAGAGGGGCAGGGAGGGCGGGAGAGGATGGTGGGGGATTCGTATGGGATTGGGCTTGGGAAGGTGGCCCGGGTGGGTGAGCTTGAGACGGAGATGAGGAGGGAGGAGGAGGAGGGGCTGTGATGGGGCTTGAGGGAAGGGGGCGTTTGGTAGGGCATATATTTGGGCGAGCTTGGGAGTATTCGTTAGCTGTGATGGGTTTGATGGCGATCAGCATGTGGGAACGACAATGGGGATTGGGGAAGGAGGGGCGTGATATGATATGACATGGCGGAAAATGCGTCAAGTTTGCTTCATCTCTGGCGCAGATGCCTTTGTAAGATATTGTGGATCCAATCAGATCAGGTTCCATTAAATTTGGATAGATAGATATATATATATATATGTACACAACAAGAACAAGAATAAGAACAAGATCTCTCAACCTAGCCCACAGGCATGACCGTGGACATGCAATTCAGCACGCTCCCTCATCCCTCACCTAAACTCTCTTAATACCTAAGGCTACTTAAAAGCAGTTTAGTTTGCAACTATAGTTTGCAAACACCAGACGCAACGAAACCGGGCGGGCACGTGTGGATCCCTCCTACCGCTATTGCATATGCACATGCATGCTAAGCATAGTTGAGGATGGCGAAGGAAGAGCACGAATATATGATATACCTAGCATGAACAACCAAGACTACTAGTCACTCACGTGTGAAGACAGAGACAGATCAGATGCACCGAAGGATGAGTGCTGGGATTTGTAAACTGTGCTGCACTGCACGCCGTGCAGGCATCAGGTATCTATCTCCTCCTTAACGCCCCGCTGAGATGCTAACACTAAAGGAAAACCTGGTATTGCCATTGCCCTCCCTCCCCTGCACAACTCCCGCCATCCCGTGCGCCTGCGAACTGCATGCGTCCACCCCACACTAAAGAGCATGAGGACAAAGAGAAAGAATAAAGAGCAAGAACGCGAGAAAACACCTCTGCGCTCACAAATATATAAAGCTCCCTCTTGGCCCCATAGGCCCAGCTAGACATCCACGCAGAAACTCCCCCACCCACCATCTAATCTAGCCTTCAACCCCCAAGCTCCGTCTTAGCTCCTCCGGCATCTCCTTACTATAAACGCTCACCCTCTTCTCGTGCGCCAACCCCTCACTCTCCTTGGCCGCCCGCCTCAACTCATCCCCATACTCCTCCTCCAACATCCGATACGGATCTTGCCACTCAAAATCTGCATCACGTGCTGGGAAATCACCCTCCCTGATGGCCGGTTTAGGCACGAAACTAGGGCCGCACCAGTACACCCACTGGCTGAACTTCTTCTGTGCCCTGGCTGCACGCTCCGCGGCACGGCGCTCGTTGTTGGCAGCTGCAGAGCCGGCCTCGACCGCTTGCTCGAGGATAGATGGTGTCACCTGGTAGCCCGTGGAGTCGAGGAGGTAAGAGGAGTGGTCGGACTCGTTGCCGTCTGTGGCTGTCAGCTTGACTCCCCCCATTAGGATATCCTCTGCATCAAGCAAGCAAGACCTACCCAATGTGCTCCCCCTCGGTCCATCCCCCATATGCCACGCAAGAGGTATCAAATGCTTCTTCTCCACATGCTCCTTCCACGCCTCCATCTCGCCAAACACATTCTCCGGCCGCTCACCATTGTCCTCTAGATCAATAACCTCATGTGCGCACTTCCCCCACAGACACCTAATTCCATCCTTGATTCCAGTCTTTCCATGCACGCTTAAGATGTGCTTCCTTAGGGTCTCTAGGTTCAGCAGCTCTGCCTTGCAACCCCTCCATTCACACAAAAAAGCCTGGTACCTAGGCATCGACAACCGCGAGACAGGCTTCTGTGCGCTTTTAGACGGACGGCCGCGGCGCTTGATGGGATTGCCGTACTCGTCGACCGTCGGACGTGCTGGAGTCCCCTGCTCAATGATTGGGGTCCTGCGTGGCCTGCCAAGGGGACGCTTCGGTGTCTCGGCTTTGGGTGTGGCGTTTGGATCCCTTGGTGGCCGTCCACGACGCTTTAGTGTGGGTGTGCTGGCACTTGCGGTGGCTGGGATCACAATGGCAAAATCAGAGGTATGGCCGATCTCATTGCGCAGTCCACTTGGTCGGCTTGGTACGACTCCGGTGGAGGTAAGGGAATAACTTCCACCACGAGACGGCCGGACTTGTCCTCTCATGGAGGCATGGGAACTTGAATAGCCACTTGATCCTGGTAAAGCTTCCATGTTTGCGGATCCGACAGGTAGTCCTCCTGGATCAATAATATCCCAGCGGAAGGTGCTCAGATCAGACGAATTGTCCACTTTTGAAAACCTTTCTTTGAGATGCTCCAAATGTGCATTCAGAGCCCGTTGGGTAGGATGGCGCCCAGTAGAAATGAGGACGTCACGTGCGATGGTCTTTGGATTGTATCGCGACCTCCGAAGAGCAACTGAGCTGTCAATCGGTTTCACAATACCATCAAACTCTAAAAGAGGATTCCGAATAACTTCAACTTGTGGAGTTGCTGGACGACTGTTAATGTGATGAGACTGTTGTGGAAAGAATTGTTGATATGTCGTTGGTTGATTGAGGGAGGTGGTGTTTTGTGGTGGTTGAGGTGGTACGCGAAGCGCACCCTGTGAGGGAAAATTGTTATTCCAATCACCGACACGACTACGCTTGGACTGATGTTCATCCCCTGTCTCACAAGTCACAGTCTCTTTTGGCGCTGCTTCCTTTGTGAGGTCAATAATTTCAGCAAAGGTCCGTTTCCTTGCCGCTTCTGCTTTTGTCAATGGCTTCGAAGGCGTATTAGGCACTTGTTGCGGCCGACTGGCAGCAGGAATATGAGAAGCTTGTGACGGCCCTCCAGCTTTTCCTTGTGGCTGCCCTGGCCAAGGTTGATTGGAGACAGGAATTGAGGAATGATAGGCTGACACGCCACTGAGTCCTGCTTGCCCGGGGGAACCAACCAGAGCACTGTAATAATGAGAGAAAGAAGGATATCGTGCTAATGCAGGTTGATTGCTAGCCGGAGGCTGGTTCTGAGGCTGGTTCTGTGGCTGACTTTGTTGGCCTTGTTGCTGGTTGACGGGCGGAGCCTGTGTCTGGTTTGTGCTCCAAAACGCCTCATATGAAGCTGGCAAAAGCCTTCGATTGCCGCTGGCTGCTGCAGGGCCACCGGGCCCAGGTTGATTTTGACGCTGAGAAGCCAATCGATAAGCTTGGGTGTCTCTTCCTCTGCTGTCGTTGGCTCCACCTCCCGACGATTGACTCGTTGATTCTGTTTTTTTGCCAACATAGGCCTGCAAAAGAGACATTTGATGCATCTCCTCGCTGCTCAGTGGAGTTGAGCCTCCTTGATTTTGAGGCTGAGGGCCAGAAGAAGGAGGGTAGTTTTGTGGGGTAGACATAGCAGTCTCCTGCTGAACAGCTTGAACAGACGTGCGAGCCTGAACAGATTCGGGAGGTTTGATTTTACTATGAGGCGGCTGCGCATCTTTCCCGAGTCTGCCGCGACCTCTACGTACTGGTGATGGAGTGGGCTGGCCAACTGGTGATACATAAACGCCACCAGGAGGCCCTGGAGCATTAGTTGGCATCACTGCTGTTGGTGCGGCCTGTGGAGTGCTCTGCTGCGTCGAAGTTTGAGCCACTGCACCTGGAGGGTGCCCATATGATACAGGTGCAGTTGAATAGGCAATGACTTCAGAGGCCCTATTCCTTGCAGCACCTGACGCTAAGGGTTGAGCAGGTCCTGATGCAGGGGGGTTTCTTGTGCTCGAATGCGGTATGATTGCAAGCAGAGTTTTGGCAAACCTAGCTCTATCCATTTTGAAACCCATCTTCTCAATCATTTGGCATAGCTCCATATAACTTGGATTGCCCTCAAGCATTGCACGAATCTGATCTGGTTGTATTGTTTTTCCAGCATTCTCAGGAATGGCATTAAGAACAGTAGATGCTGTATTTGCAATGAGATCCCTTTGTTCATTAGGCCATGTCCCAGCTGGTCGAGGTGGTGGATTTGCACTCGGATTTAGATATGAAGGCCGACCAGCTGGTGTAGTTGAAGCTGCTGGGGTTGTTTGCCTGCCAACTTGAGGCCTTTGATTAGCCGCTGGGATGCCAACCGGTGCAGGTGTGACTGCTGGAGTTGTTTCAGTACCAGGTTGAGCCAGTTGCTTAGCTGCTGGACTGCCAACTGGCGCAGGTGTCGTTTGACCATCATCGACTGGCTGAGGCGCTTGGGTAGCGGGTGGAGCAGCAGAAAGTTGCCTAACTGATCCATTGTTGCTTGGAGCATTCTGTGCCACAGTCACATTACTTGGAGTTACCGGGAATGGCTGCGGCGGAGCGCCTTTAGCAGCGGCAGCTGCAGCGAACCATGCTGCTCGAGCAGCTGCACGTTCAGCGATCGCGGCTTTAGACCTGCTAGGTCGGTTCGCTCTCCTTTTGGCATTTGGAGACAGAGAACGACTAGGGATTCGCTGCTGGCCTGGTGTCATAGGTGATATTGAAGGTGGGTTTGAAGCAGGGACTACTTCTTGCACGGGAGCATTAGGCAGTGCTTCTGATTGAAGAACAGCAGGAGATGGACTCGCTAGAGGGACCTCGGCAGAACGAGTCGAGGGGCTACCTTGAGCCAGTGATCCCTCAGCTTGCGACTGTGGAGATTGTCCTGTACCGCCGCCGTTCTTTCTCACTGAGGACCATACCTGCAGGAATAGCTTGGGATCTTTAGACTGATAGTCCCGAAGCTTTTCTACCATTCTTCGCATCTCTTCCTCCATGGATTCAGCAGCATCCTCCTTCGCAGGTGCTCGTGCTTGTGCTTGCGTCGCAACCGCAGGCATAGGCTGCTCACTGGAAGCAGGATTGCTAGGCTTTGTTAGAGCAGCTGTGTTCTGAGATCTATCCCCAGAAGCACCCGTATCTGCGGGCTGCTGCTCATCCTCATAATCCTCATCGCCGTTGTCCTCAGCTTGCTCTTCTTCCTCTTCTTCAGATTCAGATTGAGATTCAGATTCGTCCGCATTATCAGCTGGCATTGTTTCAGCGAGCGTCTTTGCGGCCTCAGCAGCAGCTGCTTCCTCTGCTTCGCGCACCGCCCTCAGATTATCTTGTCGCAGCTGTTCCGCAGCTCGTGCCGCCTCAGCTGCATTCTGTTCTTCGTTGAGTTTTGCCAGCCTTGCTGCTTCTGCTTCGGCAGCCTCGATCTGCTTCTGATACTCATGATAGCGATTATAAACATGGCTCGGATCGACAGTTGTAGGTCTATCTGGTGACGGCTGACGCTGTGGTGCTGCGGGCTGTTGTTGGTATCCAGAAGATGCCTGTAAGGGCTGTGGTAGATAGTTTTGTGTAGGCCTGTTATGGGTGGCAGTTAGGGCCGGTGGCATAGGCTGATACGTATTTGTTTGACTATTAATATTTTGTTGGGACGATGCCGTTGGATCCCCTATTTTACGGATTACATTCACAGGCGTTGTGGTAGGAGACAAAGCGGCCGTTGGCTGGGGACGAGCCTGAGGAGCCCTAGCACTTTGGCTCATAGGCTTTTGTATGAACTGCGACTGCGAAGACTGGTTGCGGTAATCTGTATTTGAATTTGTGTTACTGGTATTCCTGGAAATAGGTCGCACGAGAGGAGTCGGCGTCTGGGTCTTTCTCGCCTGCTCCGGAGACAGCCTCGTCGTCTTTTGTGGTTGCGCATAATTATAGGATGGTGATGGTGTATAGATAGATTGCTCCACCTTAAGTGACGACGCATCTGTAGTGTTCGAGGGCCTCGAAGCGGCGGATATACTGGCTCTAGGTAATGATGTAGTCGTTGGGACTCCCGGATATGTATTAATGAGCGATTGAGGATACGTAGGTGAAGGTGTTGGAAGGCTGAATGCTGTTCCCGTATTTGCCCTTGGAGCCTGTTCAGGGGCATGTCTTTGCGCCTGCATCGTAGGTGCCTGAGAAGTTCTCGAGCTCGCGCTTGTCGTCCTATTATCGTAACTTTGTGTATACCGCTGGGCAGCAGAATTTCCATTACTCTGCACAGTTCCGCCGTACAGATTTGTCGAAGAGTAGTGAGTCGTCTGCTGTCCTGCTTCCGCAGAAGCGCCATAATTCATAGTCGATGCGTAAGCCAAGTTTCCCAAGCTGCTACTATCATAGCCGTTCTGCATAGTTGGTTTGCTTCCAGCGTTCGACCGCTGTTCAGGAATATCGAGACTGCTTAGAGTGTCGCCAGCTGTGGCGGGGGTTGTCCTGCCTGTAGAGTAAACTCCCCAATTGTAGCCTCCCCCACCCCCATTATTCGAAGAATTCTGCTGTGAATATTGCCCATATTGATAATCGCCGTTGGGATATGTCCTCGCTGGCGTTGCGGATGTTTGCAAGCCGTAATATGGCCCCGTTTTCGCATTGGAGGTCGAAAAGCTTTGCTGCGACGACTGGGATTTCGGCTGCCGGTTGTTGAGGGGAGGGTAATTGTCGCCATAACTATAGTTATTGTTCGACATCTGAGCCACCTGCAGAGCGTCAGTCAAAGTTCACATTGCGCTCGCTGAGAAGAGCATGTCCATCACCAGGCACGGTGGAAGGTTCGCGATGCCCGTTTCACTCACTGCTGGCTCCTCCTCTCAGGGAGAAGATTATCTTGCATTCATCACCAAATGACAATAGCTGCAGCAAGTAAAGAGCTCTTATATACATTCAATATGGCTTGGTGAATAAAAGCTTGGTGCAATATATCTCGTTGGTAGCTACGTCGCCAATAATGCGCGAATCGCGATAGCTTCAGACCAATGTCCTCGATGTTCTCAGTGTTCTCGATGTTCATCCATCGGGGCTGAGAGTAGTTTAATCCCGGTGCGTCAAGCTCATTGGCTGTCAGCATATCTATTTGTCTCTCTGTCATCGCAAGGCTGTAGCCGTACTCTAATTCCCTATTGATGTTAGATTCATTACAGATTGATCATAGGGAATAGGGAATCAACGTTAGCTACTTTGTGACTTCAAAATGAAGTTTGTAGAATACTTATGTGCTTTCAAGACTTTATCCTTTGGTAAAGTCAATATAGCCCAGAAAAATCATGTTGAGGAGAAAATGTCCCCTTTCAAAGCCTCGCCTCTAAGTCTTTCATGAGTCCTAAACAATGTAAACATTTCGTATATAGACTTAAAAGCCTGCGCTCTTTCATCATCATTTTTTAAGTTAAGTCCCTGAAATAAAATCCTCAATTTTCAATTTCTGTCAACAATTATGCTTTTTGGTGGACGAATGCAATAATTCCCCTCTGTAGGAATCCCCTGCTATCCAAGGATTGATTACTGAACCCTCAGCTCCCCCGCATTATTAAGCTCCGCACCTCCATCCACCTCCATCCACCTCCATCCACCTCTACCTCCAAATCACGTCAATAATCAACGTCAACTACTCTCAATTGCGTCTTTAGTAGCTCCAATTTGTCAGATTGAATTGCTAAGCATGTACCCCCGATACTAAGTTATTAGATAGAGAACAAGGACCTACCATCATCAAACCTCTCATCTCCAGTCTTCACTTCTGTTCTCCAAGCCGTCCTCCTGGCTTGTGCTTCATCTTCAGCCTCTACAACTTCCGTGTGACGCCATATTGAACTTACACCCTTATCCCAAGCATTAATACAATGGCAGCCTCAAACTACTACGCCATAATCGCCGGCGTAGGCTCTGGCACAGGTCCGTCTCGCCCCTCTCGCCCCTCTCCCTCACTCACCTATCCCACCACCATCTCCTCCCTCCTCAACTGACACCACACCACCAGGCCGATCCCTCGCCCTCAAATTCGCGGCCACCTACCCCACAATCTTCCTCCTCGCTCGCACCCCTGCCTCCTACGATCCTATCGTCTCCGAGATCAACTCCCTCGGCGGCACTGCCCTCGGCATCCCCACCGACGTCACCAGCTCCTCCTCCGTCCGCGCCGCCTTCTCCAAGATCGCCCAGTCCGCCGGCGACAAGCACCTCGCCGCGGCCATCTACAACGTTGGCGGCAAATTCATCCGCAAGCCCTTCCTCGACCTGACCGAGGACGAGTACGTCGCCGGCTTCGAGGGCAACGGCCGCGGCCTCTTCAACTTCGCGCACGCCGCGCTGCCATTGTTGCTGAAGACGGCAGAGACAAAGTCCCCGAACCCACCAACCCTGGTCCTCACAGGTGCTACCGCTTCCGTCAAGGGCTCGGCGCAGTGCGCATCCTTCGCGGCCGGCAAGTTCGCGATGCGCGCTACGGGTCAGTCCCTGGCGAGGGAGTTCGGGCCCAAGGGCGTACATGTGGCTCATGCGATTATCGACGGCGGCATCGATACGCCTTGGGGAAGGGACTTGGGAAGAGTGGTGAACGGCGGCGTAGAGGACGGCGCGATCAGTCCGGATGCGATTGCGGATGCGTATTGGTATCTGCATACTCAGCCGAGGAGCACCTGGACACAGGAGATTGATATTAGGCCGTTTGTTGAGAAATGGTGATGTAATCTTAAAGACACAACGAGGCAGCCAAAGAGAGAATGGTGTAATGTATTTGATTTTGCTTCTCCTACAACTAGCTAGCACGTCAATAATGATTTACGAGTTTCACAAGTCATATCTGGGACTTCAACGGCAATCTAAGTGGTCGAATAATGTCTCTCACCATCAAACCGACACTCTTCATGGACAAGAGATCTAAAGGACAGTCTGCAGGCGAGATATAGCGCGGTCTTTAATAAAAAAGGAAAGCTCTACAGGGGATCATTCTCCGCCACGTGTTTACCTCGAAAGCCGTGGGAGAAGGCAGTCGCGGAGATAAAGTGGCAGTGTTGTGCTGCTGCTGCGAGTTCATGTATTGATGAGACTCTGCTGCAGCCAGCGGGTATAACAAAACTTGCCAGAGATGGGGGAAGAGAAAGATAAAAAAGAACAGAGAAATGAAAGGACGGGATGGGAAGGCCGGGTACATAGCACAGCCAATGGAAGGGAAGCGGACGAGCAGCGCCAGGCGCGAAGCCAACTTCGGGAGAACTCCCATGGAGCATTTCACATGTAGACCAGACGTGCAAGCACGGTGGATGTGAAATGGCCATATCATTGATCGTATGAATTGAGCCCGAGCCTATGCCTAACGCATTGCTGGTTACTCTGCTGCCGCGAAACCGCCAGATCAGCCGATATAGTATGCCCATAACACCATTTCCCACGCTCCCAGCAAATACACCGAGTGTCATGATATTTTCATTCTGAAGAGGTCGAAGATTTAGGCGGACTTGGCCTTGGCCTTGATCTCGCGGCCGGTCTTGATGCGCTCCAAAATGGCCTCACGGTCCTTGTCGAGCTTGAGCTTGTTGATGACGACCTTGGATGGGTGAATGCCAAGTGGGACGGACTGGCCGGAGGACTTGTCGCGGACAACACGCTCGATGTGGATGATGTACTTGAGACGGTAGACGGAGGTGACCTTGCCCTCACGTCCCTTGTTGGAGCCACGGACGATGGTGACCTCGTCATCCTTGCGGATTGGGATCGAGCGGACCTGCTTTTGTTAGGTGGATTCGAGTGACCGGAAAGCGACAGTGCTTACGTTGTACTTCTCACGGAGCTCCTTGGAGAGAGGGGCGCTCATGATAGTGCGACGAACGCTGGATGGGGCGCTGAAGTGCGCCTTGCGCGACTTCCTGCGTGAGGAGTGGAGGGCTGAGAAAATTGTCAGTTTAGAGTCCACAAGTCCGACGATTCGCCATCGAAGCAGATCGCGCTTTCAATTGAGGCGTTATAGTATGTGAGACATACAGCTGTTGATCTTGGTCATCTTGGCGGTTGAGGTGATGAGCTCGGTTTGTCGTCGTGGTCGTGGATGAAAATCGAAAGGAACTTTTGGAGTTTGTGAAATAAGGGTGTTGTGTGCGAGGTGGGAGCTAGCGAAGCGAGCGAATCAACGTTTTCCTGCGAGGAACTCTTGGCGACGGTTTTCTAAATAGCCTATCCACGTGACACTTCCCAAACCCACCCAGTCTTCAAATCTACTAGGTAGTCCTACTGTTGTGGACCCTGAATGCATAAAGTCAAGATATTTGTTTCTCAAAATCATAATATTGGAAGCATTTATATATATCTTTCATTTAATTTCATTTCATCCATCAAGCTATTATGTTCCTGTCCCACTCCCACCTATCTCTCCATACCCTCCACCGACATCCCCTCCTTCCCCAAGCAACCCAAAAAGCGCCTCATAATCCTGCACATAATCCCCCAACCCCTGCCCCATCTCCCCAATTCCTCCCAATCCCTCTCCACTAAACTCTTCCCACTTGACTCCTCCATCTCCCATCCCGCCCATCTGCAATCCCAGATCATCCCATTCAATCCCCATATTCTCGTCCCATCCCAGTCCCATGCTTCCTTCCGCCATGCCCATTCCCACGCCAGTTCCACTGCCCCCAAATGCGCCAATATCTCCGCCAGCCAGAGCATCGTCTTCCAGCTTGATAGTTTCACGCGCGGAGGCAATCGCAGTCTGGATCTGCTTCGCGCTCACCCACGTCTCAGCAATACTATCAATGACCTTTGAAATCTGCTCCAACTGCATGCTCGTCTCCTGAGCATCTCTCGTATTGCGCCCAACCCCTCCAGGACCGCCAGAGAGGTAGCGTTTCAGGAGCACGATGGAGGCGGCGGAGGCGCAGGTGTGGATGAAAGTGACCGGGAGGGCGGAGTAGGAGTAATGTTTGGAGTAGACCTTCATGAGCTGCAGAATCGAGTTAAGAGAAGAGGAACAGATGTCGAGATCTTCGGAGATGGTGGCGAGATGAGCGAAGGAAGAGTGTCTGGGTGGGCGGTGAAGGATTATCATAACGGTGTGGAAGAACATGCTATAAGACGTCAGTCACGTATCAAACTATAACAAGAGAAGTAAGAGGTGAGGATACTACGTACTGTAAATGCAAAATATAGGCAGCCACCGGCCCCCGACTCCATTGATTCCAATGCAGCCTCGCCGGCAAATCTGCCAGCCACTTTGTAAGCGCAACATGGATCCCCTTCGCGCTGGCAGCCAAAATCGTAGCATCCGCTTTCGTATTGTGGTTCTGGAAGACTTCAGTGATCATGCGGTGCACTATCTTGCAGAGCTCGGCTTGCTGCACGAAGGAGCCGACAAAGGAGAGATCGTCCTCGTATTCGGTGGGTGTGGTGTTGTTCTTGATGTAGTCGTCGAGAAGGGAGTCCCAGTCTGGAGGATAGGTGAGCCGAATGGATTTGTGGACATCGGATTCCGAGGGGTAGAGGGCGGGAGGGCGGCCGAAGTAGAGAGATAGTTGTCTGGATTGTGTTAATTGAATACCTCAAAGGCGAATAGGGGATGACGAACTTATCGGCGATGAAGGCGGCCCAGTAGGCTCGTCTTGAGATTTCTCGCTCTACATCTGAGTCATGAGGTGTATTCCAGTGACTTGGATCTAGATGCAGGCCCATCCCCTGTGCAAGTCTAAAGGCCATTCCTACCGACAGTCAGCGTCTCATACTAGATCTCCCTATTATCATGTGAAATCTCACCAGTAAACACCCATCCCCTCGAGCTCTTTCCCCTACCAATATCTCTATGGCCTAACAACAACAGTGCTTGTAGCGTCGTCAAATCCGGACTGTCCAGCGCGTTTCCATACAGCAACTCCTGCGCTCGATTCGAGAAAACATCACTCAAATCCCTGACCGTCTCATCCGGACTCGCCAGAGCTCCCATCGCACAAATCGCATACATCAATAAATCAGAGTAGTAAGGCCCACTGCCTGCCTTGTAATCTCGCAGAAAGTACTCCCGATATAGACACATGTGGAAGTAGTACTGCTGGTCAAAGAACACACCCATAAGCTTTTGGCACATCGGCGTCCTCGGCGTACTGAAGCTATGCGCTACAACTGCATTTTCAGGAATCACCGCCAAAGGCTCAGGCGATGAATTGGTCGTCTGCTGCGTAGAAAGGGCCGGAGGCGTGACAGTCATGATGCTGAAGCCCGTCTCTACATCATCGGTTTCTGATGGGTTAATCTGGAAGAAGGACGTCTCGCCATAAAATTGGTCTGCACTGCCCTCTTTCAACCTAACCAGCCTCCCCTTGGGCAGTGCCGGCGGAATCGGAATCTCTTTCGCGATCCTTGGTTTAGGAGGGAGGTGTTCCATAGACGTCTCTTTGAAATTTGCCAGCATGACATCTCGCTCCGAGGAGCTCGCAGCGGTGAGGTTCATGATGAACAACTCCAGCGAGGCAATTTGTCCCTCCAGCGCCTCGACATACAGCCTTGATATCGGTCTGATAGGACGTATCAGCATTTCTTGCTCATTAAGGGGGACACATGACATTACCGCTTCTTCTCGCCACCAGCATTGATGCATTCTGCACCCGCCTTCTTGCACTGATTACACGGCCTCGTGCGATCACATTTAACCTAATCCCAGCATGAGTATTTCTCCTCAGAAAGGGCCGTATTCAGTCTCACCTTTCGTCGTCGGCATCTTTCACATCTACCGAGCCAGTCAGCCACACTCTCTCCAAAAAAGCAAATCCCGAAGCCTGTAACATACGATAGATGCGACGGTTCCCTACTTGCTCCCCCACCATTACCACCAGCTGCTGGCGCTGCGCTCATGGTAATAGTCACCTCTTACAATGCAAAGCATTCATGATCCCATCAACTGTCGCTGTCCAAATAAGGTGCACGGCGGTCAATTTTGAATTCACTAATATCGGATACTCTTATATCACGTGATGTGTTGCAACCCGCACGACTTGCGGCGCTTTTCGGCTAGCCAGGACAGCAATGTGGATATCATTACGATTCAAGAACTTGTGTCAAAAGATTTTTCACTTCTGCAAAGGGGGAAAGGCTAGCAAATGGGAAGCAAGATGTTGTAATCATATTCAATATTTCAAATAATATATGCAGAGAAGTTATTCCCCGCAGTCAGCAAATTGTCTCAAAGATGTTCATTCCATGGTTGGGGCTGCGATGTCGCAAAGCTTAAAAGCTTATAAGCATTGCGAGTACCAAGGGTTCTGGACTGTGCATGTGCTCCCAGCAACGCATGTTCCGCTTCCTGCCCACCCTTGTCCTCCACACTGGGCCCACTTGGGGATCGTACCGACAACGAGAGTTGGCGTTGTAGCAGTTGAAGTGGTTGTGGCAGCCTTTGAGGTCGTGGAAGTCTTCAAAGTAGTTGAAGTTGAAGACTTGACACTGGTTGTGACAGGCACAGTACTTGCGACAGTGCTTGCTGGATTTGTGCTGCTCGGTGCAACAGTCGTCACACTACCACCACTCCTATAAATCCATTAGCAGAGATCAAATGACAAATGCTATGATTCCCTTTCGGGAGGCTGAACTCTTACGGCAAGCCATAATAGATTCCCCTTCCGTTTGTGCCTACAAAGACCTCCCCAACAGTATCCCAGCTTGCAGCCAGGCAGTTCGCACTGCTGGCTCCGAATCCATGTGCAGCATCACTGATCTGTGTCCATGTCGCACCCTGATCAGTGCTTACACTCAGCACATTCCCTGCCGCACTGCCTGTATTCACAAAGCCGTAGATATTAGGATAAGATCCCGTTCCCTTGCCAAGCGCAATAGCAAAGCTCTCTGTCACCGATGCAAGCTTGGTGAAGCTGGCACCCAAATTGGTAGAGTGATACAGCCCACTGGATGTCGAGAACCAGACATCGCCAGCCACTGCGGGGTGCACCTCGATGGCATTAGCACCGTTGTTTGCGAGGGCCACTGAAACAGCGAAGGTTACGCCGCCGTCCTTGGAGACATAGAAAGAAGTGCTGTCAGCGGCATAAAAGTACTTTCCATTGACTTTATCGGCTGCAATGCGAACGCCGGTTGGCAAAGTGCTGATGGTCGACTGCACACCGTTGACGAATACGTAGTTACCAGAAGCAGACGCCCAGACGATGGATGTTGCATCGGCACTGTAGGCAATCTTACCACCGTAGATGCTGCTCGATGAAACGGTTGCTGGTTTCCATGTCTTTCCACCGTCAGTTGACAGGGCCATTTGAGATGTGCTGGATGATCCATCATTGCCAATGCGGACAATATTCAGGGGCTTCTGGCCTGCAAAATCAATGTCAGGTGTCGTTGCATAGTAGGGATTGGCGAAGTTGATAGATGGCGATTGTGTGAGACTCTCGTGTGTAAAACCGCAGACATCCCCGACAGCAGATAGTAGTGGAGCTCCTCCTGGTGGGGAAATGAGGGCTTGGACGGATGTCTCTTCGATTCCATCCGCGAGCGACTGGACGTGGACATATGGCCATTTGGTCAGATCATGCCCCCCAAATATTGAGAGACCAGTACCATACAGCCAGTGGTCAGAATCGAAGGGATCGATTTCAAGTGCTGCAATCATCCATCCAAGAGCCTTCTGATCCGTGCGCGAAGCATCTATCCAAGGGGCCTTGTTGATGTCGTATGTGTAGTGGTTGTCATTCCAATCCCAGATAGTAGTCCAAGAAGCGCCAGAATTATTGCTTCGGAAGAGTTGAGCATCTGGCCACCACAGATTATCGGAGGCAACGACAATTGTCCCAGGATGCTGGGCATCAAGCGCCAAACCACCATAGCCAAAGGTGAGGCTGTTGCTGGCTTGCCAAGAAGGTGTGATGTTAGTCCATGTCCCATCTGCAATGTTGTATTTGTAGACAGTTCCGTCTCCTGCCTCGTATGGGCCAGCTACGTTGCTGTAGGTGAGATACAACAACTTCTCAGAAGCTGAAAGCTTGACTCTGTGGGGGAAACGTCCAGTTGGCTGGCCCGGAATTGCTGTCCACGTAGCACCGGCATCTTTTGAGACATACATGGATGCGTTCAAATCTGCAGTTGCAACATAGATCGTAGATGTTGCTCCGTTGAGCGCCGCAGAGTTTGTATCGAAGACAACAGATGTAACACCAACAATATCGCTTTGGTACCCGGTTGTATCGCTAGCATCCGCACGAAAGGTGCCAACGCCAGTGAAGCTTGAAACTTTGGTGAATGTAACGCCCTGATCCACGCTTTTGTACAAGCCATTGCCGCTGGGAGCGCCAAAGTAAATGATCTTGTTGTTCTTGGGGTCCACAGCAAGTCGCTCGCCCATTCCTCTCCCGGGCTGGTTACCGCCAAGCTTAAATGGAAGAGCTGCCTTCTCCCAAGTGTTGCCTTTGTCGGCACTTCGTAGGATGGCGCCGTTGTTTGGATCCCAACTGTTCGTGTACATGCCAACAGAGATGTAGACTCGGTTCGAATCAACTGGATCACTTGCGACTGCACTGACGCCCCAGTAGTTCCTGAATTATTAGACAACAGTCATCAGAAGGTTCAGTATGTCCGTACCATGTTGAGGCATCAGCAAAGTCAAGAAGAGGTGTCCAGCTGTCATCGCTGTTTAAACGATACAGGCCACCAATGTCTGTCCTGGCATATGCTACACCTTTCCTTCTCGTTAGGCTCCCATCGTTAGAGGAAAGGCGTCGCCGCACCTTTTATCTTTTCGTTAAAGACTATCCCAGGCGTGAAGCCTCCACCTCCACCAATTTTCACATTATTCCCTGCTCAAGTCAGACAAATTCTCAGACGCAGCACAGAGTAAGGAAGACTGACAAGTGTAAGCGGAAACAGAGGAGAGGACGGCACCAAAAGGAATGAGGAACCGCATTTTGAATATATACAATGAACGCTATGCTTGACTATGGTTGATGAACAAACCCACCTGAAGGAATACTATCTTACTTATATGTAAGAGCAAACATCAAAATCTAACATGCCGGAACAGCCATCATGGTGTCCGTGGACCCAGATCTACGTTCCGCAATATCAAATCCAAATAAGGTAACAGTTGAGTGAATTGTCGGCATATGTCCTATACATGACGAATCTCCGAGGGCGGGGAAGCGACGGACGGCTCCTTTTCAGTCGAACTCGCCGTTCTGGATAAATTGAAATCAAGGTTCTTGATGTTTGTATGATGGAACATTTATATTAATCCAGGGAGATGCGTGGAGAATCTTAATACCGAGGACTCTCTGCCGTGGATCCGATGACCTTGCCAGAAGTGTCAATGCGTGCAGAGTATTTGGAGATGCAGGTACCAAACCCAGGTCGTCCAACGTTGGAGGTTGTTACGCCCGGCAGTCGACACGTATGCAAGAATGCTGCACCCATAATTTACAGGCGATCATCAGAAGGCAATAGAACAGCATGCAATGAGGGAGTTAATGTTGTGTGCTCGCGTGGTTTGAAGACCATCAGATCGAAGGTGATTCTTCGGCACTATGGGCCGGGGACTCCTTGAACCACGTTCGACATATATTACCCGTCCTGTAACTACCTCACTTTCGAAATGGTGGGGTGTCTGCGGTTTTATGCACATTTTTGATGTGGGAAATAACGAGAGTTTCTTTACTTTCAATGATTCGTAAAGGGCATGAATATGTCGGGAGTCACTTGTTGCAAAGCGAAAGAATTGATTGAGTCGAGACGTTTGGCATTGCTATCCTTGCAATACAGTGGAAGGAAATCCGATAGAAAAGAGTCCAAACCCCCAGCCTTCTCGATGGCCCTTATTATGCGGCCTCAGCCCCAGATGGTACAGTACAATTGCTTCGTGTTTTTGTGTTTGTGCTGTTTATGCCAATCGACCTTTTGATCGAAACCTCGAGCAAAAAAAAAAAAAAGAGAGAAAGCCAGTTTGAAAGTACGCATGTAGTCGATGTCGTAAATGAGAACGCAGTATAATCAGATGCGAATCTCAATCGCCTCCAATACTTCAATTTGACGATATCCTGGGCCCATCAATCCGTTCACAGGATCTCATCATCCATTGGCGCATCGCCACCAGCAGCGGCGGCAGGTGCGGCCTCTGTTGGTGCTGCGGCAGCATCGAAGTAGTCGGCCATCTCAGAATCAAGTTCCTCAGCAGTCTTCTTTGCGGGGCGAGCATTGCGGGCGCGTCCTCCACGGCCTCTCTTGGCTCCCTTTCCACGATTCGCAGCGTTGGTATCATTTGCAGCCTTTGTAGCTGCAGCTGACTTTGGGTGAGGCTTTGGTTGCCTACATTGCATTGTTAGCTTGCATGTTCACAAATGATGATAGCATAAAACTTACGCAATGCGTTCACTTAAGCTCTTTGGTTGAACAATTGCCGGAGCCTGGGATGCGTCGACCAAAATTTCGATCTATGGCTGTATTAGAGTTGCTCAGAAAACGTGGGTAAGAGGTAGGTTTACCTTCATTGGCTTTCCATCAACCAGGATTCCATTAAGAGCTGAAACAGCCTTGCCCGCTCCGTCGGCCTTGTGAAAGACAATGTTGGCGATTCCACGGCTTTGGCCATTGGGACCATATGAGATATCGGCGCGCTTGACTGGTCCGACTGACTTGGCGAAGTATTCCTAATAGACGGAAAAAACAAGGTTAGTTATCTAGTATTCCTCGAAAATATTCGCATCTCGAGAGTATCGCGTCGATGTCCGCACGAAAAGAAAGGCAATGCCAAATCCAAATGTCGCAAATCCAACAAAAAGATGATTAGCCCCAGCGAGTCGACAGCAAGCAGCGAGCAGCCAGCATTAGTATCGTCGTCAGTATATCAATAGCCGTAAGTATTTCTATCACCGTCATCCAGGCCTCAATACGTCTCGAGCAATGTAATCCTTCCTCAAGAAACCACACATAAAGCTTGCCAATTTTATAAGGCAAGCACATAGGCCGCTGGAACATGCCATGATCAGAAGACGATCACAGCAACGTCGCTAACACCTCGCCCACCACATAGAACTTCGAATATCTCGCGCGTTCGACTGCTTGTGGGTTGTGTCTCAAGCCCACTTCAGAATCCAGAAAAGCCAGGTAGAACCTGACTTTATTTGCCCTGGGATATCCGCATACCATATGGATTGCAGGAGAACTGTGCTGCTGCTGTTTTGCTATGCATGCTCACTGTCGCGCTCGCTCGCTGAAGTTCAAGATCTCATGAACGATAGATGCATTTCTTTTGTGCATCGGGATCGGTATATCGGCGCGATGTGATCGCCACAACCGCCCTATAAGTCTGCGCTGTTACTCGTGTTCAGGTGCTTGCCAGGCTACCTCGAGATACAGTTTGATGCAAGACTGAATGCTCAACTCTGTGTACTACGCTCAAGCCAGTTATGACGAGCAGTACCGTAGAGGAGTCCGGACAAAGTCCATTTGTCTAATGACGCCACCATAGGAATAACTCTCGCGATAGATCGTAGTGATATTTTCGATGTTTGTTCGCACATGTTTCGAGAAAAAGTCCAAAGGCTTGAGCAGCCTCATCGGTAACATACCTTAATCTGGGTCTCGTCCACATCCTTTGGCTATTTGATGGTTAGTTCTGCAGAACATGCTTAGGATAGATCGGTGCTTACCAAGTTGCTAACAACGATCTTGCTGTCTCTGTGAATGTTTGGGCCCGTTGGAGGACCCTTGACTGCGCTCTTTGCAGCACGGGTGCTCTTCGAGATACCTCCGACAGGAGCGACGACGGCAGGTGCTCTGCGGGCTTGACGAGGACCTCTGCCGCGTCTTCCACCACGAGCTCCTCCACGGTTGACACCGGTGTTGGTCATGATCTCATCCAAAGACTGGTCAAGCTTGGTAGACATCTTTGTTTGAGTTGAAATGGTTGCTTTAGTTGAGGGTAAGCTGGAGATGTGGCAATAGAGTCAGATCGCGACGAGGAGATGTGCGCGACGATTACAAGACGATGATGGCTCGAATCGCGATGATTGGGGGAAGGCAAGGCTGACTCTGGAGTGATGCGCTTGAGTGGAAGCCTAATTGTGGCTTTGAAGTTGTCGCGACGAGAAAGTGGCAATTAAAAAGTTGTGGCTTTCGAAGTTGGCTGAAGCACAGTAGTAAAGATCTTGATAGGAAGGAGTGCGGTTTTGATTTTGATGGGAATCGAAGAGTTGGTCGATGTTGATGTAGATGGGGTTTGCTTGTGTGGCGGATGATGAAGGAAAGAAGAGTCAGGTTGGGAGGGAGGAGTGTTTGTCAAGGGGACGTGTTGTTCGTGAATCAGCGCTAACCCCAATCCGGACAGACATTCACGGGGGAGCTACAGTGGGTGGCATTTAGTATTTGCCCCCCTCGAGGTACCATGAGGCTCGTGCACCTATTTTCCCACCGCCGCTTTCACATTTCATGAACGCGAGGCACCGTGATCTAATCTAATACTTGGT
>Ga0123337_10000781_pt1 | contig 48310 bp, 40 predicted proteins | sample frozenSSSSmetaG_FD_89792 | JGI IMG/M metagenome (GOLD analysis project Ga0123337, IMG submission 89792) | Glacier valley bacterial and archeal communities from Borup Fiord, Nunavut, Canada, to study Microbial Dark Matter (Phase II) -... | ecosystem: Environmental > Aquatic > Freshwater > Ice >... | reverse complement strand
GCCCCAGGTAATGGCTGAGTAGGCAATTTTTAGATTGGCTTTTTTCAGCGGATGGGCAGACAGGAAATCGGCTCCGCCCGTGAGGGCCAGAGCCGATAATCCAAGTGTGTTCAAAAACTGCCGTCTGTTTACGGTCTCGTTCATGTTGAGAAAAGGAAGTTAGCAATAATTAGTATAAGCCGATCTTATACCCTAATAAGATTGGCCCGTCAGAATCTTACTTATGGAGACCGAAGCCCGGAAAAGGTTTAACCTGACTTCTCCGGGCTTTGATCGTTGGCTTATCTAATACCCTACATTTTGGGGAAACTTTGTAGCTCCGTCTGTTGTGCGGTCAATCTGGTCCTGCGGAATGGGGCGCAGCACGTGGAAGTCCTTGATATTGGCTTTAGCGTCGGGGTTATAGGCTCTTACCCGCTCAAGAAGCTTACCCGTGCGCTTGAGGTCAAACCAGCAGAACATCTCGCCCAGTAGTTCGCGGCCCCGCTCGTCCAGAATAAAGTCGATGTTGACCTGGGCGGGCGTAATGACCATTTGTGCCGTTCTGCCCGGCCAGGCCGCCCGTCTGCGTACTGCATTGATGGCTTCGGCGGCTTCGGGGAGTCTGCCGAGTCTAAACTGCGCTTCGGCCAGAATTAGGTACGTTTCGGCCAGGCGAAACATGATAAAATCGCGGCTACCCGCTTCGTACGTCCGGTCGGGGCGGAGGGGGTCCAGAAATTTCTGCATGGTCGGGAACAGATTGGGCCGGTAGTTACTGGGTACCAGTACCTGATAGGGGCGTTTGGCCCGCTCCGCCTTCGACATCTCAAAACCCGGAATGAAAATGGTTGTGTCGCCCGCCGAGAATTTCAGCGATGTTTTCGAGTCGTCAAAGATAGGCGTTGTCTTACTTGGGTTATTGCTCAACCAAGTGTCCCTAAATGTTTTCTTGTACCGGGAATCATTCACACGATTATCCAGGGCAAACACGGTTTCGAGCAGGTAAGTCGTGGGCCGATACCGCTTAAACGGGCGGCCGTAAAAGACATCGCGCTGCATCCCGGCCTGCGTGTCGTATTCCATTCCGAAATACAGGTGGGTCTGATTACCCTGAACGGCGGCTCCGCCAGCAACGCCGATGGCGGTCAGGGCGTCGGAGGTGTACTGCGTCGAGAAAATAACCTCGCTATTAATCTCGCCTGCCCCCTGAGCAAATACGCTGGCAAAGTCAGGCAGCAGCGCGTAATTGTAATTTTTGATTACGTTGGTGGCCAGCGTAGCGGCTTTGGCGTAATCGTCGGCGGCAGCGGCTTCGGAGGTGGCTTTGGTCAGATAAACGCGCGCCAGCAGGTGTTCGGCGGCTCCTTTGGTAGCCCGGCCATAGTCGGATGTCGGCGTTGCCAAGTCAGGAATGGCCGCTTCGAGGTCGCTGGTAATCTGGGTGTACATATCTTTGACCGATGCCCGCGCAAAGACTTTGGTTGGTTCGAGGTTGCCTTTCGTTACCAGGGCCACGCCCCCAAAGGTCTGGGTCAGCACGAAATAGTGGTGTGCCCGCAGAAACTTCATTTCGGCCACCCGGCGCTTCACCAGAGCCGCGTCGATACCCGTCACGGTTGCCGAGTTGTCAATGACGATGTTCATCGTGTTGATGCCGACGTAAAACCGGTTCCAGAAATCGCGGAGAATATCGACCCGCCCGTCAAACTGCGACAGGTACTGGTTCATGAATTTGTAGCTGCCGTCGGCTCCTTCGGTGTACAGGTCCGTTCCAAAAACGGTCAGGTTGGTGCCAATTTCGCGCCCGTAAAAATCGCGCAGGGTAGAGTAAGCTGCCCGGCCAGCCGCTTCAAAACCTGCCGCCGAGTTGATGTACTGCGCCCCTACCTGCGAAACGGGGACTTCGACCAGGGCATCTTTGCAGGCTGTGGTACCCAGCAACAGCCCGGCCGTGAGGGTTCCGATAAAGAGATATGAATTTTTCATGGGAAATGCTGCTGCTTAGAATTTGGCGTTGATACCAACGGTGAATTGTTTAGTAGCGGGCGACTGGTTTTCGTTGACGATGTCGAACGATTCGTTGTCAATACCCTTGTAGCGCGAACGATACTCCGAGAAGTTGAAGAAATTCTGCGCCGAGGCATAGACCCGCAGGCCGCTGATCCGCATTTTCTGAGTTATCGACTCCGGTATGTTATAGCCGATGTTGATGTTCCGTACTTTCAGGAATGTACCGCTGTAATACTGCAGTGTACTGCCAAAAGCCGGTGATTCCTGACTTTGGTTAGGACGCGGAAAGTCGTTGGTTGGGTTGTTGGGTGTCCAGTAGTCGATGTCCAGGTTGTTATATCGGCCCGCCAGTGAGTTGAACCCTGTATGGAAGCCACTACGAATGGTACTACCGACGCGGGCAAACAGGAAAAACGAAAAATCGAACCCCTTATAGGTAAACCGGTTAGTCATACCCATCGAAAAATCAGGCACCTGCGAGCCGATAATGATCCGGTCGTCAGCGTTGACTTTGCCATCGGGCTGGCCCGTTAGCTGACCATCGGCCGAGCGACCATTGTTGTCTTCTACCTTTATTTCGCCCACTTTCCGGCCAAAACTGGCGGCTTCCGTTTCTTCGCCCAACTGCCAGATACCAATTTTTTTGTAATCGAAGTAGGCTGTCAGCGGCTTTCCAATAAAGCGGGAGTTACCAATGTCGTCGACTTTACCGTTGAACAACTCCACAATCTCCTCCTGATTCTTCGCCCACTGAATGTCGGTAGTCCATTTGAAGCCCGATGGTGATTTGACGTTTACCGTCGAGAGTGTGACCTCTACGCCCTGGGTGCGGGTTTTACCCACATTGCGCAGTACTGCATCGTAGCCGCTGGTGCTTGGCAACTGATCGGCCAGTAACAGATCGGTGGTAAGCGCGCGATAAACTTCCAGCGAGCCATAGACCCGGCCCCGGTACAGGCTGAAATCCAGCCCGATGTTGCCCGTTGTGGTGGTTTCCCATTTGAGGTCCGAGTTGCCAATGCTATTGGGCCGGTAGCCGTAAGCAGCGTTGTTGCCAAAGGCGTAGGTAGTGCGGGTAAGCAGCGTTTGCGTCTGGTAAGGGTTGATGGCCGTGTTGCCCGTAGCTCCGTAGCTGGCGCGCACTTTGAGCAGGTCAATCCACGACGAACCTTTCAGAAACGACTCGTTACTCAGGTTCCAGCCCACGGCTGCCGAGGGGAAAAAGCCGTACTTGTTGTTAGCTCCAAACCGGCTGCTGCCGTCGGCGCGGGCCGTTACCGTAAGCAGGTACTTATCGTTATAGTCGTAGTTGATTCGGCCCATGTACGAGTTCAGTGTCCACTGGGTCAGGTTTGTACCAATGCCGTTGATGATGGTGGCCTGGCCAAAGTTGTAATACTCCTGCGTTTCGGCAGGAATGCCCGTCACGCTCATGTTGCCGGTTTCTACGTCGTCGCGCTGAAACGAGTGCAGGGCTGTTACATTCAGGTTATGTACGTTCTTGAACGTTTTCTGGTAACTCAGAATGTTTTCGAGCGTATAATTGAATTGATACTCATAACCGGTAAATCCAGTTGGATCGCCCCCGCGCCGGGCATTGGTCTGGCTGCCCGTAAACCGACCTACTCGACGGTTGGTGAAGTCCGGCCCAAAATTGATGCGGTAACTTAGCCCGTCGATGATCTTGTAGGACGCATACAAACTATTGAACATCCTGATCCGCTTGGTACGGTCAAGCTGCGCGCCCGGTATAACTTCGGCAATGGGGTTGGTCCGCAGCCCGTCCGAGGTGGGCAGGAAAATCAGGTTGCCATTATCGTCGTAGGGTTTGCCCAGCGGGTTTTCCTGCAACGCCCCGCCATAGGGGTTGAAGTTGTCGCCATTCTGAATGCTGTATGCACCCAGCGAGGTCAGGCCAACACTTAATTTGCTGCTGATCTGGTGGTCAATGGCCAGGCGGAAATTATACCGGCTGAAATCCTGATTTTTGATAATACCAACGTCGTTGAAATACCCGACCGACAGGCCGAACTGTGTTTTTTCTGAACCGCCCAGTACCGATACGTTGTGGCTCTGGATTTTTCCGGTTTGAAGTAGATACGACTGGTAATCGGTGGTGCGATTGGCGGTAATACCGTCACGCTCGATGGGTTCAAACAAGACACCATCGGCAAAGGCGTTGGTTGTTCCCGTGGGAACCGGGACACCCGCCTGATCTTTATACCCCCCGCTGGCCGTACCCAACGCCCGGCGTGACTCACGCTTGTATTCGGCAAACTGCGGCCCGTCCAGTACATCGATCAAACTCTGCGGACTCGACGTGCCGTAGTAGCCATCATACGCCACCACGGTTTTGCCGGGCTTGCCGCGCCGGGTTGTCACGATCACTACGCCGTTGGCACCCCGCGAACCATAGATGGCCGTTGCCGAGGCATCTTTGAGGATTTCCATGCCGGCAATGTCGTTGGGGTTCACGTCGTCAATGTTGCCAGCCAGTGGAATTCCGTCCAGTACGTAAAGTGGGTCGTTGCTGGCGTTGATAGAACGCCGGGCACGGATGCGCACTGTAACGCCCGCGCCGGGTTTACTGCCGTTCTGGATCACATCAACCCCGGCGGCTCGTCCCTGCAAGGCCTGCCGGGCGTTGGTAATGGGCAGCTCCGAAATTTCTTTGGCCGATACCGACGAGATGGCTCCCGTCAACTGGCTTTTTTTCTGCGTACCGTACCCAACAACCACTACCTCATTCAGCGCACGGGTATCGGCGGCTAAGGTCAGGTTAATGGCCGACTGGTTGCCGACGGTAACTTCCTGCGAGATAAACCCGACCGAGGAAAACACCAGCTTAACATTACCTGTCGGAATACTGATGCTGTACGCGCCGTTGGCGTCGGTAGTGGTGCCGCGCGTACTGCCTTTCACGGCCACGTTCACGCCTGGTAGCGGGCTGTTGTCGTCGCCCGACAGTACTTTGCCGGTAACGGTACGTTCCTGCGCCGGGTCTTCAATGCTAATTGGTGGTGGGACTGATGCGCCGAAAGCGGGCTGTCCCAAAATAGCAAACGCTGCGAGCATAGCGACGGGACGCCACGACACTCCCAGCAAATGGGTAGTTGTTAATTTCATACACGTATGCTTTTGTTGATAGATTGGTAAAAAAAACAGATTTTATGGTAAAGATTGAATAGTACCTCCAGCTACTCGTATTGAGTCGCCGGGTTGGAGCCGGAGGGCTTTTTTCTGGCTCAGGCGAATATCGACCTGACCCGTTTGTAGCGACACCCGCGTACCCTCGGGCTGTTGCCTGACTCTGAATTGGGTGCCAACGGCCTCAATAGTAAGGTCTGGCGTATGGACCCGGAAGAGTCGGCTGGAGGAAGTATCGGGCTGGTGAACAACCATGAAGTCGGCTTCACCCTCCAGCCAGACCGCGCGGGGCAGATCGCTGGTCCATCGGCGGGCGTACCGGATTGTGCTATTTGGGCAGAGCGCAACTACGGAGTGATCGGGTAGGCGAATGGTGCGCGTCTGCCCGGTGGCCGTTCTAATCACTTGTATTGACTGGCCGGGGCCATACTGCATCCAGAAGGCCCAGCTTGCCAGTAGCACCAAACCCAGCGCAGCGGTGGCCATGCGCACAAAATACCACCAGCCTACCACCGCCCGCACGTCGGGTTGCAACGGTCTGACATCTTCCAGGGTTTGCAGTGATTCGCGAATGCGGCCCCAAACCGTCGATATTTCGTCGGTAGTCAGTACAGGTAGCCGTGACTGCGCACCCGCCCGGATAATCTTCCGGGCCGTAGTAACTGTTTCGTATCGTTCAGGATTGTTGTTTAGCCACTGCTCCCAGAAAGCCGTCACCTCTTCGTCAGAGGGGTGTTGCACCCAACGAACGAACAGATCGTCGAGGGCAAAATCCTCGGCACTGTAGGCAGCGTATGGCTTTGAAGACACGGTCGAGACAGATAGTTTAAGGGCAAAAGTCGCCTATATCTGGTCTTCTACTTGTGTAACCGTCAGCTACCTTATCGAAATAAAACTCGTAATTCGCTATGAGTATAAACTAAAGGCCAACGTATTTAGGGATCGGAAATGTCATTTTGAAGTCGTGTATAGTCAGTGCAATGAGGGAGCTTATCTGCCCTAAATCCGGGAAAAAAGCAGCATCAATCGTCAGATTGGTCAGTGTCGTTAGCCGGGCCGAACCCGAGGCCACTGGGGCCGTCAGCAGCAATTGGCCGGTTTTGGCCGGAGGTAGTGGTTCCTGAGCGACCCGGAAGCCCGGCAGGAGGCTGGTTGTGATCGGAATGCGCGGGCCCCACGCTTTGGCCTGCACCGAAAAGAACAGTTGCCCATCCCGGCGAATGCTGATTTCTTGCTGGCCGGATGGACCCGTCCCGAATCTGAAATCGGCCTGTTCTTTCGGGATGCCCCAGTTGGTGCGTCCGTTGATTACGCTATCCTGGGTAGAGACGTATATCTTCGAGATTGAGAAACTCGTTGTCTGCCCAAACCGAAACAGGCCCGGAATAAAGAGTAGCTCCTGATACGGCCCCACATTTGACGTTTGATAATCGGCGAGGATGACCGTGCCAACCCAGCCCCGGTAGGCTGTTTGCTGGTAGGGTTGCAGAAAGCCGTGTGCTCGTACGAATGGTTCAGGAAAATGAGCGATAAAAATCAGACCATTGCCGGTCAGAGTCCAGGGGGGAGGAGCAGTCATGATATGCGTGGTTTTTTGACTTTCAATAGGTTATGGTGCGATACTGGACCGAACCATCTGTCTGTTCGATAGTTGTTTTAGTGAACTGATCGTATGATACCAAACAGACTACACTCGCTTCTTCTCTTACCTCTGCTCTGGGCGGGTGGCGGTATGTCCACTTTTGGACAGGCCACTATATCAGTCAAAGAAAAAACCGACCTCAAAGCTACCCCACCGCCCGACTCCCTGACAACCCCGCCGGGCGAATCCACGCCGGGCGAATCCACGCCGGGTATGGCAGCCCCGCCTAAATCCCTGACGTTCTCAGCCTCGACCGATCAGCGATTTGTCTTTTTCAGAGACACACGCAACGAGGCTGGCCGCCCAACACCGGTGAGCGTTTATGGTATTCGGGCAGGGTTTTTATTTCCAGCCCGTCGCCCGCGTCCGGCACTGGGAACCAGTAGAGGACAATCGGCCAGTTTCAAGGCTGGCGCCGGGTTTTATTTCCTGAATCAAACGCTGAATCAGCCCGGTCTGCTACCTGGCGAGACGGAATCGGTGAAGCGATATTTGCGGATTGCTACGGTGTATTACGAACGATATCTGTACCGGCACGGGCCGTTTGAGGTCAGTTTGCCCATTGAACTGGGATACGGACACTCGCGCTATGAACGAACGGGAGGTGCCGAAGAGGAAGTGGCCCGGGGTGTTTTCATACCGTTGGGCGTGGGTATATCGGGTGCCTATCATTTTCCTGATATCCGCTGGTTTAAGCCGTTTCACTGGTTTGGCCTTTACATACTGGTGGGTCAGCGATTTATTCTTAAAAAAGATTTGCCCGATAGTCAGATCAATTATGGCGGATTTTATATCTCGGCGGGTCCATCGTTCTTTCTCGAAAGCCTGACCGGCGACTTGAAGGCGTGGAGCCAGAAGCGCAAAAAACGCCGGTCTCGCTAACCGCTTACTGATTCAGAAAAGGCTGTGTCATCTGGATGCTTTGCCGGGGCAGCTCTTCCATGGGTACGTGACCTGCGTTGGGCATAATAATGAGGGTATCGTTGGGTAAATCCTGCTGAAACCGTCGTGCATTACTGACCGGAATGAGCCTGTCCTGTTGCCCCCACAAAATAAGCGTCCGCTGGTTGATGCGGGGCATCTGTCGATACGTACTGTCGGGTGTCTGGTTCGCCAGCCGGGCTATGAACGCCTGCCGGTTGCCTGTGCGTAACGCCATATTCATGTACTGATCAACGAGGGCATCAGTTACGCGGTCTGGGTCGGCATACACATTACGCAGACTTTGCTCAATTACCGACCGGGGTGTTATGTACGTCAGTAATTGATTCAGCACCGGCACCCGCGCCAGCCGGAACGCCAACGGCACACTTGTTGACTGGCTGGGGTATCCGGCTGCATCGATCAGCACGAGCCGACGTACCGCTGCCGGATACCCCAGCGCATACCGCCAGGCAATCATACCGCCCAGCGAATTGCCCACCACGTCGCAGCGCGTTACCCCCAGTTGGCTCAGGAAATTGTGTAGAAAAGCCACGTAATACGCGCCTGAATATGCATTTGTTTCTGTATTTGAATCGTCCTGACGCGGACCGGTAAGGCCGTAGGCAGGCAGGTCGAGCCGGATCACGCGCCGGTGTTGCGTCAGCGTGTCTGCCCAGACGTTCCAGGTCAGGAGCGACGCGCCCGTACCGTGCAACAGTACGATGGGAACCGAGTCATGGCGCGGGCCTTCGTCGCGGTAATGTACTGGCATGCCATTGATCGGCATAAACTGCGATGCGGGGGTGGCGTATTTCGCCTTCAGTTCGGCAAGGGGCTTGTCGGCCCGGATGTTCAGTGCGATGAGCAATACAATACCCACCACAAGCATACCCAGCACCAGCCGGAAAACACGGGTAAAAGAAGTCATAACCGGTATACGATTGAGCCGTAAAGCTGCTTCATAAAATTTAACTTTCTCGTCGCAAGTTTATATTTTTACGAAAAAGATCAGATGTATGGAAATCGTCCCTAATCGTTCAGCGGCTAAAACGCTGGTTGAGTCATTTTGTCAGTGGGAGCAAGCCCAACCCGATAAAGTATACCTACGCCAGCCTGTCGGTACCGAATACATCGACTATACGTGGGCGGAGGTGGGGCAACAGGCCCGCCGACTCGCTACGTACCTCAACGCGCAGGGATTGCCACCAAAGAGCAACATTGGGCTGATCTCGAAAAACTGCGCCCATTGGCTCATTGCCGACATTGCTATTATGCTCAGTGGCCACGTATCGGTGCCGTTTTACCCAACGCTCACCGCCGATCAGTTGCATCAGGTTCTCGACCACAGTGGCTGCCGGGTGTTGATTGTCGGGAAGATCGATAACTGGGAAGCCATGAAACCCGGCGTTCCGGCAAACGTAACCGGCGTGGCTTTTCCCGATTACCGCCCCAACGGCTCGGCCCCCGACCCCGACTATGCGCAATGGGACGACATTATGGCGCAATGTGCCCCGCAAACCACCAATTCTACCCCTGCCGACGATGATCTGTACACTATAATCTATACCTCGGGTACCACGGGCAATCCCAAGGGTGTTATGATCGACTACGGAGCCATGCGGCAGGCCATTGGCCACACCCGGACCGAGATGCGCCACGACCTGACCGACGCCCGGTTTTTCTCGTATCTGCCCCTCTGCCACGTGGCCGAGCGTAACATCGTCGAAGCTGTTGGGCTGGCCACGGGCGGCACGGTGTATTTTACCGAATCGCTCGATACGTTTGCCCGGAATCTGGCCACTGCCCGCCCTACGCACTTCCTGGCCGTACCGCGCATCTGGACCAAGCTGCAACAGGGCATACTGGCCAAAATGCCCGCCGAGAAACTCGATAAACTGCTCAAAATTCCCCTACTGCGCCAAATCGTGAAGCGCAAAATCCGGCAGGGGCTGGGGCTCAACGACGCCAAAGTCATCATTACCGGGGCTGCCCCCATGCCCACCTCGCTCATTCAGTGGTTTCGGCGGCTCGACATCCACATTCAGGAAGCATACGGCATGACCGAAAACCTCGGAGCCGTGTCCATTATGCCGCCCAACGGCGTGAAAGATGGTACCGTCGGTAAAATTTATGACGGTGTTACAGTACGGCTTGATCCGCAAACGGGCGAACTGCTAACCCGTTGCCCCTGGCTCATGCGCGGGTACTACCGCGAACCCGCCCTGACCGAAGCCGTGCTGAAAAACGGATGGCTGGCCACCGGCGACGTTGCCGAGGTGGATGCCAATGGGTACGTGCGCATTACGGGCCGGGTAAAGGAAATGTACAAGAGTCCGAAAGGTGAGTACATTGCCCCGTCGCAGATTGAGTTTGGCTTTGCCGACAACGCCTATATCGAGCAGATTTGCGTGGGCGGGCAGCAGTTGCCGCAGCCCATTGCGCTGGTAGTACTGTCGGAGATTGGTCGTCGGGCGGGGCGGCAGATCGTGGATTCGAGTCTGGAGCAGATGCTTGGTCAGGTAAATCCCCGGTTGCACGGTTACGAACACGTCCGGAAAGTAGTGGTGGTCAAAGACGCCTGGACGGTCGAGAATAACCGCATGACACCGACTATGAAAATCAAGCGCAACATCATCGAATCGTGGTACGAACCGCAGATGGAACCCTGGTTTGGTCGGGCCGAAACGGTAATCTGGGAAGAGTGAGTTTGTCCCGTTTTTTACAAAGACAGTAGATTCCGGGCCACTCCCCACAAAGAGTGGCCGTTTTTTTGCTGATTACAGTATGTTTGTCCCTGCTTGCCGGCTGGCCACGAAGCCATTTGCGCAGCCAACCGCTTCACTATGCGTAATATTGTTATTCTGGGAAATGGTATTGCCGGTATCACAGCCGCCCGCGAACTGCGTAAACGTACCAACGACGCTATTACGGTTATCTCTGCCGAAACGCCCCACTTCTTTTCGCGAACAGCCCTCATGTACATCTATATGGGGCATATGGAATACCACCACACCAAGCCGTACGAAGACTGGTTCTGGGAAAAGAACCGCATTAGTCTGGTGCAAAACACAGTACGGTCGATTGATTTCGCCAATAAACTCCTCAACTACGCCGATGGGCAGACGCTGACTTACGATGTGCTGATTCTGGCCGTTGGGTCGGCACCGAATATGGCGGGCTGGCCAGGTCAGGAACTGCGCGGTGTTCAGGGTCTGTACGGCAAGCCCGACCTCGACCGGATGGAAGCCGATACCAAAGACATCACCCACGCGGCTGTGATAGGGGGCGGGCTGATTGGTATCGAACTTTGCGAAATGATACATTCGCGCGGCATTCACGTTACGTTTCTGGTGCGCGAGAAAACGTTCTGGAGCGCTGTACTGCCCGCCGAAGAGTCAGAAATGGTGACGCGCCACATCTGCGCTCACCACATCGACCTGCGCACCGAAACCGAACTCGCCGGGTTTCAGGACGACGGCAGCGGTCGGGTGGGGGCGTTGCTGACCAAAGCGGGCGAAACCATCCCGGTACAGTTTGCGGGCGTATCCATCGGTGTTCATGCCAGTATCGACATGCTTAAAGGCACGGCACTGGAAACTGACCGGGGCATTCTGGTCAACCCCTTTCTGGAAACCAACCTGCCTGACGTCTATGCCATTGGCGACTGTGTGCAGCACCGTACTCCCCCGCCGGGCCGCAAACCGGTCGAGCAAATCTGGTACACGGGTCGCATGATGGGCGAAACCGTAGCGCAGACCATTACCGGTACGCCAACCCTCTACAAGCCGGGTGTTTTCTTCAATTCGGCCAAATTCTTCGACATCGAGTACCAGACCTACGGTAATCTGCCCAGTTCTTTACCTGAAGATGGGTCCGAAGAAACCTTTTACTGGCAGCACGCTACCAAAAATATTGCTTTGCGTATCAACTACCGCAGTAAAGACCACGCCGTTACGGGCATGAATGTACTGGGCATGCGTCAACGGCAGAACGTATGGCAGGACTGGATTGCGGGCCAGCAATCCATCCGGCACGTTATTGAGCACCTGGCCGAAGCTAATTTTGATCCCGAGTTTTCTAAACAGTACGAGCTGGATATTCTCAATCGCTACAACCGCCAGCACCCTGACCGACTGGTAGCCCTGCTGAAAGCAAAAAAAGGCCTGTTTGGCAAGTTGTCGCAGCACCGGTAAAAATTAAGCGGGCTCACCCATAGTCCACTCGATTGAAACGGCCTGTTCAACGTCGGGATGCAGGCTGATGGCGACGGGGCAGGTATGGGCAATTTTTTCGAGCCGGATGCGGGTGGCCTCATCGGGCATTGGGCTGGCCTGAAGTGTGATATTGATCTCAATCCGGGCAACGCGCCGGGGGGGCTGTGCGGTCATTACCTTTGTTACGTCGAGGGTACTGCCCGCCAGTTCAATGCCGTCGCGCTGGGCAAAAATGGCCATTGTGGTGATGATGCACGTGCCGAGTGCGTTGGCTACCAGGTCAGTAGGAGAGAAAGCTTCACCCCGGCCCTGATTGTCGGTAGGGGCGTCGGTATTGATGTGGGTTCCCGACTGAAGGTGAGTGCAATCGGTACGCAGATCACCAACGTAGTTAATGTGAATGGTAGCCATGTTTTCGGTTAGTTAGTTGCCAAACATATAAATAAACCGGTTGTTAGGCTATTCTGGCGGTATATTTTGTGAAGAGCCATAGATTGAGTAGTTTTAAGTCAGGATTTTATGCCAATGCGAACGCTATCCATTATACTGATTCTTGCACTGACCAGCTCATTGGTATCAGGGCAGACCAGCCGGAATACGCCCTCCGAGGATCAGGGTGACAACTACCAGACCATTACTACGTTTGGTATTACCACAAATACCAATTCGGGTATCCTCGGTGGCGTTTCGTTCCGGCAGTCCAGGCGGCTTCCTGGCGAGTTTTTTGGGATGCCCCAGTACCGGTATCTGAGCGTCGAAGTTGTCAACGTCAAGCATCCCAAAGAACTTGCGGCTTCGCTGACGGCTGGCTCACGGTATATTCAGGGTAAAGAAAATTATCTGTTTGTGATTCGCCCGCAATATGGACGCGAAGTGAAACTGTTTCAGCGCGACGAGGACGATGGCATTTCGGTAAGCGGTATTCTGGCTGCCGGACCCTCGCTTGGTATCATCAAGCCGTATTACCTCGACGTAGCTTTTGGCAATAGCAGCCGCTCGGTACCGGCGTCGCAGGTAAACGGTACATCAACGGCAACCGGCGAAATCGTGACTGGTGCAGGCAGTATTTTTCAGGGCTTTGGTCAGTCTAAACTCTCGGTGGGTCTGAACCTGAAAGCCGCGCTCAGCTTTGAACTGAGTGCCTTCAGAACCAATACGACGGGTATAGAGATTGGCTTTCTTACCGAAATCTTTCCGCAGCGAATCATTATTATCCCCAATACCAATCCCGGTGCCAACCGCGCCGACGGTAACCGAAATTTCTTTACCTCGGGCTACCTTACGCTGTTTTTTGGCAGCAAGAAATAAGGCACGGTAGAAAGGGAAGGAGGAGAAAGGTGTGAAAGGAAAACACAAAATCTCCCTTTGTCCTTCTCTTTTCCTTCCGATACGTGGGACCGCTCCCTTCCCCTCTTTCTTCTGAACTTTCCGCCCCTGAAACGAATTTTGCTGGAAAGGATTCGTTTACTATGATTGAACTCCCCGTGATCCCCTCTGCTGAGCAACGTCGTAAAAAACCCGACTGGTTGCGCGTAAAACTGCCCATCGGCCCTGAGTATGCCAAAGTCCGCAAACTCGTTGATGAGCATAAGCTGCACACCATCTGCGAAAGTGGTAACTGTCCGAATATGGGCGAGTGCTGGGGTGCCGGTACGGCTACATTCATGATCCTGGGCAATGTATGTACCCGGAGCTGCTCGTTCTGTGCGGTGGCCACGGGCCGCCCGCCCGAATACGATACCGATGAACCCCGGCGCGTGGCCGATGCCATTTTATTGATGAAGGTAAAACACGCTGTCATCACATCCGTAAACCGCGATGAACTGAAAGACCGGGGTGCCGAAATCTGGTATCAGACTGTACGGGCTGTTAAAGACGCATCGCCCGCTACGACCATAGAAACGCTGATTCCTGACACCAAAGGCAACTGGGATGCCCTGGAGCGCATGATCTCGGCGGGTCAGGAGGTAGTTTCGCACAACATGGAGACGGTGGGGCGGCTGTACCGGCGCGTTCGGCCTCAGGCGCGGTATGAACGCAGTCTGGAGCAGATTCGGCGTACTAAAGCGTACGGGCAGCGTACCAAATCCGGCATTATGCTGGGTTTGGGCGAAACGCACGACGAGGTGTTTGCGGCCATGGACGACCTTGTGACCAACGGGCTGGATATTCTGACGCTGGGACAATACCTGCAACCTACCAAAATGCACCACGAAGTTATGGAATGGATTCATCCCGATACGTTTGCCATGTATAAAGAAGAAGGTGAACAGCGCGGGCTAAAATACGTAGAATCTGGCCCGCTGGTACGGTCGAGTTACCACGCTGAAAAGCACGTGAACGTGTAGCCATACATACAAACAGGTTTCCCGCTATTTAACGAGAAGAGTCCGGGCCGACGGTTCGGGCTTTTTAGTTGCCGCATGAAAAAATACGACTTCATTATTGCCGGGGGCGGTATGTCAGGCCTGAGTCTGGCCTATTACCTCACACAGTCGCCCCTGCGCAATCGTTCGATACTGATTCTGGATCGTGACCAGAAAAACCGGAATGACCGGACTTGGAGTTTCTGGGAAGATGGAGCCGGGCCGTTTGAGTCAATCATGTTCAGGAAATGGAATACGGTCAGTTTTCACGGTACTACCCACGCTGGCCTGTTAGACATGGGTTCGTATCAGTACAAGATGCTGCGGGGTATCGACTTCTATACGTTCATGGATGCCGAACTGGCCAAATTTCCCAATATTGAGCGTAAGCAGGCAACTATAAACCGGATCGCCGACTCGCCCCAGGGCGGGTTTGTCATTGCCGACGATGAACCGTACATCGCTAATTACGTCTTTGACAGTACCTTCGCCCTTAATTTAGGCCAGCCGCAGAATCATAACCTGTTGCAACACTTCAAAGGCTGGGTGGTCGAGGCCGAAAACCCCTGCTTTAATCCTGAACAGCCTGAAATTATGGACTTTCGGGTGGATCAGCACGGCGACTGCCGGTTTGTCTATGTGATGCCGTTCGATGCACACACCGCTCTGATCGAGTTTACGCTGTTCAACGATAAACTCCTGACCGATGCTGAATACGACGCCGATATCCGGCAGTACATCAGCCGGTTTATCAACACCGGTACGTATCAGATTCGCGAAACGGAGTTTGGTGTTATCCCGATGTCGGATGTTAAAACGAAGGAAAATCCATCCCAACACATTGTACGCATCGGTACGTCGGGGGGGTATACCAAAGCCTCAACCGGCTACACCTTCCAGCGTACTCAGCAATACCTGCGCGACATTGTTCATAATCTGACTAAAACCGGGAAACCTACCCGTCAGCAATCGTGGTTCAGTGGGCGATTTAAACTTTATGATAGTGTGTTACTGAATGTACTGGAAAACAAACGACATCCGGCTAATGATGTCTTTACACGATTTTACGCCAGAAATAAGCCCGTTAACGCCTTCAGGTTTCTGGATGAAAAGACCCGGTTCTCAGATGAACTGCGTTTCTTTTCAACCTATCCGTGGTGGCCGTTTACAGTAGCGTTTTTTGACGTAATGCGCCGGAAGATGCTTGGCTAACTATTTCCACTATGGCAAGTCCGTGCAGTAAGTGAGCTTACCTATACCAGCTCCTGTTTGATACATTAGCCATATATAGTGTATGTAAAATATAAATTCCTGACTAACAGGGTGTCTTCACAACAAAAAAGAAATACAAGTAATTTTATAAGGTGTATGATACCACGAGACGAGGCTTAGTACTAAATAGAATTCGATTTTTGTGAATTTGCTGAGTTCTACTTTAGAGACTATTTCCGGGCATGTCGATGATTAATTGCTTATAATAACAGGATTACCCGGCGCAGCTCAGTACGTAAAGCGTGTCCTAAATATGGCGAGTGTTTACAAAGTATTGTTAGCCCCGACCTATGCTTATTACATGAGTAAGTAATTCAACTCACTGTTACGTAGGCATCCTTTGGTATAAAAAAACAGATCTTAAAATCACGTCTGTGAGTTGGTTTGTGTAAGTATTGTCAAACAAACATATACCTTTGTTCGTATAGGCACAATATCATACAAATCAGTAAGTTACCCACTAATAGGTTAGTGAAAAGTCATTATGGACGATCAAATCGTACCTCAGAATTCAATAACTTCTACTGAATCAGCACTTAAGAAAACGTTGGCTATCATTTGTGGGAAATGGCGGCTGCACATCATTTTTCAATTAGGCACTGAAGCCCGCCGGTACGGCGAACTTCGCCGGATGATCCCTGACGTTAGCGAAAAAGTTTTGATTCAGGAGTTGAAGGCCCTGGTAGAACTGGGGGTGTTAGAGAAAAAATCATATCGTGAAATCCCCCCCCGCGTAGAGTACGGCCTCACCATGAAAGGCCTTCAGGTGCTGCCAACGCTGTTGAATCTGATTACGGTGGGCGAAACCTTCCTCAATGAACAACCGCTGGTCAAGTAAGGTCTTCGCGGTCTGTTGAAAGATGGCAGACCGCAGAGGGTGCTGACCATATAAACGGTAAAAAGTGAAGCTTCGCCCCGCCGGACAGAGATTTGTTTTAAAAGAGTCATAAAGTTGGCTGACGCATGAAAACTCTGGCGTCAACCAACTCGACAACTTTATAACTCGACAACTCTATAACTTCCTCAAAAAAGCCGGACACCGAGCGTAACTATACCCATACCGATATACCCGCTGACGTTGGCATCGTTATAAATACCACCCACTGGCAGCATGTACCGGATGTCAAGATCAAACCGGCTTAGAAATGTGTAGCCAGCGCCCGCTTCGAGTGTGTACGTAACTGGACTGATCTTCAACGTACTGGTCAATGGGTTTCCGGGGTCTGGGTTTGCCAGATCGGTAGTCGTTTCGGGGGCGTCAATGGCAAGGCCAGCCAGCCGGGCGGTGGTGTTTTGTTTTACCTGCGCTTTGGCCGTAACAAGTAAACCCGGCCCAGCAAACGCCCGTAAACGCCCTCCTAACCAGGTTCTACCCACCAGCACCGGAACGTTGATCGACTCCAGCACCGACTCTGAGATCAGGTTGATACCAACGGGCGTTTGGTTCGGTATCTGCGCAGGTAGCGACAGGCCCGATAAAAAAGCGGCAGTGCCAGCCGACACGGTAAAATCAGTTTCCTGGGGTAGTACAAATCGGTTGTAGTCAATGCCGGTCTGCACAAAAAAGCGATTGACGTTTCGCCGTACCCACAGCCCCGCCGAGTACCCTGTGCCAATACCGTTGGTTCTGTTATTGAGTTCGGGTACGTTGCCCACTCTGGGAATGGCGATGGCCGGAACGGTGGTGTGGCCGTGTGTAAGCGTGACGCCACCCCGGATACCTCCCTCAAAACGATTTTGTGCCAGCGACACCGGTATGGTCAATGCCAAAAGTACTACGGGTAAAAGAGGGGTTCTCATGTTTTTTTTCGACAAACTTCGCACGGATACCTTAGACGGGCAACCCCTGTTGGGGCAAAAGATAAAACATTCGCAAAACCAGCCTGTTGTTTCATCCAGAAAGGTTAGCGTACTTGCCAGCCTTTTAGTAAAACCATTGTTCATTTTAAACCACAAGACAACATGGGTCTCTTATCATTCTTTAAAGGTGTTGGCGAGAAAATCTTTAACAAAGAGCAGGAAACTCCCGCACAGCCCGAAGCTGCCGAACCACTCCGCGCCCAGGCTCTGCTCGATCATGTGAAGAAACTGGGTCTTTCCTATAAAACCCTGACGGTCAAAACTAAAGGCGATACGGTAATTCTGACCGGTTCGGTAGAAGAGCAGGCCGATGCCGAGAAAATTTCGCTGGCCGTGGGTAACGTAGAGGGTGTTGCCGCGGTAGATAACCAGTTGGAAGTGGCTCAGCCTACGCCAGCCGGTAAGTTCTACACGGTGAAGTCAGGGGATACGCTATCGAAAATTTCGAAAGAGATGTACGGCGACGCCATGAAGTACGGCATCATCTTCGAAGCCAACAAGCCCATGCTCAGCGATCCCGACAAGATCTATCCCGATCAGGTCCTGCGTATTCCGCAGCTGTAAGGAAAGGGCAAGGTATGAAAGGAAGGGGTAGCTGATGTATGTATTATCTGCATCAGCTACCCCTCACCCTTTTACCACCCAATACCCCCCGTTTTCAAACACAACCGTGTGCGGTCATGTTTTACCCGTTGTCAACCAACGTTATAGAAATCATGGCTGCTCACCTGTTACTGCTTCTAAAAGATCAGTTTACCCCCGCCGTCATTGACCGGCTCGCTGCCGAACTCAACGAACAGCCTGCTAACATCGGGAAAGTTGCAGAGGGGGTCGTTCCGGCCCTGTTGGGGGGGCTAACCCGGCGGGTAGAAGCCACCAGTGGCGCATCATCGATCATTAGTGTACTCGAAAATGGCGATTATCGAAACGCCCCCTTTGACGTCAGCCAGGCCCTTGACTCTCTGGGTAAAACCCGCCAGGCTGCTACCACCAGCGAAGGCTTCTTAACCGAAATTTTTGGCGACCGACTGGACGAAGCCAATGAGCTACTCAGTACGTACAGTGGTACCAAACCGGCCTCGTCAGGGACAGTACTGGGGTTGACAGCTTTGGTACTGATGGGCATTCTGGGTCGGCAGGAAGATGAAAACGGCCTGAGTGCTCACAGTCTGCAAACGCTGCTACTGGGCCAGGCTACCGAATTTCGCAAGGCTATACCATCGGGACTGTACGCAATGGATAGTCTGCTGGGTTTTACGGAACTGAAGACGCCCGCCGGACCTGTAACGGAAGTACAGGGTACCGATAATTTTAGCGGTACTATCATCAACCCAAACATCCCCAGGAGCAGCGAAGGCGACCGGCGCATCGAAAACGCGCGGTGGCTGCGCTGGGTGTTAATTGCCATGGGCGTACTGGTTGCTGCCCTTATCATCCAGAAATGTAGTCAGAACCAGAATAGCGTCGACGGTGTCAGCACCGACTCAACGGCAGTATATGAGCCTGATTCCCGCGAAGATACCTCAGCCGCTACGAAGCAAAGCGTGCTGGAAGCCAACGGGCAGGATGCCGATTCGGCCGCTCCCGGCGCACTCGGCATCCGCGATTCGTTGGTGCAGGCCAGTCAGGCCAACGGGAGCCGTTCTGCAAACAGAACGACCAGCGGTCCTGACGTACTGGTACAGCGCGAACTGCCCAATGGCCGCAAACTAACGCTGGGCGAGCGGGCCTTTACCAATCAACTCGCGCAGTTTATCGCTTCCAAACCGAAAAATCCGGCTCGTACCTTTACCTTCGACGGGCTGACGTTCGAGACCGGCCTGAACCGTATCACAACAGAGTCACGGATGGAGGTCAACAACCTGATCGAGCTTATGAAAGCATACCCGGATTTGCGTATCCGTATCGAGGGGCATACGGACAATACCGGAAACCCCGATACGAACCGCGAACTTTCGCTGAACCGGGCCAACGCCGTGCGGTCAGCATTGCTGGCGGCTGGCATTGCCGACGTACGGGTAACCACGCGCGGCTACGGCTCCACGCAGCCCACTGCCAGTAATGATACCGAAGAAGGGCGGCAGCGTAACCGGCGCATTGACGTAGCTATTGTGAAACTATAAACGAACCATGAACTATAATCAATTAGGAAATACGGGCGTACTGGTGTCCGAAATCTGCCTCGGTACCATGACCTTCGGGGGCGAAGGCGGTATATGGAAACAAATCGGGGCGCTTCAGCAGGATGCCGTTAATGACCTGATTAAAAAGGCCGTAGATCAGGGTGTTAACTTTATCGACACTGCTAACGCTTATTCGTTTGGCCTATCGGAAACGCTGTTGGGGAAGTCCATCAAATTGCTGGGTCTGTCGCGGCATGATCTGGTCATTGCTACCAAGGTACGGGCGCGGATGGGGCCGGGTAAAAATCAGGTAGGGGTGGGGCGTTTGCAGATTATGCATCAGCTTGACGATAGCCTGAAACGGCTTCAAATGGACCATGTTGACCTCTATCAGATTCACGGTTTTGATCCCATAACCCCGCTGGAAGAAACCATGCGCGGGCTGGAAGACGTAGTGCGTAGTGGTAAAGTCCGGTATATTGGCTGCTCGAATCTGGCGGCTTGGCAGGTAATGAAAGCCAACGGCATTGCCGACAAGCACGGCTGGGGTAAGTTTATCTCGACCCAGAACTACTACTCGCTGGCTGGCCGCGATCTGGAGAACGAGCTCGTACCGATGGCCAAAGATCAGCAGATGGCCATTTTGCCATGGAGCCCGTTGGCGGGTGGCTTTCTGTCGGGCAAGTACACCCGCGACAACAAACCCGAAGGCGATTCGCGCCGGTTAACGTTTGATTTTCCACCTGTCAATCAGGAGCGGGCATACAACATCATCGAGGTGATGCAGACGGTGGCCGAGGAACACAATGTATCGGTGGCGCAGATTGCCCTCGCGTGGGTGCTGGCCAAGCCCGGCGTAACGAGTGTCATTATCGGCGCAAAAAATACCGATCAACTTCTGGATAACATCGCGGCTACCGGGGTGAAACTAACCGAAGAGCAGTTGACCAAACTCGATGAAGTCAGCGCAACCCCCAAACCATACCCACAATGGATGATTGACCGGCAGGGCAACGACCGTAAGTAACGCGACGGTCTGCCGTTACGGTTTGCAAATCCAGCGCGGTGTGCCGTATTTTGTAACCATAAATTTTAGCATCTGCCATGATATTTCCCGAAGAGTTGCGCTATACATCGGATCACGAATGGATTCGGATTGAGGACGATGGTACCGCCGTAATTGGCATCACCGATTTTGCGCAGCATGAACTGGGCGATATCGTTTTTGTGGACGTAGCCACGACCGGACAAACGCTCAAACAGGGCGACGTATTTGGCTCGGTCGAAGCCGTTAAAACGGTGTCGGACCTGTTTCTGCCCATCGACGGCGACGTGCTGGAATTGAATCCGGCCATTGAGAAATCGCCCGAATTGCTCAACAGCGACCCCTACGGTGAGGGCTGGATCATAAAAATGAAGCCTGCCGATACGGCGCAACAGGACGGTTTGCTGTCGGTTGGCGCGTATCAGGAACTGGTGGGTGCCTGACCCATTTCTGACTTGACTGAAAGGCTCCAACTGGCATTCTGCCCGGCTGGAGCCTTTTTTTGGTCCTGACTTTGCCGAAACCGTTCGTACCTTTCCGCGTTGATTTTCCATTGTCATGCAATTTTTGATTCGCGCAGCCCACATTACCGACGCCCATTCAGCCGTAGACGGACAGGTCTGTGATTTGCTCATCGACAACGGCCTGATTCGCCAGATTGGGCAGAAGCTGTCCGTGCAGGCTGATATTGACGTTATCGAAGGTGAAAATCTGCACCTGTCAGCAGGTTGGGTCGATATGCGGGTGTCAGGTATGGATCCTGGTTTTGAACACAAAGAAGACATCACCAGTGTTTGCCGGGCTGCGGCTGCGGGGGGCTTTACCGACATTGCCCTGCTGCCCAATACCCAGCCCGTTATTGATAGTAAAGATACCCTTGGCTACGTTCGTCGGATGGCTCAGGGGCAGCCGGTGAGCATACACCCCATTGCCGCCGTTACCAAAAAAACCGCCGGTGCTGATTTTGCCGAAATGCTGGACCTGCACTATGCCGGAGCCGTAGCGTTCTCGGACGGACACCTACCCCTGCAAAATCCCGACCTGCTGCTCAAGACGCTGCAATACCTGCAACCCATTGGCGGTTTGCTGATGAACCGGCCCGAAGAAGCGATGCTAACCCGTTTTGGGCAGATGCACGAGGGCGTTCAAAGTACACTGCTGGGGCTGAAAGGAATTCCCGCGCTGGCCGAAGAACTCAGTATCGAGCGTGATTTACGACTGCTGGAATACGTTGGCGTAGCACAGACAGAAAGTTATCTACCCGCGCTGCATTTCTCCACGATCTCTACCGCCCGCTCGGTCGAACTGATCCGGCAGGCAAAGGCGCGGGGTATGGCGGTAAGCTGCGACGTGGCCGCGCACCAGCTCATTTTCGATGATTCGGCGCTGTCGGGTTTCGATACCAACTTCAAAGTGAATCCGCCGTTTCGTTCCCCCGACGACGTAACAGCGTTGTGGGCTGGCCTGGCCGACGGCACGATCGACGCTATTGTGTCGGATCATCTGCCGCAGGACAGCGAGAGCAAGCAGATTGAGTTCGATCACGCCGAGTTTGGTATTATCGGTCTGGAAACCGCCGTAGCTGCCGTATTGACCCACAATCGGGGACTTTCGCTGAACCAGCTCGTGGACAGGCTGACCACCCGGCCCCGGCACATTCTCCGACTGCCCGCCGTGACCATTGCCGAAGGCCAACCCGCCTGCCTAACCCTTTTTGATCCCACCGGTAGCTGGACGTACCAGCAAACCCACTCAAAATCACGTAATTCGCCATTTCTGGGCCAACAACTGACCGGGCGTGTTATCGGTACCGTACATCAGGGACAGTTTATCGCAAATTCATGAAAAATATCTTCTCATATTTTAATAATCCGTTACTGAAGATTCCATTGCTGTCGGGGCTGATAACGGGTCTGCTGTGTTTCCTGTACTTTCTGGGATTATATGCGGTGGGCGTTCCGGCACTGGGTAATATTCGGGTGCTTGACTATGGCATTGTCATCATTATGCTGGTGACTACGGTCTGGTATTACCGTAAAAACATTGGCAATGGGAGGCTGCATTTGTGGGAAGGGCTGACCATTGGCTACGTCCTGAATACGGTGGCGGCCCTGGTAACGGGCTGGCTTATCTATCTCTTCGTTACCTACGTTGATCCATCAGTCTGGGATCAATATATAGTCAACTCAAAAAACCTGTTGCTCGAAGGCAAGAAGCAGTTCATGGACACGATGGGGCCGGAAGCCTTTGCCGAGCAGTGGCAAAAAGCCAGTACCATGCAGCCCGGTATCCTGCTTCCCGACGAACTGACCAAGAAAACCGCACTGGCCGTTTTGCCCGTCCTGATTATTTCGCTTATTTTCCGCAAGCAGGACTATACCATTCTCAATCCTTAAACCAAACCCCGATTAACTATGAACGAAGAACCCTCAACTGCCCGCGTTGCCCTTAAATGGGGTGCTATTCTTGGCGTTGTCTTAATTGTTTATTCGCTGATCCTGTTCGTAACCGACATGGTTGGTAATAGCTCGCTGGGTATCATCTCATTTGTATTAACTATTGGTGGTCTGGTACTGGCCATGCGCGAATTCCGAACCCAGAACGGCGGCTTTATGCGTTATGGTCAGGGGCTGAGCATTGGTGCCCTGACATCGGGTATTTCTGGTTTGCTGTCGAGTTTGTTCTCGGTGTTTTACACCACCGTAATCGATACGGGCGTTATGGAACGTATGGTGGAAAAAACCCGTGATAAGCTGGAAGAGAGTGGTTTGCCAGACGAGCAAATCGACCAGCAAATCAAGTTCGTGGAGATGTTTCAAAGCCCCGGCCTAACGTTTGCTTTTGGTGTGCTTGGCGCTGTCATCTTCGGATTTCTGCTATCGCTGGTCATTGCTGCTATCATGAAGAAAGAGAAAACCAACGTTTTTGAGTAAGCTAAACCTGTAAGGTCTCCAAAAGACCTTACAGGTTTTATGATCCAGCCTGCCGTGCTCGCTATTTTCAGAAAAGAGATCAACCAGTTCTTCTCGTCGCCGATTGCCTATATCACTATGGGCGTTTTTCTGACGGCTACGGGACTGTTGTTCTGGGTGTTTCCCGATACGAGCCTGCCCGAAACGGGCTATGCCGACCTCAGTCCGTTTTTTAACCTTACGCCTTACGTCATGCTGTTTCTGGTACCCGCCGTTACCATGCGGTCCATTGCCGACGAGGTGCGGGGTGGTACGCTGGAGTGGCTGCTGACCAAACCCGTAAGCCGTTGGGAGATAGTGGGCGGGAAGTTTCTGGCAAACTATCTGCTGGTAACGCTCACGTTGCTGCCCACGCTGCTGTATTACGTATCGTTGTATCAGCTTGGCTCACCGGTGGGCAACATCGACTCGGCGGGCGTATCTGGCTCGTATATCGGGCTACTGTTGCTGGCGGGTGTGTTTGTGGGGGTGGGGCTGTGGGCGTCGTCGCTCAACGACAATCAGGTGGTAGCGTTTGTGCTGGGCGTATTTTTCAGTTTCCTGCTGTATGTAGGTCTGTCGGCGGTGGCGGGGTTGTCGGTACTGGGTGGGTTGGGGTATTACGTATCGTACTTCGCGCTCGATGAGCAGTATCGCGCCCTGGGCCGGGGGCTGATTGACTCCCGCAATGTTATATACATGCTGAGCTTAATTGTCTTTTTTTTGTTGTTAACCGTAAACCGCCTGAAACGTTGACCTCTGTGCTGACCAGATCACGTCTTTTATTGTATGCTGCCATTGGCTGGACCATCGCCATATTAATTGGCTGTCTTTTGCCTGGTAATGGTCTGCCTGATCTGACTAATAAAGACAAAGACCTGCATTTTGCCATTTTTGCCCTGTTCGGTTTTCTGTGGCGGCTAACGGGCCGCTCTACCTGGTGGGTTATTGGCGTGGGCATTGCCTATGGGTATGGTATTGAAGTAATTCAGGGCTTGGCCACATTTCTGCACCGCTCCTACGATCTCTACGACGCCCTCGCCGATGCCGTTGGAACGCTGCTTGGTGTAGGGTTGGCTCTTATTGCCTTAAAAGTTATGAAAGAGAAGTAAAAATGCATAGGGTATAAACGGGTAGGGTGTAGCTGACGCATAATTATTTCGCGTCAGCTACACCCTACCCGTTTATACCCTATGCATTTTATCAACGGCTGGCCGTGGCCGTTGCACGCTGGCCGTTGCAACGCTCCGAGATAACTTTATACGACTGCATATAGCCTAATTCGCCGGCCCTGCTCAGGTCGGCACAGGCCTGGTCATCGCCGAGGTCATAGCGAATAACACCACGCAGGAAATACGCTTCGGCCTGACGCGCATTCAATTTGACCGTGCTGTTACAGTCGATAATGGCGCCTTTCTGATCACCCATAGACGAGCGGAGAACACCCCGTACAAAATATACCTCGGCGTTGGTTGGGCTGAGTTCTACCGCCCGGTTTAGGTCCTGCAACGCCAGCTTGGTATCGCCTGCTGCATTACGTAGAATTCCCCGTACTAAATAGGCATCGGCCCGGTCGTCGGTAAGTTCCGTTACCCGGTAGCGGTTTTGTATTACTGAACCCAGTAGTTCAAGGGTATTAGTCGTGATGAATTCACTGTAGTAGGCTTTAGTCTGGTTTTTGGTACTGCCTATATCGATGGATTTGTCAATATCAACAATGGCCTGTTTGCTGTTATCTAATCGGCTTTTACAGAACCCGCGCGTAAAAAACGCTTTGTAATGATCGGGAACGAGTGAGATGGTTTTGTCGAAGTCGATAACAGCGTTGGCGTACTCGGCCAGCCGGGTTTTGATCAGGCCGCGCCGGTAATATAATTCGGCATCATCTTTACTGAGTTCGATAGCCCGGTTAAAGTCAATGATAGCTCCTTTGGGATCGTCTAATTTAAAGCGGGCGTAGCCACGACCGGCAATGGCCTGGGTTCTGTTGGGCGATTTTTCGAGTGCTTTGCCATAATCAGTCATAGCGCCTTTATAATCAGCCAGCTGCATTTCGCAGTCGGCCCGTGCGGTCAGAATGTTGGCATCGGTGGGTGCCAGGGTAATGGCTTTGTTGAAATCGCCGAGGGCGCTGTTGGTGTATCCACTGCGTAACCGGCATTGTCCACGCTGATAGTACAGCAGGGCATCATTGGGGCTAAGTTCAATGGCCCGGTTAAAATCCTGCATGGCTCCGCGTAGGTCTTCCTGTTTAGTGCGGTTAATGCCCCGGTACAGGTAGGCATTGGCATCGCCAGGGTTTAGGTCAATGGCCCGGTCGAGGTCCAGATTGGCGCCCAGCAGATCATTGAGACTGCCTTTGGTCAGGGCTCGGTTGTAATAACTGGCTGCGTTTTCGGGGTTCAGAATAATGGAGGCCGTAAAAGCCTGCAACGCACCGGGGTAGTCTTTAGCGTTGCTTTTTGTAATACCTTCAGTAAAAAAATCAGCGGCTGTTTGCTGAGCTTTGGTAACGCCGAACGACAAACATAAGAGAAGCGTAACGTACGAGAGAAGACTATTTCGCATATAAACTTTTGGGTTAGTTTAACAGACCATCTGTTATGACAAAACTAAGGATAAACCTGTATCTTTCATTTAATCATGGCCAGGATTAATGCTAATTCATAGTTATTTTCTTTCACATACACTACATGCCTTGATTACTAATCACACATATTTGGTTAGATAGACTAAGTAGTGTTTATTAAACGGTATGTTGCGGGTGTATCTATAAAATCATACACACAGGTAACTGGCTGGGAAAAGACAACAGCAAATTTATTTGCCGTTTTTTTGTTATTATTGTACGAACGTCCGGGCCACTGTCATGACTCCCGATTTAGTTGGAACCACCCGGTTGTTTTTTTACCGTAACGTTTTTACCCCGACTTATCCTGCATGAAAACCCTGGGTGTTATCAATGATCCGGTTTTTACCGGCCGTTCCTACAATCAATTCGACCGCTTTTTTCTCCGGTACATCAAAGACGAGCGCGACCTGCCGTTCATCTATCTCTCCTTACAAATCACGTTTACGCTGTTGCCGCTGGCGATATCGCTGTTTTTTCTGCCCCTGTTTAGTGGTTGGTGGTGGGCAGCCGCTGCTGTGCATCTGTACATTAGTAACTTCATGTTCAAAGGGCCGTTTGGTCTGATGTTGCACTGCACCAGTCACCGGCAGTTTTTCAAGCCTGAATATGACTGGATGAACAAATATATTCCCTGGGTGCTGGCTCCGTTCTTTGGCCACACGCCCGAAACGTATTACAGCCACCACATTGGGATGCACCACCCCGAAAACAATCTCGAAGACGATCACAGCAGCACCATGACGTTTCAGCGCGATAGCTTTCGGAGTTTTCTGGCGTACTTCGGGCAGTTTTTTGTGCGGGGCGTGTATGATCTGCTGGCCTATCTGCGCATGAAAAACCGGCCTAAACTGGCGCAGCGGGCATTTATTGGTGAAGTTATCTTCTTCGGCATCTGTATCGTACTGCTGTTTGTGAACTGGTCGGCTACGGTGCTGGCGTTCCTGTTCCCGATGGTGATTTACCGCCTGATTGCCATGCTCGGCAACTGGACGCAACACGCCTTTGTTGATGCCGAAGACCCCGGCAATGCCTATAAAAACAGCATTACCTGCATCAATGTCAACTACAACAAGAAGTGCTGGAACGATGGCTATCACATCAGTCATCACATTCGGCCCGCTATGCACTGGACCGAACACCCGACGTTCTTCAAAAAGACTATCGATAAATACGCCCAGAACCAAGCTGTCATCTTCGACGGGCTGGATTTTCTGCAAGTCTTTTCTCTGCTTATGCGGGGCCGCTATGACCGCTTAGCCGCCAGCATGGTTAACCTCGACGGCACCACCTTTGCCAATCAGGCCGATGCCGAAGCCCTGCTTCGCTACCGTACCCGGCGTATTCCGTTCCGGCAGGCCGTACCCGCCGAAGCCGTGCTGGCCTAATCAGGAGTTGCTGCCATCCACCCGCGATTCGATAAGCTGCTGGAGGTCGGTGGGGATATTGGACAGGAAATCATAACCAGTTAGCTGTTCCAGCGCATCAACGGTGGTCAGATACGCCCGCCAGGGTTTATCGGCCGCCGTTTGTACATTTGGTATGTTTACGGCAATGATTCGGGTGTTGGGCGTAAGCTGGAACGTATCGCCGGAGCCGCGTGGTACTACCACAATAATTTTATAGAGCGTGGCCGGAACGGTTAGTTTCCCGTTGGCGAGGGTCGTGGCGTACCCGTTTTGCCCGTTGCCGCCCGTGCCGCTGGTACCGGCAATGATATACACGTCGCTACCGTCGTTGATAAGCTGACGCTCGTATTCTTCGAGGTTTTTCCAGACTTCGCGGTTGTGGCGCGGGGCTTGTGGCACGATGTTGGTTAGGAGAAACGTAGCGGCATTATCGCTGGCGTTAGCGTCGCGGTCGTCGGAGGGACAAAGATGGCCCCGGTCAAAGCCCGTGTTGGTATAATCGCCGGTGCGGGCCGCATACCAGTCCGAAGGCAGAGCCAGGTCAGGCCGGAACGCATCGACCCGGCGGGCGTCACCTTTCCAGGACTGGTTTAGGTGCCAGCTTACCCAGTTGGCAATACCCCGGCTGCGGCTGTATGAAATGGTGTACTGCGGCTTAACGAGCAGATAATTGTCGGGCGTGCTGGCCGACGCGTTACTAGGATTGCCGAGAGCCATATTATCGGCGCGGGGCATGTCGATGGCTACCGTTCTTGACGCGGCAATGGGAATGGTTCGGCAGGCATCGAAAGCCAGCAGCAGTACAGCCGCCAACGTGATAGTTTTGAGTTGTTGTCTCATCCGAATTGATTTTACTGACAATCTTGCTGAACTTTACCAGTATATAACGTAACGGGTTCCTGAAACTAGCAGAAACCTTCTTAGTGACCTAAAACAACGACAGCAACCCACTGTTATGGCAAAGAAAAAGTATCCATCCGGACCGCGCTCGGTCGGGCCACGAGAGGCAGGACCAACCCCTGCCGAACGCACGCCCATCCCGGCTAAACCCATCCCGTCGGCGGTAAAAACCCCGCCCCAGCCGGCATTAATCCGTCCAACTACGCCCCGGGCAACCACGGAACGCTCCACCGAGACCAATGCTTCCGACTTGCCTATCAGTAAACGGCCCGTGGCCTGGTGGCCACCTGTGGTGCTGGCCCTGCTGGGTGGACTACTGTACGTCAATACCTTCGGTCATCAGTTCGCGTTGGACGACATTGCCGCCATTGGGCAGAATCTGTTCGTGAAAAAAGGACTGGCGGGTTTACCTGACCTGATGCGCACCGAGTTCTGGCACTTCAGCAATATCTCCCTGGGCTATTACCGCCCGCTATCGCTGATTACGTTCGCGATGGAGCAGGAATTTTTTAAGGGCGATCCACATATCAGCCACATCATCAATGCGGCCCTGTATGCGCTCACGGGTCTGGTTATTGGTGTTTTGCTGCAAAAGTGGCTGAACGGCCAAACTATCATCGCGTTCCTGATTGGGCTGGTGTTCATTGCGCACCCGATTCATACCGAGATTGTAGCTAACATCAAGGGCCGCGACGAAATTCTGAGTTTCCTGTTCATCGGCCTGATGCTGCTGGCGTACTGGAAGCACCTCGAAGCTTCCGAACGGTTCTGGGTCAAAGGTCCGGCTATCGACTTTCCGCTGGGCGGCATCATGGGTCTGTTCTCCATTGTGGCGGGCTGGGTCATTGGCAGCAGTCTGATGGTAAATACATTGGGTAGCACGGTGGGCGGGGTGCTTGGCGTCATTATCATGGCGGTACTTTCTACAAGCTGGCTGGGTCTGGCCTGCGCATCGCTATACTTCGCGTTTTTGTCTAAAGAGTCTTCTGTCGTGAGTCTGGCTCTGATTCCGGCCATGCAGTACTGGTTTGCCCGCCGAAACGTCTGGAATTCGCTCGTCAGCCTGTGGCCGTTCCTGATTGTGGCCGCCCTGTTTTTTTACCAGAAGCAGAAGATGATTGGCACGCTAAGCGGTACCCCGCCGGTCGATTGGGCCAACTACCCGTATAAGCTGTTGCAAACCGAAAAGTCTACCACGTTTAAGTTCTTGATGTATTACATCCGGCTGTTAGCCTGGCCCCATCCGCTGGTCTATGACTATTCGTTCAACGTCATACCGTCGGGTAGCAAGGGTGACTGGATGACCTGGGCTGGCTTTTTCTCCTTGATTGGGCTGGTGGCGCTGGCCTGGCGCGGGTTTGTGAAGCGGACACTGTGGGGCTTCGGTATTTTCTGGTTCTTCGTTACGATGGCACCGGGGCTGGGCTTCATCTGGTTGCGGGGTGGCATCTTCGCTGAACGTTTTGCCTACGCTGCCGTCATGGGCTTCGCGTTCGTGCTGGTCTGGGCCGCGCAGAAACTGCTCGTACGAGACACCGCCGAGTCAACCAGGCCAACGCTGGTCCGCTATGCGTCGTTGCTGGGGCTGATGGCCGTAGTGGCCGGGTTGTATTCGTTCAAAACCATTGAGCGCAACCCAGACTGGGAAAATAATTTCGTCCTCTTCAACTCGGCCCTGCCGTATGCCCCCACAAGCTGTCAGGTGCAACGGCACGTGGCCAATGAGTGGATCGAGAAGGGCCTGAAAGATCGCGCCAAAGCCGACTCCATCGCCAACGCCGTGAATGGCATCAAACCCAAACCATCCCTCGAACAGGTGAAGAAAGGGCAGGCGTTGATTGATACCAACCTGGCGCACGCCAACAAGCACGGTCGCTGGGCGTTGGACCACTTGCAGGAATCGACGCGCATCTACCCCAACTTCGGCGAAGCGTATTTCTCGATGGCCTACGTATTCCAGAAAATTACGCCCAACGTCGATTCGGCCAAATACTATTACAAGCAGACCATCCGCGCGGCCAACGCCTATGCCCCGGCCTACAACAACCTCGGCGTGATTTACCAGGGCGAGGGCTTTGCCGAAAATAACCCGCAAAAGCTGCAACTGGCGTCGTACTATTATAACCGCTCGATGGTTGTAAACCCGGCCTATGTAGATGGTCAGAACAACCGCGCGGCCCTGATGAAAGCTACCAAAATCGACGTGCAGGTTCTGCCCGACTCGATCATCAACAAGTACTGATTCAAGCAGTGCGAGTGGTCTGCCATTGTGGAGCAAACAGTTTACCGTTGCGATGCTGGTAACTAAAAAGTGCGATGCCCGGCTCTTCCTGAGAAGTAGCTGGGCATCGCACTTTTTGAAAAGCTGAACTAAGACTTTATCCTGCCCTGAAAACCGTTGACTGTTTGTCCGATACCCGAAAAAGACGGTCTGTCGTTGCGGTTTTCAGTTTGGGATGAGCGGGTGTCAAGCTTCAGGGTTGTTCATCAACTATACTGTCTGGTGAATTACTACACGTGCTGAATCACCAGCTAAGTGTAATTTTTTGCGCTGGTTTTAGGGTGATAGTCCGGTGTTTTCCACCGCTGATAATCTCCGTTCTGCCACCGGTTTTCGAGTCAATAGTGACCGTTTTAAGGTGGCCACCGGCCCACGTCATGGCTATCCCGAAGCCACCCCGCGCCCGCAGGCCCTGTACCGACCCGCCTGGCCAGGCGTCGGGCAGGGCGGGCAAAAGCCAAATCTCCTTTTCGGTTGACTGCACCAGCATCTCGGCTACGGCTGCCGTTCCGCCCAGGTTACCGTCGATCTGAAACGGCGGGTGAGCATCGAATAGGTTAGGGTAAGTACCTCCACCCCGCGCATAGTTAGTTTTAACCCCATCTGGTAATACAAAATGCAGCAGTTCGCGGTACATTTTGTAGGCGTGGTTGCCGTTCCATAGCCGTGCCCAGAGGTTAATACGCCAGCCCTTCGACCAGCCGGTTGACTCGTCGCCCTTAATTTCCAGCGTTTTAGCGCAGGCCCGCGCCAGACCGGGCGTCAGGTCGGGACGAATCTGGTGGCCCGGATACAGTCCAAACAGGTGCGACTGATGCCGGTGCTGGGGTTCAACGTCGGTCCAGTCGTAATACCATTCCTGCAAATTACCTGCTTTCCCGATCTGATACGGATGCAACCGGGCCAGCGCGCCGGTTAACTCCTGCCTAAAGGCAGCATCGAGATTTAGTATTTGAGCCGCCCGCAGGGTCTGGGTAAAGCATTCATGAATCATGGCCAGGTCGGCAGTGCCGCCGTATAGTGTAGCACCTTTATAGCCATCGGGGGTAAAAAATAGATTTTCGGGCGAGGTGGACGGCGAGGTGATGAGGTCACCGTTTTTATCCGTAACAAGCCAGTCGAGACAAAACCGGGCGGCTCCTTTCAAAACCGGGTATGCTTCGTTTTTTAGAAAAGCCTTGTCCTTCGTGAAGGTATAATGTTCCCATAAGTGCGTACTGAGCCAGGCGCCCCCCATGTTCCAGTTGGCCCAGTTGGGGTCGCCCTGCCCAAAGTCGCCAACGGGATTAGTCATGGCCCATATATCGGAATTATGGCCGCCTGTCCAGCCGCCTGCCCCGTAGAAGTTTCGGGCCGTAATAGCCCCTGTTTTGGCCAGTTTACTGATGAACGAAAGTAATGGCCGGTGCATCTCCGAGAGGTTAGTGTTTTCGGCGGGCCAGTAATTTTCTTCGACATTGATGTTTGTCGTGTAATTGCTACTCCAGGGCGGGCGTATGTAGGGATTCCAGATGCCCTGCAAATTGGCCGGTACAGATGGTGTCCGTGAACTGCTGATGAGCAGATACCGTCCGAAATTAAAATACAGCGTTTCCAGGTTTTTGTCTTCCTGCCCGCTGGCATAGCGTTTCAGTCGCTCGTCGGTGGGTAGTTCGGGCACGTTGCTCCGGCCCAGGTTCAGACGAACCCGGTCAAAAAACGACCGGTAGTCGGTCTGGTGCGCATCAAGTAGCTGGGCATAAGACCTGGTCATTGCTTTGTCCAGCCGTTCGGTAGCAAGCTGCCGGTCGGGAAGTCCCTGGGTGGCTGGATTTTTATCGTAGCCATTAAAACTCGTCGCTATCGACACCAGAACAACGGCTTCGGTAGCCCCTTCAACGCCGAGGGTACTATCGTTCAGTACGACCTGCCCCCCGGTAGGCAGGATGCGGGCCAGGGTGGTGAAGCGGGTTCCCCGGGCGGGGTCGAACACAACGGGGTTGGGTCGATTACCCCGGTAGCTGGGTTCGGTATGAATGGGCGCGTAGCCGCCAACAGTCAGGGTTTTGTCAAGTACCGAGGTTTTAGTTCGGAGCAGACTACTGAATCGCAATGCAAACGACAGTGCACCCGCCCGGCTGCTTTTCAGGCGGATAACCATGATATGATCGGGTTGCGAGACGAAGTATTCACGGGTAAACGTCACCCCATTTACCGTATACCGGGTTGTGGAAACGGCATTGGTGAGGTCGAGTTCGCGGTAATACGTTTCTGCCCGCCCCCCGTGCTTAACATCAATGTGCAGCGTTCCCAAAGGAGCGTACGATTCAGAGAATCGCCCCTGCATGGTTCGGTTCAGCGAATCAGCCTGCTTATAGTTTTCGTTTTTCAGTGCCGCCCGCAGCGCAGCCAAGTGTGTATGGGCGTTGGGGTTGATACTGTTGGGATTAATCGGCTCGCCCGACCATAGCGTAGCATCATTGAGAAAGATACTGTCGGACATTACTCCCCCAAAAACACACGCCCCCTGTGTACCATTGCCGAGGGCCAGACTTTCCTCGAAGTAGTTGGCCGGTTGCCGATACCATAGGCGGGTCGATTGGTTACTCCCGGTCGACTGCGCCAAACCGGACCATGTTGTCAGAAAATAAGCTACTGTAAACGCTGCAGTACAGGCGCGTACACGGTTGCGTCTGTTAACAAGCTTGATCATGACCTATTGGATTTACCTCTGTTGTAAAGCCATTGCCAGCCTGAATATACCACAAAGCCCGGCGTAAATACGATGCCGATGTCAGGACCAACCTCCTGAAAATACCCGGAAGTTTTTGAATATATCGAATGCTATTACAATCGGAAGTGCTACCTGTGCGGTTCGTAAGTACCCGTCGCGGGCTATAAAAGCCCGGAATAGTTTGAGGATAAGTAGTACACTAAACGAAAATTCAGTCTGCGATAAACCGAATCGCTCGATTACACTTTTCCGGGAGGTGTTTTTATAACTAATCTTGTGTTAAGGGAATTATACCAGAAATGACAAAGATGTATCGACTCGCCCTATTATTGGAAATACACAATTGTCAGTAACTTTTCAAAACACTAATTAGTGTTGCATACCATTTGTTTTCCTTTTCCCCAACTGATCCAGAGCCGCTCGGAAGCCCTTGGCCAGATTTACAGCAGGACCACGGCCATAATAGTGAAGAAAGATAGTACGAGGCTGTTCGCCCAACATGTGGTGGTGCAGAGCAACTACTTCCAGATTATGGCTACGCAAGGCTTTAATAACCTCGTTAACTTCGCCTTCCAGCATGGCTATGTCACCTGCGATGTGAGCCGCATCTTGCTTACCAGCAAATGAGGCCCATGAGTTCAGTCCAATAGCAGTTGTCATTTCTGCCCCCATCGCTACAATTTGCACATCGTCCCGGCCAACGGTATACTTGTAGGTTGGGCCATTGACCACACCCTTATACTTGACGAGTTCATCTAACGCAGGTACATCAAAAAGCTCTTTGCCTGTTTGCGGACCAGATGCAGGAGTTGCATCATTGTTGCTTTGAACTGGTATGCTGGTAGGAGTACCTGCTACGGGTTGATTAGCCGGAAACAACTTCGTGTTGCGGATAGCCTGGGCATATTTCTTAGCCAGATCAGCCGCATCGCCCATGCCATGCAAGTGCATGTAAAAGATACGCGGTTGCTCATAGAAAAAGTGGTTATGGATAGCGCCCACTTCCAGCCCGGCCGCGTGGGTGGCGTCGATCAGCGGATTCACTTCAGTTTCGAGCAGGACGGTATCGCTCATCATCACAGTTTGCTTGCCATCAAGTGTCTTCTTAAAGGCCACCCATCCCCCAAAGCCGAAGGGAATGGGTACCGGCTCACCTTTAATAGTTACTTTCAGATCATTTCGAGGTAGTGGCACTGAATAAGTTGCTTGAGCCTCATTGTAAGCACCTTTTTTGCCTAATGCGGTAGCAATAGCATCCTGTTCTTGGGCTGATAAGGCCGGTGTTTTAGTAGGGAAGGTTGAGACTATCGGAGAGCCACAAAGGGGGATAGTACCCGCTACAGCTGCTGTTTGAAGAAAGTTTCGTCGTTTCATGACATGATTGGAAAATGCAATCGAACTGATCCAAAACTAATTTTTAGGAGTTACTCTTGACTACCTAAGTAATTTTAACAAAAGAGTGCTCCTAAGTATTTAATTTTTCGTTACGTCGCCTGGCCTTCGTAAAATCAATAATCCACTTCCAGATTTAGGGCTTTGCGCAGGTCGTGGAGGGCCGGGTTTTTCTCGGCTAAAAAGTTGAACTTGTCCTGCGGGCTGTAAATCATTTTCTTTACGTCCTGCAGGTTAACCGTGTGTTCGAGCTGTAGCTGGCTGTTCTGCAACTGACTGCGCAGGTACGATACCAGCTCGAGTTTGAAGTCGTTCAGCACGCCCACTTGCAGGGTGTTGTCGAGGGTGAGCCGGATGGTGGTGCCGTCGAGGTTCAGGTCGCGGTTCATAATCATCTGCTCGGTGGCCGAGTCGTTTTGCTGCCGCCGGAGTTTGGCGAAACTGGCCCATACATCTGTCAATGCCTCGAAATCAAACGGTCTGTCGGGCAGGATAACGGCCACTGGTGCATCGTCGACGGTGGCGGCTGGCAGGGGCTTGCTGGTGAGGGGTACCGTTGTACGCAGTCGGCTCGTGGCTGAGCGGATGGGGTGGGCAATGATGTGCTTTGCCGGGCGTTCGGCTACCGCAACGTCTGGCGAAGCGTAGCCATTCACGGGCTGGCTGTTCACGACATGGCCGTTTGTGCCGTTCGCGGGTGCGGTGGGCCGGTAGCCGTTTACGGGTTCGCTCGTGATAGGGTGCTGCTCTGCCGGGGTTTGAGGTAGTTCAGGCAGGGACGGGCTGACTACTGGTCCACTGATCGGAGAGTCGTTTTTTTTTTCGGTAATGGGTTCGCCATTGCCCGGATGTGCCGCCTGAGGTATGACGTTGGCTGGTTGCGCGGGCAGGCTGTTCCAGTCCAGGACGTTGCGCAGGTTGGCCAGTTTCATGAACCACAACTCGGTATGAAGCCGCTGGTCTTTGGCTACTTTGAAGTTCATGTCGCACTGCCCGCCGAGGCTCAACGCCGACAGCAGGAACGACATGGGCGACCGGGTGGACTGGTCGAGATATTGCCGACGAACGTTTTCTGTCACCTGCAACAGCTGCACCGTTGTGGCGTCTTTGCAAACGAGCAAATCGCGGAAGTGACGGCATAGACCTACTACAAACTGATGGCCATCAAACCCCTTGCGCAGAATCTCATCGACCGTCAGCAGCGTTTGCGGCAGGTTACCGGCCAGCAGTAAATCAGTCAGTTTGAAGTAATAATCATAATCCAGAATGTGCAGGTTGTCCAGCACTTCTTTGTACCGGATAATGCGGTCGGCGGCAAACGTTACGTTCAGATCGAACATGCTGAGCGCGTCGCGCAGGCCACCGTCGGCTTTCTGGGCAATCAGGTCAAGGGCTTCGGTTTCGGCGGTGATGCCTTCTTTTTCGGCAATCTCGGCGAGGTGTTTTGCGATATGCCCCGGCTGAATCCGGTTGAAATCGAAAATCTGACAGCGCGACAGAATCGTGGGCAGAATCTTGTGCTTCTCGGTCGTAGCCAGAATAAATATGGCGTAGGAGGGAGGCTCTTCCAGCGTCTTCAAAAATGCATTGAACGCCTGCGTCGAGAGCATATGCACCTCGTCGATGATGTAGATCTTGTATTTAGCACCGGACTGCGGGGGCGTTCTAACCTGATCGATCAGACTGCGGATGTCTTCGACCGAGTTATTCGAGGCCGCATCTAACTCGTGAATATTGAATGAAGCGTTACGGTTAAAGCTCACGCACGACTCACACTGGTCGCAGGCTTCCCCGTCGGGCAGGATATTTTGGCAGTTGATGGTTTTGGCCAGGATGCGGGCGCAGGTGGTTTTGCCTACCCCGCGCGGACCACAAAACAGGAATGCCGATGCTAAGTGATTGGTTTTAATGGCATTCTTCAGCGTGGTGGTAATATGCTCCTGCCCCACAACGGTGTCGAAGGTAGCGGGGCGATACTTGCGGGCCGAGACCACGAAATTTTCCATACTGCAAGGTAACAGACCGGGGGCGGAAAGGCAAACCCAATCCGCCCCGTTCCGGCCCCGCCACTTACTTGTTCACACCGTTAAACTGCATCGCTACGCCGTTCATGCAGTAGCGCAGGCCGGTGGGTGCGGGGCCGTCGCTGAAGACATGGCCGAGGTGTGCATCGCAGACGGAGCAGCGGATTTCGGTACGCATCCCGTCACGTTCTTCGTAGACAGCGTTTTTGACGATGGGCGCGTAGAAACTCGGCCAGCCCGTGCCTGACTCGAACTTGGTTTCGGACGGAAACAGTGGGTTATGACAACCGGCGCAGACAAACGTGCCCGTGCCATGTTCCTGGTTTAGGGGGCTGCTGTTGGGCCACTCGGTGCCGCTCGCCCGCATGACCCGGTACGCTACCGAAGTCAGTTGTTCTTTCCATTCGGCGTCGGTTTTCTCCACGCGTCGATTGTTGGGTGAGGTAGCCTCGGTGGGCCGTTGGTGGGGTTGGCGCGGGGTGCCGAAGAACGTAGCGTAGAGCCAGAGGCCACCGGCCAGTAACCCGGCAATCAAGAGAAAAATGGTTGATTGTTTCATACCGGTAAAACAACCGGAATGCCGCTGCCGTTCACCGGCCAATGGCCACCTTCCTGAGGATAGAGTCAATGATCTGCAGGGTTGTTACGCCGTCGGCTTCGGCTTCGTAATTGAGCATCAGGCGGTGGTTGAACACGTCGGGGGCCACTTCTTTGATGTCTTCGGGCAGGACGTAATCGCGCCGGTCGAAGTAGGCGAGGGCTTTGGCGGCCAGGTTCAGGTTGATACTCGCGCGGGGCGATACGCCGAACTGGATATACCGGGCTTCATCGCGGAGGTTGGCATCCAGCGGTTTTCGAGTGGCAAAAACGAGTTCGATGATGTAGCGTTCGAGGGTCTCAGAAATGGTTACGCTGTTGATTTCGTTGCGGATGGCCGCCAAATCTTCCTTGCCCAGCACCGGCTGTACTTCGTAGTCGAAGTTCATATCTGACATCCGGCGCATAACTGTCAACTCTTCTTCCTTGCTGAGATAATCCACGAAGACCTTCATCATAAACCGGTCTACCTGCGCTTCTGGCAGCGGATACGTACCTTCATGCTCAACCGGGTTTTGTGTGGCCAGCACCAGAAAAGGCCGGTCAAGGATAAAGGTTTCCTCGCCGATGGTAACCTGCTTTTCCTGCATGGCTTCGAGCAGGGCGGCCTGCACTTTGGCGGGCGAGCGGTTCACTTCATCGGCCAGAATCAGGTTGGCAAAAATCGGCCCCTGCTTCACCTCGAACTCCGCAGTTTTCTGGTTGAAGATCATGGTGCCAATCAAATCGGCGGGCAGCAAATCGGGTGTAAACTGAATCCGCTGAAAATCCAGCTCCAGGACTTTGGCCAGCGTATTAATGGTCAGGGTTTTGGCCAGGCCCGGTACGCCTTCGAGCAGGATATGGCCGCCCGTAAACAGCCCGATGAGCAGCCGGTTCAGCAGCCGCTCCTGCCCCACCACTACCTGACTTATTTCGTCAAATACCTCGCGAATCTTGGTATGGTAGGAAAATGTAGTTTGTGGCGTCATTAAGAGTTACAAAGTTGTAAAGTTACAGAGTCGTAAAGTTACGGTGCCGTCGCATACCACATGTTGCGTGGTGGTTACTGGTCGTCTGGTGAACCCTTCGAATAACGTCTCCCTTTGTTGTCAGAGTTGTTCAGATAGGTCAGCAGGCTGTCAATTATTCGAGCCACTTCATCGGACTGACCATATAACGCGTCGAAAAGCTGTTGCGTAATATATTGGTTGTCAATCGAGCGGTACAGTTGCGACTTGACTTCAATCAGCGAACCCCTCGCAATACCCAGAAACTGTACAAACTCACCCCGACTTCCCCGGCCAAAGCCCTCGGCAATGTTATCCATAACGGACCCTCCCGACCGCCGTATCTGTCTCTTCAGATCGTAATCATCCTGAAACGTTTTATCGCGCGTCATTTGGTGAATGGCACTCGACAAAAGCCGCGCTTTCTGCCATGCTTTCAAGTCTTCAAGCCGATTCACAGTAGCCATATACTTTTGAATTATAAAGTTGTAGAGTTAGCTGATACATGAGTCACTACGCGCCAATCTCTAATGCGTCAACCAACTTTATGACTGTACAACTCTACAACTACTTTCAAAAAGCAGCCCGTATGCTGCGGTCTTTGCCGTGAATGTCTTTGTACACATGGATATTGGCGAAACCACGCTCGACAAATACGGCGCGGGTAGCTTCGCCGAAGCGTTCGTTGATTTCGACGTAACAGGCTCCGTTGTTGGCCAGATGTTTCACGCAGAAATCGGCTACAGCTTTGTAAAACAGCAGCGGGTCGTTGTCTTCCACAAACAGGGCGATACCCGGCTCATAGTCCAGCACGTTGCGGTCCATGCCGGCGGCTTCGGAGCGGGTTACGTAGGGTGGATTACTGACTACACAGGCAAATTTCCGGTTGAAGTCATCGGCCACGGCCAGAATATCCTGAATGGCAAAATCAACGCTGGCCTTGAGGTTGCGGGCATTTTCTCTGGCCAAAGCAAGCGCTTTCTCCGACACGTCCCAGCCCGTTACGACCGACTGCGGCAAGAACCGGGCCAGCGTGATGGCAATGCAGCCGCTGCCCGTGCCGATGTCTACAATGGGTACGTCGTCGGTACGGTCGGCGAAGTCGTGCATGATGAGCCGGACCAAATCTTCGGTTTCGGGGCGGGGAATCAAAACGTCGGGAGATACCTCGAACTCCAGTCCGCAAAAAATGGTGGTGCCAATGACGTGCTGAATGGGTTCTTGCCGGTTCAGCCGTTCCAGAATTTTGAACCAGTCGGGTTCGGTGCGGTTGGGGGGCAGGGGTTTATCGGTCAGTACGTCGGTTTTGCGCAGTCCGAAATAGTGGTCGAGCAGCATAAACGCCATTTCGCGGGCTTCTTCGGGTGGGAAGGCCGTAATGTTTTTGCTGAGTCGTTCGTAGAGCGGTTTCGCAGTTGCCATGCCGTTAGTGACTGTTGAGTCGAAAACTATAAAGTTGCAGAAGAGTAATTTTTGCGTAAAAGTAAAGAAGTTTACGGTCTTCAGTTTGCGGTTTACCGTAGCGCGGGGTGGTCAGATGGCTGATTTGTAGCTTTGGTTTCCCATCGGCCCCAGTTATTTTCTCCTCCGAAATTACCACCTGAATTTTTGCACCCATAACTTGCCCCGGTAGAAAGCCGGAGCGTCTGCGTCTGCAGGACCGGCTAAACTCAGAACAATTTATGGACCAATTTATGCGTCGCGCCCTTGAACTGGCCCCGCTGGGCCGGGGGTGGGTCAGCCCAAACCCAATGGTAGGCTGCGTAATTGTGCATGACCTGAACGGCGGTACGGGCCATCCAGCCGGGGGCAACTCCACGCCGGGCGACTCCACGCGGGGCGACTCCACGCCGGGCGAATCCACGCGGGGGCGCATTATTGGCGAGGGGTGGCATCAGCGCTACGGCGAAGCCCATGCCGAACGCAACGCCATCTTCTCGGTTCGGCCCGCTGATGAACACCTGCTACCCCACAGCACGGCCTACGTAACGCTCGAACCCTGCTCGCACTATGGAAAACAGCCGCCCTGTGCCAATCTGCTGATTGAGAAACGAATTGGCCGCGTCATCTGCTGCAACGACGACCCTAATCCGCTGGTTGCCGGGCAGGGGTTTGCGAAGCTGCGCGAGGCCGGAATCCCGGTCGAGACGGGGCTACTGGCCGGGATTGGCCGTGAGTTGAACGCCCGGTTTTTTACGTTCATCGAGCAGCAGCGCCCATATATCATCCTGAAATGGGCCGAAACCAACGATGGATTTGTGGCGGGTGAAGGCAATGAACCCCTGCAAATCAGTGGTCCGCTGGCCCGGCGACTGGTACATAAATGGCGCAGCGAAGAAGATGCCATCATGGTGGGTACCAACACCGCCCGCGCCGACAACCCCCGCCTGAATGTGCGGCTCTGGCCTGTGCCGGGTGCCGCTCGCCAAAACCCAACGCGTATTGTCATCGACAAACCGCTACAGCTTCCGCCAATGTTGAACCTGTTCGACGATTCGCAGCCGACGCTGGTGTATACTCACACAAAGACGGAAACCACCGGGCAAACCAGCTACGTACAGCTCAGCCCCGACGAGCCGTTCCTGGCTCAACTCCTCGCCGACCTCTACGAACGGCGCATCCAGTCGGTTTTAGTGGAAGGCGGTACCAAACTGCTCAACTCATTTATTGACGCCGGTTTATGGGACGAAATGCGGGTGCTGCGTAGTCCGATGATGATTGGGCGGGGTATTGCCGCGCCGAGAGTACGCGGGCGGCTGATGAGCCGCGAACTGGTTGGGGACGATGAATGGTCAACGTACCTGCCATCCAGAAGTTAATGTAGAAAGCCGGTGCCATTTTCCCAATCGGCCATAATATGGCAACCTAGATGTTGATAAACATGAGATATTAACGTTACACATGTTTCGCTACCAAATTTATGGCAATGGCCGCTCGAAGAACTCGTAGAATCCGAGTGCATGACCTTGCAACCCAGAAGTAGAGCCTTCGGAATATGACGGTATGCTACCATTCTGTCGTATAAATATTCAGAGATCCTGTGGCGTGAATTTAAATTATCAAATTAGCACATATGTAATAAGTAAGTTATAAATTGCCACCTGAAAACATAAATTATCAATGGCAGATTACTCACTAGATACAGGCAAAAAGTATGTGAAGGACATTTTTGACTCTGATCATTTCTATAATATACCTGATTATCAGAGATCTTACGTTTGGGGTAAAGATCAAATAGACGAGCTTTTAAAGGACATAAGTGATGCTTTAGAAAAAGACGGAGAGAAAGAGTACTTCCTAGGCTGTATGATTTGGAATACTAAACAGATCAAAGATAATGGTATAGAATACCCATGTGAAGACATACTGGACGGTCAGCAAAGATTCATTACTATCTATATTTTGCAAGGAATAATCCGCGATATATCTACAGACCAAGAACTGAAGGATGATGTGAAAGCACGCATGCAGCAAAAAGGAAATAAGTTTAAAGGAATACCTGAAAGAAATAGGATAGAATTTCAGATAAGAAATGATAAGGATTTTATAGATAAATATTTGATAAAAAATGGAGGTACTGAAAATGAAGCAGGATTGCAAGAAGTAATTAAAGATAGAGAAGAAAATATTTCTGTGAGAAATATGGCGAAAGCTGTAATGACAATAAAAGAATGGTGGTTTAATAAAGAGATTGAGATAAATGATGAATTAGATTTCCAGAAATACATAGTAGATTTTTACACCTATTTGTCCACTAAAGTTCTTGCCTTATTTCTTGCTACATCTGATAATTTAGATGATGCTTATAACCTATTTACAGTACTAAACAGCCGTGGGTTACAGTTACAGGCAAGTGATATATTGAGGGCACAAAATTTAAGAGTTATAAATGATGAGAAACTAAGAAAAAAGTATGCTTCCAACTGGGAAGACTATGAAAACGCTATTGAATTACCTTACAGATCATTTGATGAGTTTCTATGGGCTATGGTATATATAAAGATGAAGTATAGAAGCGATAGTAATCAAAGTCTCATAAGAGCATTTAACTTCATGTACGATGATCAAAATTTACTTGGGAGGGGAAGCTCTACATTTGACTTCATAGGTAGATACGTAAAGCACTTAGAAGTTATTAATAGCAGCAACTTTCAAGAACAGGCAGGTAGTGGTAACTGCTTTTCCAATATAAATCACATACTGAGCACAACATTTTCGAATATATACATAGCTCCTCTAATGCACTATAGAGAGTGTTTTGGAGAGTATGGTATTGTGGAGTTTATGATCAAAATAGATAATCTACTCTCGGCATACTGGTTATTAGACAATAGAAATATACAATCAAGAATATTTCTGTTATTGAGGAAAATGGATAATATAAAGAAGGAATATCTTAATAATAAATTGGCAGCTGATACGTTTCTAAATGATACCGTCCTTAGTTACGACTATAATGATGAGAAAATATTTAGCCCAATCAATATAGATGATTTGTTCAAATTGTTTGACGAAGAAAGATGGGGAGCATTCTCCGGCACAAAAATCAATAAAACCCGTTACTTACTACTGAAGCTTGATCTGATATTAAGTAATATAAATACGCAAATTCATTTTAATAAAAATATAGCGTCATTAGAACACTTAATGCCACAAAAAGCAGTAATCACTAATTGGGACATACCAGTAGAAGATCATAAGGACTGGTTACACCGCATTGGAAATATAGTATTGATCGACAAAAGGAAAAATGCATCTTTGAGTAACTCTTCATATGAAGTGAAAAGAAATAGGTTTCAAGGATCTTTTGAGAGTAGAGCAAACACAACTTATGTGTTCATGAAATACAGTGAATGGAATGTAGATACAATTAAATCTAATCATGCAAGAATTGTCAGTGTATTGAAAGAATACTATTTAGGGAACAGTTTGAAAACGTTTAGAGACATTAATAGGAGAAACTAAGAAAAAAGAATTAAAACTGAGGAGATAGCCGAGAGTATTACACGTTGTAGCATTCTCACTTTTTCGCAGCCTAGTACAAATCAAAATCCTAGTTGAATATTTAGCCGACCAATCAGCATCGTTCCCGCCTTCATCATCAATGCGGTAGATAGCGCATCAGTTTCCAAACGCGAAAACTACCTAATATCAAGCCGGTGATTCGCTTTGTAAAATTGCCGCCATTGTCTGCATATTCGCGTCTTCGTCGAAGATGGCCGGAATAGGGATTACGAACCCCGGCACCGCGAAGCTGCGAATGTGCCCCTCGCCCGACTTTAAAATCAACTGATACGCACCGTCAACCAGATGGTATTGCTCAACAACCCCTTCGTCAGCGTCGATAATCCAGTATTCCTCTACGCCATGCGCCTGGTAGTCTGAATACTTGATCCCCCGGTCACGCTTGGCCGTTCCATCTGACAGGACTTCGACCACTAAATCAGGCGCCGGAAAGAGCGTTTGCCTGTTGCTGAATTTGTCGGCTTTCTCGCGCCCGAAAAAGCAAATGTCGGGTTCATAGTCGTTACGGGTCAGCGCCGTCATGATTTTCTCGACACCCACAAAGCCCAGCTTGTGCCGCCGGACGTACACATTTAGAAGCTGGTAGAGAAAGCCGGTGCATTCATTGTGCATTTTCTTGACGGGCGAGTGCATGATGACCTCGCCATTGATGAATTCGTATTTGAACTCGTCGGTAATGTCGTTATAGAATGCTTCGCGTTTTTGGCGCTCTTCGTGCAGCGCGGACTCTATCTGCTGAACAATCAGGTAGGCGTCCGGGTACTCTAAAACCTGCTCAACAATGGCGTGGTGCATGATTCGGTAATTTGCGTAGCGAATATACAGAAACGGCTTCGGAACCCAATCCGAAGCCGTTTCTGCGTCGTGAACATGCCTGCTTACTGCGCTACTACAACGGGTTTGGCGTTCGAACCGATGTTTCCACTGGCTACCATCGTGGTGCCCATGATTTTTACACTGGCGTTGTACGCGTCCAGCTTATCGTAGAAACCCGCTTCATTGATGCTGAAGTACTTGGTGGTGGCAAACGCGCCCGTAGTGCCGTCAATCTTGTCGAGCGGTTTCAGGGCCGTAGTCGAGTTGGCCGCCAGCGCACCGCCGTAGATAGACGCCTGGTAGGTGGTACCTTTCGTGGTGTTGTACAGGCCCATCTGCACCAGCGTAACGGCAGCGCTGTATTTGTAGAACACCACCCTTCCGTAAATACCCTGCGCGCTGGTCGATGTCAGGGTATAGGCTTTGTAGGTCGAGAGCGTACCACCGCCGGGTGCCGCGTTGTAGTTGGGCTCGAAGTCTTTCTGTTCGCAGGCTGTTAGCAGAGCCGTCAGCAGCAACACGGTGCTGAGCGTATAGAGGGTATTGAGAATAGGTTTCATAGCTGAACGAAGTTAGAAGTTGAGTTGAACACGACCGTAGTAATAGGATCCGTTAGACCCCTGCTGGTAGTTGTTGTACAGCGTGAAGCCCCGGTTCTCGGCCCGCAGCACCTGCGGATACTTGTCGAGGATATTGCTGCCACCGAGCGAGAGTTTCAGGTTACGGTTCAGGGCATATCCCACGCTCAGATCAAGAACGGTTTGGGGCGAAAACGTCTGGTCGTAATAGTTGCCTTTTTCATCGGCCGACACCGACAGGGCCGTAACCTGACCAAAGTAGGTGCCGCGCAGCATGGCGTCGAACTTGCTGTGGCGGTACATGATCGAGCCAATCAGTTTGGTGCGGGGCGTGCCGGTCTCAAACTGACCAGCCACGTCGCGGCTCAGGTATTTTTCGATTACCTGATCGGTCGTCAGGTTGGCTACGTTGAGGGTGGGTGGGTTGCGGCTCAGGATGGTGTTCCTGCTGAAAATAGCGGCGAGACTGTACGTGAAACTCTGGTTGCGGGCCAGTTGCTGCGTGTAGTGACCCACCAGTTCGATTCCCCGCGACCGGACGTTGGCCCCGTTGATAAAGAACTGGGCTTCGCCCCCGCCAATGACTTCGCCGTAGTTGTTGCCCACTTCGCCCGCGTTGAAGAAACTGGTCTGGAAAATGCGGTTGTCCACGTCCACCTGGTAGGCATCTACCGTCACTTCAAAACCGCGCATGGGCTGGTAGGTCATGCCGAAGCCGTAGGTACGCGAGTTTTCCTGTTTCAGCCCTTTAATGCCCAATGCCCGGGCAGCCGTGCTGTTGGTGGCGTAGGTCGTTACGTCGAGCGGCTGCGGAATACCGGCGGCATCGGGAATAAAAGCGGTGGTGGTGTGGGTATAGTTGAGTTCCTGGAGCGACGGTGCCCGGAAACCCGTTGCGGCCGAACCCCGAATGGTCAGTTTGTCGGTCACTAAGTAGCGGGCGGCAAACTTACCGATGGCCACCCCACCGAAGTCCGAGTAATTCTCGACCCGCACGGCGGCAGCCACCAGAAACTTGCGGGTTAGTTCGAGTTCAGTGTCTAAGTAAGCGGCCATCGTGGTACGGAAAGCATTGCGTTCGTCTTTAGGGCCGAAGCCCGAAAAACACTGGCAGTTGGCCGCCAATGATTTGACCACCACCGACTGTCCGGCGTAGAGCGACAGCGGGTTTCCGTCGGTCCCCACAATGGGCTTACCACTATTGTTCTGCAATGGTTTACCATCCGGTCCAATCAGCAGACCGGTTTGCGTGGCAGTGTAAATACCGGCGTCGCCGTAGGTATAGCTCTCTTCCTGACCCTTAATAATTTTATAGTTCTCGATCCGCATCTCGGCACCAAACGCCAGGTTCAGCCCGCTCATTACGCCTTTGAAATACCGCGACAGGTCGATGTTGGTCGAGTTTTGGGTGAACTGGTTGGTACCAATGTTCATGTTGACCGGTGAGTTGGCTCCAATAGACGCATTGTAGGTATTGACCATGCCAATCTGCGCCGTGTTCTGGCCGAAGGTGTTGCTGAAATCCATGCTGAACTCGCCAATTTTACTGCGTAGCCCTACCGTGTTTGAGATGTCGGCGGCATTGGTAGTTAGCTGGGGTCGGAAGCCGTTGGGATACAGCAGGTAGTTGAATCGGTCGGTTTGGGCGGGTCGGCGGTAGTAGCACGAAAATCCTTTGAGGTACTTGTACGACATGCCACCGAAGCTGTATAGGGTTGTATTGGCGTTAATTTCGTAGCCTGCATTGTAAAACAATGACCCCAGCGTAATACCGGGTGCACCGGCGAAGACCGAGAAATCGGCGGGTGTGTAGTCGCGGGCGGCCAGCAAACCGGGCTGGGTGGTCAGCGTCTGGGCCAGGGTCGTATTGCCCGCTACCTGCGCGTTGATCAGTTCGGGGTTGGTAATGATAGGCCGCCCCAGTTTGTCGGTACGCAGGTTGTTGAGGTAGGTGTTGTCGTAGATGGGGTAGTCATTCACGAACCGGCGAATGGTCGGTTTGCGCTGGGTGATCTGCCCGGTCAGGTTAAAATAGCCCCGGTCGCCGATTTTAAAGCCGTAGTTGGCATCGAACTGGTAATTGAAGCCGTCGGGCGTACCGGCTTTGGTGAGGTCGCCCGCCTGCCCGCCTGTGTTGGGGTAGCCGCCCCCCGTCAGGTTGGCGGTCAGTTTGTTGGTGCCTTTTTTGAGGATGATGTTGATGACCCCGGCCACGGCGTCGGACCCGTACTGAGCCGCGGCCCCGTCGCGCAGGATTTCGACCCGGTCAATGGAGGCTGCCGGGATGGTCATCATATCGACCGAGGTAGACGGACTACCCACGGCGGTGGTCGTGATGAGGAGCGCGGAGGTGTGCCGCCGTTTGCCGTTGACCAGTACCAGCGTTTGGTTGGGAGCCAGATTACGAAGCTGAATCGGGTCAACGTGCGAGTCGAGGTCGCCCCCCTGATTTCTGACAGCGTTGAAACTCGGTGCCACGAAGGTAAGTATTTGCGCCAGGTCCATCTGGGGTAAATCGCCCATGATTTCCTTGATGGAAATGACGTCGACGGGTACGGCCGTTTCCAGCGCGGTGCGTCCGGTGGAGCGCGAGCCGGTCACAATCAGTTCCGAAAGCTGGTTGGCATCGGTCGTCAGGGCTATATCTATGGTCGATGCGCTGCCGAGTGGTACTTCACGCGTTCCAAAGCCGATGAACGAGAACGTCAGCGTACCCCCGCTGGCGGGTACGCTGACCTGATAGGCGCCGTTGGCGTCGGTGAGTGCCCCCGTGTTTGTGCCTTTCAGCACCACGTTAACACCAGTGATGGGGGTGTTATCTTCCTGCGCCGTTACCCGCCCATTGATGGTGCGTAGCTGGGCCAGCATGGGGTGGGTCAGTAGCAGCGCGATGGCAAGCGAAAGACCCGTGATTTGCTTTCGTACAATTGAATTCATGGTTGTAAGGAGTGCATTAGATTGTGAGAAAAAAACACGAAAAAATTAGGCAATAAGCTGACCAACAGCCGATTTTACGGCTTTAGCAGAGGAGGCAGTACGGGAGAATGGAAACAGAAATAACGAACGTCCGGCGTTCGGGCAGGTACTATCGGCGGGTACGGGCAGACTGATTATCCATGGCGTGAAGAGTTAGATGGATTATTGTTTTTATTTGGCCAACAGTCAAATCTGCCAATTAAAATTAGGCATGTCAAGGGGTTTGTAAAATAAAATAGTATAAAAGTGGCAAAGTGAAAAACTTTGTTGTATAATTTCTATCTGTATGAAATATATAGCTGATTCAGACGGCTGCTTCCCCTGACACCCATACATTTTTCACGGTCAGGGTCTGGTCCAACCGCACCAGATTGGCCACGTAGCCGGGGGCAATCCTGCCCAGTTTGTCACCCATTCCAATCACGTCGGCGGGTATTTCGGTGGC